>Ga0255338_1002374_pt1 | contig 28161 bp, 26 predicted proteins | sample MeOH1_35cm_T4_19_FD_203715 | JGI IMG/M metagenome (GOLD analysis project Ga0255338, IMG submission 203715) | Sandy soil microbial communities from University of British Columbia, Vancouver, Canada - MeOH1_35cm_T4_195 | ecosystem: Engineered > Artificial ecosystem > Sand microcosm > Unclassified ...
CGAGCACGTGCGCGAGCGGCTGAAGGCCGAGGTGGAGACGCTGCGCAGCGAGATCGCCGTGCTGATGCAGACCGCGGTGCAGGCCAGCTCCGACGCGATGAGCGAGCAGGACGAGGTGGTGATCTCGGGCGAGCGCAACCTGCTGCAGGTGCAGGACTTCTCGAGCGACATGAGCCATCTGCGGCGCGCGTTCGACCTGTTCGAGCAGAAGACGCAGCTGATGCGCCTGCTGGACATCTCCAGCCAGGCGGCCGGCGTGCGCATCTTCATCGGCGGCGAAAGCCAGGTCGTGCCGTTCGAGGAGCTCTCCATCGTCAGCGCGCCGTACGAGGTCGACGGCCAGGTGGTCGGCACGGTGGGCGTGATCGGCCCGACGCGCATGCCGTACGACCGCATGATCCAGATCGTGGACATCACCTCCAAGCTGGTCAGCAATGCGCTGAGCCACAACCGGCCCGGCTCTTAGAATCCCTGGCGGGGGGGCGTTAGCTCAGTTGGTCAGAGCAGAGGACTCATAATCCTTTGGTCGTTGGTTCAAGTCCAACACGCCCTACCAGTCACAACGTCCTCGCCGGGCGCGCATTGCCAGGGCACCCTGGCTCGATACATCCGGCAGGTCGAGAAGCGGAAGATTCAGTCGCTGCCTTGACGCTGCCTCAAGCAGCGCGGCTTGTGCATCAGACCCAGCGCAAGGACTCAGGGCGCCAAGTGGCCGTCGCCTGACTGTTCGCGGCGGCAACCTTCGTTGGAGGCCACAGCAGGTCGTCCAGCAGTGCGACGGTGTCGCCCAGGCTGGCTGCGGCGATGCGGTTCTTGTTCAGGAAGGCCTGCCACTGGTGCAGCTTGGCAGCGTCTTCGCCGAACTGCTTCGTCAGGGCCAACGGGCGATCCGTGGGCAGCGCGGTCTGGCGCCGGGTGAAGGTGGCGGCGATGGCGGCAACCAGTATGGCGCCATCCAGTTCCGTGCGCCGTGCAATCACAGCGAGGTCGAAGAAGTCCTTCATGCGGCTGTTCGCTTGGCCCAGCATCACCATGGCCTGGTACTTCTCGGCGATCACGGTGTAGACCGGATAGACCCGCAGCGTGGGGGCCTGGAAGTCGCCCAGCAAGGTGGGATAGGCCGCCGTCTGCGGTCCCGGCGTCACGGCATCGCCGAAGCCGACGTCGATCTGCAGCGCGCAGCGCGCGGTGCCTAGGCGTGCCGCCAGTGTGATGCGGGTGCCGCCATAGGTTTTGTCTTGGCGAACGGCTTCCGCCTTCACGGATTCGGGGTCGAACACGATTCCGTCGGCCAGATCCATGGCGGCGACTTCCCGGAAGGTAGCGATCAGGTTCGCCTCATCGTCGGGGCCGAAACCCAACAGGTCGGCGTCCCGCGTCGGGCGGTGCGGGGTGTCGTACCACAGCGCAAAGAGCAGCGCGCCCTTGAGCAGGAAGCGGTCGGCATGCGGCGAGGTGCTGACCCGGGCCAGCAGACGCTCCATCCCGAATCGGTTGAGCAGCAGGTTGTAGTCGTCGCCCCGTTGTTTGGCGAGCGTCAGCAGCCGGGCCAGGATCGACGCCGAGCGGTCACCGGTCATTGCGTCACGGCCTCAAGGTAGGGCTGCATGACACGTTCGACGCGGTTGATCCTGGCGAAGTGGCTCAGCTCGGCCATGGTGACCTTGCGGCTGCGCCAGGCATCCTTGAGCGCCTCCAGCGCCACATCCAGGCCGATCTTGTTGCGGAACTTGAAGCAGTCCGTCACCGTCTTGGCGGCGCTGTACACCCGGATGGGAGCGCCGTGCTCGGTCACCGTCTGGATGCCGTCGCTGTATGCCGCGCCGCGCAGGCGAGTGATGCGCAGCGCTGGGTAGCCCAGAACCGGGGTCTGCGTCGCCTCCGGCAGAGCGACCCAGACTTCGTGAGGCAGTTGCGTGCCGATCTCGTGGAATTGCAGTGCGCTCAGCAGGCACAGCACGGCTTTCGGCACACGCTGGCAGACCTCGATCAAGGTCTGGTGCTCGGTGATTTCTGCGTCGGGCAGCCCGTACAGACCACGGGCGAACCGTTGCAGCTTGCCGGCCTGGTGAAGCCGGATCAGGAGCTGCGGCGACCAGCCATGCTCGCGCACATCCGCAGCCCGCAGCACGCGCCGGTGCCGCGCCAGCTCGAGGATGTGGTCGGATTGGTTCACGAGCCTTCAAGTTTAATATTCGCATTACTTTTGTTCAAGTAATGCGGATTGCCTGCGGCAATTCAAGGGCGAGGACGGTTAGGACCGGGAGCACTGGATTCACGGGATGCGCCGCTCCTTTGCGCGGTGCGCCACGGCCGTGGCAGCGCAGCGCCGCGATCTCCCTGCGTTTGCGCCGGCTGCCATGCCGCATGATCGATGGCCCGCCCAGGAGCGCGGGACCATCGCGGAGCGGCACATGATCAGTTTCCAGGAGTTCGAGGCGCAGGCCAGGGCCAGGGGATTCGACGAGATCTTGGAGCGGCGTTGGCCGCCGGGCACGCAGACCCGGCCGCATGCGCATCCGTTCGCCGTCGAAGGCCTGCTGGTGGGTGGCGCGATGTGGCTGACGTCGGGCAGCGAGACGCGCCAGCTGCAGCCGGGCGACCGCTTCGAGGTCGCGGCCGACGTTTCGCATGCCGAGCGCTACGGCAGCGAAGGCGCCGTGGTCTGGGTCGCGCGTCGCCGCTGAAGCGGGCCAGCCAGTCGACGCAAGACCTGGCGCGTCCCCGCGGTGAAACTGCGCGGCCGATCGCCGGCGCTCTCAGCGCGGGATCTCCTCCAGCCAGGTCTGCATGCGCTCCTGCAGCAGCGCGCCGCTCACGCCGCCGACCACCGACACGCCATCGAGGTTGATGATGGCCTTGGTCTGCAGGCGTACCCACTCGGCGCTTTCGGTCAGGTCGCGCAGCTTCTGCGGGTCGCCGCTGATCAGGATGAAGCCGTTCACGGTGTTGCCGCGCGGTTCGAGGAAGATCGGCTCGAACGAGTCAATGTGCCCCGCCCGCTGCTGCGCGCCGAGGTACTCCAGGAAGGTCTGGAACAGCTGGCCGCTGGCACCCTCCCTGCCGGGCAGGGGCCGGTTCCATGCGAATACGACGCGGTTGGTCTTCATGACGGTCTCCTCGGAAATCGCCCCTGGGACGCGGGCAAGGCGCGCATTGTGTGGCGTGCCCGCGGCGGACGACATCACCCATCCGGGTGATGCAGGCTCGCCTGTCCCTTGGCACGGGCCTGGCGAAGCCGCGGCTCTTGGATTCGTAGTCGTAGCGAACGGTGGTGACGTGGTCCAAGGCGGCGGCGGTGGGCAACGCGAAGCGTTGTCCACGGACGATGGCCGGTCATCGCCACGCCTGGAAACCGCGTGCGCCCGGGTGTTCTCAGTGGCTTGCGGAGGCCATTCGGGTAAACCCCGAAGGACGGGTTGTGTGTACGGCAGTTTAATAGATGCAATATTCAACTATTGCATATGGCACCAAATGAACGCGCAGCCCACGTTCGCTCCCGCTCCCGAGTCCGGTGATCCACTGCCCGAGGCAGGTTCCATCACGCTGCGCCCGGACACGCGCTGCCGTGCGGACGCGCCCGCGTTCACCGCCAACCCGTAGGCCCGGAAGCCGGATCCCACTCATCCACCTATTCACGGCGTTCGAGGAACACATGTCCAAGCAACCGATCAACGCACCCGCCAAGGGGAGCATCCAGACCAGGCGCGCAGCTCTTGCGTCGTTCATCGGAACGACGATCGAGTGGTATGACTTCTACGTCTACGCCACCGCGGCCGCCCTTGTGTTCGGGCCGCTTTTCTTCTCGAACCTGTCGCCGTTCATGGCGACGCTGGCATCGTTCGGGACTTTCGCAGTCGGCTTCTTCGCCAGGCCGTTCGGCGGTGTGGTGTTCGGCAGCGTCGGTGATCGCTTCGGCCGCAAGAAGGCGCTCGTCATCACCTTGCTGATCATGGGGGTGGTGACCATGGGCATCGGCATGCTCCCGACCTTCGCGACTGCGGGGTACTGGGCGCCGGCCGCGCTGATCCTGCTGCGCTTCATGCAGGGCATTGCTGTTGGGGGCGAATGGGGCGGTGCGGTGCTGCTCGCTGCGGAACACGCACCGAATGGGCGCAGGACGTTCTTCGCCTCCTTTGCCCAGCTTGGCAGTCCGGCCGGCATGATCCTGTGCCTTGCTGCCTTCAGGCTGGCGAGCCTGATGGACAAGGCCGAGTTCATGGCCTGGGGCTGGAGGCTTCCCTTCCTGGCGAGTGTCGTGCTTCTGGTTGTCGGCCTGGCGATTCGTCTGGGCGTACAGGAGACACCCGACTTCGAGCAGAACCGCGATGCCAAGGGCGCGGTTGCCTCGCCTGTTCGACAGGCATTCACGACCAGGCCGCTGCGCCTCGTTCTTGCGGTAGGCGCCAATACCTTCGGCATCTCTGCGGCGTACCTGTTCAACACCTTCATGATCGCGTACACGACGCAGTACCTCGGGATCGCCAGAGCGACGATCCTGGACGCGCTGTTCATCACCGCGATCGCCCAGTTCATGGTACAGCCGATCGCCGCGCGAATCGCGGAACAGATGCGCAGCGAGAAGGTGTTCCTGCAGGCGACCTTGCTGCTGGCAATGGTGACGCCGTATCCGCTGTTCCTGATGATCGGGACGAAGGATCCGGTGTGGATCACGCTGGGGCTCAGCCTCAACATCATCGGTGGTGCTTCGTTCTATTCGGTGATCGCCGGCTACCTTGCGGGGACGTTCCCGACCAGTGTCCGCTACACGTCGATCTCGATCGCGTACCAGTTCTGCGGCGCGATCGCCGGCGGACTGACGCCGCTCATCGGGACCGTCATTGCCGAAAGTTTCAAGGAGCAGTGGTGGCCGATGGCCGTATTCGGATCGGCGCTCGCGGGCGTATCGCTGATTTGCGTGACCCTCCTCGACCGTTACCGCCACGACGCCGCCACGGCGAACGAGGAAGAGGCGAACCAGGCCAGGCTGGCCCTGGATCCGGCCTGAGTCCGCACGGAGCCGGCTTTGCGGCCGGCCGCGTCCGCAGTCATGTGGAAAACGCCGAGACGGACGGGACCGAGGACAGCTTAAAGTAAGTTGCGTTCAACTATTGATTTGTGCACTCGATGAACGCAAAACCGAAAGCCGCTCCCGCTCCCAAGTCCGACGATCCGCTGCCCGGGACGCGCTACATCACGCTGCGCCTGGACATCCTGAGCGGCCTCTTCAAGGAAATGGGCGAACTCTCGCACCAGCGCCGCTTCGGCCTGTCGGTGCGTGAGGTGCGGCTTATCCTGCAGATCATGCACAACCCCGGCCTGACCCTGAGCCGGCTGGTGGCGCTGACCTACATCGAGAAGACGCTCGTGTCCAAGGCCGTCACGCGGCTCACGCAGCTCGGCCTGGTGCAGCGCCGCATCGGTGATCAGGACGCGCGCCATGTGCAGCTACAGCTCACCGAGAAGGGGGAGCGCGTGGCGCGCCAGGCGTCCAGCGACGTTACCAGCGTCACCGCCCAGATGATGTCGGAATTCCCCGAGTCCGATCGCCAGGCGTTCGAGCGCGTGCTGGACGTACTCACGATGCGCGTGGAACAACGGCTCGCGCAGGCAATGGCCGATCCCGGACAACTGACGATGTCCATCGCAGCCCCTGAATCCACCCAGGCCCCGAAAACCTCCAAATCCCGCAAGCCCCCCAAACCATGATTCAGGCACAACCCACCGAAAAGCAGATCCTTGACGCAGTGGCCGGCGGGCAGCCGCAGGCCATCGCCATGCTGCGGGCACTCGTGAGCCATCCCTCCCTGCTGGGCCAGGAAGACTCCGCGCAGACCTACATGGCCGGCCTCTTCGCCGGCATGGGCCTGCGCGTGGACCGCTTCGAGATCGATGAAGACAGGATCCGCCAGCACCCGGGCTATTCGCCTTCCATCGTTCCCTATGAAGGCCGCGGCAACGTGGTGGGCGTGCACGAGCCGCGCGAGGGGGTAAAGGGCAAATCGCTCATCCTCAACGGCCACATCGACGTGGTGCCGGTGGGCTTCGAGGCCATGTGGGCCAGCCCGCCGTTCCAGCCACGCATCGACGGTGACCGCCTCTACGCGCGTGGCGCCATGGACATGAAGGCCGGCATCGTGGCCTACACCATGGCCTTCAAGGCCCTGCAGTCCCTGGGCTACGAGCCAGCTGCCAAGGTGTATCTGCAATCGGTGATCGAGGAAGAGTGCACCGGCAACGGCGCGCTGGCCTGCCTGGTCCAGGGCTACACCGCCGACGCCGCGCTGATCCCCGAACCGTCGCAGGAGACGGTCATGTGCGCGCAGATGGGCGTGATGTGGATGGCCATCGAGGTGATCGGGGTGCCGGTGCACGCGGCCTTTGCGCACACCGGCGTCGATGCGATCGGCTTCACGCAGTACCTGATTGCGCGCCTGCGCGAGCTGGAGAAGGAGTGGAACCTGCCCGAGCGCCGCCATCCGCTGTACTGCCACCACGAACACCCGATCAACTTCAACGTCGGCAGGTTCGTGGGCGGTGAGTGGGCCTCGTCGGTGCCGACGCATTGCCGTGCCGACGTGCGCATCGGCTACTACCCGGGTCGCACCGCGGCCGAGGTGCGCGCCGAAGTGGAAGCCGCGCTCGCCGACGCGCATGCGAAGCACCCCAACGCGGACAGCGTGCGGTTCACGGTGCGCTATGAAGGCTTCCAGGGCGATGGTCTGGTGGTGGACATGGAAGAGCCGGTCATCCAGACGCTGATCGCCTGCCACGAAGACATCAACAAGGTGATGCCGCAATCGCAGGCGCTCACCGCCACCACCGACGTGAAGTTCTTCCACCTCTACGGGAAGATCCCGTCCACCTGCTACGGCCCTATCGGAAGCGCAGCCCACGGCATCGACGAGTGGGTCTCGCTGGAGAGCATGCAACGCGTGACGGCGGTCTACGCGCTCTTCATCGCCCGCTGGTGTGGCCTCAACCGCATCCGCCCAACCCCCTGAATATTCCGGAGATGGACCGTGGCGGACCTGGCGCGGAGTCGGTATTCGTCGTCGGCGAGATGGGCTAGGTCTTCCCCGCGCTTATCTACGCGCGAGGCAACGGGCAACAGGTGTGCACGGGCCAGATCGCGCACAACCCCGCGTCCGCGGCGGTCAGGGGCCTTGCCGAGCAGCGCGCCTTCCAGCTGAAGTATTCGGCCTGAAGCATCCTTCGCGCCCGCACGTCCAGGCCCTGCTCCGCGGGACCTATCTTCGTCACCGTGTCTCGTGCAGGATTTGCAGCAGCAACTGCCCCAGTTCGGCGCGGCGGGCCGGCGTCATCCGCGGCTTGATCGCCGCGATCGAGATCGCCGCGAATGGCCGTCCGTTGGCCTCGGGGATCACGGCGCCGACCCCCGCGACGCCGGCCGTCACGGTGTCGACCATTTCCGCATAACCCTGGCGGCGGGTGCGGGCGATCACCTTGTCCGCGCGGGCCTCGTTCAGGCCCGCTGCCTCGAAGGCCTGGGCGTGCTGCACGCGGATGCGCCGGATCTCCTCGTCGGGTGCAGTTGCCAGCAGCGCCATGCCGCCGACGCCTATGCCAAGCGGCCGGATGTCGCCGACGCGAGTGCTGAAGATCTTCACCGGGAAGGCGCCGTCCTCCCGGCGCAGGCAGACCGTGAAGTCGCCCTGGCGCGCCAGCAGGAACACCGTGTCTTCCGAGATCCGGGCCAGCCGCTGCAGCATCGGCTCGCAGGAAGCCACCAGGGGCGCCCGCGGCAGCGACGCGAACCCGAGCCGCATGGCCTCCAGTCCGAGCCGGTAGCGCCGGTGCCCGTCGCGGTCGGCGAACTGCTCTTCCACCAGGCAGGTGAGCAGCCGGTGCGCCGTGGAGCGCTCCAGTCCGGTCTGCTCGACGACCTCGCTGACGCTGATGCCGGCTTCGTGATGACGGCCGAGCACCCGCAGCACCTGAAGGGCGCGCCGCATGTTCTGTGCCCCCGGGGTTCCCCCAGTATTGCTCATGATGTGGGATTTGATTGAAGAAACGCTTGTATGGTGAGCATACCGCCATGAACATGCAGTCCCGACAAAGGACTTCAAACTTTTTTCATGAGCGAATCCCTCCTGTTGATCGAGCAAGCCGGCGCGGTGCGCCGCCTCTGGCTCAACCGGCCGGCGGCGCGCAACGCGCAGAGCCAGCAGATGCTCGACGAACTCGACCGCGCGTTCGACGACGCGCTGGCCGACGAGGCGACCCGGGTGGTGGTGATCGCTGGCAAGGGCCAGCACTTCTCGGCCGGCCACGACCTGAAACAGGCCCAGGCCGAGCGCGCGGAATTCACCGTCGAGCAGCGCTGGGCCTACGAGGAAAAGCGCTACTTCGGCTACTGCATGCGGATCTGGGACTTCCCGAAACCGACGATCGCCCAGGTGCAGGGCGCATGCGTGGCCGGGGGCTTCATGGTCGCGAACATGTGCGACCTGCTGGTCGCGGCCGATGATGCGTTCTTCTCGGACCCGGTCACCCACACCATGGGCGCGGCGGCCACCGAGGTGCTGATCCACCCCTGGGTCATGGGGCTGCGCAACGCCAAGGAACTGCTGTTCACGGGCGGACGCGTGAGCGCCGCCGAAGCCAAGGCCATGGGCATGGTGAACCGCGTCGTACCGGTGGCGCGCCTGGACGACGAGACGATGGCGCTGGCGCAGCGAGTGGCCGCCGCGCCGCCGTTCGCGCTGCGGGTGCTCAAGAAGTCCCTGAACCGCTCGGTGGACGTGCAAGGCATGCGCCAGGCCCTGTCGTCCCATTTCGACATCCACCAGCTGAGCCATGTGAGCGAGGAATACCGCATGACCAAGGAGGCGGGACTGGCCAAGGCGATCATCAAGGGGAGCGCCTCGTGAGGCACAAGCTCACCCCGCTGCTGGAGCCGCGCTCGATCGCGATGGTTGGAGCCAGCAACCAGGCCGGGCGCATCGGCGGCATGCCGCTGGACCTGCTGCGGCACTTCGGCTACGGCGGCAAGGTGTATCCCGTGAATCCGAAGTACCAGGAGGTCTTCGGCTACGCCTGCTACCCGGAGATCGAGGCGCTGCCGGAGGCGCCGGACCTGGTCGTGCTGGCGATCGGCGCCGAGGAGGTGACGCCGATGCTGGAGCGCTGCCACCGCAAGGGTATTCCGGCGGCGATCGTCTACGCCGCCGGATTCGCCGAAGCCGGTGCCGGCGGCGCAGCCTTGCAGCGCACGCTGGAGGACTTCGCCGCCCGCAGCGGCATGGTGGTGGCCGGTCCGAACTGCATGGGCTTCGCCAACCTCAACCTGCATGCCTATACGGCTTTCGCGTCGGTGTTCCGCAACGTGCCGCCGCAGCAGGGCCCGGGGCGCGCCGGCATCGTCACGCAAAGCGGCAACGTCTGTTCGGCAGTGTTCGCCATCATGCGCCGGCTCGGCGTGCCGGTGAGCCACTTCATCAACACCGGCAACGAGGCCTGCGTCGAGTTCTCCGAATACCTGCAGTTCCTGGCGCGCGACGAACACACCGACTGCGTCGTCGGTTACGTCGAGCAGCTGCGCGACGGCGCGCGCTTCGTCGATGCGGCGCTCGAATTCGCGCGGCAGCGCAAGCCGCTGGTGATCTACAAGGCCGGCGAGACCGAAAAAGGCTCCGAAGCGGTGCGCTCGCACACGTCGGCGCTGGCCGGCGACCTGGCGCTGTACAAGGCGGCCTTCGCCCAGCTCAACGTGATCCAGGGCAGCGACTTCGCGCAGATGGCCGACCTTGCGTATCTGAGCGGCTTTCGCCAGCGCAGCGGCGGTCGCCGGGTGGCGATCGTCACCATGTCCGGCGCGCTGGGCGCGATCCTGGCCGACAAGCTGATCGCCGCCGGCCTCGACGTGCCGACCCTGTCGGCGCCGCTGCAGCGGGACCTGCGCGCCGGCATCCCCGACTACGGCATGGTGTCGAACCCGGTCGACGTCACCGGCAACGTCGTCAACCAGCCGCAGTTCGTGCGCACCATCTTCGGCGCGCTGGCGGCAAGCGACGAAGTGGACGTGGTCATCGTCTATGCGCCCGGATATCTGCTCGATCGGATGGCCGACACGCTGGTGGAGGTCTGCGCACAGCACTCCCGGCTGTTCGTGGCGATCGACACCGGCGCTGCGCAGTGCCGCGCGCGGCTGGCCGGCGCCGGTATCCCGGTGTTCGACGACCTGGGGCGGGCGATCCAGGCGCTGGGACCGTTCTGCCTGTGGCACGGACGGCACCGGGCGACGGCGCACTGGGCGAAGCTGCGCGAGTCCGCCCCGCGCGCGGGTTCCCACCCGGGGCTGCCGGCACGGCTGAACGAGCACGAAACCAAGCAGCTGCTGGCGCGCTACGGCGTGCCGGCGGTGGCCGAACACGCGGTGCCTGACGCCGACGGGGCCGTGCTGGCGGCGCGTGCGATCGGCTATCCGGTCGCGTTGAAGATCCTGAGCGCCGACATCGCCCACAAGACCGAGGCCGGCGGCGTGCGCCTGGACCTCCGTGACGAGGCGGCGCTGCGGGCAGCCTGCGGTGAGGTGCTGGCGGCGGCCCGCCTCCATTGCCCCGATGCCCGCCTTGACGGCTTTCTGGTGCAGGCGATGGCCAGCGGCGGCGTCGCCGAACTGATCGCCGGCGTCACGCACGACCCAGTGTTCGGTCCCGCGCTGACCGTGGGACTGGGCGGCATCCTCACCGAGCTGTACCGCGACGCCAGCCACCGGCTGCTGCCGGTGGACGCCGCGATGGCCGGCGACATGCTGCGCGGGCTCAAGGCATGGCCATTGCTGGACGGATTCCGCGGCCGGCCACCGGCCGACGTGCCGGCCGCGTGCGGCGCCGTGGCCGCGCTGTCCGACGCGGCGCTGGCACTCGGGGTTCAGGCGCGCGAGATCGAAATCAACCCGCTGCAGGTGCGAGCCCGAGGCCAGGGCGTCGCCGCGCTCGACGCGCTCGTACTCGCAGATTCCCCATCCGACACACAGGAGGCAACATGAAGTTCATTTCGAAGCTCGCCGCGGCACTGCTGACCGCTGCGGCCGCCCTGACAGCGCCGGCGGCGCTGGCCCAGGACTACCCGGTCAAGTCGATCCGCATGGTGCTGCCGTTCCCGCCGGGAGGCGTGACGGACCTGCTGGCGCGGGCGCTGGCCGAGAAGCTTGCACCGCGCCTGGGACAGCCCGTGATCGTGGACAACAGGCCGGGCGCGGGTACGGTGCTGGCTTCCGACCTGGTCGCACGCGCGCCAGCAGACGGCTACACGCTGCTGATGGCCGCCTCGTCGCTGGGCACGGCGCCGCTGATCTACGAGAAGGTCGGCTACGACCCGATCAAGAGTTTCGCGCCCGTCACCCTGGTCGCCTCGGTCGTGCACGTCGTGGTCGTGAATCCCCAGTTGCCGGTCAAGTCGGTCAAGGAACTGATCGCATACGCGAAGACCAATCCCGGGAAGTTGAATTACAGCTCCACCGGCACCGGCACCTCCACGCACCTGGAAGGCGAGCTTCTCAAGAGCATGGCCAACGTGTACATGGTGCACATCCCGTACCGCGGCAGCGGCCCGGCCCTGACCGATCTGGTGGGCGGCCAGGTCAGCGTGATGATCGATGCGCTGGGCTCCTCCGGTCCGTTCATCAAGGCCGGCAAGCTGCGCGCGCTGGCGGTCACCACCGCCAAGCGCTCGCAGTCGGTCCCGGAGCTGCCGACGGTGGCGGAGTCGGGCGTGCCCGGCTACGAAGCGATGCCGTGGCTGGGCCTGGTCGCGCCGGCCGGAACGCCGCAGCCGATCGTCGACCGCCTCCATCGCGAGGTCGCCAAGGTTCTGGAGGAGCCCGACATCAAGGAACGCCTGAAGGGCTGGGGCCTGGACATCATCGGTTATTCGCCGACCGAATTCGCGAGCTTCATCCGGCGCGACGTCGAGCAGTGGAGCCGCGTCATCACCAACGCCAGGATCAAGGCCGATTGAAGCGACCGCCGTCGCACGGGACTTCGTCATGCAGTTTTCGCTTTCCGAAGAGCAGCAGCTGATCCAGGCGAGCGCGCTGGACTGGCTGGCCGGCAATTACGACTTTCGCCAGCGCGCGGCTGGGGTGCACCGCGACGGCGGCGCGCCCGGCGTCTGGCAGGCGTTCGCGCAACTGGGCTGGCTGGGCCTGCCGATCGCGGAAGCGTGGGGCGGTTCGGGCGCCGGCCCGCTGGAGAGCGGACTGCTGATGCAAGCGTTCGGGCACCACCTGGTGGTCGAGCCCTACCACGGCGCCGTGCTGCTCGCCGCGCGGGCGCTGGAACTCGCCGGCACCGACCGGCAGCGCGATCGCTGGCTGGCCAGGGTGGTCGACGGCACGGCGCGACTCGCGCTGGCCTGGGCCGAGCCGGGCGATACCTTGCCGTGGCAGCCGCGGCGCACGATCGCGCGGCGCAACGGCCGGCAGTGGCAGCTCGATGGTCACAAGCAGCTGGTGCGCGGAGCGGCCGGGGCAGCGCAGTGGCTGGTTGCCGCCAGCGACGCCGACGATCCGGCGGTGCAGCGGCTGTTCCTCGTCCACCCGGCACAGTCCGGCTTGCGGGTGGACGGCTACGACACCACGGACGGGGGCCGCGCCGCCGACCTGGCCATCGACGGGCTGCTGCTCGACGATGAGGCGCTGGTGGGCGGCGGCGCGGACATCACGCCCGTGGTGCACCGCGTCCTGGCGGAGGGCCTGGTGGCGCGCTGCTGGGAAGCCGCCGGCACCATGCAGGCAGTGCTGGAACAGACGGCCGCCTACACCGCCGAGCGCAAGCAGTTCGGCCAGTCGATCGCGTCGTTCCAGGTGGTGCAGCACCGGCTCGCCGAGATGGCCGTGCAGTGCGCCGAAGCCCAGGCCGCGTGCGAGATGGCGGCCATGCGGCTTGCGCACGACGCGGGTGACGCGGGTGACGCAAGCTTGCTGGCCGCACGCGCCATGAGCAAGGTCGGGCGGGCTGCGCGCTTCGTCGGCCAGGAGGCGGTGCAGCTGCACGGTGCCATGGGCGTCTGCGAGGAACTGCCGGTGGCAGCCACATTCCGCGCGCTGCTGGCATTCCGGCACGAGGACGGAAGCGATGGCTCGCATGCGGCGTGGCTGGGGCGCGCCACGCTGGCCAGCGGGGAATATGGGCGCAGCCAGACGCTGCGCGTGACGGCCGGCGCGCCGCTGGAGGGAGTCAGCGCATGAACCTGGAACTCGCCACTACCGATCTCGCCTTCCGCGACGAGGTGCGGTCCTTCCTCGCGGCGAATCTGACGCAGGCGATGCGCGACGGCCAGAGCCGCACCACCGGGCTGTACCCGGAGCCGGAGATTTCAGGTCCGTGGCAGAAACTGCTGAACGCCCGGGGCTGGCTGGTGCCGCTGTGGCCCGTCGAATGGGGCGGCACCGGCTGGACGCCCTTGCAACGGTTCATCTTCGAGACCGAGTGCGCGCTGGCCGGCGCGCCGCTGGTGCACCCGATGGGCGCCCGGCTGGTCGGTCCGGTCCTGCTGCGCTTCGGCACGCCGGAGCAAAAGCAGCACTACCTGCCGCGCATCCTGTCCGGCGAGGACTACTGGTGCCAGGGCTTCTCCGAGCCGGGCGCCGGCTCCGACCTGGCGGCATTGTCCTTGCGGGCGCTGCCGGACGGGGGCGACTACGTGCTGAACGGCACCAAGATCTGGACCACGCAGGCGCACCACGCCAACCGCATGTTCGCGCTGGTGCGCACCAGCACCGAGGGCAAGCGCCAGCAGGGCATCAGCTTCCTGCTGATCGACATGCACACGCCGGGCATCACGGTGCGGCCGATCGCCACGATCGGCGGGGACCGCGACCTCAACGAAGTGCATTTCGAGCAGGTGCGGGTGCCGCAGGCCAACCGCGTCGGCGCCGAGAACGCGGGTTGGGAATGCGCGAAGTACCTGCTGGAGTTCGAGCGCGGCGCCGGCATCTTCAGCCCGCGCCTGCGGTCGCAGCTCAAACGGGTGGCGCGAGCGTTGAAAGCGGCGGCGGCGCTGCCGGACGAGCTGCATCGCCGCCTGGGTGAAGTCGTAAGCGATCTGGACACGTTCGAATGGCTGGAAATGCGCACGATGGCGGCGCTGGCGCCGGCCGCGAGCCCGGGTCCGGTGGCTTCGATCCTGAAGTTGCGGGCCAGCCGGCTGAAGCAGGCGATCGGCGAACTCGGGGTGGACGCCCTGGGTGCCGGCGCGGTGCGTTGGCGTAGTGCGCCGGCCGGCGGCGACGGCCTGGTAGCGACCCTGGTGCCCGAATACTGCAACAGCCGCGCGTTCACGATCTTCGGCGGCGCGGCAGAAGTCCAGCTGGGACTGATCCATCGTTCGGTGGTCGCCGCGTGACCGGACGATCGCGCGGCGCGGCGCCGCCGGATGCCGCTCGAGGCCTCACTCGCGCCGCAGTCCCGACTCGATGAACTTCCGATAGGTCTTGACGATGGCCGCAGGAATGTCGCGGCCCGGCGCGTGGGTGGTCAGGTGGCTGCGGTACATGTAGTCCCGCGCCGCCACCAGAAACTGGGCGAGCGTGGAGAGTTCGCGCTCCGAGTAGCCCTTGAGCTCGCCCTTGGCCTTGACGCGCTTGAGGAAGCGGATGTAGCGCTCGGTCACTTCCTGGTGGTGGCGCGCCCAGGCGTTCGGCGCCTCGACCTCGGCTTCGTTGAGCACCCGCCAGAACCAGGGGTGGTCGGACAGGTACTTGAAGACGGCCTTCAGCCCGCGTTCCTCGACGTCGAGGAAATCCTCGGTGTCGGCCACCTGGTCGCGCACGTGTTCCAGCATCTGGCGGCCGAAGTGGGGCAGCAGTTCGTCGAAGAGCGCCTGCCGCGAGGGGAAGTAAAGGTAGAAGGTGCCCTGGGCCAGACCGGCGGCGGCGGTGATGCGCTGGACCGACGCGTCGCGGTAACCGCTCTCGCCGACCACCCGTGCGGCCGACATGAGCAGTTCGTCGCGGTTGCGCGCGGCGCGCTCCGCGCGGGCGGCGAGCGACGCCTCCGACAGCTTGCGGGCGCGGCGTTCGCCCGGCTGCGCGCCCTCGGGGCCTCTGCGGTGGCGTCGTTCTTCGGCGGAACTCGTTTCTCGACTCATCGGTACCTGTCCTTCCGGTGTCCTGCGCGGGAGTCTAGCGGCCGCGGATTGGTGTTTCCCCTAGGGAAAGCGGCATCGACTATCCAAAATAATGAGCACTGAACCATGAGTCAGTTTATATCGCCCAGATGGACTACGATACCGTGACATCCCTAAGCGCTGCGGCAGCGTCGCCCGACGATCCGGACGGGGCGGCGTTTCGTGCCCAGGTGCGCGAGTACTGCGAGCGCGAATTGCCGGCCCGGGTGCGCGCGAAGGTGCACGCCAACCTGTTCCTGGATAAGCAGGACTACCTCGACTTCCTGCACTCGCTGATCCCGCGGGGCTGGGTCGCGGGACACTGGCCGCGCCAACATGGCGGTTGCGGCTGGACGCCGCTGCAGCGCTTCATCTTCGAGGAGGAGAGCGCCGCCTGCGGCGCGCCCTGGCTGATCCCGTTCGGCATCAGCTACGTGGGGCCGGTGATCTACACCTTCGGCTCCCAGTGGCAGAAGGAGCGCTTCCTGCCGCCCATCCTCGCCAGCACCGAATGGTGGGCCCAGGGCTACTCGGAACCCGGCGCCGGCTCCGACCTGGCGGCGCTGAACACCCGGGCCGTGCGCGACGGCGACGACTACATCGTGAACGGCCAGAAGATCTGGACCAGTTACGTGCAATGGGCCGACTGGGTGTTCTGCCTGGTGCGTACCAGCGAGGAATCGCGCCGGCAGCAGGGGATTTCGTTCCTGCTGATCGACATGAAGACCCCCGGCATTACGGTGCGGCCGATCCGCACGATGGACGGATGCAGCCACGTCAACGAGGTGTTCTTCGACGACGTCCGGGTGCCGGCGCGCAACCTGGTCGGCGAGGAGGGCGGCGGGTGGCGCTACGCGAAGTTCCTGTTGAGCAACGAACGGGTGATCGCTGCCGAGACCGGCCGGTCGATGCGCGAAGTGGACCGCCTGAAGCGGTTCGTGGCCGCTGGCCGCGGGCATGCGGAGCATGCCGAGTTCCAGCGCCGCATCGCCGAGCTGGAACTGCGCCTGCACGCGCTGCGCCTGTACTGCCTCGAAGCGGCCCGCGCCATGGAGCCGAATGCGCCCCTCGGGGCGGAAGCCTCGATCATGAAGATCCGGGGCTCGGAACTGCAGCAGGCGATCGCCGAAGCCATGATCGAGTGGCTGGGCCCGCGCGCCGCCGTCTACGACCCCGCCCAGCTGCATGGCGCCGCGCCGCGCAGCCACGTCGAGCCGCTGGCGGCGCCGGGCGCGGTGCGCGAATACCTGCACGGCCGCGCGACCACGATCTACGGCGGCTCGAACGAGATCCAGCGCAACATCATCGCCAAAGTGGAGCTCGGACTGTGAAGCGCGACGCCTTCCTCGACGACACCGATGCCGCGCTGGCCGAGGCCGCGCAGCGCTTTGGACGGCAGCGCTTCGCGTTCGACGCGCGCCAGCGGCTGACGAGCGGCCAGCGGCGCTTCGACCCGGCGGCATGGCGCGACATGGCCGAGATGGGGTGGCTGGCGGTGGCGACCGGCGAGGACGACGGCGGGCTCGGGCTGCGGGCCGGCTCGATCGCCTTGCTCGCCCGGGCCGCGGGCGCCGCCGGCATCAACGAGCCGCTCGCGTCGACCGCCTTCGCGGGCGCGGACGTGCTGCGCCTGAACGCGACGCCCGCGCAGCGCGCCGACTGGCTGCCCAGGCTGCTGGCTGGCGAGTTGCGGCTCGCCTGCGCATTCGCCGGCCAGCACGGCAGCGTGCGGGCGGAGGGCGACGGGTTGCACGGCCGGCTTGAGGTGGTGCTGGACGCCGATCTCGCCGACCTGCTGCTGATCGAAGCAGAAGACGGCAGCCGCCGCCGCTGGTATGCCGTCGCCGCCGACGCGCCCGGCCTGGCGCGCAGTCCCTATCCCCTCATGGACGGACGCGCGGCGGCAACCCTCGTGCTGCAGGGCTGCCAGGCCGATGCGCTCGCGCCGACGGCCAACGGCCACAGCCCGCTGGTGGCGGCGCTGGCGGCCGCTGCCGATGCGGTCGGGGCCATGGAAGTCGCCTTCGGGCTGACGCTGGAATACGTGAAGACCCGCAAGCAGTTCGGCGTATCGATCGGCAGCCATCAAGTCGTCGCCCACCGGGCGGTGGACATGCTGATCCGGCTGGAGGAGTGCCGGGCTGTCGTCGCCGGCGCGACCCGCGCCCTGCACAGCGGCGACGCCGCGCGTGGCTACGAGGTGCACGCCGCCAAGGCGTACGTGGGGCAGCAGGGCCGCCTGCTGGCCCAGGAAGCGGTGCAGCTGCACGGCGGCATCGGCATCACCGAGGAATGCGCGGTCAGCCACTGCCTGCGGCGCATCCTGGTCGACGAACAACTGTGCGGCAGCACCCGCGATCACCTGCGATCGTTCGCTGCCAGCCCCAAGCGGAGGTGACATCCATGAGGTTCGAGGACTACCAGTGCATCCGGTTCAGCCGACAGGGCCGGGTGCTCACCATCGCGCTGAACCGGCCCGAGCAGCGCAATGCCGTCAACGGCCGGCTGCATACCGAGCTGTCGCGCGTCTTCACCGACGCCCAGCGCGACCGGGAATCCGACGTCATCGTCCTGACCGGCAGCGGCTCGGCCTTTTGTGCCGGAGGCGACATCGAGTGGATGCAGTCGCACGTGGAGCAGCCCGACGAATTCGATCGCATGGCACGCGAAGGCAAGGACATCGTGTTCAGCCAGCTCGATCTGGAAAAGCCGCTGATCTGCCGCATGAACGGCCACGCCACCGGGCTGGGCGCCAGTCTGGCGCTGTTCTGCGACATCGTGATCGCCGCCGGGGACGCCAGGATCGGCGACCCGCATGTCAGTGTCGGGCTGGTGGCCGGCGACGGCGGCGCCTTCATCTGGCCGCAGCTGGTGGGTTACGCCAAGGCGAAAAAGTATCTCTTCACCGGCGAGCTGCTGACGGCTGCCGACGCCGAGCGCATCGGCCTGCTCACCGAAGTGGTCGGCCGCGACCAGCTCGACGCCGCCGTGGACGCGCTGGCGCAGCGGATCGCTGCCGGCGCGACAAAGGCCATCCGCTGGACCAAGATCGCCACCAACCTCCCGCTGCGCGCGCTGCTGCATGCGCACTTCGACGCGGGCATCGCCTACGAGTGCCTTTCCAACCGCAGCGCCGACCACGCCGAGGCGGTGCGCGCGTTCGCCGAGCGCCGCAAGCCGCAGTTCAGCGGCAACTGACCTTCATTCCGACCATCACACCAGGAGACAAACCATGGCCCAGATCAATCGCAGAAACCTGCTCCAGTACGGCGCCGCCGCGGCGTCGAGCCTTGCCTTGCCGCAGCTTGCCCATGCCCAGGGCGGCCCGCTGCGCATCGGCCTTATCACGCCGCTGTCCGGGCCGCAGGAGTTCATCGGCACCTACGTGAAGAACGGCGCCGAGGTGGCAGTTGACCAGATCAACAAGGCGGGCGGGATCCTGGGTCGGCAGGTTGCCCTGGAAATACGAGACGACAAGGCCAACCCGGCGGCCGCCCTGGCCGCGGCCCGGGAGCTTCTGGGCGCCGGCATCAACCTGCACGTGGGCGGCATCTCCAGCGCCGTGGTGCTGGCGCTCGCGCCCGTCATGCAGCAGGAGAAGGGCGTGCACATCACCTGCGGCGCCGGCACCGAGAAGATGAACCACGAGGCCTACTCGGAGAGCATGTTCCGCGCCGGCGACGCACCGGACGCGCGCGGCCGGGCGCAAGCCAGGCTGATGGCCGAGAAGTACCCCAACGTCACCCGCTGGACCGGCCTGATCCCCGACCACGAATACGGCCGCACGATGTGGAGCATCTTCGTCGACGGGCTGCTCGAGTTCTATCCCGCGATCGCGAAGAAGAAGCCCGAGATCATCGATCCGGTACTGATGCCCTACGGCGTCTCCGACTACCGCAACGGCATCACCGCGGCGCTGCGGCAGCAGGCCGACGGCTGTTTCAACGCCACCTACGGCGGCGACGCGATCACGATGTTCCAGCAGGCCCGCGGCTTCGGCCTCATGCAGCGCTACAAGGTGGTCTGCGACGCGGCCAACGAGTTCCTGGTCGCCCGCGGCATGAAGCAGCAACTGCCGCCGCAGTGGACCGGGATGCACTACTACGCGGCGGCCAACAAGGGCAACGCCATGAGCGATCGCTTCGTGGCCGACTACCTGGCCAAGACCAAGGATGCCGAACCGCTGGGATGGGCCGCCGAAGCCCACGCCGCTGTGTATGCGCTGGCACGCTCGATCGAGAAGGGCAAGTCGGCGGAGACCAAGTCGGTGATCGCCAACCTGAAGGGCCTGACCTGGGACACCGTCACCGGCAAGCGCTTCATGCGGCCGGAGGACAACCAGGCGGTGAAGGACGTGGAGCTGGTCTTCATCGAGCCGGCCAACACGGAAAAGGGCTATGCGGTGGCGCAGTACGTCAAGGTGGACGGCAAGGCCTCCATCCTGCCGCCGGCGCCCGGGCAGAAGCTGAAGCTGCGCACCGCGGCATGACGGCCCCATGGCAGTCGCGGACGTCCTCACGCTGCTGGTGAACAGCCTGACGTGGGCCATGGCCACCTTCCTGGTGGCCGCCGGCCTCACGCTGGTGTTCGGCACGCTGCACATCCTCAACTTCTCGCACGGCGGGTTCTTCATGATCGGCGCCTACGTCGCGTACTCGCTGGCCCAGGCGGTCGGCGCGTCGGATTCGGTGGCGCTGTACCTGTTCGGCTCGCTCGCGGCGGGCGTGCTGGTGGCCCTGCTCGGGCTGGTGGTCGACCGGCTGGTGCTGCGCCGGCTGGCCGGGGTTGAGGACGCCTACATCCTGATCGCGACCTACGCCTTGCTGCTGGTGTGCGAAGGCGCCACCAAGCTCGTCTGGGGGCTGAAGTACCAGAGCGTCATGCCGCCGCAGGCACTCGATGGCGCCTGGGTCCTGGGCCAGGCGGTGGTGCCTCGGCTGTCGCTGTTCATCATCGCCGCCGGTGTGCTCACCTATGCCGCCCTGGAGATCTTCCTCAACCGCACCCGGGGCGGGCGGCTGGTCAAGGCCATCGCGGCGGATGCCTGGATGGCGCGGCTGATGGGCATCAACGTGCGCCGGGTCTACACGGCCACCGTCGCGCTCGGCTTCGCGCTGGCCGGACTGGCCGGCGGCCTGCTGCTGGCCAACCAGGCGCTGTCGCCGTCGCTGGCCAGCGCCTTCGTTATCTACGCGTTCGGTGTCATCATCGTCGGCGGCATGGGCAGCATCAGCGGCGCGTTCGCCGGATCGATCCTGCTGGGCCTGATCGACGCGGTCGGCCAGTGGGTGCTGCCGACGCTGCCCGGCCTGCCGTTCTTCGCCGCGATGACCCTGATCCTGCTGCTGCGCCCGCAAGGGCTGATGGGACGGCGGCAATGAGCGCGACGGCCTTCTTCGGCGCGGGCCTGCGCCGGGACCTGCTCGTACTGGCGGCGCTAGTGGTGGCGGGCCTGCTGCTGCCGGCCGCCCTGAACCGGGGCCTGATCTTCATCGCCGGCATGGTGTGGATCAACGCGGTGTTCGGCCTGAGCTTCAACCTGCTGTTCGGCCTGTCGGGCGTGCTCAGTTTCGGACAGGCGATGTTCTTCGCAGCCGGTGCCTACGGGGCGGCGGTGCTCACCCAGCAGTGGAACGTTCCGTTCCTGCTGGCGCTGCCGCTGTCGGCGCTGTTCGGCGGCCTGCTGGCGGGAACTGTGGGCGCCGTCGCGCTGCGCCGCAACGAAGGCGTGTATTTCGCCATCCTGACGCTGGCCTTCGCCGAGCTGCTGCACCTGCTGGTGGTCAATACCGCCTTGCTGGGCAAGAACGACGGGCTGAGCGGCCTGGCGCGGCCGGTGCTCGGCGCCGCCGGGCTGCGGCTGGACCTGGGAGCGGGCGACAACTTCTACTACTTCATCGTCTTGGCCTGCGCCGCCGCGATCGCCTTGATCCGCTGGGTGGTGGCGACGCCGTTCGGTCGGGCGCTGCAGGCCGTGAAGCAGGATCCAGACCGCGCCGAGTTCCTGGGCATCCCGGTGCGGATGCATCGGCTCGCCATCTTCGTGTTCGCCGGCGCCATGACGGCTTTCGCCGGGGCGCTGGTGGCGCCCTGGGCCCAGATCGTCACGCCCGAACTGGCCCACTGGTCCAATTCCACCAATCCCATCCTGTTCACGCTGCTGGGCGGCAGCGCCTATTTCTGGGGCCCGGCGATGGGTGCCGTCATGCTTTCCGCGGTGTTCTACGTGACCCGGACCCTGGTCGGGATCTCCGACCTGGTGACCGGCCTGCTGCTGCTGAGCGTGGTGCTGGCGCTGCCGGGTGGGGTGCTGGGGCTGGCGGACCGGCTGCTGCGCGCGACACGCCATCGGTCCGCCGGCCATGCCGGCAAGGAGGCCGAGGCATGAGCGCGGCGGTGATGCTGGATGCCGCCGGCCTGTACAAGGCCTACGGCCGGATCAGCGTGCTGCGGGACGTCAACCTGACGATCGGCGCCGAGGAGGCGCACGTGGTCATCGGTCCCAACGGCGCGGGCAAGACGACCCTGTTCAAGGTGCTGACCGGAGAGGTCGGGATCAACAGCGGCCGGATCGCGTTCCGCGGCGAGGATGTCACGCGGCTCTCGGCGCACCAGCGCGTGCACCGCGGGTTCGGGCGCACCTTCCAGGTCGCGCGCGTCTTCCCCAGGCTGACCGTCGCCGACAACCTGCGGATCGCCTGCGAGGCGCGTCATCGCCGGGCCAATCCGCTGGCGGGATTGGGTCGTGCCGCGGCTGGCGAAGTCGCGCAACAAGGCGCCGCGCTGCTGGCCGAAACGGGCCTGGCACGGTACGCCGCCGACCTCGCCGGCGCACTCGCCTACGGCGACCGCAAGCGCCTGGAACTGGCGATGGTGCTGGCGCTGCAGCCGGTGCTGCTGTTCCTGGACGAGCCCACCGCCGGCATGTCGGCGGCCGAGCGGCACGCCACCGTGCAACTGCTGCGAAAGGTCAAGCAGGAGCGGCGCCTCGCGATGCTGCTCACCGAGCACGACATGGATGTGGTCTTCGGACTGGCCGACCGCATTTCGGTGCTGCACTACGGCGAGTTGATCGCTTCCGGCGCGCCGGAAGCGATCCGCCACGATGCGCGGGTGCGCGAAGTCTATCTCGGGGACGGAGAAGCGCATGCTTGAAGTACGCGAGCTGCACGCGCGCTATGGCGACAGCCAGGCGCTGTTCGGCCTGAGCATGAAAGTGCCGGCCGGCGCCGGCGTCGCCCTGCTGGGACGCAACGGTGCCGGCAAGTCGACGCTGCTGAAGTCGGTGCTGGACGCGGGTCCGTCGGCCAGCGGCGAGATCCTGCTGCAGGGCCGGCCGCTGCGCGGCCTGTCCACCGAAGCGCGCGCCCGCCTGGGGCTGACGCTGGTGCCCGAGGACCGGCGGATCTTCACCAACCTGACAGTGCGGCAGAACCTGGAGCTCGCGCATCACGCGCTGGCGCCCGGCCGCCGGGCCATCAGCGTGGAGGAGATCGGCCGGCTGTTCCCGGTGCTGCCCGGGCTGCTCGACCGCCTGGGCTACCAGCTGTCGGGCGGCCAGCAACAACTGGTTGCGGTGGCGCGGGGGCTGATGGCCTCGCCGACGCTGCTGCTGCTGGACGAACCGTCCGAGGGATTGGCGCCGAAACTCGCGATGGACCTCGCCCACGAGGTCCGGCGTGCCCGCGACCAACTGGGCCTCACGGTGCTGCTGGCGGAGCAGAACGTGGGCTATGCGCGTGCCTGCACCGAGTACGTGTACCTTCTGGACAGCGGCAACCTGGTGTTCCACGGCGACTGGGCCGCGTTCGACGCCAACCCGGAACTGAAGACCCGCTATCTGGCGGTGTGAGGATGACGATGCTGCGCAAGGACATCAGCGGGTACGAAGTGCGCTGGGACGAGGAGCAGGCCCGGGCCTGGAAACAGGCGGGCGTGTGGGAAGACCTCACCATCGCGGACCGCGCGCGAGCGCTCGCGGCGCGGGCGCCGGACCGGGTGACGCATGTGAGCGGTACCGAGCAGCTCACGGCGCAGCAAGCCTGGGAGCGCTCCGGCCGGCTGGCCGCGGCGCTCGCCGCACGCGGCCTGCGGGCCGGCGACGTGATCGCCTTCCAGACGCCGAACTGGCTGGAGGCGGTGCTGATCGACCTGGCCGCCTGCCGCCTCGGCCTGGTGCTGTGCCCGATTGTGCAGATCTACCGCGACCGGGAGGTGGAGCTGATCCTGGCCGACAGCCGGGCCAAGGCGATCTTCGTCGCGCGGCGCTTTCGCGGCTTCGACCACCTGGAGATGATGGAGCGGATGTGGGCGAACCTGCCGCATCTGAAGCACGTGTGGACCGTGCGGGGCGAGCCCGGCTCGCCCGACGACATGGCCGCTTTGCTGCAGGAGGACGCGCCGGCCACGGAGCAGCTGCCGGTCTCCCCCGACTCGGTCAAGCTGATCCTGTACACGTCGGGAACGACGGGCAGGCCGAAGGCGGTGCTGCACACGCACAACACGCTGGTGCGCTCGAGCCGGCGTGCTGCCGAGCACTGGGGCCTGCAGGCCGGCGATACCACCTTGATGCCCTCGCCGCTAACGCACGTGACGGGCTTCACCTACGGGATCGAACTGCCCTTCCTGATCGACGTGCGGACCATCCTGATGGACAAGTGGGACGCCGCGCAGGCCGCGGACCTCATCGACCGGGACGGCATCAGTTTCATGCTGTGCGCCACGCCGTTCCTGCAGGAGCTTCTGGACCTGGCGGAGCGCGAGCGCCGGCCGCTGGCGAGCCTGCGAACCTTTCCCTGCGGCGGCGCGGCGGTGCCGCCCGAGTTGATCCGCCGCGTGGCGCGGGTGCTGGCGAATTGCCGTGCCTTCCGCGTCTATGGATCGAGCGAGGCGCCGGTGATCACGCTCGGCTACCCGGCCGCCGCCGACCAGCGACTCGCCGCCGAAACCGACGGCGCCGTCGTCGACTACGAGGTCAAGCTGGTCGACGCGAACGGGGAGCCGGCCGCGCCGGACATCGAGGGTGAGATCTGCGCCCGCGGTCCGGGCGTGTTCGTCGGGTATGCGAACACGGCCGACACGGTCGAGGCCTTTGACGACCAGGGGTACTTTCACATGGGCGACGTCGGTTTCCGCACGCGGAAAGGCGCCATCGTGTTCACCGGCCGCATCAAGGACCTGATCAATCGCGGCGGCGAGAAGATCAGCGCCAAGGAAGTGGAGGACCTGCTGCACCAGCATCCGGGCGTGCTACAGGCCGCCGTGGTGGCGATGCCGCATCCGCGCCTCGGGGAGACCGTGTGTGCCTACCTGATCGTGCAGCCCGGGGCCGACGTGACGATCGAGGCGGTGAGGCGCACCCTGGCCGCCGCCGGGGTGGCCAGGCAGAAATATCCGGAACGCCTGATCGTCGTCGACGACTTCCCGAAGACGGCTTCGGGCAAGATCAAGAAGGACCTGCTGCGCCAGGACGCGCGGCAGCAGGTCCAGTCGGCGGCCGGCACGGGAGGAGGCGCACGATGAACGGTTCGACCGTGCCGATGCTGGCGGAACTCCGCGAGCCGGGAATTGCCGTGCTGCGCCTGAACCGGCCGGCCCGCGCCAACGCCATGGACCTGGACGCCATCGCGCTGCTGCACGAGCGCATCCTGACCCTCTCGGCCGACCGTGCGCTGCGCGCCGTCATCCTCACCGGCGCCGGTCCGGCCTTCTGCGCCGGGCTGGATTTGAAGTCCGTGCTCGACGAGGAAGGCGGGCTGCGGCTCGATGGGGCCGGCGGCTACGAGTTGCAGGAGCGCTTCGTGGCCATCGTGCGCGAGCTGCGCCGCTGCGACAAGGTCGTGATCGCGGCAGTCAACGGCCCGGCCGTGGGATTCGGTTTCGCCCTGACCCTGGCGGCGGATATCCGCCTCGCTTCGCCCAGCGCGTCTTTTCATGTCGGCGCCGTGCGCATCGGCCTCAGCGCCGGCGAGTGCGGCATCAGCTACCACCTGCCGCGGCTGGTCGGCGCCTCCCGCGCCTTTGAGGTGATGTTGACCGGTCGGCCGATCGATGCCACGGAAGCCGACCGCATCGGGCTGGTCTCGCGGCTGGTCTCCGGCGACGAACTGGAGGCAGCGGCGCTCGCGTGTGCCCGCGATGTCCTGCGCAACAGCGATTTCGCCATCCGGCAGACCAAGCGGCTCATGTGGTCGAACCTCGATGCACCGAGCCTCGAGGCGGCCATCGAGCTGGAGAACCGGACGCAGGTGCTGGGCCTTCAGACGGGGGATTCCGCCTTGGCGGCGCGTGCCTTTGCGGGCCGGAAAGAGAGCGCGCGCGGCAAAGGCTGAGCTTCCCCGCCGCCGGCGCAGGCCCTAGACTTGACCGCCAGGCCGCGCGGGCAGGACATGCAGTGGCGGTCGGTCGGCTCATCGAACCCACGCCAACGAGGCAGACACCCGCATGAAGATCACCGGCATCGTCACCACTCCAGTGCTGGCTCCGCTGCCCACGCCGCTGCGCACGGCTTCCGGCAGCATCGAGCGCTTCCCGATGGTCCTGATCGACTTGACGACGGACGCGGGCGTGCCCGGGCGCGCCTACGCCCAGGCGTACTTTCCCGAACTGCTGGCGGCGTTGGAGCGGACGGTGGCAGGGCTCGGCGGCATGGTCGTCGGACAGCCGCTGGTGCCGCGCGAGCTGCATGAGTTGCTGCGCCGCCGCTGCCGATTGCTGGGCCTCAAGGGGCTGGCCGGCATGGCCCTGGGCGCGCTCGATATGGCCTGGTGGGACGCGTGGGCTCGCAGCCGCGGCGAGCCGCTGGCGCGGGCACTGGGCGCCGAGTTGCGGCCGCTGCGGGCATACAACAGCGTGGGGCTGTACGACGCGGCGTCGGTCGCCGCGGTGGCCGAACAGACGGTCGCGGCCGGTCTTGCCGGGCTGAAGATCAAGCTGGGGTTCCCCACGCTGGCCGAGGACCTGGCGGCCGTCCGGGCGGCGCGGCGGGCGCTCGGCGACGGGCCCGCCCTGATGGTGGACTACAACCAGTCGCTCAGCGCCCCGGAGGCGATGCGCCGTTGCCGCGCGCTGGACCACGAAGGGCTCGAGTGGATCGAGGAGCCGCTGCTGGCCGACGATCTGGCGGGGTGCGCCCGCGTTGCCGCAGCCGTGCAGACGCCGATCCAGATCGGCGAGAATTTCCACGGACCTGGCGAGATGCGGGCCGCCATTGCCGCGGGGGCGATGGACCTCGTGATGCCGGACGCGCAGTTCGTGCACGGCGTCACGGGCTGGCTGGAAGCGGCGGCGCTCGCCCACGCGGCGGGTCTGCCGATGTCCTCGCACATCTTCGTGGAAGCGAGCTCCCAGCTCCTGTGTGCCACGCCGACGGCCCATTGGCTGGAAGTGCTCGACGCGGCCGCGGGCCTGCGCAGCACGCCATTGGCGGTGCGCGACGGCAGCTTCCACCCGTCAGAGGCGCCCGGGATCGGGCTGGAGTGGCAGGAGAGCGCGGTGGCGCGGCACCGCGCCTGACGCGACAGGCAGCCGACTCGCATCGCTCAACGCCTCGCTGGCCTGGGACCGAGGCGAAGGACGCAGCTCTCCTTGATTTCCTCCATCACGACGTAGCTGTTGGACTGGGCCGGCACCGGTATTCTCTTGAGCATCGTGCCCAGGAGCTGCCGGTACTCGACCATTCCGGCGATGCGGGCCTTCACCAGGTAGTCGAAGCTGCCGGAGACGAGATGGCACTCGAGCACCTCCGGCATGTGTTGAAGCTCGTCGCGGATCTTGTTGAAGATCTGCTCGGACTTCTCCGACAAGGTGATCTCGACGAACACCAGCAGCGCCTTGCCGACCGCGGGGGGATGCAGCGCGGCGTGATAGCCCTTGATCACGCCCATGCGCTCGAGCCGCTTGACGCGTTGCGAGCACGGCGACGTCGACAGCCCGACGCGCTCCCCGAGGTCGGTCATCGACAGGCGCCCCTCGTGTTGCAGCAGGTCGAGGATCTTCAGGTCGATGGAATCGAGTTCGGACATTTTGCTGAAAGGGAGTTCGTTCGACAGGAGCTTGCAGCAAATATTATCGCGCTTGACAATAAATTCAGCAAAAGCTGTCGCCATGGATCCATAGACTCCACGTTCATGACGTTGTTTCGGAGTCGAGTGTGAAAGTAATCGTTCTGGGCGCCGGTGTTGTCGGCGTCTCCACCGCCTATTACCTTGCCCGTGCCGGGGCCGACGTGACGGTCGTCGACCGGCAGGATGGCGTCGCGCTGGAAGCCAGCTTCGCGAACGCCGGACAGGTGTCTCCGGGCTATTCCACGCCGTGGGCCGCGCCGAACATTCCGCTGAAGGCGCTCAAGTGGATGTTCCAGCGTCATGCGCCCCTGGCGGTGCACCTGGACGGCTCGCTCTTCCAGCTGCAATGGCTCGCTGCCATGCTGCGCAACTGCTCGGCGCGGCGGTACGCCGTGAACAAGGAACGGATGCTGCGCCTGTCCACGTTCAGCCGAACCTGCCTGCAGCAGTTGCGGGCGGAGACGGGCATCCACTATGAAGGCCGCAGCGCGGGCACGTTGCAGTTGTTCCGGTCGCAGGAGCAGCTCGATCACGCCAGGCGCGACATCGAGGTCCTGCGCGAGTGCGGGGTCGCTTTCGAACTCCTCGACCGCGCCGGCGTGCACCAGGTGGAGCCGGCGCTGGCCCATGCGCAAACGGCCATCGCGGGCGGACTGCGGCTGCCGGGCGACGAGACGGGCGACTGTTACCTCTTCACGACGGAGCTGGCGAAGGTCGCCAGCTCGCTGGGTGTGCGGTTCCTGTTCGGCGCCGACGTCAAGGGATTCGAAACCAACGGCCATGGCGCAGTCACGGGCGTGGCCATCGGCGGCGCCGGGACGCAGGTGCTGCGGGCCGACCGCTACGTCGTTGCTTTCGGCAGTTATTCGCGGGAGTTTCTCGCGTCCGCGGCGCTCCGGATTCCCGTCTACCCGGTGAAGGGGTATTCGCTCACGATCCCGATCACGGATCCCGAGCTGGC
>Ga0255338_1002375_pt1 | contig 28158 bp, 34 predicted proteins | sample MeOH1_35cm_T4_19_FD_203715 | JGI IMG/M metagenome (GOLD analysis project Ga0255338, IMG submission 203715) | Sandy soil microbial communities from University of British Columbia, Vancouver, Canada - MeOH1_35cm_T4_195 | ecosystem: Engineered > Artificial ecosystem > Sand microcosm > Unclassified ...
ATGCTGTCGACGGGGGCGTTCAACGCGCTCCTGAAGACGCTGGAGGAGCCGCCGCCGCACGCCAAGTTCATCTTCGCCACCACCGAGATCCGCAAGGTGCCGGTGACGATCCTGTCGCGCACCCAGCGGTTCGACCTGCGCCGGGTGGAGCCCGAGGTGCTGGTCAAGAACCTGGAGATGATCTGCGAGAACGAGGGCGCGCGCGTCGAGGCCGAGGGCCTGATGCTGATCGCCCGCGCCGCCGAGGGTTCGGTTCGCGACGGCCAGTCGATGCTGGACCAGGCGATCGTCCAGGCCGAGCCCGGCCAGACGGTCACGGCGGCCTCGATCCGCGACATGCTGGGCCTGGCCGACCGGGCCCAGACCATCACCCTGTTCGAGCAGCTGATGCGCGGGGAGGCCGGGCCGGCGATCGAGACCTTCCGCCAGCTCTATGGCTATGGCGCGGGGCCCGACCAAGTGATCATGGACCTGCTGGATCACACTCATGGGGCGTCGGTGGCCAAGGCCATCGGACCTCAGGCGCTTGTGATGCCCAAGGAACAGGCCCAGCGGCTGGCCGCGGTGGGCGCGGCGGTGTCGGCCGGGACGCTGTCGCGGATCTGGCAGATGACGCTGAAGGCCTACGAGGAGGTGCGGCGCGCGCCGGACGCTGCGGCGGCCGTGGACATGGCGCTGGTGCGCCTGGCCTATGCGGCGGACCTGCCCGGGCCGGAGGAGGCGCTGAAGCGGCTGCAATCGGGCGAGAACCCGGTCGGCGGCGGCCCGCCCTCTGGGGGCGGCGGTTCGCCCTCGGGCAGCGGCGGCGGCGGCGGCCGGGTCTCGGCGGTGGCGCGCCAGACGGTCCCGTCCACCGTTGCGTCCACCGAGCCGGTGGCGAACCTCAAGACCTTCGAGGACATGCTGGCGCTGATCGACCGACGCCGCGATATCTCGCTGAAACTGGACGTGGAGCGGTTCATCCGCCCGATCAGCTTCCGCCCCGGCGCCATCGAGTACGAGCCCGGCCCGGGCGCGCCGGCCAACCTGGCCCAGCGGCTGGTCACCCGGCTGAAGGAATGGACCGGCGAGCGCTGGTTCCTCACCACCCAGGGCGGCGGCGGGGCCGAGAGCCTCTGGGAAAAACAGAAGCGCGAGCAGCGCGAGGTGCGCGCCGAGATCGAGCAACACCCGTTCGTCCAGGAGGTCATGCAGGCCTTCCCGGGAACCGAGATCGTCGGCATACGTCAGCTTCAGCAGCCGGAGCCGGCCGAAGCGCCCCCGCCGGAAGACGACGGTGACGAGGAGTAGGTATCGATGAAGGATCTGGGATCCATCATGAAGCAGGCCCAGGCCATGCAGCAGCGCATGGCTGAGGCCCAGGAGCGGATCGCCGCCCTGGAGGTCGAGGGCACGTCGGGCGGCGGCATGGTCAAGCTGGTGCTGAAGGGCACGGGCGAGCTGGCGCGCGTCGAGCTGGACGAGAGCCTGATGGCGCCGGGCGAGGGCGAGGTGGTGGCCGACCTGATGGTGGCCGCCCATGCCGACGCCAAGCGCAAGCTGGACGAGAAGCAGGGCGACGTGATGCGCGAGGCGGCCGGCCCGCTGGCGGGCCTCAACATCCCCGGGATGCCGAAGTTCTGATGCTGGTCGCCGCCCTCCTGGCCGCCGCCTCGGTGGCGCTGCCCGCTGACCTCGCGAAGGCGGCGCATGACTACGACCGGGCCCAGGTGTCGAGCGACCGCGCCGAGCTGGAGCGGCTGATCGCCGACGACTATGTGCTGCACAACTCCGGCGGCCAGCGGCAGGACAAGGCCAGCTTCATCGCCGATCAGATCGTCCCCGGCTACAGGCTGGAGCCCTTCGTGGTCGAGGAGAAAATCGAGAAGGTGATGGGCGACGCCGCGATCCTGGGCGGCGTGGCGCGCGCCAAGGGGACCTCGGGCGGCGAGCCCTATGACGTGAAGCTGCGCTTCATCGACGTCTGGCAGAAGCGCGGCGGCAAGTGGGTTGTGGTGATGAGCCAGGCCACGCGGGTCCCGAAGAGCTAGAGTGGCCGCCTCCGCCGGACCCGAGATCGAACGCCTGATCGGCCTGTTGTCGAAGCTGCCGGGGCTTGGCCCCAGGTCGGCGCGGCGCGCGGCCCTGGCGCTGCTGAAGCGGCGCGACCAACTTCTCCTGCCCCTCTCTGACGCCCTGGCCGAGGCGGCGGCGCGGGTGAAGACCTGCCAGGTCTGCGGCTCGCTGGACACCCAGGACCCCTGCGCCATCTGCTCGGACCGGAGCCGCGATCCGGCCCTGGTCTGCGTGGTCGAGGAGGTGGGCGCGCTCTGGGCCATGGAGCGGGCCAGCGCATTCCGGGGCCGCTACCACGTGCTGGGCGGCCTGCTGTCGGCCCTGGACGGCGTGGGGCCGGACGCTCTGCGAATCGGGCCGCTGGTCAGCCGTGCGTCCGAAGGCGAGGTGCGCGAGGTGATCCTGGCGCTGCCGGCCACCGTGGACGGCCAGACCACGGCCCACTACCTGGCCGAAAGGTTGGCGGGGGCGAACGTCAGCGTCACCATGCTGGCCCGCGGCGTGCCCGTGGGCGGGGAGCTGGACTGGCTGGACGACGGCACCATCGCCCAGGCCATGCGGGCGCGCAGGCCGGCTTAGAGCCTCATCCCCCTAAGTCGTGAATCCCAACAATTGCTCGTCATGGCCGGGCTTGTCCCGGCCATCCAGAAGCACCGATGGTCGAGAGGGGTCGCCGCGGCGCCGTTGCGAATCCTCCGGCGCCGCCTGCGTTTCTGGGTAGCCGGGACAAGCGCGGCTATGACGATCAGAGAGAGGTGGCGCGGGCGCCGCCTAGGAAACGACGACACCCCGCGCCGCCGGCGGCCGTGAGGGGACCGACAGCGACGCGGAGCGCCAGCACCCCATCGGGGCCCGTGCGGGAGGGACCGCTCCCTTCACCGCTGCGCCGAAGGACCGCGAGAGACGGCTTCGACGCGGAGCCAGGGCGATGCGCCGCTTGGGAGAGACGGGCGCGCCTGGCTCGTTGCCTCGTTCAGCGGGCGATGACGCGCCCGCCATCCAGAACCCCGGCCACCTGGATCCCCGGATCGCAGGGCTGGTCCAGGCGATCGTCGCGGCAGGCCGTGGCCGGAGCGCTGACGGTCTCCATGGCCAGGCCAAAGGACGGATCCTGGATGGCGACCAGCGTCACGCCGATCAGCGCGGCGATCGCGTAGAAAAGGTGCTGGGCCAGCCGCATCGGATCCTCCTGTCGGGCGGCCTGCGACCGCCTCTTGTTGAAGATCACGTTATGTGGATGCGATGTTCGCGCGCAGGTGCATCGACGTGCGGCGACCGGCGCCACGGTTGCGGGCGCCGCGTGCAACCCATCGTGCAACCGTTGCATGACGGGGTTGCATTCGTCACATCCCTGGGAACAATGTTCGGCGATGTCCTCGTCGCCACACTTCCATGAGAAGCTGACGCTGGTGCTGAAGGCGCTCTCCATGAGCCGCGGGCGCCTGGCGGCCGAACTGGCCGTGGACAAGTCGCTGGTGGGGCGCTGGGCGTCCGGTGTGGTCAGCCCTTCGGCGCACAACCTGGAAAACCTGACCCGGGTCGTCTCCCAGCGGTGCACGGGCTTCACCATGCTGGACTGGGACCGCGACCTCAGCAGCCTGGCGGCCTTCCTCGGCGTGGCCGCGCCGGCCAACGGCCACGACGCCTCGGCCGACATGGGCGACGCCCTGCCGCTGCCGGTGCTGCAGATGGCCCGGCTGACCACCGAGCGGCGTGGAGCCACCTACGAGGGCTTCTGGCGCACCACCCGGCCTTCGGTGATGATGCCGGGGCGGTTCTTCCACGACCACGGGATGATCCGGCGCGCCTCCAACGGGCTGCTGAGCTTCAAGGTGGGTGGCGCGGGCCTGCTGTTCGACGGCTGGCTGCTGCCGGCCGAGGGCCAGCTTTTCGCCATCCTGTTCGACACCGTGGGCCAGACGCCGATCTTCGTGATCTGGAACGGGGTGCCGCTGTCCAAGGCCTCGTTCCTGGACGGCATCGTCATGGCCGCGGCGCTCAACGCGGCGCGGACGCCCTCAGCCTATCCCATCGTGATGGAGCGGGTCGGCGATCTGACGGGCGATCGCGAGGCGGACGACGCCACCTGCGCCGAACTGCTGGCCCGCGATCCGCTGGCGCCGGAGGACAGCATCTCGGAAGACCTGCGCGGCCACCTGATCCGCGACGTGGGCCCCGCCGCCGCGGCGGCCGGGATCGGCGACATGTTCCTGCTCTCGCACATCACCTCGACGCGCTCGCGCGGCGAGACCATCGGCGGGCGGTTGCAGGGCTAGGCGCGCGCCGTCCAGTCCACGGGCACGATCTTCTTGATCATCAGGCCCCAGCCGATGACCCCCAGCAGGGTGAAGCCCGCCGCCACCACGAAAGCGGCCTGGAAACTGCCGGTGCGATCGACCAGCACGCCGGTGATGATCGGCCCCAGGATGCCGGCGAAGTTGGCCCAGCCGTTCTGCACGCCGATCCACTTGCCGGTCGCTTTCGGTCCGGCCAGCGTCTGGCCGGTGGCGAAGATATGCGGGCCCACCGCGCCCAGGGCGAAGGCGACCACGAACAGGCAGCCGATGGCGACCAGGGGCGGGACCAGGGCGCAGGCGAGCAGGCCCGAGGCGGCCACGACGTGGGTGCCCATGAAGAAGGTCTTGCGCACGCGGTTGGCCGTCGCGCCGGCCTGGATCCAGCGGTCGGAGACCACGCCGCTCAGGTACGAGCCGGACGCATAGACCAGGTAGAGGGCGCCCCCGATGCTGGCCATCTGGGTCAGGGAATAGCCCTGCTGCTGCACGAGGTAGAGCGGCATCCAAGAGACCACGAAATAGAAGCCGAAGTTCACCGAGAAGTGGCCGAGGCTGGCGCCCCACACCTCGGGCCGGGCGAGGATGGCGACAAAGGAGATGCTCTCGCCGGGCGCGGGACGTTCGGTCTCGCGGGAGAGCTTGCGGGTGACGAGGAGCCAGGGGGCCAGCCAGAGCAAGGACAGGGCTCCGAACAGGATGAAGACGCCGCGCCAGCCCAGCTCCGCCATCAGCTGGCCGCCGAAGAAGATGCCCACCGCCGGCCCCAGAGAAAGGCCCGCGATGATCAGGCCGTTGGCCGCGCCCAGGCGATTGCTGGGCACATGCTTGGCGATGAGGGCCGAGCTGCAGGGGAACGCCGCGCTCTCCCCGATCCCCAGCAGGAGGCGCAGGAGCAGGAGCGCCATGAAGCCGCTCGCGAAGCCGCTGAACAGGGTGGCGATGGACCAGATGGCCAGGCCGGCGGCCAGCGTCAGGTAGGCGTTGAACCGGTCCGCCAGCCAGCCCGCGAGCACCAGGCCCGGCGTATAGGCCCAGAAGAAGGCCGAGATCAGGATGCCGATCTGGGTGGAGCTGAGCGACAGCTCGCCCTTGATCAGCGGCGCGGCCGTGGCGAGGTTGCCCCGGTCCACGTAGTTGATGAACACCGCCAGCGCGAGCAGGGGCACTACCCAGGGCCCGAACGCCGTGCGCGCCGGCGCTGCAGCCGTCGTGGTCATGATGTGCCTCCGTCCCCGAAGAGCACGGTTACATAAAACGGGCCGGAAGCGCCATGCGCCGCGCCGCTTCCTCCGACTCAGCGAACCCGCTAAGAACACAGCATGAACGGACTCCTCATCCTCGCGGTCCTCTGCGCGCTGATCGCCGCGGCGGCCATCGCCTGGGCCCTGCGCGAGCGGGGCCGGGCCTCGAACGCCGAGCTGCGGCTGACGCTGATGGTCGAGCAGGGCGACATGCTGCGGGCCCAGGTGACCCAGTCGGCGACCGGCGTCGCCGAGGAGATCCTGCGCCGCAACGAAGAGGCCGTGCGCAACCGCGAGCAGCTGGCCCAGGCGCGCCTGGAAGCCCAGCTGAAGCCGGTGGCCGAGAGCCTGCAGAAATTCCAGGAACAGGTCACCGCGGTCGAGAAGCAGCGGGCCGAGGAGCAGGGCGGCCTGAAGGAGCAGATCGCCCAGATGCTGGCCGCCTCGGCCGCCACCCAGGACGAGGCGCGCAAGCTGTCGGCGGCGCTGCGGCGCGGGGCCGGCGTGCAGGGCCGCTGGGGCGAACAGACCCTGCGCAACGTGCTGGAGGCCGCGGGCCTGTCCGGCCGCTTCGACTTCGACGAACAGACCTCGACCGACACCGAGGAAGGCCGCCGCCGACCCGACGTCACCATCCGCCTGCCGGGCGGCGGCCTGTTCGTGATCGACGCCAAGTGCTCGCTGAACGCCTTCCTCGAACTGCAGGACGCCACCGACGACTTCGGCCGCGACGCCGCGGGTCTGCGCCACGTGCAGAGCGTGCGCGGCCACATCCAGGGGCTGTCGGCCAAGGCCTACTGGGACCAGTTCGAGAACTCGCCCGACTTCGTGGCCATGTTCGTGCCGCTGGACTCGGCCCTGGCCGCCGCCCTGGACCGGGCGCCCGAGCTGATGAACGACGCCATGGACCGGCGCGTGGTGATCGTGACGCCGACCACCCTGTTCGCGCTCTGCAAGGCGGTGGTCTACGGCTGGCGGGTCGAGGAGCAGGCCGCCAACGCCCAGAAAATCGCCGACCTGGGCAAGGAGCTCTACAAGCGCATCGCGGTCATGGGCGCGCACGCCGGCGGCGTCGGCCGGGCGCTGGAGCAGGCGGTCGGCAAGTACAACCAGTTCGTGGGATCGCTGGAGACCCAGGTCCTGACCCAGGCCCGCCGGTTCGAGGAGCTGAAGGTCGACCACCAGGGCAAGGAGGTGGTGGAGCTGACCCCCGTGGACGTGGCCGTCCGCCCCCTCGCCAAGCTGACCACCGACGAGACGCCGCCTGTGCGCCTGGCGGCCAGCGGCGAGGTCTGACGTCGCGCTCCGCTTCTCCTACCTTGACGCTCAACAATCCGGCCCTTACCTGCCCCGTCATGGCCCTTCGTGAGATCCTCGTCGTCCCGCACCCCGTCCTGAAGCAGGTGTCCACCAACGTGGACGTCGTGGACGACGAACTGCGCGCGCTGATGGATGACATGCTGGAGACTATGTACGACGCCCCCGGCATCGGCCTGGCCGCGATCCAGATCGGCGTGCCCAAGCGGGTGATCGTCATGGACCTGGCTCGCCAGGACGAGGAGCCGCAGCCCCGCTACTACGTGAATCCGGAAATCCTCTGGGCCTCGGAAGAGACCGCCCCCTACGAGGAGGGCTGCCTCTCGGTGCCGGAGATCTTCGACGAGGTGGAGCGGCCGGCGCGGGTGAAGCTACGCTACCTGAACTACCAGGGCGAACAGGTCGAGGAAGACGCGGAGGGGCTCTTCGCGGTCTGCATCCAGCACGAGATGGACCACCTGAACGGCGTCCTCTTCATCGACCACCTCTCGCGCCTCAAGCGCGAGCAGGCGGTGAAGAAGGTCAAGAAGCTGGTGAAGGCGGCTTAGGAGCCGACGCTAGTTCTTCGTCTCGACGGTCGTCGTGGTCGTCGTGGTCGTGGTCCCGTGATCGTCGTGGGTGGTGTCCTTGCCCTCGGCCTTGGCGATGCCCTCCCGAGCGCCGCTGACCGCGCCCTTGCCGGCTTCCTTCAGGACGGTCCCCGTGTCCTTGGCGGCTTCCTTCAGGCTTTCGCCCGCCTTCTCCACGGCCGGGCTGTCGGCCACATCCTTGGCGGCGGCGGCGACCTTGCCCCCGACCTCCTCCGCCGACTGCGAGACGTTGGCCGCGGCCTCGTCCAGGTTCTGGTCGGCTTTGGTCTGTTCGGCCTTCGTGCAGCCGGCGAGCGTGATGGCGGCGCCCGCGAGGGCGGCCAGGATCAGCTTGTTCATGGGAAGACGCTCCATTCCTCGACCCTCTTCAACGGCCACGCTTGCCGCGAAGTTCCCTTCCACGGTCGCGCCCGCTAAGACCCGCCCATGCGTCTCGCCTTCCTCGGCACCCCGGACTTCGCCGTTTCCGCCCTCAGCGCCATCGTGGCGGCGGGGCACGAGGTCGCCTGCGTCTACTCCCAGCCGCCCGCGCCGCGCGGCCGGGGCCACGAACTGAAGCCCTCGCCGGTGCACGCTTTCGCCGAGGCGCACGGCATCGCGGTGCGCACGCCGGCCTCGATGCGCGATCCGGCGGAGATCGAAGCCTTCGCGGCGCTGGGCCTGGACGCCGCGGTCGTGGTGGCGTTCGGCCAGATCCTGCCGGCCGCGGTGCTCGAAGCGCCCCGGCTGGGCTCCTACAACGTCCACGCCTCGCTGCTGCCGCGCTGGCGGGGCGCAGCGCCTATCCAGCGGGCGATCATGGCGGGGGACAAGGTCACCGGCGTCCAGGTGATGCGGATGACCGAGGGGCTGGACGAGGGGCCGGTGCTGGCCACGGCCAGCCTGCGCATCGACGCCCTGGAGACCGCAGGGACCCTGCACGACCGTCTGGCCGCGGCAGGCGCCGAGCTGATCGTGAAGACCTTGGCCGAGATCGAGGCCGGGACCGCGGTTGCGACGCCCCAGGCCGAGGACGGCGTCACCTACGCCAGGAAGATCAATGCCAAGTTCGCCCGCCTGGACTGGAGCAAGCCCGGGTCGGTGCTGGACGGCAAGATCCGCGGCATGTCGCCGTTCCCGGGGGCCTGGTTCGAACTGCCCACCGACAAGGGTCCGGTCAGGGTGAAGGCGCTGCTGTCGGCGTTTGAGGATGAGGCGGGCCAGCCCGGCGTCACCCTGGACGACCGCCTGCTGGTGGGGACCGGGGAGGGGGCCGTGCGGCTGCTCCGGGTCCAGCGCGAGGGTAAGGGACCCCAGGACGCCGACGTCTTCCTGCGCGGCAATCCCGTGCCGGCCGGGACGAAGCTGGGCTAGTTCTTGAATCCATACTCCTGGCCGAGAATCTTCCATAGGATCTCGGCGGCCTTCCGATCCAACTGAATGGTCTGGCTAACCTTGTCGGGAAATTCTCGCTCAGCCGAGCCGTAGGTGTTGATCTGAACGATCGGCCCATCTCGACCACCGCCGAAAATGAAGTCCTTCGCGTCAACCTCCGTTCGGTGCCGCGCGGGGTTCGTTCCCTTCACGTGCTCAAAGCTGGTAATGACCGCCACTTTTCTCTCCCAAGCTAGAGCGACGATGCCCCGCTATCGCCTCCTCGTCGAGTACGACGGCCGACCCTATCACGGGTTCCAAGCCCAGGCGGTGCTGCCGTCGGTGCAGGGCGCGCTGGAGCGGGCGGTGAAGGCGTTCTGCGGCGAGGACATCCGGGTGGGCGCGGCGGGCCGCACGGACACCGGCGTCCACGCCACCGGCCAGGTGGCGCATGTGGACCTGGCCAAGGACTGGCCGGCCGAGACGGTGCGCGATGCGCTGAACGCCCACCTGAGGCCAGAGCCGATCGCCATCCTGGCGGCCGAGGTGGCGGTGGGCGACTGGCACAGTCGGTTCTCGGCCACCGGGCGTCGCTACCGCTACCGCATCCTCAACCGCTGGGCCCCGCCGGCGCTGGACCAGGGCCGGGTCTGGCACGTGAAGAAGCCGCTGGACGCCGAAGCCATGCACGCCGCCGCCCAGGTGCTGGTGGGCCACCACGACTTCACCACCTTCCGCGACATGGCCTGCCAGGCGAAGTCGCCGGTGAAGACCCTGGACGTGGCCAAGGTCTCCCGCGACGGCGAGGAGGTGATCCTGGAATTCGCCGCGCGCTCGTTCCTGCACCGCCAGGTCCGCTCGATGACCGGCACCATCGCCGAGGTGGGTGTGGGCCGCTGGACGAAGGCCGACGTTCAGGCCGCCCTGGACGCCCGCGACCGCAAGGCGTGCGGACCCGTGGCTCCGGCCGAGGGGCTGTACCTGACCGGGGTCAGTTACGATGACCCGGCGCGTGAAGAAGATGTCATCCCCGCGCGATGAGCGGCGCGCTAGATAGGCGCGATTCAAGAGGAGCATTTCCATGTCCCAAGGCCCCTGGAGCCATCACAGCCGTAACGCCAGCGTCGCCGACGACATCGACTTCGAGGTCAAGGGCCAGGAGCTGCAGTTCCTGGAGATCGAGCTCGATCCCGGCGAGAGCGCGGTGGCCGAGGCCGGCGCCCTGGTCTGGAAGGACGCCAGCGTGGCGATGACCACGGTGTTCGGCGACGGCTCGGGCGACACCGGCGGCGGGTTCATGGGCAAGCTGCTGGGCGCCGGCAAGCGGCTGGTGACCGGGGAGAGCCTGTTCACCACCGTCTTCACCCACAACGGCTCGGGCAAGGCGAAGGTGGCGTTCGCCTCGCCGACGCCGGGCGCGATCCTGCCGCTGAAGCTGAGCGACGTGGGCGGCACCCTGATCTGCCAGAAGGACAGCTTCCTGGCCGCGGCCAAGGGGGTCTCCATCGGCATCGCGTTCCAGCGCAAGGTGATGACCGGCCTGTTCGGCGGCGAGGGCTTCATCATGCAGAAGCTGGACGGCGACGGCTGGGTGTTCGTCCAGATGGGCGGCACGATCGTCGAGCGGGAGCTGAAGGCCGGCGAGGAGCTGCACGTGGATACCGGCTGCCTGGCCGCCTACACGCCAAGCGTCGACTTCGATCTGATCATGGCCGGCGGGGTGAAGACCGCGCTGTTCGGCGGCGAGGGTCTGTTCTTCGCCCGGCTGCGCGGGCCGGGGAAGGTGTGGATCCAGTCGCTGCCGTTCTCGCGCCTGGCCGGGCGGATGATGGCGGCGGCCGGCGGGACGGGCGGCAACCGCGGCGAGGGCTCGGTGCTGGGCGGCCTGGGCGACCTGATCGGCGGCAACAACTGATCATTCCTCCCCTTCGGGGGAGCCACTGGGTTGCTCAGGCGAAGTAGCGATTAAGGATCCGGGCGTAGACGCGCTGCAGGGTCCGGATCTCTTCGACGGGCGCGCGTTCGTCCACCTGGTGCATGGTCTTGCCGACCAGCCCCACCTCGATCACCGGGCAGAGCGCGCGGATGAAGCGGGCGTCGGAGGTGCCGCCGGAGGTAGAGAGCTCGGGCGCGGCGCCGGTGACGTCGGCGACGGCGGCGGCCACCAGGTCGGTGAAGGCGCCGCGTTCGGTCAGGAACGCCTCGCCACTGATCTGCGGGGTGACGGTGATCTTGCCCTTGAAACCCTCGCTGGCAGCCTCAGCTTCGGCCGCGATCCAGTCGGCCAGTTGCTGGCCCGTGTGGTTGGGATTGAAGCGGATGTTGAGCCGCGCGCGGGCGACGCCGGGGATGACGTTGGTGGCCGTGTTGGGCACGTCGATCCAGGTGACTTCCAGGTTCGACGGCTGAAACTCGGCGTAGCCGTCGTCCAGTTTGCGGGCCTGCAGCGCGGCCAGCAGGCGGATCAGCACCGGGGCCGGATTGGCCGCCCGGTGCGGATAGGCCACGTGGCCCTGGATCCCCTCCACCACGATCTCGGCGTTGATCGAGCCGCGGCGGCCCACCTTGACCATGTCTCCGAAGGTCTCGGCCGAGGTGGGTTCACCCACCACGCAGTGGTCGATCACCTCGCCCTCGGCGGCCAGTGCCTCGACCACCAGCTTGGTGCCATGGGTGGCCACGCCCTCCTCGTCGCCGGTGATCAGGAACGAGATCGAGCCCCGCACCTTGCCGGCCGCTATCGCCTCGGCGCTGGCCGCGGCGAAGGCGGCGATGGCGCTCTTCATGTCCACGGCGCCGCGCCCGATCAGCACCCCCTCCACGACCTCAGCCCCGAAGGCGTCTCGGGTCCAGGCGGCGGCGTCGCCCACCGGCACCACGTCGGTGTGGCCGGCGAAGCAGAGGTTCGGCCGCTGGTCGCCGTACCGGGCGTAGAGGTTCTCGATCTCGCCGAACTTCATCCGTCGGCAGGCAAAGCCCAGGCCGGTCAGCATCTCCTCGACGATCGCCATGGCGCCTGCATCGGCGGGCGTCACCGAGGGGCGGCGGATCAGGTCGCGGGTGAGTTCGACGGCGTCTATGGCGCCAAGGGTTTCGGACGGCATGGGTTCGCCATACCTAGCAATGACGAGAGAGGCGAGGGGAAGCATGCCCAAGATCGACATCGACAAGGCGCCGACGCGGTTCGGCAGCGCCTATCCGCCGCCGTTCGACGCGCCCTGCCAGGGCCGGCGGCGCTGGAAACTGGGCGACGCGGCGGGGCTGACGGACTTCGGGGTGAACCTGATCCGCCTGGGTCCGGGCGTGTGGAGCGCCCAGCGCCACTGGCACACCGTGGAGGACGAGTTCGTCTGGGTAGTGTCGGGCGAGGTGGTGCTGGTGGAGGACGAAGGCGAGACGGTGCTGCGGGCGGGAGACTGCGCAGGCTTCAAGGCCGGCGTCGCCAACGGCCACTGCATCCAGAACCGTTCGGACCAGGAGGCCGTTCTGCTGGAGATGGGCTCGCGCCGGCCCGGCGTGGATGCCTGCGACTATCCCGGCATCGACATGATCGTCGGGCCTGACGACATCTACCGCCACCGCGACGGCGTCCCCTATCAGACGGAGGACGCGCGCAAGCGCTGAGGACGACATGCCGAAGATCGACATAGACGCCCTGGAGACCCGGTCGGGTTGCAGCTATCCGCACCCGTTCAAGGACATCTGCCTGGGCTCCACCTGGAAGAAGCTGGGCGATGCGGCGGGCCTGACCGACTTCGGGGTGAACCTGGTGCGCCTGCCGCCCGGCAAGTGGTCCAGCCAGAGGCACTGGCACACCCACGAGGACGAGCTGGTCTATGTCCTGGCGGGGGAGGTCGTGCTGGTGGAGGACGATGGCCAGCATGTCCTGCGGGCCGGCGACTGCGCGGGCTGGAAGGCGGGCGAGCGCGGGCATGCCCACTGCCTGCAGAACCACAGCGACAGCGACGCGGTCTACATTGAGATCGGCTCGCGCAGGCCCGAGGTCGATGGCTGCGACTACCCGGACATCGACATGGTCGCCCGGCCAGGCGAGCCCTGCTATCGACACCGCGACGGGACGCCGTATCCGGAAAGCTAGCCGGCCTGGTTATTAATTTGCATGCAAAATAATCGCATGCCAAAGCCTGTGCTCCAGATCATTCGGAGCCTCTGCCATGCGTCTTGTCCTGCTGCTCGCCGCGGCTCTCACCATCGCCTCGCCGACATTCGCCCAGCCCGCGGCGCCCCTGCCGCTGCGGGGCGTCGTCACCCAGGTGGACGCCGCGCGCATCACCGTCCGGCCCAAGAGCGGCAAGCCGGTGACCGTCGACCTGACCCCGGATTGGACGGTGCAGGTCACGAAGCCGATCGCCGTGACCGAGATCAAGGAGGGCAGCTTCATCGGCACCTCGGAGATCCCCCAGGCCGACGGCTCGGGTAAGTCGCTGGAAGTCCACGTCTTCCCGCCCGGCGTGAAGGTCGGGGAGGGCCACTACGCCTGGAACCTCCGCAAGGGCTCGATGATGACCAATGGCACGGTGGGCAAGGTGACGGTCGGGGCCAAGGGCCGCGAGCTGCAGGTCAGCTACCCGACCGGCCAGCGCAGGATCGTGGTGCCGCCGAAGGTGCCGGTGGTGCAGATCACCGGCGGTACGCGGCCGCTGGTCAAGAAGGGCGTCCCGGTCTTCCTCATGGCCTTCCCGAAGCCCGGCGGCGCCGGCGGCCTGATCACCGGCGCCGTCGCGGTCGGTGAAAAGGGCGCCGCCCCGCCGATGTAGTAGCGTAAGGCAGGACGCATGAAACCCTTCAGGGAACGTACCCGGCGCGGGGCGACGGCGGTCTACCGCCACCCCCTGCTGGTGCGCGCCACGCACTGGATCAATGCGCTGTGCCTGCTGGTCCTGCTGCTGAGCGGGCTGCAGATCCTCAACGCCCACCCGGCCTTCTACTGGGGCGAGGTCTCGCGCTTCGCCGATCCGATCGCCGCCATAGAGGCCGTGCCTCGCGCCGATGGCGAACTGCGCGGCCGCGTGACCATAGCCGGCGCGAGCTTCGACACGACCGGGGTGCTGGGCGCGTCGAAGTCGGGCGGCGAGCAGCTTCAGGCTCGCGCCTTCCCGAGCTGGCTGACCCTGCCCAGCTACCCCGACCTGGGCGCGGGTCGGCGCTGGCACTTCTTCTTTGCCTGGGCCCTGGTGATCAACGGTCTGATCTATGGCGTCTTCGCGGTCGCCAGCGGCCGGGTAAAGGGCCTGCTCTGGCCCACGTTGGCCGACCTCCGACGGTTCGGCGGGGCGCTCTGGGACCACCTGCGCCTGCGCTTCGCCCACGACGATCCGGGTTACAACGTCCTGCAGAAGCTGGCCTACATCTCGGTGATCTTCGGCCTGCTGCCGCTGATGCTGGCGACGGGCCTGGTGATGTCGCCAGCGGTCTATGCGCGGCTGCCGTTGCTGGGCGACCTGGTGGGGGGACGGCAGTCGGCGCGGACCCTGCACTTCCTGGCGGCGTCGGGGCTGGTCGCCTTCGTCGTCGTCCATCTGGCCATGGTGCTGGCGGCGGGGCCGGTGAATGAGATCCGCTCCATGATCACCGGCTGGTTCGTCATCCGCCGGGAGAAGGAAAGGCCATGAGCGACAAGCCGCCCGCCGCCACGCGCCGCGGCCTGCTGGGCGCCGCCCTGGGCGCGACCGGCGCTGGCCTGGCCGGCTGCGACCGGATCGCCGCCTCGCCCGCCGTGAACCAGCGCCTGAACGCCGCCGAGGGCCTCACCTTCCACGTCCAGCGCCTGCTGCTGGGCCGCGACGCCCTGGCGCGGGAGTACCCGCCCAGCGCCATCTCGCCCGACTTCCGCGCCAACGGCACGGTCAATCCGGACAGCGAGGACTATCAGGCCCACGTCGCCGCCGGCTTCAAGGACTGGCGCCTGGAGATCGGCGGCCTGGTGGAAAGGCCGCTGCAGCTCTCCCTGGACGACCTGCGCCAGGCGCCCGCCCGCACCCAGATCACCCGCCACGACTGCGTCGAGGGGTGGAGCAGCATCGGCAAGTGGCGCGGCGCGCGCCTGGGCCCGCTGCTGGACCGCGCCGGCGTGAAGCCCCAGGCCCGCTACGTCGCCTTCTTCTGCGCCGACACCCTGGAGCTGACCCTGGACGGCACGGGCGACTACTACGAGACCATCGACCTCGCCGATGCGCGCCACGCCCAGACCCTCCTGGCCTACGAGATGAACGACCGGCCCCTGCCCGTGGCGCACGGCGCGCCGGTCAGGCTGCGGCTGGAGCGCCAGCTCGGCTACAAGATGGCCAAGTACGTCATGCGGATTGAGCTGATCGAGAGCTTCGCCGGCCTGGGCCAGGGCAAGGGCGGCTACTGGGAGGATCGCGGCTACCAGTGGTACGCGGGCATCTAGCGCAATATCCCGCGGTCACCGGGCCCTTGCGGAACCTGATCCGGCGCCTATCTCAAGCTTGCGGGACCGGGCCCCTCTGACGATCGACGGCGATCGTGATGTCGGACCGCACAGGTGCGCCTGGGGTCCGTGTCGCTCTCCCCCAGCCCCATGGGCCCCGGGCGCGCCTCCAAACGGAGGAGCACATGATCGACCACCACATCTGGCGCTTGCGCAATCGGCATCGGGACTTGGAGCGGCTCATCCGCGACGAGCAGCGCAGATCCCGCCCCGACGCGGCGCTCATCCAGGACCTCAAGCGGCGTAAGTTGCAGGTGAAGGACGAGCTGTACTTGGCCGAGGCAGGCCTCGTGCCGGTTCCCATCCGCCCCAGCTATCGCTGACGCCCTGCCGGGAGGCGCGCGGAGGCGCGCCTCCCTCATCCTGGATCTGCATTGATGGACATGCTCTCGGCGGCCGTGCTCGGCCAGCCGCTCTGGATGTGGCTGGCGTTCGCCGGCCTCGTCGTCACCCTGCTCGCCTTGGACCTGGGCGTGCTCCACCGCGACCAGCACGAGATCGGCGTGCGCGAAAGCCTGCTGCTCTCGGGCGGCTACGTGGCGCTGGGCCTGGGCTTCGGCCTCTGGGTCTGGAACCAGCTCGGCCCCCAGGCCGGCCTCGAATACGTCACCGGCTTCCTCATCGAGAAGAGCCTGGCGCTCGACAACGTGTTCGTCATCGCCACGATCTTCGCCGCCTTCGCCGTGCCGCGGGCCTATCAGCACCGGGTGCTGTTCTGGGGCGTGCTGGGCGTGATCCTGCTGCGCGGGATCATGATCGGCTTCGGGGCGGCGCTGGTCGCCAGCTTCTCCTGGGTGCTGTGGATCTTCGCGGCCTTCCTGATCGTGATGGGCGTGAAGATGTTCTTTGCCGACGCCACGCCAAAGGACCCGCACGACAGCCCGATCTACCGCTGGCTGGCCAGCCACATCCGGCTGACCGACCGCTTCCACGACCACCGGTTCTTCGTGAAGCAGCCGGGGCGCGACGGGCGGCTCGCGTGGTTCGCGACGCCGCTGTTCATGGCGCTGGTGATGGTGGAGCTGGCCGACGTGGTGTTCGCCGTAGATTCGGTGCCGGCGATCTTCTCGATCACGACCGATCCCTACATCGTCTACACGTCGAACATCTTCGCGATCCTGGGCCTGCGGGCGCTGTACTTCGCGCTGGCGGCGGTGGTCGCGCGCTTCGCCTACCTGAAGCAGGCGCTGGCGGCGCTTCTGGTGTTCATCGGCGGCAAGGTGTTCTTCGCCGAGGCCATGGGCTGGGAGAAGTTCCCGGCGCCGGCCTCCCTGGCGATCACCGCGGCCCTGCTGACCGCCGGCATCGGCTGGTCGCTGTGGAAGACGCGCGCATCAAGCCTCGCCCGATGATCAACGCTCGAATGTGGGCCGCCCGCCGGCCCCACAGCCCATGAGGCCGCGTCTACTCCGCGCCGGTGCGCCTCAGCCCCGCGATCAGCCGCTCCACGCTGGCTTTCAGGGCCGCGCTTTCCTCGAACGGCATCGGCAGTTGGCAGAACATGGCCCCGGGAACCGCTGCCGCCTGTTCCCGCAAAGCGCGCGCACGCGGCGTCAGGTCGATCAGCACGCGCCGTTCGTCCTTGGGGTCGCGGGTGCGGGTGACCAGGCCCGCCTTTTCCATGCGCTTGCACAGCGGGGTGAGGGTGCTGGCGTCCAGGCCGAGCCGCCGGCCCAGGTCGCCGACGGTTTGCGGCGCTTCGGTCCAGAGGGCCATCAGCGCCAGGTACTGGAGATAGGTGAGGCCGAGCGGCTCAAGCAGCGGGCGATAGGCCCGGGTCATCAGGTTGCTGGCGGTGTAGAGCGCGAAGCAAAGCTGGATGTCCAGGTTGAGCGGATCGAAGGGTTGGGCGCCACGCGCCGCCTCGCCTTCGTCCATTGTCGATCGCTCCCGGATCATCCGCGCACCAGGCGACATATGGAAGTGACAGCCGCGCGGGCGCAAGCGCCGCCGGCTACTCCCGAAGCAGCTCGTTGATGCTGGTCTTCGACCGGGTCCGCTCGTCCACGGTCTTCATGATCACGGCGCAGTAGGTGCTGGGCAGGCTTGGATCGTGCGGGTTCGGCCGGTTGCCGGAAACCACCACGGAATAGGGCGGAACCTCGCCGGTGAAGGTCTCGCCGGTCTTGCGATCGATGATCGGGGTGGTGGCGGTGATGAAGGTGCCCATGGAGAGCACCGAGCCTTCGCGCACGATCACCCCCTCGGCCACCTCGGCGCGGGCGCCGATGAAGCAGTTGTCCTCGATGATGGTGGGGTTGGCCTGCAGCGGCTCCAGCACGCCGCCGATGCCGGCGCCGCCCGAGATGTGCACGTTCTTGCCGATCTGCGCGCAGGAGCCGACCGTGGCCCAGGTGTCGACCATGGTCCCTTCATCGACATAGGCGCCGATGTTCACGAAGGAGGGCGTCATCACCACGTTGCGGGCGACGTAAGCGCCCTTGCGGACCACGCAGCCCGGCACGGCGCGGAAGCCCGCGGCCTCGAAGCGGGCGGCGTCCCAGCCGGTGAACTTCAAGGGGACCTTGTCCCAATAGGGGTGCGGCGCGTCGGCGTCGATCAGACGGTTCGCGGTCAGGCGGAAGAACAGCAGGATCGCCTGCTTGGCCCACTGGTGCGTGACCCAGGCCCCGTCCGCCTGGCGCTCCGCCACCCGGATCCGGCCGGCGTCCAGCAGTTCGATGGTCTCGTGGACCGCGTCGCGCACCCGGCCGGTGGTGGAGGTGGTGATCCCGTCGCGCGCCTCCCAGGCGGCTTCGATCACGGACTTCAGGTCGTCGGACATGGATTTCCCCCGGCCCTAGTGGGCGGCCTCTCTGAGCCTCGCGTCGTTCAGGAACGGCGCGAGCTTGTCGGTTCGGTGGTGGATGAAGGGCGCGGTGGACTGGGCCGCGTAGGCCCCGACCAGCACCGTGGTCATGCCGAGGTCGGCGGCGGGCGCGAGGTTGCGCTCGCTGTCCTCGAAGAAGGCGGTGGCGGCCGGGTCGATGGAATGGGCGGCGCCGATCTTGGCGAAGGCTTCCTGGCTGGGCTTGGGCTCATAGCCTGCCGAACCAATGTGGAAGACGTCGTCGAACAGGTGGCCCAGGCCCAGGCGCTCCAGCACCCGCTCGGCGTGGACGTCGTCGGCGTTGGTGAAGATCAGCCGGCGGCCCGGCAGGCGTTCCAGGGCCGCCAGCAGATCCGGGTCGTGGGCCAGGGCCTCGAGCGACATGTCGTGGAAGATGGCGTGGAAATCCTTCGGGTCGACGCCGTGGTTCAGCATCATGCCCTTCAGCGTCAGGCCGTGCTCGGAGAGGTACGCCTTCTGGAGCCTATAGGCCTCGTCGCGCGGCAGGCCGGTGACCTTCTCCACGAAGTCGGTCATCCGATCGACGATCGCGGCCATGAAGCCGGACTCGGCCGGGTAGAGCGTGTTGTCCAGGTCGAACAGCCAGGTGTCGATGTGGCGGAGGTCGGCCCGGAACAGGTTCGCGCTCATCGGCAGACGAGGGTGCCGGACCCGTGCTCCGTGAACAGCTCGACCAGCATGGCGTGCGGGCGGCGGCCGTCCAGGATGACCACGGCCTCGACGCCGGCCTCCACCGCGTCGATGGCGGTCTCGAGCTTGGGGATCATGCCGCCGGTGGCGACGCCGGTCTCGATGGCGGCCTTGGCCTCGGCGACGGTGAGCTGGCGGATCAGCTGGCCGTTCTTGTCCAGTACGCCGGCCACGTCGGTCAGCAGCAGCATGCGCTTGGCGTCGAGCGCGCCGGCCATGGCGCCGGCCACCGTATCGGCGTTGATGTTGTAGGTCTGGCCTTCCTCGGACACGCCGATCGGGGCGATCACCGGGATGTAGTCGTCCTCGGCGCCGATCAGGGCCTCGATCAGGGTCGTGTCGATGGCCTTGGGCTCGCCCACGAAGCCCAGGTCCACGATCTGCTCGATCATGCTGTCGGGGTCCTTGCGGGTCTTCTTGGCCTTCTCGACGGTGATCAGCCGGGCGTCCTTGCCGGACAAGCCCACGCCCCGGACCTTGGCCTCGGACCCGGCCAGGGTGATCCAGTTGGCGATCTCCTTGTTGATCGCGCCGGAGAGGACCATCTCGGCCACCTCCATGGTGGCGGCGTCCGTCACGCGCAGGCCGTCGACGAAGGTGGACTTCACCCCGGCGCGCTCCAGCATCGCCGAGATCTGCGGACCGCCGCCGTGCACCACGACCGGATGCAGCCCCAGCATCTTCAGCAGCACCACGTCGGCGGCGAACAGCTTGGCCACCGACTCCTCGCCCATGGCGTGGCCGCCGTATTTGATCACCACGGTCTCGCGGTCGTAGATCTGGATGTAGGGCAGCGCTTCCGCCAGCGTCTTCGCCGTGGCCCAGCCCTGCTCTTCCGTATCCTGGCTCAATTCAGCGTCCTCGAAACCCGGGCGTCCGGATAGCGGACGGGGGCGCCCCTGTCACTCGCGTTGGGGCGTGTTATCGAAGCTTCGCAGTCGAAGGAGCGAGTGATGCGGGCGATCTGGGGCGCGGCCATGGCCGTGGCGATGCTGGCGGGCGGGGCGCAGGCGAAGACCGTCGCCGTGACGGCGGACCGCCTGCTGGACGTGAAGAGCGGCAAGTACGTCGACAAGCCGCTGGTCGTGATCACCGACGGCCGGATCGCCACGGTGGGCAAGGCGGGCGACGCGGTCCCGGCCGGCGCCGAGCGGGTGGACTTGCCGGGCGTCACCCTGCTGCCGGGCCTGATCGATATGCACGTCCACCTGACGTCCTCGCCACTCTACAGCGGCTACACCTATCTCGAATTCACGGACGCCTTCTGGACGGTGATCGCCACGCGCCACGCCCAGGACACCCTGAAGGCCGGCTTCACCACCGTGCGCAACGTGGGCTCGGACCACTTCGCCGACGTGGGGCTGCGCGAGGCGATCGACGGCGGCTTCGTCCAGGGCCCGCGGGTGGTCAGCGCCGGCTACGCCTTCGGCGCGACCGGCGGCCATTGCGATTCCACCTTTTTCCCGCCGTCCATGGACGAGAAGAATGCCTACAACGCCGACGGACCCGACAGCGCGCGCCGTTCCGTGCGGACGCTGAAGAAGTACGGCGCCCAGGTGATCAAGATCTGCGCGACGGGCGGCGTGTTCTCCCGCGGGCCGTCGGTCGGGGCCCAGCAGCTCAGCCTGGAGGAGATGAAGGCCGTGGCCGACGAGGCGCACATGGCGGGCCTGAGGGTCGCCGCGCACGCCCATGGCGCGGCGGGGATCAAGGACGCCATCCGCGCCGGGGTCGACACCATCGAGCACGTCAGCCTGGTCGACGACGAGGGCATCCGCCTGGCCGCCGAGAAGGGGACCTGGTTCGCCATGGACATCTACAACACCGACTACACCCAGGCCGAGGGCAAGAAGAACGGCGTGCTGCCCGACAACCTGCGCAAGGACGCCGAGGTGGGCGAGCTGCAAAGGCAGAACTTCCGCAAGAGCCTGAAGGCGGGCGTGCGCCAGGTCTTCGGCACCGACGCCGGCATCTATCCGCACGGGGACAACGCTCGGCAGTTCGCGGTGCTGGTCCGGTATGGCGCCACTCCGCTGCAGGCGATCCAGATGGCCACGCTGAACGCCGGCGAAGCGCTGGGCCGGGCCGGCGACGTAGGCCAGGTCGCCAAGGGCCTCTACGGCGACCTGGTGGGCGTGCGGGGCGACCCGCTGGCCGATGTCAGGGTGCTGGAGAGGCCGGTGTTCGTGATGAAGGGCGGCGAGGTGGTGAAGCGCTAGCTAGCGCCTCCTCACACGTCCACCTCCGGCAGCAGCCGCGAGAAGTGGTCCTCCACGGCGCGATAGCACTCGCAGGCCGCGCGCTCGAGCCCAGGACGGTCCAGCACCTCGACCCGGCCGCGGTGGGTCCGGATCAGGCCGCGTTCCTGCAGGACGCCGGTGACGGCGGTCACCGTGGTGCGCTGGACGCCCAGCATCTCGGCCAGGGACTCCTGGGTGAGGTGGATCATCTTGTCGCCGGCCCGGTCGTGTGTGGCCAGAAGCCAGCGGGCGCAACGCTCCTCGGTGCGGTGCAGCGCGTTGCAGGCCACAGACTGCATCATCTGGGCGAGCAGGGCGTCGGCGTAGCGCGAGAACAGGTCGCCGAAACGGGCCGACCCGGTCTTGGCCGCCTCCAGGTGGCTGGTGGAGATGGCCAGGGCCTCGCCGCCTATCTGGACAAGGGCGCGGCCGAAGGCGGGCTTGTGGCCCTCGCTGACGATGCCGCCCACGGCGCCTTCCCGGCCGATCGTCGCGGCCTCCACCTCGCGCCCGTCGCGGGTGACGATCAGCAGGGAGGCCATGGTGCGATGGCAGGGGAAGTAGGTGGTGGTGACGTCGTCCCCGGGCTCGAACAGCACCTTGCCGCGCGGCAGGTTCACCAGCTCGAGATGCGGTTCGAGAATCGCGAAGTCGCGCGCCGTAAGCGCCGCCAGCAGGCGGTTGGCGCGGCGAACGGGCAAGCGCGAGGCGACCTCGCGCTCAGGGGCGATAGTGGACGCGTTCATGGACGCCGACCTCCCTGGCTTGACGGCAGGGGTAACGCCGAACGGTCCCGCTTGTTGCGTCGGGGTCTCGATTTTGCGGCCCGCTACAGGGTGCGCGCGACGACTTCCTTCATGATTTCGCTGGTGCCGCCGTAGATGCGTTGAACCCGCGCGTCGCGCCACAGGCGGGCGATGGGGTACTCGTTCATATAGCCCGCGCCGCCGTGCAGTTGCAGGGCGGCGTCGCAGACTTCCCATTGCAGCTCGGTGTGGAACAGCTTGGCCGCGGAGCCCTCGGCGGCGGTCAGCTTGCCTTCCAGGTGGCGGGCGATGCACCAGTCCAGGTGCGCCCATCCGGCCTGCATCTTGGCCTTCAGGCCGGCCAGGGTGAAGCGGGTGTTCTGGAAGTCGAACACCGTCTGGCCAAACGCCTTGCGCTCCTTGGTGAACTTCACGGCCTCGTCGAAGGCGCGCTGGGCGGCGGCCTGGGCCTGGACGGCGATGCCCAGGCGCTCCTGCGGCAGCTGGGTCATCAGATAGGCGAAGCCTTTGCCCTCCTCGCCCAGGCAGTTGGTGAGGGGGACGCGCACGTCCTCGAAGAAAAGCTCGGAGGTGTCGGCGGAATGCTGGCCGATCTTGTCCAGGTTGCGGCCGCGCTTGAAGCCCTCGCGGTCGGCCTCCACCAGGATGAGCGAGATGCCCTTGGACCGTGCGTTGGGGTCGGTCTTGGCGACCACGATCACCAGGTCGGCGTTCTGGCCGTTGGTGATGTAGGTCTTCGAGCCGTTGACGACGTAGTGGTTCCCATCCTTCAGCGCCGTGGTGCGCACGCCCTGGAGGTCGGAGCCGGCGCCGGGCTCGGTCATGGCGATGGCGGTGATGGCCTCGCCGGACACCATCTTGGGCAGCCACTGCTGCTTCTGCGCCTCGGAGCCGTAGTTGGCGATGTAGTCGGCGACGATGTCGGACTGCAGGGTGATCCCGGCGCTGGAGCCGGCGTAGAACAGCTCCTCCGAGATCACCGCGTTGTAGCGGAAGTCCAGGCCCAGGCCGCCGTACTCCGCCGGCACGGTGGGGCACAGGATGCCGGCCTCGCCGCAGGCCAGCCAGAAGTCGCGGTCGATGATGCCGTCCGTCTCCCAGCGGTCGAGGTTGGGCGTCAGCGCGCGATCGTAGAACTTCCGCACCTGGTCGCGGAACAGGTTGAGGTCTTCGTCGAAGACGGTGCGGGAATCGGTCTGGATCATGGGCGGGGTCCTACGTTCGCCCGCCAGTTAGCCGAGTGACGTTGCGGACGGCTAGACCTTGCCCCTGGCCTCGGCGGCCCGGGCCTCGACCGCGCGCCACTCGTCGGCGTAGTCACTGTCGGCATAGGCCTCGAACCACGGGCCGCCGCGGGTGAAGTGGGCGATCTTGGCCTGCGGGTTGAAGTCGTATTCGCCCACCAGCCAGTTCCACTCCAGCGGCAGGGCGCCGATCTCGGCCTCGCTCTCCAGCCAGTGGAACTGGTGGAGCTGCAGCCCGCTGGCGCTGTTCACGTACTCCGGCGTCAGCGCCCGGCAGCGGGCGTTGTTGACCAGCATGACGCTGGACCAGTTCTTCTTGGCGTAACGGGTCTGGACATGGTCCAGGAACTTCACCTCGTCGCGGGGGACATAGTCGTGCTTGGCGACCATCACCGCGTAACGGTCGTCGGCCAGGGCGAACAGCTCGGCGATGTCGGCGCGGGCCAGCATGTCGCAATCCATGAACAGCGACCAACCCTCGTAGTTCGAGAGCCAGGGCGTCAGGAACCGCGAGAACGAGAACTCGGTCGACTGGGTCGCCACGGCGTCGCGCGCGAAGACGCCCTGCAGGTTCGCGAGGTTGATCGGGGTCAGCCGGACCGGGCGCGAACTGCGCTCCAGCAGGCTCTGGGCCAGCACGTGATAGGCCACCACCTCCTGCCGGTCGTAGCCGATGTAGACGTCGAGGACGCGGGCCTGGGACGCACCCATGGGCTCAGGCCGCGCAGGCCGCGACGATCTCGGCGCGCAGTTCGGGGATGCCCGTCCCCTTCTCCGCCGAGGTGGCCAGTACGCGCGGGAAGGCGGCCGGTCGCTTGGCGATCTTGCGCAGGGTCTCGGCGCTGACCTGGATGATGTCCCGGGGCTTCAGCTTGTCGGCCTTGGTGAGCACGATCTGGTAGGAGACGGCGGCCAGGTCGAAGGCCTCCATGGCCTCCAGGTCCACGTCCTTCAGCCCGTGGCGGCTGTCGATCAGCAGATAAGCCCGCTTCAGGTTGGGCCGGCCGCGCAGGTAGGCGCGCCCCAGGTTCTGGAACTTATTCTTGGTCTCGCGGCTGACCTTGGCGAAGCCGTAGCCGGGCAGGTCGACCAGCCGCAGGGTCTCGTCCGCCACGAAGAAGTTGATCTCGCGGGTGCGGCCCGGCGCCGTCGAGGCCCGCGCCAGATGCGTGCGGCCGGTCACGGCGTTGATCAGCGACGACTTGCCCACGTTGGAGCGGCCGGCGAAGGCCACCTCGGGCAGGTCGGCCGGAGGCAGGCCGTCCATGGCGGCCGCGCCCATCATGAAGGTCACCGGATGGGCGAAGAAGACGCGGGCGGCTTCCAGCTCTTCGGCGTCGAACGGGCCGGTGTCGGGCTCGCTCACCCCGCCGGCGCCTTCTTGCCGGTCACCTTGCGGATCAGTTGGTCGATGGGGTTGTCCACCTTGAAGCGCCGCATGATCACGTACTGCTGGATCGCCGTCAGGATGTTCGACCAGGTGTAGTAGACGAGCAGGCCGATCGCGAACTGCGCCATGATGAAGGTGAAGAGGATCGGCATCAGCTGGAAGATCCGCTGCTGCATCGGGTCGGGCGCGGGCGGGCTCATGGACGTCGTGAGCCAGGTGGTGATCCCGTACAGGATCGGCAGGATGCCGATGTGCAGGAAGCCCGGCGGAGTGCCATAGCCCAGCAGGCTGCCGATCAGGGGCGCCGTGCCCGGATCCCAGGGGATCAGGCCGAAGAGGTTGAAGATCGTGGTCGGATCGGGCGCCGACAGGTCGCGGATGTAGCCGATGAACGGCGCGTGGCGCATGTCGATGGCGAGCTGCAGGACCTTGAACAGGGCGAAGAAGACCGGAATCTGCAGGAAGATCGGCAGGCAGCCGGCCAGCGGATTGACCTTCTCGCGCTGATAGAGGGCGAGCAGCTCCTGCTGCTGCTTGGCCGGGTCGTCCTTGTGCTTCTTGCGCAGCTCCTCCATCGCCGGCTGCACCTTCTTCATCTTCGTCATCGACTCGTACTGCTTGTTCGCGAGCGGGAAGAAGATGAGGCGCACCACGACGGTGAGCATGAGGATGGCGACGCCGAAGTTGCCGACGTGGGCGTGGATCCAGGCCAGGAAGAGGAAGATCGGCCGGGTGATGAACCACAGCATGCCCCAGTCGATGGCCTCGTCCAGGTTCTGGACGCCCAGGGTGTCTTCGTAACCCTGGAGGACGGGGTTCTGCTTGGCCCCGGCGAAGACGCGGGTGGTGTGGACGATCTGGCGGCCGGCGCCGATCGCCTTGGCCTGGCCGACGAAGTTCGCGTCGAGCAGGTTCAGGCCGGGCGCCTTGGTGAGGCGATACTGGCCGTCGAAGGCCTCGGTCTGCTCGGGAATCACCGCCGTCAGCCAGTAGTGGTCTGTGATGCCGATCCAGCCGCCGGTGGACCGGTAGATCGGCGTCGAGCCGTCCTTCTGCCACTTGGCGTACTTCAGCGGCCGGCGCTTGCCGTCGAGCCAGCCCATGCCGCCTTCGTGGATGACGCCGTTCTTCCCCAGCGTGGGCGGCACGCCCTGGCGCTGCACAGAGCCGAAGGGCGCCAGGGTGATCGGCTGGCCGGAGGTGTTGGCGACCGTGTCGGTCACCGTGAACATGTACTTGTCGTCCACCGCGATGACGCGGGTGAAGGTCAGGCCTTGGCCGCTGGCGTAGGTCAGCGTCACCGTCTTCCCGGGCGCGAGCACCGAGCCCTGGGCCAGGGTCCAGACGGTCTGCGGGCCGGGCAGGCCGGGCACGTTGGCGCCGGTCCAGCCGATGTCGGCGAACTGGGCGTACTGCGTACCCTCGGGCCGCAGCAGCTCCACCGGCGGCGCATTCTTGTCCAGGCTCTCGCGGTACTTCACCAGGTAGAGGTCGTCGATCCGCGCGCCGCGGAGCGACAGCGAGCCCCTGAGGGCCGGAGTCTCGATCGGGATCCGCGGCGCGGCCTGGACGGCGGCCTGCCGGGTGACGGCCACCGGGACCTGCGGCGCGAGCGGCCCGGCCACCCCCGTGGTCGAGGCCGCGGCGGCGGGGGCCTGGCGGGCGCGCTCCTCCGCCTGGCGCCTGGCCTGCGGGTCGATGACGAACACCTGGTAGACCAGGAGCAGAAGGGCCGCGCACACGAAGAAGATGATCGTGTTGCGGGTGTTGTCGTCTCTCATGAGCGGGGACGCAGGTTTCCGGCAGGGGAAGAGGGGGCGGAGGAAGAAGGGGCGGGGCCGTCGATCATCTGGGGGCCCGTGCGTTCGGCGGCGAGCCTTAACAGCGCGCTTTTCACATCGTCAAGCAAACGGACCCAGGGGCGCTTTAGCACGCCTCCGCGGGCGATGATCACATAGTCGACGCCGGGGCTGGCGAATTCCGGCAGCAGGGCCCGGGCGGCCTCGCGCATCCGGCGCTTGGCCCGGTTGCGCTCGACGGCGCCGCCGATGCGCTTCGTGGCGGTGAAGCCGACCCTGATGAGCGGCTTGTCGTCGCGCCGTGAGAGCGCCTGAACGACGACGGCCCCCTTCGCGCACGAGGGAGCCTGGGCGCAGGCGAGGAATTCGCTGCGCTTGGTCAATTTCTGGATGAGCGGGGCGGCGTCCGTCATGCGGACACCTGGGCCTGGCCCTAAGGCTAGGCGCTCAGGCGCTTGCGGCCCTTGGCGCGGCGGCGCGCCAGGATCTTCTGGCCGTTCTTCGTGGACATGCGAAGACGGAAGCCGTGACGGCGCGCGCGCACGAGGCGGGACGGTTGGAAAGTGCGCTTCACGACGAAAGCTCCGGGGTCGAAAATCGAGCGGCGGTGGATAGTGGATGGGTGGGGGGCTGTCAACCACCTCGGCGGCTAATCCGCCAGCGTCATCACCACCGGACCGTTCCGCGTGGCCACCAGCGTATGCTCGTACTGCACCGTGGGCTCGCCGCCCGGCGGTCGCAGGGTCCAGCCGTCGCCGGTCTCCTCGACCCAGTCAGCGCCCAGGGACAGGAAGGGCTCCAGGGTGAAGACCAGGCCCTCGGTGATGCGGCGGCGCTCGTGCGGCTCGTGCCAGGTGGGGATTTCGGTGGGGTCTTCGTGCAGCGAGGCGCCGACGCCGTGGCTGGCGAGGTTCCTGACCAGGCTGTAGCCATTCTTGCGCGCGAAGGCCTCGATCTGCCGGCCGGGCTCGGAGAGTTGGGCGCCCGGGCGCACGGCGCGGATGCCGGTCCAGAGCGCCCGGCGGCCGTCGCGGCACAGGCGCTCGACCCGCTTGCTCACCGGCGGCACCGCGAAACTGGCGCCCGTGTCGCCGAAGAAGCCCTCCAGCTCGGCCGAGACGTCGATGTTGATCAGGTCGCCGGCCTTTACGCGGCGGTCGTCCGGGATGCCGTGCGCCACGTCGGGGCCCACCGAGATGCAGGTGGCGCCCGGGAAGTTGTAGGTGAGCTCCGGAGCGGATTTCGCGCCCTCGGTCTCCAGCACCCGGCGGCCGATCTCATCCAGCTCGCGGGTGGTGATCCCGGGCTCCAGCGCCTCGCCCATGATCTTCAGCGTGCGGGCGACCAGGCGGCCCGCGGCCTTGAGTTTCTCGAGTTCTTCTTCGCTGCCGATGGTCATTGGGCGTCCTGGTCCGAGGCGGTCGGGTACAATGTATCCCGATCGCGGTGCTTGTCGGAAGAGCACCTCCTCTCCCCCGAGGCGTAGCCCGAGGGGAGAGGTTAGGGTGAGGGGTGGCTAGGCTTCGGCGCTCTCCCGATGGTTCCGCGAGGATCTGCGGCGCCGAAGCTGGGTCATGGCTGGACCATCGGCGCATTACGTCCGCACGAGCCGCCCCTCACCCTACCCTCTCCCCTCCCACTTCGTGTGGGGGAGAGGAGGTCAAAGATCCGGCCGGATGATGGTCTTGCCCACCACCTTGCGCTGGGCGAGCGTCTCGAAGGCCTCGCGCCAGCCGTCCAGGGGATATTCCGCGTCGACGCGGGGTTTCACCAGGCCGTCTTCGGCCAGCTTCCAGATCGCCTCGTTGTTCTCAGCCCCCTTCTGCGGGAACTGGCGGCCGTATTCGCCGGC
>Ga0255338_1002376_pt1 | contig 28136 bp, 24 predicted proteins | sample MeOH1_35cm_T4_19_FD_203715 | JGI IMG/M metagenome (GOLD analysis project Ga0255338, IMG submission 203715) | Sandy soil microbial communities from University of British Columbia, Vancouver, Canada - MeOH1_35cm_T4_195 | ecosystem: Engineered > Artificial ecosystem > Sand microcosm > Unclassified ...
CTGACGACGTCGACCCCGCGGCTCGAGATCCACCCGTTGGGGATCGGCGGCCGTCAGGACCCGCCACGGCTGGTGTTCAGCGCCGACTCCGGGCCGGCGGTCGTCGTCTCGCTGACGGACGTGCGCGACCGGTTCCGCTTGGTCGCCAACAGCGTCGAGGTGGTCCCGCCGACGGAGCCGCTGGAGAAGCTGCCCGTCGCCCACGCCGTCTGGCGGCCGCAGCCCGACTTCGGGACGTCGGTGGGGAGTTGGCTGGCGGCCGGCGCCTGCCACCACACCGTCATGTCGAACGCGGTCGACATCGAGGTGTTCCGGCTCTTTGCCGAGATGGTGGGCGTCGAGTTCCTGGCGATCACCTCGCAGACCACCGTGCCGGCGTTCCAGCGGGAGATCTCCTGGAACGAGGCCTACTACCGGATGACCGCCGGGCGCTGAGGCGACCGGACCGACGCTGGAGGACCGTGATGACCCGCCTGTTCAACGAGCCGGCAGCATTCGCGCAGGAGATGATCGCCGGCTTCGCCGCCGCCAACGCTCGCTGGGTGATGCCCGTCCGGGGCGGCGTGGTGCGTTCGACGAAGAGCGAGGAGCCCAAGGTCGCCTTCGTCGTCGGCGGCGGCTCCGGGCACTACCCGGCCTTCGGCGGCCTGGTGGGCCCCGGGCTCGCCGACGGTGCGGCGATGGGTGACCTGTTCGCCTCGCCCCCTGTCAGCCACGTCTACGCGGTGGCCCGGGCGGTCGAGGCCGGACGCGGGGTCCTCATGTCGTTCGGCAACTACGCGGGGGACGTGCTCAACTTCGACGAGGCCTGCCAGCGGTTGCGTCGCGAGGGCGTCGACTGCCGGACGTTGCCCGTGACGGACGACATCTTCAGCGCTCCACCGGAGGAACGGCACAAGCGTCGCGGCATCGCCGGCGACCTGGTCGTGTTCAAGGTCGCCGGTGCTGCCGCCGAGGCGGGCCAGGACCTGGACGCCGTGGAGGACGTCGCCCGGCGTGCGAACGACCGCACCCGGAGCATGGGTGTCGCCTTCACCGGCTGCACGCTGCCCGGCGCCTCGGCGCCGCTCTTCGAGGTGGAGCCCGGGCGCATGGCGGTGGGTCTGGGCATCCACGGCGAGCAGGGGATCGACGTCACCGACATGCCCACGGCCGACGGCCTGGCGGAGCTCTTCGTCGAGCGGCTCTTCGCCGACGCACCCAGCGATCTCACCCGGCCGGGCGCCCGCGTCGTGCCGATCCTCAACGGGCTCGGCAGCGTGAAGTACGAGGAGCTGTTCGTCGTGTACGGGCACGTCCACCGCCTGCTCGAGGAGCGGGGCATGGTCGTGGTCGACCCGCAGGTGGGCGAGTTCTGCACGAGCTTCGACATGGCGGGCGCGTCCCTGACGCTCTTCTGGCCCGACGAGGAGCTCGAGGCCCTGTGGCTCGCGCCGGCCGAGTCGCCGGGCTTCCGGCGCGGGTCCGTCCAGTCCGCCCTGCGCGCGCGGGACGTCGTCGCCGACGAGCCCGTCGTGGACGAGGTGGTCCCGGACGCGAGCGCGGAGTCCCGCGCGGCGGCCGGACGTGCCGCCGCGGCGCTGGAAGCCGTGCGGTCGGCGCTGGACGCACAGGCCGATGCGCTGGGCCGGATCGACGCCGTCACGGGTGACGGCGACCACGGCATCGGGATGCAGCGTGGCTCGCGCGCGGCGGCCGAGGCGGCAGCGACCGCGTCGGACGCGGGGGCCGGGCTCGGCACCTTGCTCGCCCGAGCCGCCGAGGCGTGGTCGGAACGGGCCGGGGGCACATCAGGCGTGCTCTGGTCGGTGTACCTCACGACCGTCGGATCGCGGCTCGGCGACGTCGCCCGTCCGCGACCGTCGGACGTGGCGGAGGCCGTCCGCGCCGCGACGGACGGGCTGATGAGCTTCGGCAAGGCGCAGGTGGGCGACAAGACGATGGTCGACGCCGCCGTGCCGTTCGCGGATGCGCTGGCTGCGCACGTGGCGGCAGGCGAGTCCCTCGGTGACGCATGGGCCGCCGCGACCGACGTCGCGACGGCTGCCGCCGACGCGACGGCCGCCCTCATGCCGCGCATGGGACGTGCCCGTGCCCACGGGACCCAGGCGGTCGGCGTACCGGACCCCGGCGCGGTGTCGTTCGGCATCGTCGTACGTGCCGTCCACACGGTGATCGGCGCGGGACCAGCAGCACGGACCGAGGCGTAGTCGAGAGAAAGGGAGGATCGTCATGGCCGGCTTGCGGCTCGTGGTCGGTTCGGACGATGCAGGGCTCCAGTACAAGGACGCGATCAAGGCGGACCTGGAGCGAGACCCTCACGTCACAGCGGTGACGGACGTGGGCGTCGTGGCCGGGGAGGGCACCAACTACCCCAGCGTGGCGATCGCGGCTGCCGAGATGGTCGCCCGCGGTGACGCGGACCGCGCGATCCTCGTGTGCGGTACGGGGCTCGGGATGGCCATCAGCGCCAACAAGGTGCGCGGCATCCGCGCGGCGACGGCTCACGACAGCTACTCGGTGGAGCGTTCCGTCCTGTCCAACGACTGCCAGGTGCTCTGCCTCGGCCAGCGGGTGATCGGCCTGGAGCTGGCCCGCCGGCTGGCGCGTGAGTGGCTGACCTACACCTTCGACGACGCCAGCGCGTCGGCGCCGAAGGTGCAGGAGATCCGCACCTACGAGGGTGTGTAGCGCGTTGCGTCCCACATTCACGATCGGCGTGAGCCTGAAGATGTATTTCTCCCACGCCCAGACGCTCGAGTGGAGCCGAGCGGTGGCGGACATCTGCGCCGCGCACCCCGCTGTGGCTGCCGGGCTGGTCGAGTTCTTCGTCACGCCCAGCTACCCGGCGATCCCGGCAGTGCTCGAGATCATGAAGGGGGGGATCACCGTCGGCGCCCAGGACATCTCCGCCGAGCAGTTCGGGGCGTTCACGGGTGAGGTGTCGGGGGCGGAGCTGTACGAGCTGGGCTGCCGGGTGGTGGAAGTCGGTCATGCGGAGCGGCGCCACCTGTACAGCGAGACCGACGAGGTGGTTGCCGCGAAGACGCGTGCCGCGCTGCGCAGCGGGCTGACGCCGATCGTCTGCATCGGCGAGGACCAGCCGATGGGTCTCGCCAGCGCGGTCTCCGAGTGCGGGCGTCAGGTGCGCAGCGCGCTCGCGACCGCGCGGGCCGCCGGTGAGCACGGGCGTGTGATCTTCGCCTACGAGCCCAACTGGGCGATCGGTGCGGACCAGCCGGCAGACCCCTCCTACATCCGCGAGATCTGCCAGGGGATCCGCGAACAGCTGGACGAGGATGCGGATTTCCCCGACTCGGACCTGATCTATGGGGGAAGTGCAGGGCCAGGGCTGCTGCCGCAGGTCTCGTCCGCCGTCTCCGGACTGTTCCTCGGCCGTTTCGCCCATGATCCGAACGCGGTGGCTCTGATTCTCGACGAGGTCTGCGAACTCGCCGAGGACTCCGCGCGGCGAGCCGACGTGGCACCGGCACGCGATTCTGCTGTTTGAGAATGTCGTGAGAAACTACCCGCCGTTGCCTGGCCAAAGACACAACGTGCACGTGAACTTCGTGACATGGCACCGCGCGTTGTCGGGACGTTCCAGCACGAGTCGGATGCTGCTCGCCCGGGACTGACGGAGGGGTTCGGATGACGCGAGTCGTAGCGACGTCGGCGGCGGGCCGCCAGGAGCTGATCCGCGGCCTGCTGCTCGAGCACGGCTCGGTGAAGTCGAGCGAGCTGGTCGAGATGCTCGATGTCTCGCTGATGACCGTGCACCGTGACCTGGAGGTGATGGCGGCCGAGGGCTGGCTGCGTCGCACGCGGGGCGGCGCGACGGTCCAGCGGTCGGCGCTGTTCGAGCTCAACGTGCGCGCACGCATGAACGAGAACCCGGCGGCGAAGGAGACGATCGCGACGGCAGCCCTCGGGCTCGTGTCGCGCGGCGACGCCCTGTTCCTCGACGACTCCACCACCGTCCTCGCGTTCGCCGAGCGCCTGGGGACCATCGGCCCCGTCACGGTGATCACCAACTTCCGCAAGATCGCCGAGCGCGCGATCGCGGACGCCGAGCTCGACCTCATCACCCTCGGCGGGCAGTACCTCGCCTCCAACGACTCCTACTCGGGCGACATCACGGTGCTGGCCATCAAGCACCTCAGCGCCGACATCGCCTTCGTGTCGTCGTCGGCGATCCAGGGCGGCGCCTGTTTCCACCAGGTGCCGCAGTCGATCTCGGTGAAGCGCGCGATGCTCGAGGCCGCCGCACGCAAGGTGCTGCTGGTCGACCACTCGAAGTTCGAGAAGCGTGCCCTGCACAAGTTCATCGAGCTGAGCGCCTTCGACACCGTCATCGTCGACGACGGGGTCACGGAACGCGACCTCGCAGTGCTCGACGACAGCGGCGTCGAGGTGATCGTCGCGCGGTCCAAGGTCTAGCGGTGCCCCACCGGCCCACGCGGGCCACGAAGAGGAGTCACATGGCCACGTCAGTCCCCACCACGATGCGCGCCGCCGTGCTGCACGGCGCGGAGTCGATCGCCATCGAGGAGCGCCCCGTACCGATGCCCGCCCCCGACGAGGTTCTCGTCCAGGTGACGGCGGTCGGCGTCTGCGGATCGGACGTGCACTTCTTCCGCGAGGGCCGCCTCGGGGACTGGACGATCACGGAACCCCTGGTGCTGGGTCACGAATCGGGCGGCACGATCGTCGCCGTCGGCAGCGCCGTCGACCCGGCTCGGGTCGGGCACCGGGTGGCGATCGAGCCGCAGCACCCGTCGACGACGTCGACCGAGACGCTGCGCGGCTCGTACAACCTCGACCCCGAGATGCGGTTCTACGCGGTGCCGGGCACGGACGGTGCCTTCCAGGAGTACGTGACGATCCAGTCGCACTTCGCCTTCGACGTCTCGGACGCGGTCTCCGACGACGCAGCGGCTCTCATGGAGCCGCTGTCCGTTGCCATTGCCACCGCTCGCAAGGCGCGCTTCGGGCTCGGGTCGCGTGTCCTGATCACCGGGGGCGGGCCGATCGGGATCGTCACCGCGCAGGTGGCACGCGCCTGCGGCGCGGCCGAGATCATCGTCACCGACATCAGCGCGGAGCGGCGCGAGACGGCCCTGACGTTCGGTGCCACGAGCGTGATCGACCCCGCGGCGGTGGACGTCGCGGGCCTCGGGCTGCGGGTGGACGCGTACGTCGACGCGTCGGGGTCCACGGCCGCCGTCCAGAGCGGCCTGCGCAACGTGCGCCCGGAGGGCTACGTGGTGCTCGTCGGCATGGGTGTGGAGACCGTTCCCTTGCCGGTGCCGGTCATCCAGAACAACGAGCTGTGGGTGACGGGGATCTTCCGCTACAACAACACCTGGCCCACCGCGGTCCAGCTGGTCGAGTCCGGTGCGGTCGATCTCGACCGGATGGTGACGAACCACTACGGCCTCGCCGAGGTCGAGGCGGCCCTCAGCTCCACGGTGCTGCCCGGCACGATCAAGTCGGTGGTGACGCCCAACCGCTGACCTGCGCCTTCTCCTCGCGGGTCACTTCGCCCGGGCCGCGTGCCGCGCGACCCGGGCGAAGCCGTCGGACGAGGGGCCGACGATCCGTTGCCGGGGGTGTCGTCGGGTCGGGTCTGACCGGTGCGCCCGAAGTGTGCCTAGGCTCGCCGGGAGGCGGCCGGCCCACGGCGTCGACGACGACCCTGCCGCCCGGGAAGAAGTACGCCAATGACGCGCCTCTACGACGACCCCACGTACTTCATGGACGACATGCTCGCCGGCTTCCTCGACGCCCACGCCGACCGCGTGGCCGGGGTGCCGGGAGGCGTGGTCCGCGCCGCCGCGACGCGCCCGGGCAAGGTGGCCGTGGTCGTCGGCGGGGGGTCGGGCCACTACCCGGCCTTCTGCGGCGTGGTGGGGCCCGGGTTCGCCGACGGCGCGGTGGTCGGCAACATCTTCACGTCGCCGTCGGCCGAGGACGCCTACAACGTGGGGAAGGCCGCGTCCGGCGGCGGCGGAGTGGTGATCACGTCCGGCAACTATGCGGGCGACGTCATGAACTTCACGCAGGCGCGCGACCGGCTGCGGGACGAGGGGATCGCATCGGAGGTCGTCTTCGTCACCGACGACATCGCCAGTGCGCCGGCGAGTGACGTGGCGAAGCGGCGTGGCATCGCCGGCGACTTCGTCGTCTTCAAGGCGATGGGCGCCGCCGCGGAGGAGGGTTACCCGCTCGACGAGGTGGTGCGGGTGGGCCGCACCGCCAACGACCGGACGCGCACGCTCGGCGTCGCCTTCGCCGGCTGCACGATGCCGGGCGCCGACCATCCGCTGTTCACGGTGCCGACCGGCAAGATGGGCGTCGGCCTGGGCATCCACGGCGAGCCGGGCGTGTCGGAGGACGACATCCAGCCGGCGGCGGAGCTGGCCCGGCGCCTGATGGAGGGCACGCTGGCGGAGCTGAGCTTCGCGGGGGAGCCACGGGTCGGGGCGATCCTCAACGGTCTGGGCGCCACGAAGTACGAGGAGCTGTTCGTCGTCTGGAAGACCGTGGCGGCGCTGCTGCGCGAACGAGGCGTCACCGTGGTGGACCCAGAGGTCGGCGAGCTGGTGACCAGCCTCGACATGGCGGGCTGCTCACTGACGCTGGTGGCGCTGGACGACGAGCTGGAGCGGTTCTGGCGCGCCCCGGCCGACACGCCCGCCTTCCGGAAGGGGTCGACGGCGGCGTGGGCGACCGGGGGGCGGCGCCAGGTCGCGACGGCGGCCGGTATGCCCGACGAGGTCGCGACGGGCCCGGCGTCGCCGGCGTCCGCCGCGGTGGCCGCGCGAGCCTTCGCGGTGCTGCGCGCCATGCACGCCGCGATCCTGGACGTCGAGGACGAGCTCGGCAGGATCGACTCGGTGGCCGGCGACGGGGACCACGGGCGCGGCATGGTCAAGGGTGTGACTGCTGCGGTGGCGGCTGCTCGGCCGTTGGCCGACGGGGGCGCCGGGGCGGCGACCCTCCTGCGGGCCGCCGGGCGCGCGTGGCAGGACAAGGCCGGCGGCACGTCCGGCGCGCTGTGGGGCGCCGCGCTCGACGCGATCGGGCACCGGCTGGGTGACGAACGCGACGAGATCAGTGCGGCGGACGCCGCGGCGGCGGTCCGGGCAGGCCTCGACGCCATCCAAAGCCTTGGCAAGGCCCAACCCGGCGACAAGACGATGGTCGACGCCCTCGTGCCCTTCGTCGACGCGCTCGACGCGGGGATCGCCGCGGGACTGCCCCTGAGCGCCGCGTGGCGGGACGCGGCGGCCGTGGCGCACCAGGCGGCGCAGGACACGGCGCCGCTCACCCCGAAGCTCGGGCGTGCCCGGCCGCTGGCCGAGCGCAGCGTCGGGACGCCGGACGCGGGCGCGGTCTCGCTGGCGCTCAGCCTGGTGGTGGCCGGGACGGTACTGGCGGACGAGGAGGCATGACGTGGCGGGTTGGCGTGTGGTGGTCGGCGCGGACGACGCGGGACTTCAGTACAAGGACGTGATCAAGTCGGACCTCGAGAAGGATCCTCGGGTGCTCGAGGTGATCGACGTCGGCGTCCACGCCGACGAGACGACCGCCTATCCGCACGTCGCCGTCGCCGCGGCCCGGATGGTGGCGGACGGCCGAGCCGACCGGGCGCTGCTCGTCTGCGGCACCGGGCTGGGCGTCGCGATCAGCGCCAACAAGGTCCCCGGGATCCGGGCCGTCACGGCGCACGACAGCTATTCGGTGGAACGCGCGGTACTCAGCAACGACGCGCAGGTGCTGTGCTTCGGGCAACGCGTCGTCGGCCTGGAGCTGGCCCGTCGTCTCGCGCGCGAATGGCTCGGTTACCGCTTCGACACGAACTCGCCCTCGGCGGCGAAGGTCGATGCCATCCGCTCGTACGAGCTCGACCCGAACGACACCCGGCTCGCCGCCGACGCCACGGCGGCGGAGCTCGACGGGTGCGGCCCCGACACCGCCCCCGGGATCTTCACCGCATCGACCGAGGAGACCTCATGACCGCCCCGTCGCTCGACCTGACCTTCTCCCTGGCGGGGAAGGTCGCCCTCGTCACGGGCGGCGGGTCGGGGATCGGCGCCGCGATCGCCGCGGCCTACGCGCACAAGGGTGCGGCGGTGGCGGTGGTGGACCTCAACCTCGCCGCCGCGATGCGCACCGCCGATGCGGTGGGGGGCCGGGCGTTCCAGTGCGACGTGGCCGATCCCGCCTCCGTGGAGGCCGCCGTCACCGCCGTGGTCGAGGCGTTCGGCCGGGTCGACCTCCTGGTGAACAGCGCCGGGATCGTCGCGCTGGCGCCGGCCGAGGAGCTGCCGTTCGACGCCTGGCAGCGCACGCTCTCGGTCAACCTCACCGGCACGTTCGTCGTGTCGCAGGCCGTCGGGCGCCGCATGCTCGCGGCCGGCAAGGGCACGATCGTCAACCTGGCGTCGCAGGCCGGCTCGGTGGCGCTGGACCAGCACGCCGCCTACTGCGCCTCGAAGTTCGGGGTGATCGGGCTCACCAAGGTCCTCGCCTCCGAGTGGGCCGGCCGCGGCGTCACGGTGAACTCGATCTCCCCGACCGTGGTGCTCACCGAGCTGGGCCACCAGGCGTGGGACGGCCCGAAGGGCGATGCGCTCAAGCAGCTGATACCGGTCGGGCGGTTCGCCGAGCCCGAGGAGATCGCCGCCGTCGCGGTCTTCCTCGCGTCCGACGAGGCGGCGATGGTCAACGGCGCGGACCTGCTGGTCGACGGGGGTTACACCATTCGCTGAGGCTCCCGCCCGTCACCCGGACGGGTGAGTCTGCAGAGGTCCTATCGGGCCGTCTCGAGCGCCGCCGATACTGTCCGTGTGCCGCATCTGCCGATGCCTGCGTCCGTCCTGGACGCGCTGCCCGACGCCGTGTACGTCGTCGACCGCGATCGCACCGTCACGTACTGGAACCCGGCGGCGGAGGAGATCAGCGGCTTCACCGACAGGGAGATGGTGGGTCACTGGTGCGGGGCCGACCTCCTCAACCATGTCGACGAGGACGGCCGGTCGTTGTGCGGCAGCCGGTGCCCGTTGCAGGCGACGCTCGACGACGGGCTGACCCGGGAGGCGCGGGTGCTGATGCACCACCGCGACGGGCACCTGGTGCCGATCGCGGTTCGCGCGGCGCCGTTGCGCGACGAGACGGGCGCCATCGTCGCCGCGGTGGAGACGTTCCGCGACGACACCGCGCACGCTGTGGAGCGGGACCGCGTCCGTGAGCTGGAGGTGGTGGCGGCCTCGGACCCGTTGACCGGCATCGGCAACCGCCGCGCGCTCGAGGCGCACCTCCTCGACCGGTTCGCCGCGCTGCGGCACCGCGGGGTCCAGTTCGGCGTGCTGATGCTCGACCTCGACCGGTTCAAGACGTTGAACGACACCTGCGGCCACGCCGCGGGCGACGCGGCGCTCCGGGTGGTGGCGCGCACCGTCCAGCACTGCCTGCCGGGCCGCGGGCGGGTGTTCCGCTACGGCGGGGACGAGCTCGTCGTGCTGGTGCCACCCTGCGACCTCGCGACGCTCGCCGTGCGGCTCTGCGCGTATGTCGAGGAGTCCCGGCTCGCCCTCGGCGACGAGACGCTGCACGTGACGGTGTCGATCGGCGGCACGATGGCGGTGGCCGGGGAAGACTTCTCCGACGTGCTGCGGCGCGCCGACCGGCTGATGTACGAGGCGAAGCGCTCCGGCGGGAACTGCGGCGTCACCGACGTGCCGCTGGAGGCGGGCTCGCTGGGCGACGTCAGCCGCTGATCGAGGCGCCGGCGCCGTGCTCCGCGTGGAGCCGGTCCGTCTCGTCCTGCACGTGGGTGGCAACGGACGCGTACTTGCCCTGGTGCTCGCGGGCGTGGTGCGCACAGAAGAGCAGCTCGCCGACGGGGAGCACGACGCGCACGTAGGCCTGGGCGCCGCAGCGGTCGCAGCGGTCCGCTGCGGAGAGCGGGGCAAGGGTCTGGGTCGCGTTCACGAATCCATGGAACCATCCCCGGTGCCGATTTCTGCCATCGGGAGCGGGTGGTTCGCTGCCCGCGTACAAAATCGTGACGTGACGTCGCATTCCCGTGACATCCGGCGCCCGTCCCGTGACCTGGGCCACATGTCCCGCTGCACGTGGGGCCACGCGTCCGGCCGCACGTCCGGCCGCACCGCGGCGGGCGGCGGGGCGTCGCGGGCTCGTCGTCGGCCCCGGTTAGCATCGCCCACGTGACCACCACCTCCCCCCAGTCGAGCTACACGGCTCGGCACCTCTCGGTGCTCGAGGGCCTCGAGGCGGTCCGCAAGCGCCCCGGCATGTACGTCGGCACCACCGACAGCCGGGGCTTGATGCACTGCCTGTGGGAGATCATCGACAACGCCGTCGACGAGGCGCTGGGCGGCTTCTGCCGGCGCATCGACGTGGTGCTGCACGACGACGCGAGCGTCGAGGTGCGGGACGACGGGCGCGGCATCCCGGTGGACATCGAACCGAAGACGGGGCTGTCCGGCGTGGAGGTGGTCTTCACCAAGCTGCACGCGGGCGGCAAGTTCGGCGGTGGCTCCTACGCCGCGTCCGGCGGGCTGCACGGCGTGGGGGCGTCGGTGGTCAACGCGCTGTCCGCCCGGCTGGACGTCGAGGTGGACCGGGGCGGCCGCACGTACCGGATGGCGTTCCACCGCGGCGAGCCCGGCACGTTCGCCGGCGACGGTCCCGACGCGCCGTTCGAGCCGTTCGTCTCCGGGTCGGACCTGGCGGTGGTCGGGCGCACGGCGAAGAACGTCTCGGGGACGCGTGTGCGGTACTGGGCGGACCGGCAGATCTTCCTCGCGTCGGCGGTGTTCTCGTACGACGAGCTGGCCACGCGGGCGCGCCAGACGAGCTTCCTGGTGCCGGGCCTCGAGATCACGCTGCGCGACGAGCGGCGCCTTCCTGGGACGCCCGGCGAGCACGGCCCCCACGTCGAGACCTTCCGCCACACCGGCGGCGTCGTCGACTTCGTCGACCACCTGTCGTCCGACGGGAAGGTGACCGAGGTCTGGCACCTGACCGGCTCGGGGGAGTTCACCGAGACCGTGCCGGTGCTCGACGAGCGTGGCCACATGACCCCGCAAGAGGTCTCGCGGTCCTGCGACGTGGACGTCGCGCTGCGCTGGGGGACCGGCTACGAGACCGACGTGCGCAGCTTCGTCAACATCATCGCCACGCCCAAGGGCGGCACCCACGTCGCCGGCTTCGAGCAGGCCCTGCTCAAGGCGACCCGGGACGCGGTCGCCGCCAACGCGCGCCGGCTCAAGGTCTCGACGAAGAACGGCGAGGAGCGCCTCGAGAAGGACGACGTGATGGCCGGCCTGACGGCCGTCGTCACGGTGCGGCTGGCCGAGCCGCAGTTCGAGGGCCAGACCAAGGAGGTGCTGGGCACCGCCGCGGTGCGTGGCATCGTGGCCAAGGTGGTCGGGTCCGAGCTGGCGGCGACCTTCGGTTCCACGAAGGGTGCTGTCAAGGCCCAGGTCAACGCCCTGCTGGACAAGCTGGTCGCCGAGATGCAGGGTCGGCTCGCGGCCCGCAAGCAGAAGGAGATCTCGCGGCGCAAGACAGCCCTGGAGTCGTCGTCGCTGCCCCCGAAGCTGGCCGACTGCCGCATCGACGACGTCGAGCGCAGCGAGCTGTTCATCGTCGAGGGCGACAGCGCCCTGGGAACCGCCAAGCTGGCGCGCAGCAGCGACTACCAGGCGCTGCTGCCGATCCGCGGCAAGATCCTCAACGTCCAAAAGGCGTCGATCTCGGACATGCTCCACAACGCCGAGTGCGCGGCGATCATCCAGGTGGTCGGTGCCGGCTCGGGCCGCACGTTCGACCTGGACACCGCGCGCTACGGCAAGGTGATCCTCATGACGGACGCCGACGTCGACGGCGCCCACATCCGCACCCTGCTGCTCACCTTGTTCTACAAGTACATGAAGCCGATGGTCGAGGCCGGGCGGGTGTACGCGGCGGTGCCGCCGCTGCACCGCATCGAGCTGGCCGGCAACCGCAGGGCCGACGAGGACAAGTACATCTACACGTACTCCGAGGCGGAGCTGGCGGCGACCCTGCGGCGGCTGGACAAGGCGGGCCGGCGGTACTCGCCCGACATCCAGCGCTACAAGGGCCTCGGCGAGATGGACGCGCAGCAGCTGTCCGAGACGACGATGGACCCCCGCCGGCGCACGCTGCGGCGCGTGACGGCCGAGGTGGCCGTGCGCGCCGAGCAGGTGTTCGAGCTGCTGATGGGGTCGGACGTCGGTCCTCGTCGTGACTTCCTCGTCGACCGTGCGGACAGCCTGGACCGCAGCCGGATCGATGCCTGACGGGGTCCCACCTCCGGGCCTGCCCTCTGCGAGGATGTGCGCCGTGATCTCACCCCGCGAATCCGCCGAGGGCACCCTGGCCCGTGCGAGGACCCCGAGATGACGGCGGTCCTCGACCTCCAGGACGTGACGATCGTCCGCGGTGCCACCACGATCCTCGACGGGCTGACATGGACCATCCGCGAGGGCGAACGGTGGGTGGTGCTCGGTCGTAACGGCGCCGGCAAGACGACGTTGCTGCAGGTGGCGTCGGGGCGGATGCACCCGACGAGCGGCAGCGCGCAGGTGCTCGGCGAGCGGATGGGCCGGGTCGACGTGTTCGAGCTCCGGCCGCGGATCGGCCTGTCGAGCGCCGCGCTCGCCGACCACATCCCGTCCGGAGAGCTGGTGCGGGACGTGGTGATCACGGCGGCGTACGGCGTCACCGGTCGCTGGCGGGAGCGCTACGAGGACCTCGACGAGGCGCGCGCGAGCGACCTGCTCACGGTGTTCGGGGTCGACCACCTGGCGCGCCGCTACTTCGGGACCCTCTCGGAGGGCGAGCGCAAGCGCGTCCAGATCGCCCGCGCCCTCATGAGCGACCCCGAGCTGCTGCTGCTCGACGAGCCCGCGGCGGGCCTGGACCTGGGCGGGCGCGAGGAGCTGGTCGGGGCGCTCGCCGAGCTGGCCCGCGACCGGCGGTCGCCGGTGCTGGTGCTGGTGACCCACCACGTCGAGGAGATCCCGCCCGGGTTCACCCACGTGCTGCTGCTGCGCGGGGGCAAGGCGCAGGCCGCCGGTCCGCTCGAGGAGGTGCTCACCGCCGAGAACCTCTCCGCGACGTTCGGCCTGCGGCTCGAGCTCCAGCACTCCGCGGAGCGCTGGTCCGCGCGTGCCACCCTGACCGACCTGCACACCGGGGCGCACTGACCGACCTGCGCGCTGCGGGCCCTGGCGTGCGGGTTCGCGCTAGGGTCGAGCCGAAGGGCGGTGCCGCCCGGCGGCTCCGCCGGCGGGAAGGGGAGACGCGTGACCTGGCTGTGGTGGCTCGGCGCGGCGCTGGTCCTGGGGATCGGCGAGATGCTGTCGCTCGGGCTGGTGCTGCTCATGCTCGTCGGGGGCGCCCTCGCGGGTGCGCTGGCGGCGGCCCTCGGTGCGCCCGTCTGGGTGCAGGCCGCGGTGGCAGTCGTGGTGTCGGTGCTGCTCCTCGGTGCGCTGCGCCCCTGGCTGCTGCGGCACCTGCGCCGCCGCGAGCCGTTGGTGGAGACCAACGTCGCCGCGCTGGTCGGCAGGGACGGCGTCACGGTGACACCCGTCGCGGCCGAGGGCGGCCGCGCCAAGCTCGGGGGCGAGGTGTGGACCGCGCGCACCACCGGCGCGCGGCTGGCGACGGGTACGCGGGTGCGCGTGACCCGGATCGACGGCGCGACCGCCGTCGTCGAAGCGATCGAGGAGTGACATGAACGACGTCGGTACGTGGGTCGGTGCCACCGTCCTGGGGCTGGTCGGCCTGTTCGTCGTCATCGGGCTGGTCCGCGCGGTGCGGATCGTGCCCCAGGCGGAGGCCTTCGTCGTCGAGCGTCTGGGCCGGTACTCCCGCACGCTGGACGCCGGCCTGCACCTGCTGGTGCCGTTCGTCGACCGCGTCCGCGCCAAGGTGGACCTGCGCGAGCAGGTGGTGTCGTTCCCGCCGCAGCCGGTGATCACGTCGGACAACCTCGTCGTATCGATCGACACCGTCATCTACTTCCAGGTGACCGAGCCGCGCGCGGCCGTCTACGAGATCGCCAACTACTACGTGGGCATCGAGCAGCTGACGGTCACCACGCTCCGCAACGTCATCGGCACCATGGACCTGGAGCAGACGCTCACCAGCCGGGACCAGATCAACGGCCAGCTGCGCGGGGTGCTCGACGAGGCGACGGGCAAGTGGGGGATCCGCGTCAACCGCGTGGAGCTGAAGGCGATCGACCCGCCGCCCAGCATCCAGGGCTCGATGGAGCAGCAGATGCGCGCCGAGCGCGACCGCCGCGCCGCGATCCTCACCGCCGAGGGCGTCAAGCAGAGCAAGATCCTCACGGCCGAGGGCGAGAAGCAGGCCCAGGTGCTGAAGGCCGAGGGCGACGCGCAGGCCTCGGTGCTGCGGGCCGAGGGTCAGGCACGCGCCATCCTCCAGGTGTTCGACGCGATCCACCGCGGCGACGCCGACCCGAAGCTGCTGGCGTACCAGTACCTCGACATGCTGCCCAAGATCGCCTCCGGGCCGTCCAACACCATGTGGTTCCTGCCGTCGGAGCTGTCCGGGGCGCTGGGCCAGCTGGCGAAGGCGTTCGGCTCGCCGGCGGCCGAGCCTGCGCCCTCGGGGCGCCCCGCGGGGACGTCGCCGCTGTCCGGCGACCTGCCCGAGGTGTCGCTGCCCAGCGCGGCCGAGGCGATCGCGGAGGCCCGGCGACAGTCCGAGGCGGCGACCGCCGACGCGACCTCGTCGGGCTCCCGCAGCGGGCTGCCCTTCAACCCGCAGTTCGAGGTGGGGCAGCAACCGGGCGGGGCACCGCCGGTGGCGTCACCGGCTCCGGCACCGGCGGTCCCGCCGGAGGAGGAGCCGGAGGACCGCTGACCGGGCGGGCGCGCGGGCGGCGACCGGGTCGGACGGCCCCCGATCGTCGGGCGGCTCGTCGTTCGATCGTCGGGCGCTGACGACGCAACTTGCTGAGTGAGTGCTCACTCATTTAGTGTGCACACCGTGCCCGTCACACCTGCGCGCGCCGGCCGCGCGGCCCCGCTCCCGCCCGACGAGCGCCGCCGGGCGATCCTCACCGCGGTGCTGCCAGTGGTCCGCGCCCGAGGCGCGGAAGTGACCACGCGGGAGCTCGCCGAGGCGGCGGGGGTCGCCGAGGGCACGCTGTTCCGGGTGTTCGACGACAAGGAGTCGCTGCTGCGCGCGGTGGCGATCGTCGCGCTCGACCCCGCGGACGGCATCGAGCGGCTCGGCACCATCGACCTGGCCTTGCCGCTCGAGGAGCGCGTCGCGGCGGCGGTGCGCCTCGGTGCCGCCCGCATCGAGGACATGACGCTGTGGATGTCGCTCATGCACCGGTTGGGCCGCCCCGGCAAGCCATGGCACGGACCCGGCGCCCATGGCGGTGAGTGGGCGCGCCGCCAGCAGGCCGCGCAGCTGCTGCTCCGCGCGCAGCTGCGCCGGTTGCTCGAGCCCGACGAGCACCGGTTGCGGCACCCGCTCGACACCGTCGTCGACCTGTTCGAGCTGACGCTCGTGGGTGCCATCGCGCAGACGGCCACCCGCCTGCGGGCCGGCGCGGGAGCGTCGCCGCCCGACCCGGCGTTGCTCGCCCGGTTCTTCCTCGGCGGGGTCGTCGTCCCCGCCGGCACGCCCACCGGCCCCACCCGGTCCTGAACAGGAGTCCCATGCTGGTCCGTCTGCTCCGCGAGCACCTGCGCCCCTATGCCGGCGCGGCCGTCGCGGTGGTGCTGCTACAGGTCGTGCAGGTGGTTGCCACCCTGTACCTGCCCAGTCTCAACGCCGACATCATCGACCAGGGCGTCGCGAAGGGGGACACCGGCCGCATCTGGCAGCTCGGCGGCATCATGCTCGCCGTCAGTCTCGCCCAGGTGGTGTGCGCCATCGCCGCCGTCTTCTACGGGTCCAGGGCCGCGATGTCCCTCGGGCGCGACCTGCGTGCCCGTCTGTTCGACCGGGTGCAGGCGTTCAGCCAGCAGGAGATGGGCCGGTTCGGTGCACCGACCCTGATCACCCGCACGACGAACGACGTCCAGCAGGTGCAGATGGTGGTGTTCATGGGCTTCACGCTCATGTTGATGGCCCCGATCATGCTGGTGGGCGGCGTGTTCATGGCCCTGCAGGAGGACGTGGCGCTGTCCGGCGTCCTGCTGGTCGTCGTGCCCGTGCTCGGGGTCGTCGTCGCCTGGGCGATCACGAAGATGGTGCCCTGGTTCCGCAGGATGCAGAAGCGGATCGACGCGGTGAACCGCGTGCTGCGCGAGCAGCTGACCGGCGTGCGGGTGATCCGCGCCTTCGTGCGCGAGCGGCGCGAGAGCGAGCGCTTCGGTGCGGCGAACCACGACCTGTTCGAGGCGGGCCTGCGCACGGGCATGTACATGGCGGTGCTGTTCCCCGTGGTGATGTTCGTCATGAACGCCACGAGCACCTCGGTGCTGTGGTTCGGCGCCCGGCGCATCGACTCCGGGCAGATGCAGATCGGCGCCCTGACCGCCTTCATCACCTACATCATGTTCATCCTCATGGCCGTGATGATGAGCTCGATGATCTTCCTCATGGTGCCGCGGGCGATGGTCTCGGCCGAGCGCATCGCCGCCGTCATCGACACGAAGCCCACGGTGCTCCCACCGCTGCGTCCGGTGCCGCTGCCCACCGGGCCGGAGCGCGGCCGGCTCGAGCTGGCCGGGGTCGAGTTCCACTACCCCGGCGCCGAGGAGAGCGTGCTGCGGGGCATCGACCTGCTCGCCGAGCCCGGCCGGACCACCGCGATCATCGGCTCCACCGGATCGGGCAAGACCACCCTGCTCAACCTGGTGCCGCGCCTGTACGACGTGACCGGCGGCACGGTGCGGATCGGCGGCGTCGATGTGCGCGACCTGGCGCCGGACGACCTGTGGGGCCTCGTCGGGCTGGTGCCCCAGCGGCCGTACCTGTTCTCGGGGACGGTGCGCTCCAACCTGCAGTTCGGGGCGCCGGACGCGACGGACGACGAGCTGTGGCACGCGCTCGACGTGGCGCAGGCCCGGGAGTTCGTCGAGCAGATGGACGGTGGGCTCGACGCCCCGGTCGCCCAGGGCGGCACCAATGTCTCCGGTGGGCAACGACAACGGCTGGCGATCGCGCGGGCGATCGCACGAAGGCCCGCGATCTACCTGTTCGACGACTCGTTCTCGGCGCTCGACTACGCCACGGACGCGGCGCTGCGCGCGGCGCTCGTGCCGGAGACGCGGGACGCCACGGTGCTCGTCGTCGCCCAGCGGGTCGCGACGATCCGCAGCGCGGACCGCATCGTCGTGCTCGACGACGGCCGGGTGGTGGGCGTCGGCACGCACGCGGAGCTCCTCGAGAGCAACGAGACCTACCAGGAGATCGTGTACTCGCAGCTGTCGGCGCAGGAGGCGGCGTGATGAGCGACGACCACCGCGACGGCAGCGGCGAGGGCGCCGTCACGACGTCGCAGGCACCGGCGCGGCCGGTGCGGCGCGGCCCGATGGGCGGCCCGATGGGCGGCATGGGGATGCCGGGCGAGAAGTCCAAGGACTTCCGCGGCTCAGCGCTGCGCATGGTGGGGCTGCTGCGCCCGGAGCGGGCGCGGATGTTCTGGGTGGTGCTGCTCGGCGTGCTGTCCGTGGCGGCCGCCGTCGCCGGCCCCAAGATCCTGGGCCGGGCGACCAACGTCATCTTCGAGGGACTCCTCGGCAAGATGGTCGCCGCGCAGCTGCCCCCGGGCACCGACCCGGCGACGGTGAGCATCCAGCAGGTGATCGAGGGCCTGCGGGCGCAGGGTCAGACCCAGCTCGCGGACATGCTGGGAGGGCTGCCGGGGATCGTCGTCGGCCAGGGCGTCGACTTCGACCGGCTGGCGCGGATCCTGCTGCTGGTGCTGGCGATCTACGCGGTGTCCTCCCTGTTCGGGTGGATCCAGTTCCGGCTGACCACGCGCGTGGTGCAGAACTCGGCCTTCCGGCTGCGCGCCGACGTCGAGGCGAAGCTGGGGCGGCTGCCGCTCTCGTACTTCGACCGCCAGCCGCGCGGCGAGCTGCTGTCCCGCGTCACCAACGACATCGACAACGTGACGCAGACGATGATGCAGACGTTCTCGCAACTGATCACGTCGGTGCTGACGGTCGTCGGCGTGCTCGTGATGATGCTGACCATCTCGCCGCTGCTCACCGTCGTCGCCCTGGTGACCATCCCCCTGGCGTTCGGCGTCGCGGCGGCCATCGCCAGCCGGTCGCGGCCGCAGTTCGTCGCGCAGTGGACGCACACGGGCACGCTCAACGCCCACATCGAGGAGATGTTCACCGGGCACGCGCTGGTCACGGTGTTCGGCCGGCAGCGGGAGGCCGCGGCGACGTTCGCCGAGCGCAACGGCAAGCTCTACGACGCCAGCTTCAAGGCGCAGTTCATCTCCGGGATCATCCAGCCGGCGCTCGGCTTCATCTCGAACCTCAACTACCTGGTGGTCGCGGTTTTCGGTGCCCTGCGGGTGGCGTCGGGCACCATGACGCTCGGCGACGTGCAGGCGTTCATCCAGTACAGCCGGCAGTTCTCGCAGCCGATCACCCAGATCGCGGCGATGGCGAACTTGCTGCAGTCGGGGGTCGCCTCCGCGGAGCGGGTGTTCGAACTGCTCGACGCTCCGGAGCAGTCGCCCGACCCGTCGCCCGCCGCGACGCTCGAGCGGCCGATCCGCGGCCGGGTGGAGTTCGAGCACGTCGCCTTCCGGTACGACCCGCAGACGCCGCTGATCGACGACCTGTCGCTGGTGGCCGAACCGGGTCAGACGGTCGCGATCGTCGGGCCGACGGGCGCCGGCAAGACGACGCTGGTCAACCTGGTCATGCGGTTCTACGAGGTGGGGTCGGGGCGGATCACGCTCGACGGCGTGGACACCCGGACGCTGACGCGCGACGAGCTGCGCTCGCAGATGGGCATGGTGCTCCAGGACACCTGGCTGTACGAGGGCACCATCGCGGACAACATCGCCTACGGCGTGGACGGCGCGACGCGCGAGCAGGTGGTCGAGGCCGCGGTGGCGATGCACGTCGACCGGTTCGTCCGCACCCTCCCGGACGGCTACGACACCAGGCTGGACGACGAGGGCGGGGCGCTGTCGGCGGGGGAGAAGCAGCTGCTGACCATCGCCCGCGCGTTCCTGGCGGACCCCCCGATCCTCATCCTCGACGAGGCGACCAGCTCGGTGGACACCCGCACCGAGGTGCTGGTGCAGCACGCGATGGCCGCCCTCCGGCAGGGCCGCACGTCGTTCGTCATCGCGCACCGGCTGTCCACCATCCGCGACGCCGACCTCATCGTCGTCGTCGAGCACGGGGACATCGTCGAGCAGGGGACGCACGCCGGGCTGCTCGAGGCGGGCGGCGCGTACGCGCGGCTGTACCGCAGCCAGTTCGCCGCCGCGGCGGTCGAGGAGTCGTAGGCGTTCGGCGCTCGGCGCCCGCGCCTGCCCCTACCCTTGTCACGTGGCGCCCGTATCGTTTCGAACGACAGGGCGGGACGCCGCTCCCCGGCTGCGTCGGGACTCACTGACCCTGTCGCTCTACGCCACGTTCATGTCGTGGGGCTGGTTCCTCTACGCCTTCAGCCCCAGCGTCCCGCTGCTGGCGGCCGACGAGGGGATCAGCGACGCGCAGGCCGGCCTGCACGGCACGGCGATGGCGATCGGCGGCCTGTTGTCGGCGTTCTTCACGCCCCGTGCCGTGCTGTGGTGGGGGCGGCGCGGGACGATCGTCGGCGCGTGCCTCGTGCTGGCCGCGGCGATCGGGGCCTTCCTGCTGGGGCCCAGCCTGCCGTGGACGCTCGGCGCGCTGTTCGTGGTGTCGCTCAGCGGCAACGTGATGTTCTCCTCCGCGCAGGTGGGGCTCGCGCTGCACCACGGGCCCGCGGCCACCGCCGTCATCACCGAGGGCAACGGGCTGGGCACCGCGGTGGGGCTGCTGGCGCCGCTGTCGGTCGGCGTGACCGTGGGGCTGGGGTGGGGCTGGCGGCCGGCGGTGCTGGTCGCGTCGCTCGGGTTCGTCGTCGCGGCGGCGCTGGTCGTGCGGCAGCCCGTCACCCCCGTGCTGTCCGGGCGGCCGCCCCGCGGCCCGGCACCGTCCGGCGCCGACCCCGTGCGCGCGTCGTCGTGGCGGCCCGGGCGCGGCGCATGGCTGTTCCTCGGCGCGGTGGTCGCCGCCGGCGGCGTCGAGACGGCGATGACCTACTGGTCGCCGGCGCTGGTGGCGGAACGGACCGGTGCCGGCCCCGGCATCGCGACCGCCGCGGTCGCCGGGGTGCTGGTGGGGATGTCGGCGATGCGGTTCGTCATCGTCCCGCTGGCGCTGCGCGTCGACCCGACCATGCTGCTCGCCGTGGCGCACGGCGTTGCGATCGTCGGCTGGGCCGTGGTGTGGAGCGCGACGTCCACCGGGGCGGCGTTCGTCGGGCTGGTGCTGGCGGGGCTGGGCATGGGCGGTCACTACCCGCTGGCCGTGTCGCTGCTGCTCGCAGCGGCGGAGGGCCACTCCGACCGCGCACAGGCGTACTCCACGCTGTTCGGCGCGCTGTCCGTCGCCGTCTCGCCGTTCCTGCTCGGCGCCCTGTCCGACGAGTTCGGGATGCATCCGGCGTTCGTCGTGGTGCCGGCGTTCGCGCTGCTCGGTGCGGTGTCCGCGGTGCTGGGCGGGCGCGTGCTGCGCCGGGCCGCCCGCGCGGACGTTTCCGTGCCCGCCGCCGCCTGACAGGATCGCCGGGTGCTCACTGTCCGCGTCGAGACCCTCACCGACCCGGCCGACGAGCGCCTGGCCGACTACGTCGCCCTGACCGACGTCGCGCTGCGCTCGCGCCACGAGCCGGAGCGCGGCCTCTACATCGCGGAGAGCTCGACCGTGCTGGGCCGGGCGCTGGCCGCGGGGCACCGGCCACGCTCGGTGCTCCTCGCGCCGCGCTGGCTGGCGGACGTCGAGACGATGCTCGCGGCCGCCCCCGCCGCGGGGGAGGTTCCCGTCTATGTCGCCGAGGAGCCCGTGCTGGAGGCGATCACCGGGTTCCACGTGCACCGCGGTGCCCTGGCGGCGATGCACCGTTCGCCGCTGCCGCCGGTCGCCGAGGTGCTGTCCGGGGCGCGCCGCGTGGCGGTTCTGGAGGACGTCGTCGACCACACGAACGTCGGTGCGGCCTTCCGCTCGGCCGCGGCGCTGGGCGTCGACGCGGTGCTGGTGACGCCGCGCTGCGCGGACCCGCTGTACCGCCGGTCGGTGCGGGTGTCGATGGGGACGGTGTTCCAGGTGCCGTGGACCCGCATCGACCCGTGGCCGGCGGGCGTCGGGGTGCTGCGGGACGCCGGGTTCGTCGTCGCAGCCCTGGCGCTGTCCGACGACGCGACAACGCTCGACCAGCTGGTCGCCGACCCGCCGGGCCGGCTCGCCCTGGTGCTCGGCGCCGAGGGCGACGGGCTGAAGCGTGCGACGGTGGCCGCCGCGGACCTCGTCGTGCGCATCCCGATGGCCGGGGGCGTCGACTCGCTCAACGTCGCCGCTGCCGCCGCGGTCGCGTTCTGGGCTACGCGTCCGGCTCGGTGACGTCCGCGACGGTGGCGTCCAGCGCGCTGACCAGGTCGTCGCCCGCGACGAGGGCGGCCACGCCGTGCGCGCCCGCCCCGATCGAGACGGCGCGGCCCCGCACGCGCTCGTCGGCGACGACGGGCCACGGGCGCAGCGAGCCGAAGGGCGTGATGGTGCCGCGCTCGTAGCCGGTGACGTCCTTGGCGGTCGCGGCGTCCGGCATGGAGAGCCGGCTGACGCCGAGCAGCGCGCGCAGCTTGGGCCAGGCGATGGTCCGGTCGCCCGGGACCAGCACGAAGAGGTAGTCGTCGTCGCCGCGGCGCACGACGATCGTCTTGACCACGTCGGACGGTGCGACGCCGCGGGCCGCGGCCGCCTCGGCCAGCGACCGGACCGGACCGTGCCGCGAGATGGTGTGCGGGATCCCGGCGGCGGCGAGCGCAGCGGTAGCGCGCGACTCGCCCTCGGTCGGTGCGGCGGGCCCGCTCATGCCAGGGCCAGCCCGTCGACGAGCTCGACGCCCGGCGCCGCGGCGAGCAGCGAGCCCGGCAGGGACAGCTTCGAGCGGCGCACGCCGCTGCCGATCACCACGCGGTGGCCGGCCTGCGGGTCGGGGCGTGCGATGGAGGCGTCGAGGAGCACGCGGTAGCCGGGCGGCAGGCCGAGGAACGTGATGCCGCCGTACTCCATGCCGGAGTCGGCGGTGGCGCGGTCCATCGGCAGGAAGGTCGCCTTGCGGACGTCGAGCAGCCGCTTGACCACGGTGTTGACGTCGGCGCGGGTGGTGGCGCGCACCCCGGCGGCGGCGAAGCGCTCCTCGCCCGCGCGCCTGCCGACGACGAGCACGCAGTTCACCGAGCCGGAGGCGGGCAGCCCGTAGGCCTCGTTGAGGGCGGCGGTGTCCGCCAGGGTCGGGTCGATCTGCGCGACGAGGACCTCCTCGGCCACCGCCGGCTCGGTGGCGACCCACGCCGCCAGCGCCGCCGCCGTCGAGGGCGCGAGCAGGTGGGGGTGATCGAGGGCGGGCAGCCAGCTCAAGGGGGTCACGCCCGCACCGTAACCCGGTCCGTCGTGGTGCCACCAACCGCTGCCGTCCGCCACCGACGGCTGCCGCGCCGGCAGTCGGGGCCGATCGGCAGCGGTTGGTAGCGGTTGCGGACCGCTGTCCGCAACCAATCACTCCCGCGCCACCGACGGCTGCCGCGCCGGCAGTCGGGGCCGATCGCCAGCGGTTGGTGGCGGTTGCGGACCGCTGTCCGCAACCAACTGCTCCCGATCGGCGGGGAAGGGGCGTGGGGGAAGGAGTGGGGTGGGGATCAGGGTGGGTGGAGGCGGGTCAGCGGTGGTAGGTGGCTGTGAGGGTGGCGCGGGCGATGCCGTGGAGCACCGCGACCAGCGCGACGTGCGCGGCCGAGGCGCCGGGACCCAGCCCGGTCTCCTCGAGGTCGAGTGCGTGCACCGCGAAGACGTAGCGGTGCTCGCGGTCGCCGCGCGGTGGTGCGGCGCCCGTGTACCCGTCCTCGCCGTCGTCGTTGCGCACGTGGAACGCGCCGCGCGGCAGGTGCGCGCCGCCATGCGTGCCGGCGCCGCGGTCCAGCGAGGAGACGGTCGACGGGATGTCCGCGACGGTCCAGTGCCACCATCCCGACGGCGTGGGAGCGTCGGGGTCGAAGCAGCTGACGACGAAGGAGCGCGTCGCAGCCGGGAAGCCCGACCATGCCAGCGCGGGAGACACGTTGCCGCCGTCCGCCGCGAACTCGTCGAGCAGCGGGGCGCCGTCGGTGAGGTCGGGGCTGGTCAGCGCGAACGCGGGGGCGGCGGGGAGCTTGCCGTAGGGATGCTGCGCAGCCGGGCGGTCGAGGGACGTCATCGTGGCCTCCGTTGCAGGTGACACCCGCCATTCTGTGCGCGGCGGGCGGGGGATGGCGAGCGCAGCGCCCGCTCGGACCCGCCGGACGCGCGCGTGGAGGTGCTCGATCGACCGCGTCGAGGCCGTCGGAACCGCTCCGGGACAGTGGGATTGACACCCGCCTCGTGTCGGCGTTCACTGGCATACTCTCGAACAGGTGTTCGAAGTGGTGGAGTGTGCGGTGGAGACGAACAGGGGCGCGACGACGCTGGTGGCGCCCCCGGACGCGTGTGTGGCGGCCGGGGAGGCGGACCGGGCGGAGCGCGTGTCGCGGGCACGCGAGGCGCTGGTGCGCGCCGAGCGGCTCACCGGCGCGCGCAGCGTCCGGACCGCGGCCGGAGGTCCGGTGGCGGGCGGGGTCCGCCCCGGTTCGGCTCCTCGTCCCGGGGCGGGTTCGGCTCTCCGTCCCGGGACGGGACCGTCCGCGGACGACGAGCCCGTGCGGTCCGCCCTCATCACCGCCGAGCGCCCGTCGATGGCGGTCCCGCGTGAGCTCGCGCCGCTGTTGCCGGACGGGCTGCGCCGCGGCGGGACCACGGCGGTGGAAGGTTCGACGTCGCTCGTTCTCGCCCTCCTGTCGCACGCGTGCGACGGCGGCGCCTGGGCGGCGCTGGTGGGCATGGGCGACCTCGGGGTGCTCGCGGCGGCCCAGGCCGGGATGGACCTCGGCCGGATGGCGCTGGTGCCGACTCCGGGACCGGACGCTCCGACGGTGATCGCCGCGCTGCTGGACGGGGTGGACGTCGTCGTCGTCGGGCCTGCGGCACAGCTGACCGACGCCGACCGGCGGCGCCTGTCCGCACGGTCACGGGACCGCGGGTCGGTGCTGCTGCCGACGTCCGCGTGGGCGGGGGCGGACGTGACGTTGACCGTCGAGGGGGGACGGTGGGCAGGGATCGGTGAAGGGGACGGGTGGTTGCGCGCGCACCGGCTGCGGGTGGCTCGGCGGGGCCGCGGCGTGGGTGCGGTGCCGGTGGTCGATCTCGTCCTGCCGCTGGGGGCGGCGCTGCCGGGATGGAGCGCGGGGGAGCCGGCGCTCGATCCGACCGCCGATCTCACCGGCGCAGCCGCCGATGGGCGGGCCGTGGACGTCGCCGCGGCCGCGGCCGGGCTGAGGTTGGTCGGATGACCACCCGAACCACGGTGGTCTGGGTGCCGGACTGGCCGGTCGCCGCGGCGGCGACGGCAGCCGGGACGTCCGCCCACGTCCCCATGGCGGTGCACGACGGTCGGCGGATCGTCGCGACGTCGGCGCTCGCCCGCGCGGAGGGGGTGCGCCGTGGCATGCGTCGCCGCCAGGCGCAGGGCTGCTGCCCGGAGCTGGTGCTGCTGCCGGCCGACGACGCGCGGGACGTGCGGGCGTTCGAGCCGGTCGCGGCGGCGGTGGAGACGGTGGTCGCCGGGGTCGAGGTGGTCCGGCCGGGACTGCTCCTGCTGCCGGCGGGAGGAGCGAGCCGGTACCACGGTTCGGAGGAGGCGCTGGCGGTCGCGCTCGTCGATGCGGTCGCGGCCGTGGCCGGTCACGAGTGCGGCGTCGGCACCGCCGACGGCCTGCTCGCGGCAGTGCTCGCCGCGCGTACCGGTGCGGTGGTGGAACCGGGGGCATCGGCGGCGTTCCTCGCCGACTTCGGGGTGGGCGAGCTGGTGCACGCCACGGTGACCGACGCGCAGGCGGCCGAGATCGGCGATCTGGTGGACCTGCTGCACCGCCTGGGGCTGCGCACCCTCGGGGCGCTGGCGGGATTGCCGGGGGCATCGGTGCATGCGCGGTTCGGGCGGCCGGGCACGTGGGCGCACCTGCTGGCACGCGGGCTCGACGAGCGTCCACCGGCGCGACGCCGGCCTGAGGCCGACCTGGCCGTCACCGCCGACCTCGACCCGCCGGTGGACCGGGTGGACCAGGCGACCTTCGCCGGGCGGCGGTTGGCGGAGCAGCTGCACGACGACCTGGTGCGGCACGGCGTCGCGTGCGGGCGGCTCGAGGTCACGGCGACCACCGACGACGGCACCGTGCTGGCCCGGACGTGGCGCACGGACCTCGGCGGCTGGGGCGGGCTGACACCGGCGCGCATGACCGACCGGATCCGCTGGCAGCTGGAGGGATGGCTAGCGGGCGCGGGGCCGCGGGCGGCCTCGGACGCGGCCCCGCCGACCCCGGGCCCGATCCCTGACCCCGGCCCCGGCGGGCACCCGCACGACGAGCACCCCGTCACCCTGGTGCGGCTGTCGCTCACCGCGCTCGACGTGCTGCCGGCCGCCGCCGAGCAGGGACGGCTGTGGGGCGGTCCCTCCGGTGGGGACCTGCGCGCGCACCGGGCGCTGGAGCGGGTGCAGCAGATCCTCGGCGGCTCGGGGGTGCTGGTGGCGGACCTGGCCGGTGGCCGGGACGTGCGCGAGCAGGTGCACCTGCGAGCCTGGGGCGAGCAGACGCTGGTGCCGCGCCCGGCCGACCGGCCCTGGCCCGGCCGGCTGCCGGACCCGGCGCCCGCGACCGTGCTCGGCGTGCCGTGGCGCGTGGAGCTGCGCGATGCCGCCGGGGGAGCGGTGCGGGTCGACCGGCGGACCAGCGGGTTGGCCGGTACGCCGGTGGCGCTGGAGTGGTCGCCCGACGAGCGATCCGACCGGTGGGCGCGGTCGTCGGCCGTCGTGGTCGGCTGGGCGGGACCGTGGCTGGTCGGCGAGCGCTGGTGGGCGGTGCCCGGGGCGATGCCAGGGACGTTGGCCGGGGCGATGCCCGGGGCGGTGGTCGGCACGTCTGTGCCCGGCGCCGGTGCGCTGTCTCCCGCCCCGGGGCCGGGTGCCGCCCGGCCGGGGGTGCGTGCCCACCTCCAGGTGGCGCTCGACGACGGACGTGCCGTGCTGCTCGTCGGGACCGCGGACGGCTGGACGTGCGAGGGCACCTATGACTGACGCACCGGTCGTCGCGGTACCCCCGCCCGCGCCCGCGTCCCCGCCCGCGCCCGTGTCCCCGCGGCCCAGCAGGCGCGGCCCCCGCTACGCGGAGCTGCACGCGCACTCGGCGTACTCGTTCCTCGACGGGGCGAGCCAGCCGGAGGAGCTGGCTGCGGAGGCGTCGCGGCTGGGGCTGAGCGCGCTCGCTGTGACCGACCACGACGGGCTGTACGGCGTGGTGCGGTTCAGCCAGGCCGCCAAGGCCGTCGACCTGCCGACGGTGTTCGGCGCCGAGCTGCACCTGCCCGCGCCCGACGGGCGGCGTCACCCACGCGAGCGCGCCCGTGCGACCCCGGGCATGCCGGTGCTCGACCCGCCGACGGCGGTGCCCGACCCGCGGGCGGGTCACCTCGTCGTGCTCGCCCGCGGCCCGGACGGCTATCGGGCGCTGTCCCGCGCGATCGGGCTGGCGCACCTGCGCACGCGCGAGAAGGGTGCCGCCGACTATCGGCTCGAGGAGCTCGCCGCGGCCGCGGACGGGCGGTGGCTGGTGCTCACCGGCTGTCGCAAGGGGACGGTGCGCAGGGCACTGGCCGGCGGCGACCCGTCGGGCACGGTCGGCGTGGCGCCGGGTGGGTTCGAGGCGGCGCGGACCGAGCTCGATCGGCTGGTCGCGCTGTTCGGCCGCGACAACGTCGCCGTCGAGATCACCGCGGCCGGCGACCGCGTCGACTCGGAGCGGGCCGACGCCCTCGCCGCGCTCGCCGCCGCGGCCCACCTGCCGTTCGTCGCGACGGGAGGGGTCCACTACGCCACCCCACGGGACGCCGACCTCGCGGCGGCGCTCGCGTCCGTGCGCGCCCGCTCGTCGCTCGACGACATGGACGGCTGGCTGCCGGGTTCCCCGATGGCACACCTGCGCTCCGCGGCGGAGATGCTCGTCCTGCACCGTCGTCACCCGGGCGCGGTGACCACCGCGGCGGACCTGGCCGAGGAGTGCGCCTTCGACCTCAGGCTCGTCGCGCCGGACCTGCCGCCGTACCCGGTGCCCCCGGGGCACGACGAGGCCAGCTGGCTGCGCGAGCTGGTGCGGCGAGGTGCTCTGGAGCGCTACGGGCCGCCCGAGCGGGAGCGCGTGGTGGGCGCCTACGCGACGATCGAGCACGAGCTGAGGGTCATCGAGGACCTGCACTTCCCCGGCTACTTCCTCGTCGTCTACGACCTGGTGCGGTTCTGCCGCGAGCAGGGGATCCTCGCGCAGGGCCGCGGGTCGGCGGCCAACTCGGCGGTCTGCTACGCGCTGGGGATCACTGCGGTCGACGCCGTGGCGCACCACCTGCTGTTCGAGCGGTTCCTGGCGCCGGAGCGCGACGGGCCGCCGGACATCGACGTCGACATCGAGTCGGCGCGCCGTGAGGAGGTGATCCAGTACGTCTACGACAAGCACGGGCGCGAGCACGCCGCCCAGGTGGCCAACGTCATCTCCTACCGGCCACGGTCGGCCGTGCGGGACGCGGCACGGGCGCTGGGGTACGACGTAGGGCAGCAGGACGCGTGGAGCACGTCCATCGAGCGGTGGGGCAGTCTGCGCGGCCCGAAGATCCCCAGCGAGTGGTGGACGGTGTACCGGTCGGCGCCGGCGTCGGCCGAGCCGGTGGGCGGCCCGGCTCCGAGCGGCC
>Ga0255338_1002377_pt1 | contig 28079 bp, 22 predicted proteins | sample MeOH1_35cm_T4_19_FD_203715 | JGI IMG/M metagenome (GOLD analysis project Ga0255338, IMG submission 203715) | Sandy soil microbial communities from University of British Columbia, Vancouver, Canada - MeOH1_35cm_T4_195 | ecosystem: Engineered > Artificial ecosystem > Sand microcosm > Unclassified ...
AATGAACATCATCAAGCAGCTATTCGGGAAGGACGACCAGGTCCCCGCCTGGGCCAACTTTTTCACCGAAGAAGATTTCCGGGTATTCATGGCGGCGCTGCGACAAGACCTCGCGGACCGGGGGCTGCCGCACGACGTAGAGCCGGTGGCGGGCACGGTGCGGGTTACTCCCTCCGGGCACGATCCGCAAGCTCTGGGGCTGCTCAACCTGGCGCAGGTATGCCACCAGACTCCCCGCGGCGAGTGGCCCGAAGTCATCGAGCGTCATCTGGACGCGGCGCTCAGTGTTTTCACCGGCGGGATGGACTTCGTGGATCGGCTCGGTACCGACTTCGGGCGCGCTAAATCGCTGCTGAAACTGCGCTTGTATGCGGACGATTACCTCGAGTCGGGCATCCCGATGGTCTATCGGCCGGTGGCCGAGGGGCTAGTTGCCGTCCTCGTCTACGACCTGCCGCAGAGCATCGCCACCGTGCCCTCTGACCACCTCCGCGCCTGGCGGCGTACGGAGGACGAACTGTTCGAGTTGGCGCTGCAGAACGTGCGGGCCGCGGGAAAGCTGGAACACAGCACCGTCCCGTTGCCCCAGGGAGGCGCGCTGGAGCTCCTCACCGGCGTCGATAATTACTTCGCCGCCACGCACCTGCTCTGCCTGGAAGAACACGTGGCCCTCCCTCCCGCGGCAGGCCTGCTGGTTGGCGCGCCCAACCGCCACGGTCTGGTGGTCCACCGCATTCAGGGGCTGGAAGTCATGGGCGCTCTGCAGGCGCTGCTGGGCGCGATTCCCGGAATGTATGCGGAAGGGCCCGGCTCCATCAGCCCCAACCTCTACTGGTGGCGCGAAGGCGCCCTGATCTTGCTTCCCTCCCTGATCGAAGACGGACAGATCAATTTCACCCCGCCCGCGGAGTTCATGGGAATGCTCAACGGCCTCTCGGAAGAAGGCCAGCAGTAATCTCTGCGCCATCGAAACAGAGTAGGGATGAGAGCGTAAGCGTGGTGGCGTCGTCTCGACGCCTTCCGGTGAGCCGCCGGCTCACCAGGCCCTCTCGGCCACCGATCAGTGGCGGCCGTACTCTCCCGCCACGCACGCCGGACTACCCGTGCTTTTTCGCGGAAACCAGCGGCAACCTCGGCTGTCAGAATAGCCGCCGGGCCATTCAGTAAACCGCCGTCACGAGGATCGATGCTAGAAATTCGAACACAGAGACAGCGCTACTGCGACGGCCTTAGCCGGCGAGAATTCGTCCGCGCCGGCGCCCTGGGATTGGGCGGGGTGAGCCTCGCAGGGCTCCTCCAGGCGCGCGCCGCCGGGGCGGCGACCCGAGCACCGCAGGCCAGGTCGGTCATCCTGCTCTGGATGGGCGGCGGTCCCAGCCACTTCGAGACCTTCGATCCGAAGCCGGACGCGCCCGAAGCGTACCGCGGCCCTTCGCGAGCGATCCCCACCAACGTTCCCGGAATGCGAATCCACGAGTGGCTGCCCCAGGTGGCGAAGGTCGCAGACAAGTTTGCGATCATCCGCTCGGTTTCGCACGGTGAAAATGGCCATACCGCCGCCGACCACTGGCTGCAGACCGGTTACAAGTACGGACCCGTCGACTCCCAGGGCAATCCGCAGCAGGCGTATCCGTTCTTCGGCACGGTCGCCGCGCAGCAGCTCGGCGCGCGTAACGGGCTTCCGGCCAACATCAGCATCAAGAGCTACGGCACCTACGGCATCGGCGGCTTCAACTACGTCTACTACGACAAGCCGGAGCGCCTCGGCCCCGCGTATGCGCCGCTGCGGATGACCGGCGACGAGAAAAACGGCTACGTCCTCAACGACTTGCCGCTGCCGAGCGGCGTGACCCACGGCCGGCTGGAGCGCCGCAGCCGTATGGCGCGCCTCATCGATGACGCCACCCGCCTGGCGGATCACGAGGCTGCCGCCGCGGATCTCGATACGTTCCAGCAGCGCGCCTACAACCTGGTGACCTCCGGCGCGGCGCGGGAGGCGTTCGACCTCTCCGGCGAGCCGGACAGCCTGAAGGAGCGCTACGGCAAGAACGGGTTCGGCCAGTCGTTCCTGCTGGCCCGCCGGCTGATCGAGAAGGGCGTGCCTATCGTCGCCGTCTCCACCGGCAATTGGGACACCCACGGCAACCTGCAGGGAATTCCGATCGGCGCCCTCGCCCGGATGAAGGACCACCTCTGCCCGGCGCTCGACCGCAGCTACAGCGCGCTGCTCACGGACATGGCGGACCGGGGCCTGCTGAAAGATACCCTGGTGCTGTGGATGGGTGAGTTCGGCCGCAGCCCCAAGGTGGAAGGCGCCGACGTGGGCCGCGACCACTGGGGCCGGGCGATGAGCATCGTAGCGGCGGGGGCTGGGGTACGCGGCGGCCAGGTGATCGGCTCCACCACCCCGGATGGCGGCGAACCGGACGAGCGCCCGTTCCGCCCCATCGACCTGATCGCCACCCTTTACCACAAGCTGGGAATCTCTCCCAACACCATCCTGCACGATGCCCAGAACCGCCCCTGGGAGATTGCCGGCGAAGGGGAGCTCATTCGGGAGCTGCTGTAACAGCACTCCGGGCGCGCCGCTACTTCCCGGCAGGTGCCAGCGGGACCCGGTAGCTTACGCCACCTGCCAGGTCGCCCTCTTTGCTGCGGACGTGGCACATGATGCACTTCTTGTCCAGAATGCGGATGTCTGTAGCGTAGCGCAGCTCGTTCGGGGTCACCTGCTCGAAGCTGGTTTTCCCCTGCCGGAAGGCCGCCGCCGCCGAGCGCTCGAAATCGTCCACGGGAGTATTCTCGGGATTCAGCGGGCGGTCGTGTGTCGCGAAGATGCGCGCGTCGGGCCAGCCCTTCCCCTTCACCCCATTAATCACCTGCTTCGCCCAGATCACCGCGGCCGGCGTACCCGGGTCCTGCACGTACATCTTATGCGTAGCCACCACGGCCGTCTTATACAGCTCATCCATCATCCGGACCTGGCGCCGGCCCTCGGCCAGCGTAACCCGCTCGACGGGCGGGCTGGGCTTCGAAGCGGCCGTCGCGGCACGAATGATGGATAGTGCCACGGAGGCGCCGATTACGGCGAGGACGGTGGCGCGCAATCGGCTTTCGGGGTTCTCGATCAGGGATCTCATCGTTGGGCTTTCCGAGGCGGTAGGATGGAGGGCAAAGCCGGGACCTCGCCCGCCCATCCCGAAACGCAGAGGGAAGGTTACTTGCCGGTCAGCTGCACGGTGTAAGACAGCCCGCCGATCGGGTCGCCGACCTTGTCCTTCGTGTGGCACATCTGGCAGCTCTTGTCCACGAGCGGGATAAGGGTAGCCACCCGCAGCTTGTCACCCTCGATGCGCTCGAACTTAGCTTGCCCCTTATTCAACGCCACGATCGCGTCTTTTTCGAACTTGTCCCGCGGGTTCGCATCCGGGTTGAACGGGCGGCCCGTGGTGGCAATCCACCGCGTCTCCGGCCAGCCCTTCTTGTTCATGGCCTCGAACACCTTTCGTGCCGGCGTGGCCGCAGGCGGGGTCGCACGGTCCTTCACGTAGGTGCTGTGGGTGATCACCACGGCGTTGACGTAGAGGTCGTTCAACATGTCCACCGTCTGCCGCGCCTGCGCCAGCGACATCTTCACCGGCTTCGGAGCCGGCTCCGTGGCCGCGCTCCATACGGGCAGCGATCCGGCCGCAGCCGCGAGCAGTACACCCGAAACGATGCCGATCCCATGCTTTCGATTCATCAATGCTCTCTCCGACCAGGCACACAGCCTGTATTGCTGGGCCGCTTGATGTGTTCAAGCGACCATTCAAAATGACCAGGGCAAACCGACCTGTCCTGCTCGGCGACCGTTGGACAGCGGCAGATTCTTTCCCCTACAGGTGAATCAGCGCTGTGGACAGCCCGAATGCTTGACATCCAGAATGCGATGCCGGACGGACAGTTCGAACCGGGCATGTTATATCTGGAAAATAGGTACCGGTTCTACCTATTTAAGGAGACGAGGGAAGCCGGGGCTTCTGTCGCAACCTTTTTCGGGGAATTCGCAAGGGCCGGGATGAATTAGACGTCTCGCGTCCGAAGATCCCGTTCGCGGATGGTCGCGCCTGAGCGCTGCGTTAAAGTAGCGGCGCCATACCGTAGCTCCGGCTTCCCGCCGGAGACCGCGCCGCCAGGGAAGACGGCCCCACACGAAAACGCGCCGCCTTCCGGAATACCGGAAAAAGCGGCGCGAGAAAAAACCACTCTCAAGGGTGTGGAGAGTGTAGCATTTCGCCAATTCTTAATCTTGAGAAGGTATCATTGACTTCTCTTTCAGCGAGTGGCCCGGTTCCGCAAGGGACCGGGTCTTTTTTATCGGGTTACTACCGCATTGTCGGCAGAAGGGCCGGCTTTCAACCGGGTATTCCACTCCCGCTTCCATTCCCGGTGCGCCGCATCGTCCGGGAAGTGCTCATCGGGGCCGTACGGGTAGCGCTTCATGCCGTGGAACGGCAGCGGACCGACCGTCTCACCCGACACGGTGTTCTTGTCAGAGTCCTTCGTCCAGCCATCACTGCGAACCACGTAGTCGCGTTTCCAGCCCGGCTTGAGCGCGGGAAGCTCGTGACCGCTAAACATCAGTCGCAGTTCATCGCCCGGGCCGACGATCGCGTAGCGGTCGTCCACCCCGCGCAGCAACTCGGCGCAGTCCCCCAGCTTTGTATAGGCGCCGCCCATATTGCCCCAGGAAGGGCTCTCTCGCAAGGGACGCTGGTAGTCGTAAAAGAACGGGCCGTCCGGCACCTCGCGATAGATCGTCCCATAGCCACGCTCCCGGAGGTCGGCCTGCGCCAACGGAGCTTCGGTCTGGATGACGGGCGCCGGGCTCTCGCCGCTCGTGAAGAACGCGGCATCCCAGCGAATCTCCATGGTGGTGGTCAGCTTGACCCGATAATCGCTGCTCCGGAACTTGCCGCTGAGGTCCAGCACGATGGTCTTGCGCTTCCCACACGGCAAACCGACCGCTCTATCTACCTCCAGCCAGCCGCCCTTTCCATCGCCCACGTAGAGCGTGGGAGGGATAACACGGATTGCGGGGTTCTGGGAAACGGCGACGTTGGTGCTGTTTGCGGCGGGAAAGATCCACCCGTTCAAGAACAGGCGCACGTTGTTCGGATCCGCCACCTGACCGAGGTCCAGGATCAGGTCGTGAGGCGCGCGCACGCCGCGAAACGGCCCTTCCGGAACTGGCGTGTATTGGTTGTCCACCGCGGTGAGCGTGGGAAGCAAGTTCCGCCCACCGCTGTCGATTGCGGACACCGGCAGGCGCCGATGTCGGACCGTATGCACCTGGTACGGATCGGGAGGACCGAACTTCATGCGCTCGTCCAGGTAGACCTCGGTGTCTGCTGGATGGTCCACGGCCAGGAGCCGGATCTCATCGAAGTAGCTGATCTCGCGCAGCTCTTCGGTTGCGATCAGCGGATAGTAGCCGTTTACCGGCGTCATCCGCTCGCCGGGTATTCGCACCCAATCCGCCGTGGGCTCGTGGGGGATGGGCACCCCCCGCGCAGCGAGCATCCCGAGGGGGCTCCGCCAATTGAAATCGGTCAGGTAATTCCACTTCACACCGTCCCACGTGTAAAGGAACGGACACGATCCCTGGGGCGGCTGATCGTAGTGGAAGGTGCCCTTCATCGGCGGACCGATGGCATCGAGCGGCACGCCGTTCGTCCAGGTGGTCCGGAGTGACACGACACGCTCGGCGGCACCGAGGCCGACGTGCGTGATGGGCTCGGTAACAAGCAGCTTCTGCTGGCTCCAGGCGGTCAACGGTTCAATGACCGCTCCCACCGCATAGGTGTTATTCGACTGGCTGCCGTTTTTCAGCAAGCCCTGGAGCTCCACTTTCATCCAGGGGTGGGTGTTCCCGCCTTCGTTGCTCATCAGATGCAGCTTGCCCGATCCATCGACGTATAGCAGGTCGACGTCTCCGTCCTGATCGTAGTCCAGGGACTTGACCCATGACGCCGGGCCGGACGCCACGGACACCGCCTCAGTAAAGCGCCCCTCCCGGTTGTGGAGCAGCTTCACCCCGTGGGCGCCGGCCACCACCAGGTCCAACCAGCTATCGTTGTCGTAGTCGAGCGCCTCCACCGCCGAGGCATCGCCGCCGCCCAACGCGGACAGAGCGGAAGCATCCGCTTCGAACCTGGCGCCGCCATTCCGGTAGAGGAGTGTGCCGTGCGGAGCCTTCCCGGCTACGACCACGTCGCAGTCGCCGTCGCGATCGAAGTCCGCCACCGCGGCGGAGAGCGAGCCGGCGTCGGATTTGAGTCCCCAGGCGCTCGCTGCTTCCTGAAAGCGGTCCTGCCGGCGGTTCAGGAACAGGAGCGGGCCCGCGTCGGAGCGGGTGACGAAAAGATCCGGGTCGCCATCGTTATCGAAATCACCGAACACAGCTTGCCGGGCCCCCTTTGATGGAGCGTTGAGCCCGGATTGCGTGGTGAGATCCGTAAACGTGAGATTCCCATTGTTGCGTAGGTAGCGCACCGCCGGCTGCAAGGGATCTCCGCTCGCGCGGACAATGTCCAGGTCGCCGTCCTGATCCAGGTCCACCGCCAGTGCCGTGCCGATCCCTTTCCCAGGAGTCTTCCCCGCCGGCAGCATCGGATTATCGGAAAAGCCAAGGTGCCCGAAGTTGATTCCGGCCTCACCCGGCACGCCACTCCGGATGTTGCGCAGCACTACGTCTCCCGCGGGCCGGGCGAGGTACGCATCGAGTGCGTAATCGTTGTTGAGGTCGGCGAGCAGTGGCGACCCCGAAAAGACGACTCCGGAGGCATAGCGCGTCGAAGTCCTCTCGGCAGCGCTGTGAAACTTCCCGTCCGGCTTGCTCAAGAACAAACCGTCGGCAAGCGTGGTGAGGAGGTCCGGGCGACCCAGGATAGCGGCTTGTCCTTTCCCACCGGGCTTCACGCCCTCGGGAGTTGGGTCTACGTCGCCGGCAGCTATGGGGGCGGCGCCGGCGACCCTGATCTTCGTCAGCCCCGCTTCCTCGGTGACATCTTTCCAGGACACGGTCACCGCCGCCGGAGCCGGTGGAGCAACCGCGGTCAGGGGCACACCCCACTCCCGCATCGCCAGGTCGGCAGGGTCCTGATCGTTACCGTAAAGCAGATTCTGGTGCGCGCTGTAGAGGGGGCTGATCTTGAGCGTATTGGAAAGCTGCCGGGCCATGATGCCAGCTTCCGGAGAACCGGCGCCAATCAACTGCTCCAGCTTCTGCAGCGGCTCCCGGGTCGGTTCGGGGATCTGCGGCAAGATCGTCTTGATCCGCGCCAGGGTCTTCCCCGCTTCGGCAAACTCTTTTCGCTCCAGTTGTCCCTGGAGATTGTTGGCCTGAGCTACCAGGTTGCCGGGGGCCAATTCGGCCAGGTGCCCACGCAACTCGGAAAGGCGCTGCGCGTGGTCCCCGGGGGAGATCTCCAGGTGGCGGATCAGGGCGCCCAGCATCCGCGGGTTGTTGGGTTCGGCCTGCACCGCAGCCTCCAGCGCCTTGCCCGCCTCCTCGGGTTGGCTCAGCGACTGGTATACCCGTGCCAGCACCAGCTTGGGCCAAGCCGCCTTAGGGAGCAGTTCCGCTCCCTTCCGCGCCGCGTCCAAGGCGGCCTGGCCCTGCCCCGGCGTCCGCAGTAGCGCTGCTGCCTCGTTCACGTAAGCGAACCCCAGCTTCGGCTCGTCCGTCGCCATCGCCTTGAACTCAGCCGCGGCGTCCGAACTGCCGCTGTTCTCTAACAAGGACATCCCCAACAAGCGATGCTCATTGAGGCGGGCGAACTTTGCGGCGTCGATGCCCTGCAGCGGTTTGGATGACGGACATCCGGACACCAAGCAAGCGACGGACGCCACGGACAGACAAGCGGCCAAGGGCCTCATGGACAATACCCCTGGATGACAGTTTAGGATAGACCGGTCCCATGACCTGGCGGATTAATGAATTCTATACCCGCCGCCGTTTGCACGGAGCCAGGGGGAATCTACGTCATCGGGCGCGAACGGCCGCTTCCAGCACGGTAACGCTCTTGCGGTCCGCATCCAGCCGGATACGGATACCCATCGGCAGCGTCACGGGGCTGGGGTCGTGGCCGTGGGGCCAGCCGTAGACCAGCGGTTTACCCAGGGGGGCCAGCAGATCCGCGTACACTTGCTCGATGGGGAGGTAACGCGCCTTCTCGGATTCCGGGTCCTCATAAGGCGCATTACCAATGAGGAAGCCTGCCACGCGATCCAGCTTCCCGGTGAGCAGGAGCTGCATGAGGTAGCGCTCCATCCGGGCCGGCGACTCGTGCACGTCTTCGAAGAAGAACACGGCGCCCTCCAAGTCTGGCTCGAACGGCGTGCCGAGCGTGGCCGCCACCAGGGCAAGCGTCCCGCCGACGCATGGCCCTTCCGCAGTGCCGCCCACGAGAGTCGTCGCTTCGGAGCAGCGGGGATCGGAGATCTCACCCACCGGCTCCGGCCGGCAGATCATCCGCCAGAGCAGCTCGATGCAGCTCGGCCACGGATCTTGAGCAAAGTCCGAGGTGACCATCGGCGCGAAGAAGGAGGGCATCCCACACTTTGCCAGGAAAGCAAGCTCCAAGCTGGTGATATCGCTGTAGCCCAGGAACGGCTTGGGATGCGCGGCGATCAACTCCCAGTCGAGATGCCGGAAGAGGCGGATCGAGCCGCTGCCGCCCCGGGCACAGAGAATCGCGTCCACGTCGTCCCGCGCGAACAGTTCGTGGAGGTCCGCGGCGCGGTCCTCGTCTCGCCCCGCCAGGTGACCGTACCGGTCGAAGAGGTGCTTGCCGTGCACCGTGCGGAAGCCGTGCGCTTCCACGGCCGCAATGCCCCGTTCGAACACATCGCGGGCACCCGGGCTGGCCGGCGCCACAATGCCAAGGGTGCCTCCGGAAGGCAGGGCATAGGGAAGGTTAGTCGCTAGGGGCACGGTCTCACCGATAATGAAGGCGGGCTCGGAACAATTTGAACTTTCAAATTTCAGATTATCAATTTCAAATTGTCTTTCTTACTCCGTCCGATTGTCGGCCTACCCCGGCTTCACCCTCACCTCTTCCAGTTTCAGCGCCGTCGTCGCGCCATAGATCCCCACCACGCTCCCGGCAATGAAAGCCGCCGGATACCCCCACGCCCGGGCCAGGCCTCCGAACAACAGCGGCGCGGGCGCGGTCAGCAACTGCGCCGCGTTCACGGCGCCCAACGCCATCGCATGGTCATGCTGGGGCACGATTTCCAGCAAGTAGTTCACCAGCAACTGGTAGAGGGGAAAGCGGACTCCGACCAGCGCGTACACCCCCACGTACCAGCCCCAGTGCCCCCGGAACGGCTCCCATCCGCCGAGGATCAGGGCGGCCAGCGGAACGGATGCCTCTACCCAGAGCAGCGCGCAGATGATGACCCGGTTCCCTTTGCGGTCCGCTACCCTCCCCAGAACGCTGCTGGAAACGGACTGCCACAAGACCTGAAACACCGTCGCCAGGATGAGGGCACCCTCCGACATCGTCCCTGCCTGCCGCCAGTAGAGCGTGTAGAACTGCAGCATGTTGGCCAGCACGCCTACGGCCACGTTCACTGCCATCAACCGGCCCAGGTTCCGGTTCTCTTGCGCCAGTTTGACGAAGTAGCGCAGGTTACCCAGAAGGTTGAACCGGCGTGCGGGGGTTTCGGAAGGTGTCTCTCTCACAAACATTAGTGAGACGCCGGCCAGGAGGAAGAAGCTGACCGTTACCGTGAATGCCAGGGCGTAGTTGCGCGGCTCCGGGAACTGGCCTCCCTGGATCACGTGGTAGATGAGCAGGATGGCCACCACGTTGATGCCGCCGGAGATGCCCATCCCCATCGCCATCGCGCGGCCGCGGACGCCCGCGGGGATGATCTTGCCCAGCAGCGCCCCCTGCGCCACACCCACCGCGCCCAGCCCGATGAAGAACAGCGTGTAGCAGGTACCAAAAACCCAGATGCTCACGCCCCGGTTGTCCGCGCCCGGCAGCCACAAATAGGCTGTCAACACGGCCCAGACGAGAACGGTCGCGCTCCAGAACAGCAGCAAGATCGCACGCTTCCGCGGAAAGCGATCCACGATCGGGGCGGCAAGGAGCGGAGAGAGGTTCTTCCCCAGTGTGTTGAGCGTGGTGAAGAGGCCTGCTACCCGGGGATCCGGCGCCAGGTAGCTGACGATCCCCGCCATCAGCGTGCTCTCCATCTTGAACTGCCAGCCAATTCGGTAGCAGAACTGGTAGGCAACCCAGGCCCAGAAGTTGCGGGGGCAGTAGACCGGCTCTTCGACGCGCGGCGGCGTCTCGGCCTCTGAAGGAGGTACGGCGGCGGTAGCGGACAAGGCGCGGGGAGCTCCGTTTCGGGGCGATGGGAAAGTATAGCACAATCCTAAATCGTACCCGATCGCGACGTCTTGGCAGGGATTCGACGTGGCGACCGCCCCGTGCGGTGATTACATGATCCTGCGACCGAGCCCGGTGGCCGGATAGTGTCTGGTCGGTTGTGCGCTCTACCCGGGCTTGTTTGTCGTCTAATGGGGAGGCTGGATGGCTCAAGTGCTGGATGTACAGCGGCTGCGGGTGCTGCCGGAACCTGACCAGCCCAAGGTCGACGCGGTCTTCGAGTGCGACCTCCTGGTAGCCGGGGGCAGCCTGGGAGGCTGTGCGGCGGCACTTGCCGCGTGCCGCGCCGGGCGCACGGTGGTGTTGACCGAGGAAACCGATTGGTTGGGCGGGCAGATCACCAGCCAGGGCGTTTCAGCGCTGGACGAGCACGCCACGATCGAGTCGTTTGGCGGTACCCGCAGCTACTACGAGCTGCGCGACCTGGTCCGCGCTTACTACCGGCAGCAGACGGCGCTGTCTCCAGATGCGCAGGCGGACGACAAGCTCAATCCCGGTAACGGCTGGGTGAGCCACCTCTGTTTCGAGCCGCAGGCCGGTCTCTGGGCGCTGGATCAACTCCTGGCCCCGTTCATCGAGTCCGGACATTTGCGGCTGGCGCTCCGCCACCGGGCCGTCTCCGCCGCGGTTAGCGAAGACCTCGTCCGCTCGGTCACCTTCCGCCACCTGGACGGCGAAGAGCACACCGAGATCCATGCGACTTTCGTGCTGGACGCGACCGAGCTCGGCGACTTGCTCCCGCTCACAGGCACCGAATATGTCACCGGCGCTGAGAGTGGTCTGGAAACGGGCGAGCCCAGCGCGGGGCTGGACGCAAATCCGAAGTGCGTCCAATCGTTCACCTACCCATTCGCCGTGGAGTTCCGTCCGGAAGAGTGTCACCGGGTGCGCCGGCCGGACGATTACGAGAACAACCGCGACCGCCAGCCCTACACGCTGAAGCACCAGTATCACGACGAGCGCGGCTGGCTCACCTACAGGATGTTCGATAGCGGCGAGCGGGACGTCCCGCCCTTCTGGACCTACCGGCGGCTCATTGACGCCGGCCAGTTCGCCGACCCGCGGTTCCCCAACGACATCGCGATGATCAATTGGCCGGGCAACGACTTCCGCCACGGCAACCTGATCGATGTTGAGCCGGAGGAGGCGCTCGCGGCGCTCCAAGCGGCGAAGGCTTTGAGCCTCGGGTTCTGCCACTGGCTGCAGACCGAGTGCCCGCGCGACGAGGGCGGTGCCGGCTACGGCGAGCTGCTCCTCCGGCCCGACGTCATGGGCACTCCGGACGGTTTCGCCAAGTTCCCGTACATCCGGGAGTCGCGGCGGATCAAGGCGCTGCACACGGTGAAGGAGCAGGAGATCTCCGCGCGGCAGCAGCGTGGCGCGCGGGCGACGTACTTTGCGGATAGCATCGGGATCGGGCTCTATCCGATCGACATCCACCCGGCCGAGGGAGAAGTGCGCATCCCGCCGGCGCCCACGCTCCCGTTCCAGATCCCGATGTCCGCGCTAATCCCGGTGCGAATGCGGAACCTGCTGCCGGCCTGTAAGAACATCGGCACCACGCACATCACCAACGGTGCATACCGTCTCCATCCCACCGAATGGGCCATCGGCGAGGCAGCGGCACACCTCGCCGGGTTCTGCATGGACCGCAACCTGACGCCGCAATCCCTAGTAACCGATGAACCCCGTCGTCAGCGCCTGCAGCGAAAGCTCGTGCGGGCGGGCATTCCCATTTACTGGTACACCGACATCCCGCTGGGCCACGATCTGTTTGAGGCGGTGCAGGTGCTGGGCGGCTGGGGCATCTGGGCCGGCGATGAGGACTCACTGGAGTTCGACTCTACAGCCCCGCTTGGCAGCACCGAATTGCTGGCGCTCACCCGCGCCGCCGGGAAGGATCAGGAGCGGCTGGAGATCTTGATCGCGGACTGGCTAGGACGCTGGTCCACACTGGAGCGCGGGGAAGCGCTCGCCGCCGCCTACGCCGCCTTTGCGGTTTCAGGCACGCATCGCAAATAAGCCAGCACCCCGGGGCCAGTTCCCCGGGGTGCCCCGTATCACGACTTGTAGACCGTCTTCGGATCGACCAGTCGCGGCTCCACGATCTGCAACTCACCCTGTTCGTCCGGCACCCGGTAGAAGCAACTCCGGTAGCCATCATGACAGGCCGCCCCTTCTTGCCGCACCCGGATGAGGAGGCAGTCTTTGTCGCAATCCGTGCGGACTTCCACCACGTGCTGCACGTGACCGGAAGTCTCCCCCTTGATCCAGAACTTCTGCCGACTGCGGCTCCAGTAGGTCGCGCGCTTGGTCTGCAGTGTGGCGTCCACCGCTTCGCGGTTCATGTAAGCCACCATCAAGACGTCGTTGTTGTCCGCGTCCTGCACCACCGCCGTGATCAGCCCGTTCCCGTCGTACTTCAGCGTCTCGGAAAAACTCATCCTTCTGTCCCTATCCGGCCATTCAATTCCAGGATGGCCCACCCGTCTTAAAGCCACTTCCGTTCAAATAAGATCCGTCAAAGGGAACCGGGAGTAAGAGTAGAATCGAAAACCTGGCAAACGGACAGGGTCTACAGGCACGCTTCCGTCTTTCATAGCGACCCATCCTACTCTTACTCTGGCCCTCAATTGAACGATATGGTTCCTAAAGCCGCACCGGCACCCCGCGGTCCCGGAGGTGTTCCTTCATCTCGCGGATGGAGTGGATGTTGTAGTGAACGAGGGACGCCACCAGCGCCGCCTCGGCTTTCCCCTCCGTCACCCCTTCGTAGATGTGATCGAGCGTGCCCGCCCCGCCGGAAGCGATTACGGGGATCGGCACCGCTTCAGCAATGCGGCGTGTGATGGTCAACTCATAGCCGGCCTGGGTGCCGTCCGCGTCCATGCTGGTCAGCAAGATCTCCCCGGCGCCGCGGCGCTGCACCTCTTCCGCCCACTTCACCGCGTCGATCCCCGTGGGGGTGCGGCCGCCGTGGATGTACACCTCGTACTCGCCGTCGTCCTTCCGCTTCGCGTCGATGGCGACGACGATGCACTGCGCGCCAAAGCGATCCGCGCCTTCCGAGATCAGGTCCGGCGTCTGCACGGCGCTGGTATTGATGAAGATCTTATCCGCGCCCGTCTTCAGGATCTCGCGCATCTCTTCTACCGTGCGGATGCCCCCGCCCACGGTGAACGGGATGAAGACCTCCTCGGCCACCCGCCGCGCCACGTCCAGCATGATCGAGCGCTTCTCATGCGAGGCGGTGATGTCCAGGAAGACGATTTCATCCGCTCCCTCGGCGTCGTATAGCCGGGCGAGGTCGACCGGGTCCCCCGCGTCGCGCGGGTCCAGGAAGCGCACGCACTTCACCACCCGGCCCTCTTTGATGTCCAGTGCCGGGATGATCCGCCTCGCTACCATCGCTTAAGCCCTCGCCCGCAGTGCGGCGATCGTTTCGCCCAACCGCACCGCCTCCGTGTAGAGCGCCTTCCCCACGATCACGCCCTCGACCCCGCTCGACGCCAACTCCGCAACCGCCAGGACGTGCTCGGGAGCGCCGACCCCTCCTGACGCAATCACTGGAATCTCCAGCGCTTCGGCCAACCGCCGGGTGCTCTCCAGGCTCGGACCCGTGCCCATCCCGTCCGTGGAGATGTCGGTATAGATCAACCGCCGCGCCCCGGCAGCGGCCATCTCCCGCGCCAGGTCCACCGCATCCCACGCGGTCGTCTGCTCCCACCCGGCGACGGCCACCTTCCCATCCCGTGCGTCCAGCCCCAGGATCAGCCGGTCTCCGAACTCCCCGAACAGCGCCCGCGCCACGTCGGGATCAGCCGCCGCCGTGGTCCCCACGATCGCGCGCTGAACGCCCGCGTTCAGCACTCGCACCACTGCGTCCCGGTGACGGACCCCACCACCCATCTGGACGGGAATGGAGAGTGCCGCCGCAATCCGCCGCACGATCTCCAGGTTCACGGGCTCCCCGGAGCGCGCCGCGTCCAGATCCACCACGTGCAGCCGGGAAGCCCCTTCCCCCTCCCACCGCCGGGCCATCTCGACCGGGTCCTCGCCGAACACCGTCTCCCGGGAGTAATCCCCCTGCAGCAACCGCACACACTTCCCGCCGCGAATATCAATCGCCGGAATAATCTCAAAACCCATACTCAAGTCCTTAAGTCAACAGAATTCTGACGGTAGCGTATGAACGCAAATTGAAAAAACCGCGGGTGGACGCCGCGCCCATCGGCGGTTTCCAAGTATACTCCGTGCCTCTGTGTCTCCGTGGTGCTATTCAAAGGCGCGCGAAGTTGTCCAGCATCCGCAGGCCCGCGGCGCCGCTCTTTTCCGGGTGGAACTGCGCCGCGAACACGTTGTCCCGCTCCAGCGCGGCGCAGAACGGCAGGCCGTGCTCACATACGGCCGCGGTTACGCTGGGGTCGTCCGGCCGGCAATAGAAACTGTGGACGAAGTAGACGAACGCACCGTCTTCCAGACCCCGGAACAAGCGGGTCTCGCGCGGGAAACGCAGCGTATTCCAGCCCATGTGGGGGATCTTCAGCGTCGGGTCCGCACCGAAGTCGAACTTTACTACCTGCCCCGGCACCAGGTTCAGGCCCTCGTGTTGACCGAGTTCTTGGCTGGTGCTCAGTAAGAGTTGCATTCCGAGGCAAATACCCAGGAACGGCTTGCCCGACGTCGCCGCCTCTTTGACGGCGTCTGCCAGCGCGGGACGATCTCCTTCCACCCGCGTCAGGTTCGCCATCGCGGCTCCGAACGCGCCCACGCCGGGGAGGATCACCCGCTCCGCCGCCCGGATCACCGCCGGATCGGAGGTCACTTCGGCCGCGTGGCCCAGTTTCTCCAGCGCCTTCTGCACGCTCCGCAGGTTCCCCATCCCGTAATCGACAATCGCGATCATATCTCGTCTACTCCGCAGAACTTGAGCCTGCGCAACCGACCCAAACACCCTGCGGAAACTGTCCCGAAGAAACAAAAACCGCGGCTGCCAGATCGGCACCGCGGCTTGGAAAGCACTCTGAAAGCAACGCTCAGCAGACGCACGCCAACCGCGGCCCCTCGTGAGGGTGCCCCGAATGCGCATGGTGGTGCTGGAAGCGGTAATTCATACGCGGAACTGTATCATCCCACCCGCCAAGCGTCAACCACGAGGCTCGACGACCCTTCGATAGACCCGGAACGGACCATAGGTCGCCTCCAGCCGGTAGTCCCGCTCCATCCAGGCGAAGAGCGGGCGCGACCAGTCCGGGCGGACGTGGGGCACGTCCCGGTCCACCACGTAAAGCGGCGGGCGGCGGCGGAGGTCAGACATCAATTCGGCAAACCAAGCACGCCGCCGCGCCTCCCGGATACTCGTCTCGCCGAACAGCGGCGCTTCAGACGCGTGACGCGTGGGAGCTCGGCGCTCACTGTAGAGGTAGACTTCCGGCTCGAACGCCAGCACCAGCAGCGGGTCCGCCGGGGCTGAGTTGCAACGGACGTGCGTCGCAGCCTGCCGCGCGAACCGCACGTCGTACCCAAACACCCCGGTGTGGCGTCCCCGGAACTCCGGCACGGTCATGCTACCCGCCATGACGGCGCCTGCCCACCGCCAACTCGGCCACCGGGGAGCCAGGGCCACCAGGAGCGCAGCCATGCCGACACCGACGATCACGGCGCGCCGCACCACCCCCGCCGGGCGGCGCTGCCACACGTCAACGAGCATCCTGGCGGCAAACCACGCGGCGGGAGGGGTCAGCACCGCCCAGTGGTAGAGGTAGAAACGCCGCTGTACGATCACCTGCGCCAGCGCGATCCCCCACCACGCCAGCATCACTACTTCCCGCGACCCATGCCGACCACTTCCCGGCCGAAGTTGCCGTGCGAGGGCCATGCAAACACCCGCGCAACTAGCGATGACGAGTGGCAGATACCCGGTGAGTCCCAATCCACCGATAAGCGCGAGCGGAGATCGACCGGAAAGCCGTGGGTCACCCGCGGCATACTCTCGCTGGGTCGCGACCAATTCGCCCAGGTACGGCAACCCACCCCGGGCTGCGAAGTACGCGAGAACCAGAGCCAACGGCACGATCCAGCCCAGGACCACGAGTAACAGATCACGCCGGATCGTTGAGCCGGATTGAGGCACCGCCTCAACGGGCGCCTGCGCCGGGCTCATCGGGGGCAGGCAGCAGCAAACGATTACCGGTATGATGGAGATCACCGCCGTCGTCTTGATCATCGCCGCACTGCCGGCCAGGAACCCGGCGGCGAGCGGACGGCGAGACAGCCCCAGCGCCACGGACGCGGCGAACAGCGGCGCAATCAACGTCTCCGTCTGCGCCAGGTTCCAGAAGTCGCACGCACCCAGCGAGTAGAGGACCCCGAGCACCGCAGCCAGCAAGCCCACGTTGGCCCGCGTATCACCCTCGCGCACAGAGTACCGGCCGATCCGGATGAGAGCGCCCGCGGCGAGCGCAACCGCGAACAGATCCAGCAGCCGCGGCCCCCACTCGGGCTCACCCACCAGCGCGTACACAGCGTAAATGCCGGGAAGCTTCACGTCCCACGCATCGCGGTACGGAAGGCCGCCTTGCCGCCACACCGTGCCCACGTACGCAAACATCGCCTGGTCTCGCCCGTACGGATAGAGCAGGGTCGGCAGCCCGAGCAGCGCGATCAGCAGGAAGGGCAGGAGCGTCCACCAGCGACCGGTGAACGTTTTTGAGACGGGAAATGTGGACACAGCGCTTAGGTCCGCGTTCGCGACCCGAAATCCCTTGCGACTCGCCGCGAACTCTCCGGCCATTTGTCCGGGTTTCACGTTTGCGCAGGTTTGCGGCAATAGGGATGTGCTGCCTGCATTCGCAGGATCCGCAAGTTATCCTCCACGCTCCGCAGCGCAAGGAGCGGTAGGCGGAGCAGCACACCCGCATCTTCTCGCGGAGGTGGAGACCCTCGCCGGCCTCAACCTGAAAGCAAGCACTTTACAGGCGGAGTAGGAATACACCCAGTGTTTGAACTGATCATTCGGAACGGAACGGTAGTCGACGGAACGGGCGCACCCGCGTTCCGCGCAGACGTGGCGCTGGAAGCGGGGCGTATCGCAGAGGTCGGCGATCTCTCGCAGGCCACCGCGGGACGGGAGATCGACGCCGCGGGCAAGGTGATCTCCCCGGGCTTCATCGATATCCACACGCATGCGGACGTGGCCCTGATGGCGCGCCCCAAGCACGAACCCAAGATCATGCAGGGCGTGACCACCGAGGTCTTCTCTAACTGCGGCCTCGGCTTCGCGCCGGTAACGGACGCGGGCCTCGCGATTCAGAAGGAGTACCTCCTCGGACTGTTCGGCGACGACGTAGGGGTGGATTGGAACTGGCGCACGGTGCGGCAGTTCCTGGACCACTACCGCGGTCACATCGCTACGAACGCCGCGTATCTGATCCCTCACGGCGCTGTCCGCGTCTCCGCAATGGGCATGGCGGACCGCCCCGCCACCCCCGACGAGTTGGGGCAGATGACCGATCTGATCCGCCAGGGCATGGAGGAAGGCGCCTGGGGCCTCTCCACCGGCCTCTGGTATTCGCCGATGAGCTACGCCGACACGCAAGAGAACATCGCGGTCTGCAAGGCGGTAGCGGACTACGGCGGCTTCTTCGCCACCCACATGCGGGACTACGGCGACAACATCCTGGGAGCGCTGGACGAGTCCTACGAGATGAGCGTCAAGTCCGGGGCGCCCCTCCAGGTGTCGCACTTGCAGATCGGCGGCGCCCGTAACTGGGGCCGCGCCGGAGAGGTGCTCGACCACATCGAAAAGGCGCTGGCGAACGGCGTGGATGTGGCTTTCGACAACTATCCGTACACGGCCGGCAGCACCCTGATCCAGGCGATCCTGCCCACCTGGGCAACGGTGGGCGGACCCTCCAAGCTGCTGGAGCGCCTGCACGACGCCGAGGTGCGGGAGAAGATCGTCGATGCCCTGAACAACGCGGAACGCGACTGGTCGCGGCACGTTCTGTGCGGCGTGCGCTGCGCCTCGTGGAAGCCGTTCGAAGGGGAGTCGTTCTCGAAGATCGCCGAGGCGGAAGGAACGAACATCGGCGACGTGATCTGCCGGCTGCTGGTGGATGATGAGCTGCAGGCGTGCTTCATCGCCCACCTCGGCGACGAGAGCGACCTGCGCCAGATCGTGAAGCATCCCGCGCAGATGATCGGCAGTGACGGGCTCCACCTACCGGGGAAAACGCATCCACGCCTGTTCGGAGCCTTTCCGCGCCTGCTTTCGCGCTACGTGCGTGAACAGGGAATCCTGACGCTGGAAGAAGCGGTGTGGAAGATGACCGGTTTCCCGGCCAAGCGCATGGGTTTCAAGGACCGGGGCCGCGTGGCCAAGGGCCTCGCCGCGGACATCACGGTATTCGATCCCGCCACCGTCAAGGACGTGGCCACCTTCGACGATCCGTGCCGCTACCCGGAAGGCATCCCGTTCGTCTTCGTGAACGGCCGCGCGGTGGTGGACAACGGCACGCACACCGGGGTCCTCGCGGGAGAAGTGCTCACACCGCGCTAACCACTACTCCCGGTAGCTGGTGAGCGCAGCCTCGAAGGCTTCATAGGAAGAGACCGATGCGGCGGCGGCAGTCAGGTTCGCCAACGCTGCCGTATCGGTGATCTCCTCAAACGCCTCCCGCCTACGATTAGGCACCGTACCAAGAGGGGCCCTAAGCACGTGGCTAATGCTTCCCCGAATTCCATCCACTCGTCCGACTTCGTGCCCGTCTCCGATTCCCTAATGCTGCCACTCGTGCCGAGGTATGGGGGTCGTAAAAGCACCGCGATGGGCAGCACTAGCTGGCGGTGGCACAGTCGCCGCAGTGTGGGGGACTCGTACGTCCACTGCGGGCAGTCATGTCGCGGGGCGGCTTCAACCTCTACGTGAACGAGGAGAAGCTGCTGGATTCAGGTGGTTGTCCGCAGACGTGCCACCAGTTCGACGGCTCACCGCACACCCTGAAGCCGCTCGGTGAATAGCTCCTTATCCAGGACCTCTACGCTCGACTAGTCGATTTGAGCTGCTTCCGAGGGAAGAAACAGCGCCACGAACTCCGGCAGAAACGCCTGGAGCAGTTCTTTGAAGAGCTGGTCGTGGTCCATCACTCCCCGCCGGAAGGCATTACCGGACTGGACGGCGACTTGCGGGAAGCCATGCGCTTTTGCGAACTGCGAGCCTGCGCTTCGGCGACGGTTGGCGCCGGCGAGATGCTCACGCCGGTGTAGTAGTGCTGGATAATGTCCGCGTAGGAGTACCCCTGGCGTCCCATGCCATTCGCCCCGAATTGGCAGAGACCCACGCCGTGGCCGTATCCGTGGCCGGAAAGCTGGACGCCCTTATCGCTTTCCACCACCTCGAACTTGAGACTTTTCACGTTCGAGAGGCCCAGCATGCGCCGCCATTCGTCGCCGGAAAAGATGCGCGCGTGCTGCCCGGTCTTCGGCGCCGCGGTCGCCGTCTCGGTTGCAGCGTCGGTTGTCGAAGCCTCGTGCTCGAGCTGCAGACGGCGCACGCGACCACTCTCCGACGTTTCCGTCACGGCCAGCTTTACGGAACGGTCCACCTTCCCGAACAGGGCCTGGAGCCGCGCGCGGGTCAGCGCCAGAGTCCAGCCGTGGCTGCGATTGACGGCACAGAACGGTTCCCCTTCCGGCTCCGGGGCGTCTTCCACTGCGCGCAGGTAAGGCACCGGCTTCGAGCCTTTCCAGGCGTTCTCGTTCGCCTCGGTGTATCCGCCGCAGTCGGAGCTATACACGGCGTCGATCACCTCGCCGTCATAGAGCGCGCAGAGACCGGCGGTAGCAGTGACCGCCTCATGAATGCTGGGCTTGATGCCCAGGGTGCCGCGGAATACCTGGCAATGGGTGGTATCGCAGAGATCGCCGCCAAGGTACCCCTTCCGATAGCTGTAGCTGCGCGCCGCAATCGCCATCGCGCGGATTGCTTCCGGGTGGAAGAGAGCCGGGCACTCACCGGCGAGTACCCCTTCGGTATACTGCTCCAGCGTGCACTCGTTCGTCAGGCTGAGCGTGCCCCGCGCAGCCGTAAGCAGTAATGCCGCCGAGTAGGCGTGCGGAGCCTTACCGAGCTGAAAGGAGAGCACGTCGGCCTCCAGCCGCAAGGTGGTCCCCGCAAGACGCCCCGCCTTCACTTCTTTGCCCGCTGCAGAGACCGAAAGCTCGCCCTCGTTGGATTCGAACGACTCACCCGTCTCCGGGTTCGTAACGCGAATCGGCGTGGCGCTGTGCAGTTCCAGACGGGAAGGCGAGCCCAGCGAAACCAGCCGCACGCGGATGGGCGGGAGGCTCGGAGTGGCCACCGGCTCCTCTTGCGCGTGCGCCAGTGACGAAAAGACCGGGACAAGGGTGAGGAGGGCGGCTGCCAGCAGGATGGGAGTGCGCATCGTTCCAGAGGTTCGCCGGAAAGCAGAGAGAGCCCTTCCCAGGCTGTATCACCTGGAACCAGGAGCCCCACCGGCAAAAGGGGACCCGACAGTCCTTTTGTCGGCGGAGACGCCATAAGACTCCAGACCACTGTTTCGCGCTACGGCAAGCGGGGCAGCATAAACCCGGTATCCATCACTGCGGAGAATGCGAATGCAAAAGAGCGATCAAGAGATCCAGAGCGCCGTCGAGCAAGTTCTGGCCGGCAGCAGCCGTGTTGACAAGTTCGAAGTACACGTGGCCGTGAGCGACTCCACCGTCACGCTCACCGGCGCGGTAGACAGCGCGAAAGAGAAGCGAACCGCACGCCAACTGGCGGAAGAAATCGAAGGCGTGAAGAGCGTCATCGACAACATGACCGTCAAAGACTTCGTGAAGCGGCCGGATGACGAACTGGTGCAGGAAGTGCGAAACCGGCTCCTCCGCGACGCGTTCGTCGAGGACGGCGTCATCGAGGTGTATGCGAACAACGGCGAGATCCAACTCGACGGCAGCGTTCCGGACTACCACACGAAAAAGGCGGCCGAAGACGTGGCCTGGTGGACGCCGGGCGTCATCAACGTGGAAAATCTGATCCTTGTTTCCGGCGAGGAGTTTGTGGACGTTACCCCGCTTGCAGTAACAGACGCGTCGTAACATCCAACTTCGCCAGAGGGGTGTCCGCAGTCCGGCGCCCCTCTTGGCGAGCAGTTCCGCAACTTCGCCATCCGGGGCGGCGTCTTACTGCAAACGCGATCAGTGCGAGACAGAAGACGACCATGCGATCCCGCCAAACCGTATCCGCCGCTGCGCGAGCCATCGCGCTTCTCACTGCTCTGGCTTTCCCGGTCGCCGGTCAAGCTCAGGAGCAGATAGTCGAGAAGATCCCGCTCCAGTACGTCGATGCCCGCTATGTCGCCTACCTCCTGGGCGGACGGACCCTACCAACGGAAGCAGATCTCTGGCTGGGGAGATTGGGGGGCTTCGGGGCTGGCGCGAACGGACCACAAGGAGGCGGCGTGGGTCCGGGCAATGGAATCCTGGCCGATCCGGCCACCAATTCGATCCTGATACTACCTGGCGGTCAAGCTGGGGGTCTTCCTGGCGGCCGAGGTCTTTACGGAGACCCGCGCACGAACTCACTGCTCATCGGCCCGCCGAATGGTTTCCGCGGCAACGGAGTTCAGGGAAACCGCCGTGTTTACGGAGTGCCGGGATCCAACTCCCTGCTCTACCGTTACCCGCAGCGCTAACGCACCTGGGCTCAGCGAGAGAAGACGGCGATCATCTTCTGAACCGCGGGGCCGACGGCGCCGAAATGATCCGTACCCGGAATCACCTCCAGGGTCACCGTCTTGCCGAGCGTCCCGGCATACTGCTCCATCGGGCGAGCGATGGCGATCAGGTCCCTTTCTTCGGAGCCATAGTATAAGGCCAGCGGACAGCGGAGGTCGTTCAGGTGGCGCGCCGGGGAGCGCAGGTCGTTCTCGGCGGTATTCCGCCAGTCGTATGGGGTCCCCTCGAAGAGCGGCTGCCGAAATCGCTCTACCGCGCCGCGAAGGTCGGCAGTAGCACCCACTGCCGCCGCGGCCTTCACGCGAGGAGAAGATTCGGCGGTCAGCGCCGCAACGGTGCCGCCGGCGCTGTGACCTGCTACGTAGAGGTGCCGCGGGTCGACCTCGCGTAGTTTCGCGAGGTAGTTGAGCGCGTCGCATGCGTCGTCGACCTCGCCGTAGTACATCTCGAACGAGCCGGGATTGCCGTTCTCCCCGCGCCAGGCCGGGGTCATCACGACGAACCCCGCGTTCACGAACGGCCGCACGTCCTCGAAATCGCCCGCGCCGAGGGCAAAGCCGCCGTGTGCCCAGAGGACTGCGGGATGGGGGCCGGCACCTGCGGGCCGGGCGATCCAGGCGAACAATCCACTGCGGCCAAAGGTGACCCGTTCTACGCCCGGCGGTACTTCCTGATCGTATTGCTGGGGAGACGGCCCCCGCTGCGTCAACTGGGTTGGATGTGCCTTCCGGGCCTGAACCAGCGGCGTAGTCCCCGGAGTGAGGGGGCTGGCCTTACCCGTAGGCAGCGCGAGACCACATCCCATGAGTGCCGAGACGAAAGGCAAGACCCAAAGAACAGAGCAACGACGCATCACAGGCCTCCGAAACCGAGTGAACTTCCGTGATATTCGACGGTCAGCCGGTCTCTTACTGCCACGCGCACCAGATATTGAGCCGGGCGTTGAGTACTCACGTCTTCGGAGTGTTAGGGCGTTAGCTGTCACTGCACCGCTCAAAAACAAAAGGCCCGGCGGGATCACCGCCAGGCCACGCATCCCGGAGCCGGTTTGTCCAGCTCCGGGATCCCGATTAAAGCGAGCCGAGGAACTGCATCAGCCCGTCCCGGTCCGCCGGGCTAAGCTGCTGGAAGCGGGTGACCGAACCCTGCGCTTCGCCACCGTGCATACGAATCGACTGATCCACCGAGGTAGCGCGGCCATCATGGAGCCAGTTGCGCTTGGCGTTCAGCCCCCAGAGCGGCGTGGTGCGCCATTCCCGGCCCGTCGCCTCGCCCTGCGGCGTCCTATCGTCCAACTGGTCGCCCATGTCATGCAGCAGCAGATCGGAGTAGAGCGGTGCCTGCCGGTTGGCAAGGAACCGATCATTGCCGCCGGTGGTCATCGATGGCGTGTGGCACGCGGCGCAGCCGACCGAGGTGAAGAGGCTCTGGCCGCGAACGCCTGCCGGTGAAAGCGTCCTGGCCGGCGCTGGGGCCAGGTAGCGCTGGAACTGCGTGGCCAACTCCACGCGGCCGCCGCCTTCTTCCGGGTCCGCAACCCGGTCCCAACCCGCCGGGATCGGGCGACCCTGCGGCAGATTCTCCGTGGGGAAGGTGGGGGTGGTAATGCCTAGCTCGCCCTGGAATGCTCCCGTAGTGAACAGGTGCAGCGTCGACACTTGCCCCTTCCAGCCGAACCGGCCCACCTCGGTGCGTCCGCTTTCCGGGTTATAGGTCCGGTTAGGCCGGCCGGAGATGCCGTCGCGGTTTGCGTCGTTCGGGTCCGACTTCGCCAGGATGGTGCTCTCTGGAATCGCGTCGATCAGGCCGGAGCCGAAGACCGCCGGGGTTGCGCGCAGCGATACGATGGTCGCGGAAGCCGGGACCCGCTCGCCCAGGATCGGACATGCCGGGTCGATCTCCTTCAGGGAACGTCGCTGGAGTTGGCCGCCGCCCTCGCCTTCCAGCGGGTCGAACACACCATTCAGGAGCCGCCCGATGTGAAACACCTGCGTGCGGCCCAGGTCACCGCCGGCACCGCCCGCGGCTCCCGCTCCGTGGCAGCCCACGCAACTGCGATCATTGAACACCGGTCCCAACCCGTCCTGAATACCGTTCACCCGCGTGAACTCCTGGCGCCCCGAGTTGAAGGCGGCGAGGGTGGCCGTATCGAGACCCGTTAGCGGCCCTCCCAGTTGCGGTGCCGGCGTGGGCGGTTGCTGGGTGGGAGGTTGCTGGGTGGGAGGTTGCTGCGTGGGAGGTTGGGGCATGGGATTAGTAGGACCGCCTCCGCCTGGAGGAGCCGGTGGCCGGACCTGCGCAGTGGCGGACCATGCCGTTACCAGCGCCAGAGTCCCACCAAGCGTAATCGCAACGCTCAACGCATTCTTTCTCATGGTCGTCCTCCCTTTAAGGAGATCAGCAGGGCTCCTCACCACGCTCGCCGGTAGTGGCTGGATGCGGGCAGGGTTCGCTGCGAGGGTTTGTTCTTCAAAGCCGGCGCTTGTCGAACCGGTCTGCTATGAAGATAACCCTCGACCATTAGGGAATTATTAGGACGGCAGCCGCATGCTTAATATATTTCCAATAACTTCAGCGTAGACCGAAGCGCGCCGGGCACCGCCGCGGACGGCAGGATGTCGATTTACCGCCCGGTAGATGGACGCCCGATGGCGTACCGCTTTGTCGCAAGCGGAGAAGGGGGATTGGGATCGTGCCGGCGGCCGGCCTCCTCGCGTAGCGCTGACGGACGAGGCCGGCACCGCGCGGTCACCACCGCCAACGCTGCCGTGCCGGCGAGTTGGCGCCAACGTACGTCAGGCGTGTAACTGCGGGGAGATCGAGGTGCGCAAACGGCCGGCGAAATCCGTTTCGGACTACTCCTCGCGGGGAGGGGTCGCCGTGGACGCCGCGTCGAGTATTTCGATGCTGTTGCCGGAAGGGTCCAGCAGATAGATGGAGCGGGTACCGTCGCGGTGCAGCGTGAGCGGCCCGAACTCCTCGGCGTGCGGGTGCTCGAAGCCAATGTGCGGCGGGTGCTGTTCCGGAAGTACCAGGGCCAGGCGCGTATTCTCGAAATCCAGCAGTGCCCAGGTGGGGTCTTCGTAGGAGACGCTGCAGCGGAAACGGCCCGTATACCAGCGCACCGCGTCTTTCACGTTCTCTACCGGCACTGCCACGTGATGGATCGAGTCCAACTCTCCCCGGATGTTTTCACTCACCGCGTCCCTCCCCTGAAAGCGCTCCCAAGCTATTATACCGGGTGGGCTTCCTATCGGGACCCCGCCCGCAGCCCCGAATGCAGTGCGGGCGCGGGGACCGGAAAACCCGATCCAACCGCGCCCGCGTCCATGGTTGAATGCACCGGCGGACTACACCGGAATCGGCGGTAGGTTGTCCAGTTCTTCCTCGGACAGATCCAACTGGATCCCTTCGTCTCCGATGCTGGTAATGCGTTCCACGGGTACGGCGATGTCGCGCCGCATCGTGCCGCGGTTGAGGACCACGTGGGTGACGTGCTCCGTCTCCCCCTGGGTGAAGACGCGGTCCACACGGCCCACCTGCCGGTCGCCGCAGAACACGGCGGTCGTGCCGTTAATCTCTACATCGCCCTCCGCCATGCTGTCCACCTCGTGCGCCACCGGAGGCGGAGACGGACGCGGCCGATCGAACGCGCCCACGGAGTAGGGCGACGCCGGGAAAAGGTAGATCGACGCCGGGCTATCGGTGGGCGGAATCCAGTCTTCCGGTGGCTCCGAATACTGGCTGAGTGCAAAGGTATCCAGGTTCGCCACGTCCTCCGAGGAGCCGCGCACGGAGAGCCCCTCCTCATCGGCGCGCGTGATCCAGCTAGACGGGATTACCACGTCGTGCGGCAGTAGCGCGTCCTCGGCGGCGACGACGCCGTGTAGTTCATTGGTGGACGGATGCAGGATGACCCGGGAGACGCGGCCGACCTGGCCGTCTTCCGCGTAAATGGGTACGCCGATCTTGATGTGCATGGGCTTCTTTCCACCTCGCGCGCAGCCCGCGAGGCCGCAATTGCTTTCTACATCTTCTGTCTACCCGCGATTGCGCTCTCTTAACAGAGATCAGGCATTCAGCCGTTCGGAGAGTAATGCGTTATGCGTGGTACCTGACCGTCCTCGGAGATTCCGCCGTTACGCATCCTGAATTACGCATTACGAAACCCTGTCGCCAAAGCACCGGTTCGCCGACGAAAGTACCCACGGAAGTAGGTGATGACCAGCACCAGCCACGCAAGCGCCACGGGCCAGTCGCCGAGGCGGGCGTAGAGCGTAATATCCGTGCGCAGGGGCAGGTCGCCGATCACCACGCCCTTCTTGAACATCGAGAGCTGCTGGATCGGCCGCCCATACGGGTCAATGAGCTGCGAGACCCCGGTCGCGGCGGCGCGGGCCACGGAGCGGCGCGTCTCCACGGCGCGGAGGGGCGCGAACGCGGCATGCTGGAGACCCGCCGTGTCGCGCCCGGCCCAGCCATCGCTGGTGAGCACGGCCAGCAAGTTCGCGCCCTGGTTCACGTGCATCCGGGAGATGAAGCCGAACGCCGATTCGAAGCAAATGGAGACGCCCACCTTCCCGCGTTCCCACGGCACCGGCGCCCACTTGTCGCCCGCGCGCACGTCCTGCGCCGGCATGCCCAGGCGCTCGGTCCAGCGGAGCAGCGGCCGGAACGGCAGGTACTCGCCGAACGGCACGATCAACACCTTCGCATACTGGCCGAGGATGCGTCCCCGCGGCGACATCATGACCGAAGAGTTGGTCGTCATGCCGGATTCCGGCTGGTCGACGAAGCTGCCCACCAGTAGATGCGCCTTCGAGCCCCAGAGGAGATCGATCAACCGCCGCCGCACCTCCGGGCTGTTCACGGCGTCGCCTTCACACGCGGACTCCGGCCACACCACCAATTCCGCCCCGCTCTGCAGCGCCGTGCGGGTCCGTGACTCGTACTCCTCCAGCGGCGACACGCACACCACCGCCGCGCCCGCCGCCTTCTGCGACTCGCTCGCTTGCACCAGCGCCACACGAACCTTCTCCCGCGGCGCCTTCGCCCCCGCCATCACCCACACGCTCCGCACCATCAACAGCCCGATCAGCACCAACGTTCCTAACGCCCAGCTCACGCCGACGGAACCCAGGAGGGCGTTGGGTGTTGGGCGTTGGGCGCTGGGGGCCACATGCGCCGCGACCGTTTCGGAGCCGCCGCCATCAGTGGTTTTCTCTCCCCTAGCGCCCAGCCCCCAACGCCCAATGCCTCCCGGGGCCCCCTGCAACGCCGTCGCCGCCGCTCCCGCGAGTAGCGCCATCAGGAAGCTGAGGCCGTAGGCGCCGGAGAGGTCCAGCATCTGGAGGATCACCAGGTTCTTGTGCTGGGTGGCGGCAAGGGTGCCCCATGGGAAGGCGAGCATACCCTGAGCGCGGAGCCACTCCAGAACGGTCCAGCCCGACGCGAGCACCCCGGGGATGATCGCCACCGGAGCGCGCCGGATTACGGCCACGGTTGCTGCGATCACCGCGGCGGACAGCAGACCCCAATACACGGCAGCTACCGGATAGCCACCGGGACTGAAGGCGCCGAACCAGGGGACCAGGAAGAGCAGGTAAAGGAAGCCGTGGAGGAAGCCCAGGGACGCCGCGCTTCGGTAGGCGTTAGGCGCTTTAAGAGTTAGGCGCTGAGCCGCAAGTGGTAGCTGGCGCTGGGCTTGAAGCGTGGTGCGGAGGAGGGCCCAGAAGAAGGGAATGGGAGCGAGCCACGCGAGCCAACCCTGGTCTTGCGGGGGAGCGGAGAGCGCAAAGAGCCAGGCAGAAAGCGCCGTGGCCAGCGCGGGGGCCGCAGCGACCAACCGCCACGCGCTGAACCGCGTGGCTACAT
>Ga0255338_1002378_pt1 | contig 28042 bp, 24 predicted proteins | sample MeOH1_35cm_T4_19_FD_203715 | JGI IMG/M metagenome (GOLD analysis project Ga0255338, IMG submission 203715) | Sandy soil microbial communities from University of British Columbia, Vancouver, Canada - MeOH1_35cm_T4_195 | ecosystem: Engineered > Artificial ecosystem > Sand microcosm > Unclassified ...
CGCTCGAACGCGGGGAAAATGTGAAGATCTCCAGCTTCGGCACTTTCGTCCTGCGCGACAAGACGCAGCGCATGGGCCGCAACCCCAAGACGGGCGTCGAAGTGCCGATCGAACCGCGCCGGGTGCTTACCTTCCGCGCCAGCCAGACGATGCGGGATCGGGTCGCCTCGGTCTGAGGCGCTGAAGCATCGCGCGCAAAAGCCTGTCCTGAGCTTGTCGACGGGCGGGAACCGCTTTTGCGGCTGAAACGATGCGAAAATCAAAAAGAAGGGCGCGCCGAGTCAGATTTGGCGCAGCGCGCGCTGAACGATCGCCAAAATAGCCATTTTCCCGAAGGTTGACCTTGGCGCCGCTAAGGGTGCAACATCATGACCATGGAAAAGGCAGAGGGCGCATTTCTGACGATCAGCGAGCTGGCGAGCGAACTCGATCTCCCGCAGCATATCTTGCGCTATTGGGAAACGCGTTTCACCCAGCTTCGACCGCTCCAGCGTTCGGGCAATCGCCGCTATTACCGGCCCGCCGACGTGGCGCTGGTGCGGCGGATCAATCATCTGCTGAATGTCGAGGGCTTCACCGTGCGCGGCGCGCAAAAGGCGCTGGCCGATGGCGGCGGCGATCCCGCGCCAGCTTCGGTGGCGCCTGCGGAAAATGGCGAATGCATCCCTGGAGCCGATCTGCTTCCCCGGCTCGAAGCCATTCGCGCGGCATTGGCCAAGGCTATTGGCGAATAGCAGTCGTCATTCCAGCGGCGCTGCAAAGATCAGATCCCGAAACGGCACGTCGCCTACCATGAAGACCGTCTCGCCCACTTCCGTGAAGCCATGTCGCGCATAGAAACGCTGGGCCTGTTCATTGCCCTCATAGACCGCCAGCAATAATCGCGTCGCGCCCCGGCGCCGCGCTTCATCCATCGCCAGCTTTATCAGCCTGGCGCCATTGCCCCCGCCCTGCCAGCCGGAGAGCAGATAGATGCGCTTGAGTTCGAGATCGTCGTCCCGCGTCTCCATGGGCAGCGCAGGCGGCGTCAGCAGGGCATAGCCGACGGGCGCGCCCAGCGGCGTTTCCCCGATCAGTATCGCCTGGTCGGGATCGGCCAGCGCCGCCGCATAATAGGCTTCCCCATGCGCGTTGCGGATATGGGCGATCAGCGCGTCGCCCGGATGATCATGCGCGAAGCTGGCGAGGAAGGTCGCCCCGCCCAGCAGCGATAGCGCTGCCGCATCTTGCGCCTCCGCCCGTCGCCAGAGGATCGGGGTCACATGCCCCTCAGCGCGACCCAGGCCCCAGAGCCGGATCAAGATCGCGTGGCCGTGTGAAGCTGGCAAGGCTCGCAATATTGCGTTTCGCCTCGGTCCAATGGTCGATGGGCAGGTCCATCACCGCGATCGATGCGGTGGGGAACTTCGCCTCCACATCCTCGCGCAGCGGGCTGAGGCCATCGTCAGGGACGAGATCCAGGATCAATTCCTCCAGGCCCGGATTATGCCCCGACATCAGCACGCTGCCGGCGCTGTCGGGCAGGTCGCGGATCACGTCGAACAGGGTCGGTGTAGAGGCCAGATAGATGCGCCGGTCCCAATGCGGATCGACTACCTCGCCATAGCTGGTGAAGAAGCTGTTGAGCGTTTCCACCACCCGCACCGCGGGGGATGCGACCACCATGTCGAACCGGATGCCGCGCGCCTTGGCGAACTCGCCCATCACGAGCGCGGCCTTTTCGCCGCGCCGGTTCAGAGGCCGGTCGAAGTCCCGCGCAACCGGATCGTCCCAATCGGACTTGGCGTGACGGAACAGGATCAACCGCTTCATTTTTGCTCCAGGTCGTGGGTGCCGGATTCGAGTCCCAGATGCCCTAGCGCTGCATCGCCGCCAAGGCCAGCGCGGGAATGGCCGCTGACCGATATGATGGCTTCATCCAGTGTCAGGCGGCGGATCGGCGTGCCGGGCGGAAAGGCGCTCAGCAGCCGGCTGGGCATGGCAGCGGACAGGATGACGAAGCTTCCCCGGTCCTCCGCCCGCCGGATCAGCCGCCCGAAGGCCTGCGCCATCCGCGCCCGGATCAGCCGGTCGTCATAAGCCGATCCGCCCCCGGCCAGCTTGCGCGCCGCATGCAGCACGGTCGGTTTCGACCATGGCACGCCTTCCATCACCACCAGCCGCAGCGAATGGCCCGGCACGTCCACGCCATCGCGCAAGGCATCGGTGCCGAGCAGCGATGCGCGCGGGTCGTCGCGGAAAATATCGATCAGCGTGCCCGTATCGATCGGGTCTACATGTTGCGCGTAAAGCGGCAGCCCCGCCCGCGCCAGCCGGTCGGCAATGCGCGCATGGACGGCACGCAGCCGCCGGATCGCGGTGAACAGGCCCAGAGTCCCGCCGCCCGCCGCCTCGATCAGCCGCGCATAGGCGCCCGAAAGCGCGGCAATGTCGCCCCGCTTGATGTCGGTGACGATCAGCACTTCGGATCGTTCCGGATAGTCGAAGGGGCTGTTCGCCTCGAACTGCTCCGCGCCACGCGGCAAATGGTTCGCGCCGCTGCGGCCGATCGCATTGTCCCAATCGCCGCCGCCCTTGAGCGTGGCAGAGGTGATCAGCACCCCTTGCGCCGGTTTCAGCACCGTCTGCGCCAGGGGCCGCGTCGGGTCCAGCCAGTGGCGGTGAATGCCGATGTCGAACTCCCGCCCCTCGATCCGTTCGACCGCCAGCCAGTCGACGAAATCCGCGTCGGCCGGCCCGCCGATCCGCGCCAGCAGCGCTAGCCAAGCGGTCACCAGATCGCGCCGCCAGCCGAGCGATGCGATCGCGCCTTCGACCCGCGCGCGCGCCGCGCCGTCCAGCCAGTCGGGCGCATCCTCGATCACGGCCTCCATCCGCTTGCCCAGATGGGTGAGGGGGCGCAGCAGCGCATCCAGCGCCCGCGCCGCCTCCTGCCCCGCCTCGACCAGCGCGCCATCCGGTTCGGCCAGCTCGGTTTCCAGCCCATAGCCCGCATCGGCCTCGCCCGTGTCGGCGGCTCGCGCATAGACCGTCCCCCGCACCGCCGCGAGCAGATCCTCGACCGGCCCGAAGGGTTCGCCCGCGACGATCCGCTTCAACCATTCGTCGGCCGGCAGCGCCCGCGCCGCCTCCGCCGCCGCCCGGATAGCCTCTCCGCCCTGCTCGTCATAGCTGGCGAGGTCCGACAGCCGCGCCGCCAGTCCCCGCCGCCGCCCGCGCGAATTGCCCTCCGGCCCCATCACCCAGCGGCGCAGTTCGATCGCTTCCTGACCCGACAGAGCCACGGAAAAGGTCGAATCCGCCGCATCGAACAGATGATGGCCTTCGTCGAACACGATGCGCTGCGGCGCCTGGCCCGTCTCCCGCCCCCGCGCCGCGTTGATCATCACCAGCGCGTGATTAGCGATCACGATATCCGCGTCGGCCGAGGCCCGCGCCGACCGCTCGATGAAGCATTTGCGGTAATGCGGACAGCCCGCATAGATGCACTCGCCGCGCCGGTCGGTCAGGGCGGTGGAGCCGTTGCGCCGGAACAGGGTCGGCAGCCAGCCCGGCAGGTCGCCGCCGACCATGTCGCCATCCTTGGTGAAGGCCGCCCAGCGCGCCGCCAGTTGCGCCAATATCGCGGCGCGCCCGGAAAAGCCGCCTTGCAACGCATCCTCAAGGTTCAGCAGGCAGAGATAATTTTCCCGCCCTTTGCGCACCACCACCCGCTTTGCGGCCACGGCGGGATCGGGGAAGAGGCGCAAGGATTCTCGGTCCAATTGCCGCTGCAACGCCTTGGTATAGGTGGAAATCCACACCGTTCCCTGCGCCTCCCTCGCCCAGAGCGAGGCGGGGGCGAGATAGCCCAGAGTCTTGCCGATCCCTGTTCCGGCCTCCGCCAGCAGCATATTGGGCTGGTCGCGATGCGTCCTGGGCCGGAAGACCTCCGCCGCCGCCGCCGCATAGGCGCGCTGGCCGGGCCGCGCTTCGGCGCCCGCGCCGGTCAACTGCTCCAGCCGCGCCACCACTGCGTCGGATTGCAGCGAAACCGAGCGCGGGGCAGGACGGGGCGGGATCTCCTCCCATTCCGGCAGCCTGGAAAAGAGCCAGCGCTCCGCCTCCTTCGGTTGAGCGATGCGCGGCGCCACCAGCGGTGACCAGGGCCAGCGCAGCCGGTGCAGCGATTGCGCCGCCGTCCAGCCGCCCTCGCGCTCGACCCATGATGGCGCATCGAGCGTTTCCAGCAGCGCCTTGGTCGCTGCCTGCAACAATGCGGGTATATCCGATTCTCGCGCCGGACGGGGCAGGTTCAGCGCTTCGGCCAGCCCCTTGGGCGTGGGCACCAGAAAGCGCGCCGGATGGATGAAGGCCCACAATTCCAGCAGATCGAGGCCGTTCAGATCGGGATAGCCCAGCCGCTGCCCGGTCAGCGGAGCGTTCAGCAGCAGCGTTGGCGTCTCGGCCGTCCGCGCGATCGCGGTGCCCTTGGCGACGGCCTGCGTTTCGGTGCCTTCCCTGAGCCAGATGCCGCCATGACTGGCGTGAAGGGCGGGCAGGGCGGCAGGATCGATCACCAGTATCGCTTAGGCGAACGGGAACAAAAGGGAAACCTGAAAAACGGGCGATTCAGCCGAACCGCCGTCCGAATCCACCCGCAGGACGCGCGCCCAAAGACCGGGGCTGAAAGGCCGTCGGCGCGAGACGAGCGGACCGGGCAATCTCCAGCCGGTCGAACAACGGCCCGTCGGTCAGTTCATAAGGGAAGCGGATGCCCATGCGGTCTTCTTCGGACCACTGCACCGTGGCGAAGACGACATGGCCGTCATAATCGATCTGGCATTGGCTGCGCACCGGCAGGCCGCAGCCTGCTATCTGGGCGCCGCCTTCGCTCAAATCGACGATCGTTCCTTCCAGGCTGTCGAGTACCGTGGTCACGATGACGGGAATATCGACGGCTATTCTGTGACGGCTGCGCGGCTGCATAGTCCCTCCTGAGCCCCCTCAAGAGCTGGTCTGACTCTGGAGTGGGTCGGTCCGGCGGGTCTTTTGCGCGCTGGCTGCGTCGTGATCTTGCCGCGATGTCTCCGCATCGTGGCGGCAATCACTCCTGCCCAGCACCCGAAATCCCGCCGTTCCTCAACCGCTCCATAGTCAGGCCAACTCTAAGCTCGTGATAAATATGCATCATCAGGGTTAATCAAAGTTAAACAGGAGGCGGCGCAAACCCACCATTCGTCTCCACTTCGACACCGAAAATCGTTCCCTTTCATCCATAGCGGATGCTTTGGCCTTCGCATTTTACGAATCGCCAGATGTTTCCATCTGACTGGAAAATGCTTAGGGGGCGCATCATGACCGTGTCCGAACTTCTCCGCACCGCCGCGCAGGCGTCCAAGGCCTGGCCCTATGAGGAAGCCCGCAAGCTTCTGAAACGCTATCCGAACGGCGCGCCCGAAAAGGGCTATGTCCTGTTCGAAACCGGCTACGGCCCCTCGGGCCTGCCGCATATCGGCACGTTCAACGAGGTATTGCGCACCACCATGGTCCGCAACGCCTATCACGCGCTGTCGGACATTCCGACTCGCCTGATCGCGTTCAGCGACGATATGGATGGCCTGCGCAAGGTGCCGGACAATGTGCCCAACCAGGCGATGCTGACGCAGCATCTGGGCAAGCCGTTGACGCAGGTGCCCGACCCGTTCGAAAAGTTCGAAAGCTTCGCGCATCACAACAATGCGATGCTGCGGGACTTTCTCGATCGCTTCGGCTTCGATTACGAGTTCGTCTCCGCCACCGAGCGCTACAAGTCGGGCGCCTTCGATGAGGCGCTCAGGAATGTCCTGCGTCATTATCAGGACATCATGGACATCATGTTGCCGACGCTGCGCAAGGAGCGGCAGGCGACCTATTCCCCGGTCCTGCCGATCAGCCCGACAAGCGGCATCGTGCTTCAGGTGCCGGTGGAGGTGATCGACGCCGAAACGGGCCTCATCCGCTTCGAGGATGGGGGCGAGGTGATTGAGCAGTCGATCCTTTCCGGCGGCGCCAAGCTGCAATGGAAGGTCGACTGGGCGATGCGCTGGGTCGCGCTGGGCGTCGATTATGAGATGGCGGGCAAGGATCTGATCGATTCGGTCACCCAGTCGTCCAAGATATGCCGCGCGCTGGGCGCCCGCCCGCCCGAAGGCTTCAATTACGAGATGTTCCTCGACGAAAAAGGCGAGAAAATCTCCAAATCCAAGGGCAACGGCCTTAGCCTGGAGCAATGGCTGACCTACGGCCCGCAGGAAAGTCTGGCCTTCTACGCCTATCGCGAGCCGAAAAAGGCCAAGCAACTCCACATGGGCGTCATCCCCCGCGCCGTGGACGAATATTGGCAGTTCCGCGGCAACTACCCCAAGCAGGCGGTCGAGCAGCAGCTCGGCAACCCCGTCCATCACATTCATGACGGCCAACTGCCCGACGGCGAACTGCCGGTCACCTTCGGCCTGCTGCTGAACCTTGTCGGCGTAATGGGCGATGCGAGCCGGGAACAGGTCTGGGGCTATCTCCAGAACTATGTTGCGGACGCCAATGCGCAGACCTATCCGGAACTGGACGCGCTGATCGGTCATGCGCTCGCCTATCATCGCGATTTCGTCGCCCCGACGCTCAAGCGCCGCGCGCCCACCGAAAGCGAAGCCGCCGCCCTGCGCAAGCTGGATGAGGAACTGGCCGCGCTGCCCGACAATGCCACGGCAGAGGATATACAGAATATCGTCTATGCCATCGGCAAGGACGAGGCCTTTGGCTTTGCCGAGCTGCGCGACTGGTTCAAGGCGCTCTACCAGACGCTGCTGGGCGCCGATCAGGGGCCGCGCATGGGGAGCTTCATCGCGCTCTACGGCATCGGCAACAGCCGCCGCCTGATCGCGGAGACGCTCGCCGCCTGAGCGGCGGGCGATGCGGCGGAACATTCCGCCGCTCCGGGCGTTTCGGCATATGGTCCACCCCCTTTCGGACTGATGGTGCGCCCAGCGCGCGCCATCGGCCGCGCCCGCCCGGAAACGAGCGGCGCGGCCAAGGGGGCTTCAAAATGGACCGCATGCGCCATAGCGCGAAAAGAAACGGCCCCTGAGCTTAACCCAGGGGCCGTTTCGTCATTCATGCGGGCTGGCTTACCAGAAGAAGCCGCGATGCACTTCCATCACCCGCCCGGTCCGCACATTGACCAGCAGCACGTCGTTATAATGCCTTATCCACTGCAGGTTCGCGCCGGCACGGGGCAGGCGATAGCGATAGGGGTCGGAGATATAATAGCGCGAGTTGTAATAGCCCGGGCGAATCCGCGCGCCGACTTCCCAGCGATTATAGCGGAAGGGCGCCCGCCAGTTGCCGCCGCGATAGACGTCGCGGTGCGACCTGCGGTAATCGCGCCAATCCTCGCGCAGTTCCTGCCGGGCGTCACGCACGTCCCGGCGTTCCTCGCGGACGTCGTGCCGGCTGCCGTAGCGCTGGGCGTCGCGCAGCTCACGCTGTTCCTGACGCAGGTCGCGGGCGCTGTCGCGCACTTCGCCGCGGGACTGCGCCATGGCGGCGCCCGGCATGACGGTAGCGGCCATCAGACCCAAGATAATCAATTTACGCATAGCTTTTCTCCCATAGCCTGGCAGCTGAAATCCGGTGGGAAGGGGGTAACTTTTCCCCGGCCCGACAGGTTCCGCCGACCACGAAGAGAGATATGCACCCCGCCGGCTGAACGGGTTGAGAATGAAGTAGTCAGGAATCAGTCATTTATGTCGCAGTTTGTATCATCGCCAGATGCGCTCACGGCCTCCATACTCGCTCGCGAAACCATTTGGTGACGACATATTTCGTGCCTTTTTCTACCGGACGCGCGGCGTGTAGGCTGAAGCTGTTGGGCGATCCGTCCCGTTCCATATTGTTCCACATCAGCAGCATGCCCTGGACCGGCGGCACCATGAATTCGCAATGCGGGAAATGCGTCTCTCCGCCAGCCTCGACGGGGGAGAGATAGATCATCGCCGTCCAGCTCCGCTGTCCGCCGGTCTTCAGCATCGCCGGCCAGTAATTGGCCGTCACCGGGAAATAGTCGCAATGCGCCTTATATTCCTGTCCCGGTCGGTAACGCTGCCCCTGCAACGTCTCGCCATGTTCGGCGGCGATTCCCATCAGCGCGCAAATCCGGTCGCTGATAGCGCCGACCAGCGGACTCCAGGGGCTGAGATTGCAACTCGCGCTGGTGCGGTAATCGGCGTTGGCGCTGCCGGAAAACAGGGTGGAGGGCTGCGCGCCCGCATCGATCAGTTCCCGCAGTCCGGCACATTCCTCCGGACTCAGAAATTCGTGCCGTCCATAGATTTCGAGGTGGGGCGCATCGATCCGGCTGACCATCGGATTGCGGTCCAGCCGCGTGCGCACCGCTTCCCCGATCTGCGCCCGGACAATCGAGGCGACGCCGCCATCGTCAACAATCTCGCTCATGCCGCCCTCCTGCCACCGGCCCCTGAGTCCACGCAAATGAAAAGGGCCCGGAGCGCGTGGCTCCGGGTCCAGTGGTTCCTGAAGGCCAGTCCAGGAGCGTTCGTCTTCCGGCCTTACCAGAAGAAGTCGTGGATCACGTCGACCACATAGCCGTCGCGAATATCGACCAGCAGCGCATCGTCATAATAGCGGACCCAGCGCAGCGTGCCGTAAGCGGGCGGCAAGCGGTAAGAATAGGGATCGTCGATCCAGTAGCTGTTCGAATAGAGCAGGCTGTTCAGGAAGATCCCGATGGAATAACGGGAATAACCATAGCTCCACCCGCGCGGCGCATAATAGCGCCCCATCCGGTATCGATCGCCATAGCGCGAGCGATAGCTCGACCAGTCATAGCGCCGGTCGTTGCGCCAGCCGCCGTCCCAGCGCCGCTGGCCTTCCCAACGGGTGCGGTCATCGAATCGCCGTCCCGAATTCCAGCCCGGATTGCCGCCGTTCCAGCGTCGGTCGTCATTGCTCCACCGCCGGTCGTTGCGGTCGTCGCGCCGATCCCGGTCACGCCAATCCCCATCGCGGCGATCATTGTCGCGCCGCCTATCCTGCCATCCCTGACGGTCGCGATCGCGATCGTTCCAGTTGCGGTCGTTCCTGTCGTCGCCGCGCGCCGTCGTTTCGAAGCGCCGTTCGCCACGGTTCCAGCGGGTTACCGTATCCGGTCCGCGCCGTTCGGGGCGCGCTTCATTGCCGCGCCACTGCCGATCCGGCTGCGCCTGGGGCTGAGCCACCGGCGCCGGCCGTTCAGCCTGGCGCTGTTCCCAGCGCTGCGCCTGCTGTTGCCGCATCTCGCCGCCGTCCTGACGTTGCGCCTGGCCATTGCCCTGGCCGCCGCGCCCGCCATCGGGTCGACCCGACCGTTCGCCGCCGCGTCCGCGCCAGCCTCCGCCATCGCCCTGCTGGGCATAGGCCGGGGCGATTCCGCCCAGCACCGTCGCGGTCATCAACCCCGCCAGCATCATTTTCCTCAACATGCCATTAGCCTTCATTTTCACGGGGCCTATTGCCCCTCATATGCCGCTTTTAAGACTCGGGCGATGTCGCGATGCTGAACTTGTCTGTCAGCGATTTGAAAGAATCTTTTCGTGCGCGATGGACATCGGTCACCGACCACCGCACAATTTCGCTTTGCGGCGTGAATCCTGGAAATAGGACAGGAGGAAATGAAAGCTGATCCAAATCAGTGCGCCGCCTTGCAAACCACCCTAGGAAAGTCGAGTGACGAGAACGCCCAATGCCGACCGTGCCCGACAGGTTCTGCGCCAAGCGACGATGGAAAGCCATCAGCGCGTCGACGATCTGTTCTCCCATTTTTCGCTTGAGAAGCGGTCGAGCTATGCCGCTTTCCTGAAGGCCCATGCCCGGGCGCTGGCCCCTCTGGAGGAGATCGCCCGGCCCGATGCGCCGCGCCTGCCGATGCTGGCGCAGGATCTCGCGGCGCTGGGCGAAGCGTTGCCCACGCCCCTCGCCATTTCGATGCTTATGCCGCCGTCCGACGCCTTCCGCTGGGGCGCGCGCTACACGCTGGAAGGGTCGCGGCTGGGCGGGGCGGTGCTGGTCCGCCGGGTCGGGCCGGGTTTGCCGAATGCCTATCTGTCGGCCACGCATGACAAGGGGGGCTGGGCCGATTTTCAGCGAACTCTGGACGTGGCCGCTGCCGGAGGGGACGGCCAATGGATCGACGAAGCGATTCGCGGCGCGCAGGCTGCCTTCGATCTGTTCGCGACCGCCGCCGGCGACGAAGTGACGATCGTTCATGGCTGATGGCGGCAATATTCCGGCCGGAGATTTCGCGGTCGACCTCAGCAATTGCGACCGGGAGCCGATCCATGTGCTGGGCGCCGTCCAACCCTTCGGCTTCCTGATCGCGCTGACTGCCGACTGGCTGGTGTCGCGCGTCTCGGCCAACAGCGCCGACCATATCGGCCTTTCGCCCGAACAGATGCTGGGACGGCCCGTCAGCGGGATATTCCAGGCGGATGCGGTCCATAGCCTGCGCAACCGCATCACCCTGCTGCGCGGCCCCGATGCGGTGGAGCGCATCTTCTCGCTCACCCTGGTCGATGGAATCGCTCCGTTCGATGTGGCGGTGCATTTCTCCGGATCGCTGGTGGTGATCGAGGCGGAACCCGCCGCCCATGACGAGATGGAAGCGAGCAGCATGGTCCGCTCCATGGTGACGCGCCTCGGCCAGACGGAGGGCATGGCCGCCTTCCTGCGCGACGGCGCGCGGCAGGTGCGGGCGCTGACCGGCTTCGACCGGGTGATGGTCTATCGCTTTGCGGAAGGTGGCGATGGGGAGGTCGTGGCTGAAGCGCTGCGCCCCGGCATCGACAGCTTTTTCGGCCTGCATTATCCGGCTTCGGACATTCCGGTCCAGGCGCGCGCGCTCTATCTGCGCAACATCTTCCGCGTGATCGCCGACGTGCGGGCGAAGCCGGTTCCCGTCGTGCCGCAACTCGACCCTTCGGGCGCGGCGCTGGACATGTCGCTGTGCCTCACCCGGGCCGTATCGCCCATCCATATCGAATATCTCGGCAATATGGGGGTAGGGGCTTCGCTTTCCATCTCGATCATCGTCGAGGGGCGGCTCTGGGGCCTGTTCGCCTGCCACCATTATGCCCCCCGCCTGCCCAGTTTCGCGCAGCGCAGCGCGGCCGAACTGTTCGGCCAGATCTTCTCGATGATGCTCGAAAATCGCGAGCGCAGCGAAACTGCGGCCTATGAGGGCAAGGCGCGGCAGGTGGCCGACCGGCTGATGTCGGCGGTCGCGCAGGACCATGACCTGCTGTCCAACGCCCGCTGGCTGGGCGATGTGATCTTCGACACCATCCCGGCGGACGGCGTGGGCGTCTATATCGACGGCCAGATGACCTTTTCCGGCCTCGCCCCCGACGAGCCGAGCTTCGCCGCGATCGTCGCCATGCTGAACCGGGCGGCGGCCAGCCAGGTTTTCACCACCGACCATCTGTCGGGCCTGATGCCTGAAGCGGGTGCCTATGCCGACCGTGCCGCAGGACTGCTCGCCATTCCGCTATCGCGCCGTCCGCGTGACTATGTGGTGCTGTTCCGGGCCGAACAGCTTCGTTCCGTGCGCTGGGCGGGAAGCCCGGAAAAGCATGTCGAATATGGTCCCAACGGCCCACGCCTGACCCCGCGCAAGAGCTTTGAGGAATGGTCGCAACTGGTGCGCGGCACCGCCGTGCCCTTCACTGCCGCCGAATTGCGCGTGGCCGAAGCGCTGCGGACGGCGCTGCTCGAAGTCGTCCTGCGCCTGTCCGATTCCGCCCATGAGGAACGGCAGAAGGCGAATGAAAAGCAGGAATTGCTGATCGCGGAACTCAATCACCGCGTTCGCAACATCCTTTCGCTGATCCGGGGTCTGCTGTCCCAGACTCGCGACAATGCCCAGTCGGTCGGCCAGTTCATCGACACGCTGGAAAGCCGCGTCCATGCGCTGGCCCGCGCCCATGACCAGATTACCGCCGACCGCTGGGCGCCCGCGCGGCTCTATGACCTGATCGAGGTGGAGGCCGGCGCCTATCTGGGCGAGCGCCGCGACCGGGTGAAGCTGACCGGCCCCAATGTGCTGCTTACGCCTGCCGCCTTCACGGTGCTGGCGCTGGTGATCCATGAGCTGCTCACCAATGCCGCCAAATATGGCGCGCTGTCGGACAATGGCAGCGTGACGATCGACTGGGCGGTCGACGGCGACGGCAGCCTGCTGCTGGACTGGTGCGAGAACGGTGGCCCGGCGGTCGTCGCGCCCACGCGCCGGGGCTTCGGCTCGACGGTGATCGAACGCTCCATCCCCTATGATCTGGATGGCCGGGCGGAGGTCACTTACCGCCTCTCGGGGCTGGAGGCGCATTTCTGCATTCCCTCCGCCCATGTCGCCTCCATCCTTCCGGACGTGGTAGGCACGGAACGCGCCAGGCCCGCGCCAGCGCCGACCCCGACGCTGCTCAAGGGCCGCAACGTTCTGTTGGTCGAGGACAATATGATCATCGCCATGGATGGCGAGGACGCGCTGCGCGATCTGGGCGCGGAAGTGATCACCGCCGCCAGCGTGGGCCGCGCGCGGGAAGCGCTCGCGATCCATGATGTCGACCTGGCGGTGCTGGACTTCAACCTTGGCAATGAAACCAGCCTTCCGGTGGCGGACCTGCTGGCGGAAAAGGGCGTTTCCTTTCTTTTCGCCACCGGTTATGGCGATGGGCTGGATTTGCCGGAACGGTTCGGTGATGTGACCCTGCTCAAAAAGCCCTATTCCGGCGCGACGCTGGCGCAGGCGATTGCGCCGATGATCGAAGACGGAGAGAGGGTGATCGAGGATATGGCGGGGTAATTTCCGACCCAAGCCGTCCCGAAACAATCCGTTTCCGCCCCGCCCATTGCACCCGCGTCCTATCTGCCCAATCTACCCGGCATGAGACAACCGACCCTCTTCATCCCCCATGGCGGCGGCCCGTGCTTCTTCATGGACCCGAGCGACCCGGACCGCCCGCATAGCGACCCGATGTGGCATCCGATGCAGGACTATTTGGCGAAGCTCGTCGCCACCCTGCCCCAACGCCCCAGCGCGATCCTGCTGATCTCCGGCCATTGGGAGGAAAGCCGCTTCACGGTCCACACCGGCGAAAAGCCGGGCCTGCTGTTCGACTATCATGGTTTTCCCCCGCACACCTACACGCTGCGCTGGGATGCCCCCGGCGTGCCCGCACTTGCCCGTCGCGCCGCGAGCTTGCTGGAGCAGGCGGGCTTCCCCACCGGCACGGAGGAGGAGAGGGGCTGGGACCATGGCGTCTTCATTCCGATGAAGGTGGCGCTTCCCGGCGCGGACATCCCGCTCGCCCAGCTCTCGCTCCGCCGCGATCTCGATCCTGAAGCGCATATCGCCGCTGGTCGAGCGCTCGCGCCGCTGCGCGACGAAGGCGTCCTCATCATCGGCTCGGGCATGAGCTTCCACAATCTCCGCACGCGCGGTCCCCAAGTCACCGCGCCCTCAAAGCTGTGGGACGACGCCCTGTCCGCCGCCGTCACTGATCCGGACCCGGCCAGCCGTGCCCGGCGCGTCGCCGCCTGGGCCGACCTGCCCCAAGCCCATTTCGCGCATCCGCGAGAGGAGCATCTGCTTCCCCTGATGGTCGCGCTGGGCGCGGGCGGAGAGGATGCGGCGGTGCGCGATCATGCCAGCACCGTGCTGGGTTGGACCGTGTCCGGCTATCGCTTCGGTTAGCCGAGCCGAATCTAAGGCCTCCGCAGCGCCGGAACCGCCCTGGCCGCCTCGTCGGGCGTGATCCCCGAGGGCGGCACGGCGTCCACCACTTCCTCGCCCCGCATCACCCTTCCGGCGCGCTGGATCGCGCCCCGCAGCCGGGGATAGATGCCGCAACGACAGATGTTGGTGAGCGCAGCGTCGATCTCCTCATCGCTCGGATCGCTGGTCCGCCGCAGCAGCGCCGAGGCCGTCATGATGACGCCGGGAATGCAATAACCGCATTGCGACACATTGTCCGCCGCGAACACCTGTTGCAGCGGATGGCCGCGATCGGGGGACAGGCCTTCGATCGTGGTGACGAACTTCCCCTCGGTGGCGGCGATCGTAACCTGGCAGGACCGCACGGCCTCCCCATCGATATCGACGGTGCAGGCGCCGCAATCGCCGGTCCCGCAGCCATATTTCGTCCCGGTCAGGTTGGAAGCGTCCCGCAAGGCCCAGAGCAGCGGCGTCGCCGGATCCATGCGATATTGGACGGGCCGGTCGTTGACCGTGAATTTCGTCATTCTGCGCTCTCTTCCTCTACCTTGTGATAGAGCACTTCGTTGCGGATGTGGATGGTTCGCGACGCCAGCCGGATTTCCTGGATGAAGGTGGCGAAGGCCGCCGCCTGCAACAGCATGGCCATGCTGAACAGGATCGCGATGGGGGTGCCCAGATGCACGCCGAAAAGGTTCGCGGCGAACAGCAGTATGACCACCAGGCAGACCGCGCAGGCCGACGCCACCGACAGAAAGATCGCGCCGTTGACCACGCTCATCCGCCGGTCGAGCACGCGGATTTCGCTGACCATCCGGTCATGCTCCTTGCCGCGGGAGGCGAGAATCTTCTCCTCCACCTTCCGCGCCCGGTCGATGATGCGGGCCAGCCGCCCGACGCAGACGTTCAGGAACGCCCCGATGCCCGCGAGCAGGAAGACGGGGGCCAAGGCGAGCTGGATGGTCTGCGCGACCTGGGAGACCTGTGGCAGAGCAATCATATGTGCGCTTTTCTCCCCATGCCCCAAAGCAGCGCAGGACGGTATAAATGACAAGGGCGGAAATGACAGGGCCCGAAATGACAGGGCCCGAAATGACAGGGGCCCCGAATGACATGGCCTAAAAAAGAAGGACGTCGCAGCCTGTTGGCTGCAGCGCCCTCCTCATGCTCTAACCGTGCTTGCCTCTTGGTTCAGGCGGTGCCCTGGGCGGGCGTGTTGACGCCCATGGACTTGAGATATTGTTTGATGTTGCGCGCTGCCTGCCGCAGCCGTTGCTCATTCTCGACCATGGCGATGCGGACATAGCCTTCGCCATCCTCGCCATAGCCGACGCCCGGCGCGACCGCGACCTTGGCATGGGTCAGGAGCTGCTTGGAGAATTCCAGGCTGCCCATCTCCTTGAGGGCAGGGGGTAGCGGCGCCCAGGCGAACATCGACGCCTTGGGCGCGGGAATGTCCCATCCCGCCCGACCGAACGCCTCCACCATCACGTCGCGGCGCTTGTGATAAAGTTCGCGATTCTTCTGCACGATGTCCTGCGGCCCGTTCAATGCCGCGCAGGCGGCCGCCTGAATCGGCGTGAAGGCGCCATAGTCCAGATAGGATTTCACCCGCTTCAGGGCCGCGATCAACTGCCTGTTGCCGACGGCGAAGCCGATGCGCCAGCCCGCCATGGAATAGGTCTTGGACAGCGATGTGAACTCCACCGCCACATCCTTGGCGCCCGGAACCTGCAGGATGGAGGGGGTCGGATTGCCGTCATAATAAAGCTCGGAATAGGCAAGGTCGGACAGCACCCACACCTTGTTTTCCTTCGCCCAGGCGACCAGCCGCTCGTAGAAAGCGAGGTCGACAGTCTCGGCGGTCGGATTGCTGGGATAACCCACGACAAGGATCGAGGGACGCGGCACGGTGAAGGCCATCGCCCGCTCCAGCGACTGCCAATAATGCTCGTCCGGCGTCGTCGGCACGGAGCGGATGGTCGCGCCCGCGATGATGAAGCCGAACATATGGATCGGATAGCTGGGGTTGGGCGCCAGCACGACATCGCCCGGCGCGGTGATCGCGGTGGCGAGGCTGGCAAGCCCCTCCTTCGACCCCATGGTCACGACGACCTCGGTTTCCGGGTCCAGATCGACGCCGAAGCGGCGGCCATAATAATTGGCTTGCGCCTTGCGCAGCCCCGGAATGCCCATGGACTGGGAATAGCCGTGCGCGCTTGGCTTTTGCGCGACTTCGCACAGCTTGGCGATCACATGGTCGGGCGGCGGCAGGTCGGGATTGCCCATGCCCAGGTCGATAATGTCCTCCCCCGCGGCTCGCGCGGCGGCCCGCATCGCGTTCACTTCAGCGATGACATAGGGCGGCAGGCGCTTCATGCGGTAGAATTCTTCGGACATTTGGGGCTTTCCTGAAAGCTCTCGGTGAGGAATAGTGCGCAACACGCATTCGGCGCGTCGCAATCTGGCTATAACTCGCCAGCTTGCGACACGCTAGTGAAAGCGGCGAACCGGACCATGCCAGGAGGACGAAGGTGGCCATGAAAGCGCAGGACATCATGGAACCCCATCTCCCCACGCTCGAAGAAATGCAGCAATGGACCCAGATACTTGGCCGCGCGCAGCAATTGCTGCTGGAACAGGCGGCGGGCGCGACCGGCCGGACCTTGCCGTTCGATCCTGAAGCCGTGTCCCGCATCCAGACCGGTTTTGCCGACGAAGGGCTCGCCCTGTGGCAGCGTTTCCTTGATTCAGGCGGCCTGTTGCGCGATCAGCCCGAACCGCCGCCGCCCGGCAGCCCGGCTGCCGCCAGGGACCGGCGCTTTGCCGACCCGGCCTGGACCGAACATCCCTTTTACGACCTGATCCGGCAGAGCTATCTGCTGCTGTCGGACTATCTTATGAAGCTGGCCGATGCGGTCGACGGCGTCGATCCGAAGCAGAAGGCGAAGCTGCGTTTCGCCACCAGCGGCATGCTCGACGCCATGGCGCCCAGCAATTTCCCGCTGACCAACCCCATGGTCGTGCAGAGGACGATTCAGAGCGGCGGCGAAAATCTGGTGAAGGGTCTGCAGCACATGCTGGCCGATCTGGAAAAGGGCCAGCTCACCCATACGGACGGCATGGCGTTCGAAGTGGGGCGCAACATCGCCTCGACCCCTGGCAAGGTGATCAAGGAGACGCCGCTCTACCAGCTCATCCATTATGCGCCGGCGACGGAGACGGTGCTGGAAACGCCGCTGATCATCTTCCCGCCCTGGATTAACCGCTTCTACATTCTCGACCTCTCGCCGGAAAAGAGCTTCGTCAAATGGGCGGTGGATCAGGGGCTCAGCGTCTTCCTCGTCTCCTGGAAGTCGGCCGACGCCTCGATGAAGGATTTGATCTGGGACGATTATATCCTGGACGGCCAGATCGACGCGATCGACACGGTGCGGGATCTGCTGAAGGTGCCGAGCGTCCACGCCATCGGCTATTGCGTCGCGGGCACCACGCTCGCCGCCACGCTGGCCCTGCTGGCGGCGCGGGGGGAGGCGGACAAGGTCGCCAGCGCCACCTTCTTCACCGCCCAGGTCGATTTTGCCCAGGCGGGCGATCTGACCCTGTTCGTCGACGATGAGCAGATGAAGATGGTGGAGCAGCTTTCCACCGGCGGATTCCTTGACGGGCGTTATATGGCCGCGACCTTCAACCTGCTGCGCGGGCGCGACCTGATCTGGAACTATGTCGTCAATAATTACCTGCTGGGGCAGGATTATCCGCCCTTCGACCTGCTCTACTGGAATGGCGACACGACTAATCTGCCGGCGCGCTGGCACAGGGATTATCTGACCCAGCTCTATCGCGACAATCTGTTGGTGCAGCCGGGCGCGATCAGCGTGGCGGGCACGCCGATCGATCTGCGCCAGATCAAGACCCCTGCCTATGTGCAGGCGGGGCGTGAGGACCATATCGCTCCGCTGGAAAGCGTGTGGAAGCTGACCGAGCATCTTGCCGGGCCGATCCGTTTCCTGCTGGCGGGATCGGGGCATATTGCGGGCGTGGTCAACCCGCCGGCGGCGGGGAAATATCAATATTGGGCCTGCGACGAATCGCAGCCGACTCTGGACGCCTTTCTTGCGCAGGCAAAGGAGACAAAGGGAAGCTGGTGGCCCGATTGGATCGAGTGGATTCGCGGGCAAAATCCTGAAACCGTGCCGGCGAAAGGCGCGCGCCAGCCGGGCAAGGGCCGACTCAAGACGATCGAGGATGCGCCGGGCCGTTACGTGAAAACGCGCTGAATCATCCGCTTGCCGGAAATTTGCGGTAGTCCGCCTTTTCCTTGCGGTCATATGCATATGTCAAATTTGTTGCAGTGCACAAAAGTGCTTGCAACGGCGCTGCAAAAGTCATATTGTGCACTGCAACAAAGGGAGGTTGGTCCATGGCCGTTACCCCAAAGCCAGTGCGTAAGAAACCCGTCGCGAAGAAGGCATCGTCGACCCTGTCCGCCAGTGAGGCGCTGAAGGCCGCCGAAGCTGCGATCAATGTACCGGCGAAGCCTGCCGCGAAAAAACCGGCGCCCCCCAAGCCTGCAACCCCTGTCGCCAAACCGGCGCCAGTGGCCAAGGCCGATCCGGTGGCGGTGATCGCGGCGACCACCGCCGTCGATGCAGCGCCTGAGCCTGAACCGGTCAAGGAAGCCAAGCCCGAACCGACCCCCGTTGCGCCTGCGCCGCCGCCGGTTGTTGCGGCGCCGAAGGTAGAAACGCCGAAGATTGAGCCGGTGGCAAAGGCTGCGCCTCCGGAGCCCAAGGAAGTCAAGAGCCTGCCGAAGGCCGGGCCGTCAGAGCCCACATTGCTGCCCGCCACAGAAGGAACAAAGATGATGAACGACGTGATCGAAACCGGAAAGAAGTTCGCTGAAGAAACCAAGGCCAAGCTCGAAACGGTCTATGCCGACCTGAACGAGAAGGCGAAGGTGAGCGTCGAGAAGTCGACCAAGGCGATCGAAGAGTTCAGCGACATCGCCAAGGGCAATGTCGAAGCGCTGGTCGAATCCGGCAAGATCGCGGCCAAGGGCTTCGAAACCCTGGGCCAGGAAGCCGTCGATTACAGCAAGAAGAGCTTCGAAAAGGCGACCGCCTCTTTCAAGAGCTTCTCGACCGTGAAGACCCCGACCGAATTCTTCCAGCTCCAGAGCCAGCTCTTCTCGAGCAGCTTCGACGAATTCACCAAGGAAGCGGCCAAGAGCAGCGAAGCGCTGATCAAGCTGGCCGGCGACGTGGCTTCGCCGCTGACCGCCCGCGTGACCGTGGTGACCGACAAGGTGAAGGCGCTCGCCGCCTGATACTTGCCTTCGGGCTTCCAGGGAAAAGTACGGCTTCCGCCTGGCGCGGAGGCCGTTTCTTTTTACCGCGAGGCCAAGGCGGCAAATGGCCAATAGCTGACATTACCTCCGTCACCCCGGACTTGATCCGTGGTCCCGCTGACTGAGGTTAGGCGCGGCGTAAAAAGAAAAGCGGAACCCCGGATCAAGTCCGGGGTGACGAAAAGGACAAGGTCCGTTTCTCACCCATTTCCACTTTTCCAAGCCATTCCCATCGAGAAGCATGGTTTACGGCCCGCCCGCCCTCTTGCCATGCAAGACGAAATCGCCATATCCTTCTGCATCATGAGCAGCATTTCGACATCGGCATATCCCGCAATGATGGCGGGCAGGGATCAGGACGACCAGGGCGACGGCTCTGGCGGCCCCAATGTCGGCATCGCCACGCGCACCCGCGCCCGGACTAAAAAGCCGTCGCTCTACAAGGTGTTGATGCTGAACGACGATTACACGCCGATGGAATTCGTCGTCCATGTCCTCCAGCAATTCTTCCGCATGGACATGGAGGAAGCGACCCGCGTGATGCTGCACGTCCACCAGCGCGGCGTCGGCGTTTGCGGCATCTTCAGCTATGAGGTGGCGGAAACCAAGGTGAACCAGGTGATGGACTTCGCCCGGCAGAACCAGCATCCGCTCCAGTGCACGCTGGAAAAGGCGTAGCCAGCTTTCCTGAAATCCTCCCTATCGCATAGCGAAAGGGCAGGGGCGGATGCGCAGGTTGTCGCGGCAATAATCCTTCACCCTGTTTCCCCCACCGACCAATCACGCTAACATCCTCTCGTGACAAGGGAGACGGACCCAGCCGCCTATGACCTCGCCGTGATCGGCGGCGGCGTCAACGGCTGCGGCGTCGCCCGCGATGCCGCCGGGCGGGGGGCCAGGGTGCTGCTGCTGGAGCGCGGCGATCTGGCGCAGGGCACATCCTCCGCCTCGACCAAGCTCATCCATGGCGGACTGCGTTATCTGGAGCATCGCGAATTCGGCCTGGTGCGCGAATCGCTGGCCGAGCGCGAGCGGCTCTGGGCGATTGCGCCGCATATCATCCATCCGCTGCGCTTTGTGCTGCCCTGGGTGCCGGGTCTGCGGCCGCGCTGGATGCTGCGCCTTGGTCTCTTCGTTTACGACCATATCGGCGGCCGCCGCGCCCTGCCGCCGACGGAAAGCATCGACCTTCGCCGCCATCCCGCCGGGCAACCGCTGAAAACCGGCTTCGGCAAGGCCTATATCTATTCCGACGGTTGGGTGGACGATGCGCGCCTTGTCATCCTGAACGCCCGCGACGCCGCCGACCGGGGCGCGGATGTCAGCACCCGCACCGGGGTGCAGCATCTGGAGCGGGAAAGCGGCGGCTGGACGATCCATGCGCAACGGCCGGACGGGTCGGCGGCGCGTTTCCGGGCGAGCGCCGTGGTCAACGCCGCCGGGCCGCTGGTCCTTGACCTGCTCCATCGCGCCCATGGCGACACGGCGCGCCACATGCGGCTGGTGCGCGGATCGCATATCGTCGTGCCGCGGCTGTTCGATCATGGCTTCGCCTATTTCTTCCAACTGCCCGACAGCCGCATCTTCTTCGCGCTGCCCTATGAGCGGGAGTTCACCCTGATCGGCACGACCGACCGGGATCATGCCGGATCGGTCGATGATGTGCGGCCGGAGCCGGAGGAAATCGCCTATCTCTGCGATGCGGCCAATCGCTATTTCAGAAAGGCGATCGCGCCGCAGGACGTGCTGTGGTCCTATGCCGGCGTGCGCCCGCTGATCGACGACGGTTCGGCCAGGCCGGAGACGGCGACGCGCGGCTACCGGCTGGAGCTGGACGCGCCGCGTGGGGAGGCGCCGCTGCTCAGCCTGTTCGGGGGCAAGATCACCACCTATCGCCACCTCGCCGCCGAAGCGGTGGCGATGCTGAAACCCTTTCTCCCCAGCCTGTCGGGCGGCGACTGGACCGCGAAGGCGGCGCTGCCGGGCGGCGATTTCCCGATGCAGGGGCGCGATCGGCTCATCGCGGATCTGGGCTGCGACTATCCTTTTCTCGACTATGCGTCGCTGCAGCGCATCGCCTGCGCCTACGGCACCTGCGCCTGGGACTGGCTGGGCGCGGCGAAGGACAGGGACGGGCTGGGGACTCATTTCGGCCATGGCCTGACCGAGGCGGAGTTGCGCTATCTGGTCGAGCGGGAATGGGCGATGACCGCTGACGACATCCTGTGGCGCCGGACCAAGCTGGGCCTGCGCCTGGACGCGCAGCAGAAAGCGCGCGTCGAACAGTGGTTGGGAGAGGAGGCATGAGCGAGCCGCACATATTGGTGCTCGACGAAGGCACGACGTCGACGCGGGCGATGCTTTATGCGCCGGACGGGCGGCGGCTGGGCATGGCGCAGGCGGAGCTCAGCCAATATTATCCGCAGCCGGGTTGGGTCGAACATGACGCGGCAGAGATCTGGGACAAGACCCTGGCCTGCGCCCGGGAGATGGTGGCGCTGGCGGGCGGGGCGGACCGCATCGCCGCCATCGGCATCACCAACCAGCGCGAAACCGTGGTCGCGTGGGACCGGCGGACGGGACAGCCGTTGGCGCGGGCCATCGTCTGGCAGGACCGCCGCACCGCCGATCATTGCACCGCGTTGCGGGAGGCGGGCGAGGAAGGGCCGATCCAGCGGCGGACCGGGCTGGTGCTCGATCCCTATTTTTCCGCGACCAAGATGCGCTGGCTGTTGGACCATGCGCCGGCCGTAGCGGCGGCGGGGGAAGCTCTGGCCCTCGGCACGGTCGAAAGCTGGCTGGTGTGGAAGCTGACGGGCGGCCTGCATGTCAGCGACGCCAGCAATGCCAGCCGCACCCAGTTGATGGCTTTGGAGGGGACGGAATGGGACCGGGGCCTGTGCGATCTGTTCGGCGTGCCGCTGCGGGCGTTGCCGGAGATCACCGACAATATCGGCGCCTTTGGCGAGACGCGGGCCGAATGGTTCGGGCGGCCCATCGCGATCCGGGGCTTGATGGGGGATCAGCAGGCAGCGACCATCGGCCAGGGCTGCCTGACGCCGGGCGATGCCAAGGCGACATTGGGCACCGGCGCCTTCGTCCTGGCCCATATGGGCAGTGTCGTGCCGGTTTCGCGGCATCGCCTGCTCGGGACGCTGCTCTGCCGGTTGCCGGGCGAGACGAGCTATGCGCTGGAGGGATCGCTGTTTGTCGCGGGCAGCCTGATTCAATGGCTGCGCGACGAGCTGGGCCTGATCGCCATGGCAGAGGAAACGGAGGCGATCGCCCGGTCGGTGCCGGACAGCGGCGGAGTCACCATGCTGCCCGCGCTGGCGGGGCTGGGCGCGCCGCACTGGCGCGCCGATGCCAAGGGCATGATCCATGGCCTGACGCTGGGCACGAAGCGGGCGCACATCGTGCGCGCGGCGCTCGAATCGCTCTCGCACCAGATTCATGACCTGGCAGGGGCTTTCGCGGCCGATGGCCTGCCCTGGCGAACGCTGCGCATCGACGGCGGGATGAGCGCCAATGACTGGATCGCGCAGGACCTGGCTGACATTCTGGACCTGCCCGTCGATCGCCCGGCCGATGTGGAGACGACCGCCAGGGGCGCGGCGATGCTGGCGGCGGTGGGCAGTGGCCTGTTCCCCTCGCTTTCCGCGGCGTCGGCGGCGATGGGGGCGGGAGAACGGCGCTTCACCCCGGCCTTGCCGGACGACGTTCGACAGGAACGGCTGCGGGGATGGCGGGCTCTGCTGGCCTCCGCATGATTTTCCTCTGTGTAAAATCACTATCGTGAGTATATTTTAACGATAAGCGTCTAGGGTGGGGCGGAACATGCAGACGTCTCTTCGACATCCTTCTTCCCGCCTGGCGCCGATCGCCTTGGGTTGCGCTTATTTCCTGATAGCGTCGCTGGCGCTTGTCAGTTCGCGCTTCGAAGGCGGGCTGGCCTTCATCTGGGGCGCCAACGCGCTGCTGATGGCCTATCTGTTGACGTCGAGAACCAATAGCTGGCCATGGGTTCTCATCGCCTGCGCCGCAGCGAGCGCGCTGTCGACCACGCTGTGGGGCATGGGGCCGATCGCCGCCGTGCCGATGGCGGGCATCAACCTGCTGGAAGCGCTGATCGTCGCGCTGATCTGCCGCCGCTTCGCGCCGGGCGGAAAATTCGCCGGATCGATGCAGCCGCTGTTCGTTTTCATCCTGGCGCTCTGCGGCCCGGCCAATCTGATCGCGGGGATGGCCGCGGCTGCGGTCGCATCGACGCTGACGGCCGTGCCCTTCGGCGCATCCCTGCTGCAATGGTATACTGGGCATGTGCTGGGCGGGCTGACCTGCACGCCGATCCTGATGATGCTGATGCAGGGCGAATTGCGCCGCTGGTTCGTCCAGACCGCTTCTCGCGCGAAATGGGAAGCGCTGGGCCTGTTGCTGCTGTTCGCCCTGGCGACGGCCTATGTCTTCTATGTCGCGCGCTATCCGATGTTGTTCGCGCTGCTGCTGCCGATGGTCGCGATCGTGTTTCGCCTGGGCAATCTGGGGGCGGCGGCATCGGTCATGATCCTGGCGATCATCGGCGGCATGGCTACCATGACCGGCCATGGACCGCTGCACATGATCCCCGGCACCCTGGGCGAGCGGATGCAGTATTTTCAGCTTTTCCTGGCCTTCAGCTTCCTGTTGTCCATGCCGATCGCGGCGGAATTGAACAGCCGGCGCCGCCTGTTCCAGATGCTGCAGGAAAGCGAGGCGCGTTATCGCGCCATCGCGGAAAATAGCGGCGACGTCGTGCTCAACATCAGCACCGAGGGGGTAATCGAATATGCCTCGCCTGCCGCAGCCGAACAGATCGGTTGCGCGCCGGAACTGCTGGTCGGTCAGGATGCCGCCAATCTGGTCGATCCGGAGGACCGGGAGCAGGTGATCGCAACGCTGGATCGGGCACTGGCCCGGCCGGGCGATGTGCAGACGGTGGAATTCCGTCCTTTCATCTCCGCCCAGGGCCGGGAATGGTGCGAGATGGTGGCGCGCGCGGTGGTCGATGAGCGTGGCCTGCCCACTGGCCTCGTCAGCACGATTCGCGACATGTCCCGGCACAAGGCGCGGCAACGCGCGCTGCAGCAGGAAGCCGCGCTGGATTCGCTGACCGGGGCGGATACGCGGCGCGCTTTCCTGGAAAAGCTGGAGGAGGAGATGCTGCGCGTTCGCCTGGGCGCGCGCGCCTGCCTGCTGCTGATCGACATCGATCATTTCAAGGCGGTCAACGATTGCTACGGCCATGGCGCGGGCGACCGCGTGCTGGCCGGTTTTGTCGAGCGGCTGCGTCCGGGGTTGCGCGGCGTCGACAGCATCGGCCGTCTGGGGGGCGAGGAGTTCGCCATCCTGTTGAGCGGCACCGATGTCGGGCGCGCGAGCATGATCTGCGAACGGCTGCGCGAGATGGTGGCGTCCCATCCGGTGCAGATCGATTCGGGCGAAGAGATTTCGGTGACGTTCAGCGCGGGGCTGGTGGGGCTGGACGGGAAAAGCGACGACCAGGCAGTGATGGAGGCCGCCGACAAGGCGCTCTACAATGCCAAGCATAGCGGGCGGAACTGTCTGCGGCTGGCAGCATAGGGTGGAGAGTGGACATCATTTTCGTCATCCCAGCGCAAGCTGGGATCTCAGGCGATAGCGCACGACCCAGCCTCCCGAGATTCCGGCGTCCGCTGGGATGACGATATTATCAATGTCTGCAATTGGCCACGAGCGTCCTTTGTAACAACATCACAAAAATCAGGTGATGATATGTTGTAACTTTCCTCTGCCTCGCCTATGTAGCTCACACCATGCCGATCAGCCTTCGCCAGCATCTGCTCAACGGTCGGATCGATCGCATCGCGATCGCGCTGTCGGGCATGTGCGTGGCCCATTGCTTCGGCACTGCCGTGTTGTTGGGCGTGCTGGCATCGGCGGGCGGGATTTTCGAAAGCCCGATCTTCCATGAGGCCGGCCTTGTGCTGGCGATTCTGCTCGGCGCCGTCGCGCTCGGCCATGGCGCGGTGGCGCATGGCTATATGATGCCTGCCGCCATCGGATCTTTGGGACTGGGCATCATGGCAGGTGCGCTCACCATGGATCATGGCTTGCAGGAAAGCGTCTATACGTTGCTCGGCGTCGCGATCCTGGCGCTCGGACACGATCTGAATCACCGCGCAGGGCGCTAGAGCGATTTCCAAGCGATCGGAACCGATCTCTGGTTAAGAAATCGCGGAAAACAAGGAAACCAGAGCGGCGATCTGATTCAATCAGATCGAAACCCGCCCTAGAGCGGGCTGCGTTAAATAAATGGAACTCTATCGAGTCCCATTTTTCTTACCCCTTCATGATCGATCAGATCGGCTTTCGGTCCAGCCGATGCTCGCCCTTCACCCAGCGCACCGTGCCGGTGCTGGCGCGCATCACGACGCTGTCGGTGGTGAGCTTGCCGCCGGGCAGCCGCTTGACGCCGTTCAGCAGCGAGCCGTCGGTGACCCCGGTCGCCGCGAAGATGCAGTCGCCCCTGGCCAGTTCCTTGAGGTCATAGACCCTGTCGAGATCGGCAATGCCCCATTTGCGGGCGCGCGCGCGCTCGTCATCATTGCGGAACAGCAGCTTGCCCTTGAACTGTCCGCCCACGCAGCGCAGCGCCGCGCAGGCCAGCACACCTTCGGGCGCGCCACCTGACCCCATATACATGTCGATATTGGTTTCGGGATTGGTGGTGGCGATCACGCCCGCCACGTCGCCATCCGGGATCAGCATGATGCCGCAGCCGATGGCGCGCAATTCCGCGATCAGCTTTTCATGGCGCGGCCGGTCGAGCACGCAGACGATGATCTCATGCGGGTCGACGCCCTTGGCATTGGCGACGGCCTCGACATTCTCCTGCACCGACTTGTTGAGGTCGATGATGCCGTCGGGCAGGCCGGGGCCGACCGCCAGCTTTTCCATATAGACGTCGGGCGCGTTCAGCAGCCCGCCTTCCTCCGAAATCGCCAGCACGGCAAGCGCGTTGGGCCCGGCCTTGGCGGTGATGGTCGTGCCTTCCAGCGGATCGAGCGCGATGTCGATCCGAGGGCCGGTGCCGATCGCATTGCCGACCTTCTCCCCAATATAAAGCATCGGCGCCTCGTCGCGTTCGCCTTCGCCGATGACGACGGTGCCGTCCATATAGAGGTCGTTGAAGGCCAGCCGCATCGCTTCGACCGCCGCGGCGTCGGCGGCCTTTTCGTCGCCCCGGCCGATCAGCTTCGATGCGGCGATGGCGGCCGCTTCGGTCACGCGCACCATCTCCAGCACCAGCACACGATCGAGTATCGAGCTTGCCTGCACCATGTCGTTTCCTCTTTCATCGCTATTGTGAAGCGCGATAGGATGTCGGCCGATCCTTGTCGAGGGCGGTGACGGCAAGATAGACGCCTATCGCTTCGATGCGCGGCCATGCCGGATCATCGGCAATATGAATTGCCCTAAGCGCGCCAATCGTCAGATCTTTCGGCTGGGCGGAGCCGATCGAACGAACGCTGGCGCGGCGTTTCGGGCTGGACTGACGGATCAGTCCAATATGTGCATCACCATCGGCGTCTGGAGCAGACTGTCGGAGCCGGCCAGACGCTCCAGCGTGTCGAGGACGCAGCGCTCCTCGCCCGCGTGGGTGACGATGGCGACCAATACGCCGTCCGCCTGATTGGCGCCGCGCTGGATCATGCTCTCGATCGACACGCCCGCATCACGGGTCGCCGCCGCTATCTCCGCCAGCACGCCGGGCCGGTCCTGCACCTTGAAGCGCAGATAGGCGCGGCCCACGCGCTTGCCTGCATCGGCGGGCTTTTGCTGAGCCAAGGCCGCGACCGGCATGGCGAGCGCATCGCCATATTCGTCGCGCGCGACGTCGATCAGGTCCGCGACCACGGCCGAAGCGGTCGGGCCATCGCCGGCGCCGCGCCCCTGGAAGAAGAGGCGGCCGACAAAATTGCCCTCCGCCACCACGGCGTTGAGCGAGCCGTCGACATGGGCCAGCGGATGATCGAGCGGCACCAGCATCGGGTGGACGCGCTGGAACAGACCCTCAGGGCCATTCTCCGCCATGCCGACCAGCCGGATGCGGTATCCCAAAGCCGCCGCTTCCGCGATGTCGGCGGCGATGACATGGCGGATGCCCGTGGTCGCGACCGCATCGAAATCCAGCTCCGTGCCGAAGGCGAGGCTGGCAAGGATGGTCAGCTTGTGCGCGGCATCCACGCCGTCGATGTCGAAGCTGGGATCGGCTTCGGCATAGCCCAGTTCCTGCGCTTCCTTCAGCACCTCGTCGAAGCCCCGGGGGTTTCCGGATTCCTGGGCCTTCTCCATGGTGGTCAGGATGTAATTGCAGGTGCCGTTGAGGATGCCGTAGACCCGGCTGATCTCGTTCGCCGCCGCGCCTTCGCGCATGCCCTTGATGACCGGGATGCCGCCCGCCACCGCCGCTTCATATTTCAGCGCGACCCCGGCCTTCTCCGCCAGGCCGGCCAGGTCCAGTCCATGGTGCGCCAGCATCGCCTTGTTGGCGGTGACGAAAGGTTTGCCGACGGTCAGGCACTGGCGGGCGAGGGTGAGCGCCGGACCGTCCGCCCCGCCGATCAACTCCACCACCACATCGATGTCGTCGCGGACCGCCAGCGTCGTCATGTCGTCCACCCATTCATAGGGCGACAGGTCGACGCCGCGATCCTTGTTCCGGTCGCGCGCGGAAATGGCGACGATCTGAATCGGGCATCCTGCACGGCGGGCGATCAGGTCCGCATTGGTCTGAAGCAGCCGAATGACGCCGCCGCCCACCGTGCCGAGGCCGACGAGCGCGACGCGCAGCGGGGCATGGCGGTGCAGATTGGTCATGGCTTCTCTTCATC
>Ga0255338_1002379_pt1 | contig 28028 bp, 31 predicted proteins | sample MeOH1_35cm_T4_19_FD_203715 | JGI IMG/M metagenome (GOLD analysis project Ga0255338, IMG submission 203715) | Sandy soil microbial communities from University of British Columbia, Vancouver, Canada - MeOH1_35cm_T4_195 | ecosystem: Engineered > Artificial ecosystem > Sand microcosm > Unclassified ...
GACTCATTTCCAAGGTTATTTCTTGGTGGATGAAGGTCGTTTTGTCGAATACCAACATCCCGTTGAGGCCGCAGTGAATGGCAAAGTTAAAATCAGTGGCTTGCCGGATTTCAGAAACTCTGTTCCTGCTGAGCTGCAAACTACCGGTGCTCATTACCCGCCTGCTATTAAGTATAAAAACAGTAACAATGGCAACGGCGACAGCACCTATCCCGGCAATGGTCGCGGCGGCTAAGTGATTTCAGCTATGGTAATAAAAAGAGGCACCTTTTAAGAGGTGCCTCTTTTTATTACAGCGTTGCACGCGCTGCTATGTTTTTTTAATTTTTCGTTTCAGTTCATCGACTTTCGTGTTCATGGCATCAGAAACTTGCTGAGGAGAAAATTTTCTTTCAAGGCTTTTCATAAATTCAGAAACATTGCGAGTTGCCTCGTCTTTTTCTATTCCTAATTTTTGTTGAACGATTCCGGCAAGCGCTTCCGCATTGCCTTTGGATCTACGAATTTCATCATCTGTGAGTTCGCCCCATTTTTTCTTAATCTCGCCAGAAATTTCTTTAAATTTTCCTTCAAATATATCTCTATTCATAAGGCCTCCTGAGGTGAACTTAAGTATAGATCTACATTTGCTTTAGCACTTGACGTAAATTTCGCAGATTCGTCAATAAAAACTGATTATCAACACCTATCATTTTCCAAGTCGACAAACTCAACCTTATAGGAAAGGAAATATTCATGGAACCAACACCCAATGAACTTAAAAATGCCGCAGCTTCAACTGGTAACTATGCAAGTGATAAAGCTCGTCAAGTAGCTGGTAAAGTTTCTGAAAAAATGGATAAATCACAAGCTCGTATTGAAGACATTTACAATGCGGCTCGCGATCGTGCTGAAGACTACTATGACACATCTGTGGACTTTGTTAAAAAATATCCGGTCTCCACAGTGGCGGGCGCTGCTGCCATCGGCTTCATTGCCGGTATACTGCTTCGCCGTGCTAGCAAACACTAATCACCCCTAAGCCCTGTTTGAAAAAACAGGGCTTTTCTTTTTTGAGGAGTCCTCATGCAATGGCTCAGCCTTTTGATTTCATTCCTACTTGGCAAGACTAATTTTTCACGCGGCCCGAGTCTCCGTGACTCCGTGACGATTTTATTCGAAGAGGCCGGCAAGCGAAGCCGCAAACCCGCCTTGATGGTCCTTGGCGGACTGACTTGTGTTCTACTTCTCTGTGGTGGATTTTTTATGGGACTCATAGACCTGACGACCCAAGCAGATCGTAACGGCGGCAACATTCAACCCACGGCGAGTGCGACCAGTGGTTTTGCTCTCGTCGTTATCGCCGCAGGGATCTTTGCCTGGATCTTTACCCGCGCATGGCCCGGCGTAAAAGCCGAGAGAGAGAAGAAAGCCGAAATTAAAGAACACCATGCTTCCTCTTTGGAACAAGCACTGACCCTGCTTGTGATGGACTATATTAAGGAACGTGAAATGAAGCGAGAAGAACGGCATCAGCAGCAGCAACCCTCCCCGGCTTCAACTGTGGAAAGAGAACCTTCTCCGCCGCTCCATCACTAAATAAAATAATGCTTTACGTTTCCTTCTTGAGAGGGTCATAATTTACTCATGATATCTTGGAATGTTAGTCCGACAATCGTGAGTCTTGGCCCTCTTCAATTGCGCTGGTATGGCCTTATGTTTCTGGTAGGGTTCCTCATCGGCTACCAGATGATGCATAAAATCTGTGTTTGGGAGAAAAAGCCCACCGAAAAACTGGATTCACTTCTCACCCATATCTTTTTAGGCACCTTGATCGGCGCTCGTCTAGGTCACTGCCTCTTTTATGAGCCAGGATATTACCTCAGCCACCCGCTCGATATTTTTAAGATTTGGGAAGGCGGCCTTGCCAGTCATGGCGGCGGGACCGGCGTTTTGATTGGGATCTGGCTCTTCTCGAGAAAAAACAAAGAATTCCCTCTCATGTGGATTTTTGATCGCGTTGCGATCTTCACGGTCATGACAGGGGCCTTCATCCGCATCGGCAATCTGATGAATTCAGAAATCATCGGCCGCCCGACAGATGTACCATGGGCTTTTGTTTTCGAGCGTGTCGATAAACTTCCACGCCATCCCACACAGATTTATGAGAGCCTTTGTTATTTTGCGATCACTTTGGTTTGTTGGATGACCTATCGCAAATATAAAGCGAAACTTCCGCCAGGACGTATTTTTGGTCTCACCATCGCACTCATTTTCATTGCTCGATTTGTCATCGAGTTTTTCAAAGAGAATCAAGAAGCTTTTGAAGCATCGTTGCCTGTAAATATGGGACAGCTTCTGAGTATTCCGTTTGTGCTAGTTGGATTGTTTTTTTATGTGAGATCTTTCCGAGAAGTCCCAGTCCAGAATCAGAAGCGATCCAGATAATTCCATATTCTTTCCAAGATTTTTTGCTACTATAGTTCCTGAGTCACGGATGATTCTTATGCAGCAAAAAATAATCATTGCAAACACAAACACTTTTAGTCCCAAAGTTCTTCAATCCTGCTTATCCCAATCTTGGGGCGGATTGGAGATGGTCGCGTTTGAAAATGCCCTGGCTCTGTCTGAAAATCACTTTGAATGCACCACACTGTGCTTCGCCAACAGTCCACTGGAAGAACATTTGCAGGCGCACTCACTACCGACGTTAAGCCTGCCTCAGCGTGGATTTTTTGATTTCGTTAAAGTCCGTCAGTTTCTGCAAGAAAACAGTATTAACACGGTTTTAGTGCAGATGATGAAAGACGTCCGCTTGCTTTCGATGGCCACGCTGTATCAAAACCATGTGAAGATGTTTGCGATCTCTCATACGTTTGTCGGTGTTGATAAAAAAGATTTTATCCACCGCTGGTCCTACGGAAAGCTCAACAAGGTCATCTGCCTTACCAACTTACACAAGGAAAATCTCCTCTCTCACTTGCCGCTGGAAGAGCGGCAGATTGAAGTTATTCCGAACTCAGTGGATTGTTCGCGCTTTCACCCTCGCCGTCGCTCAGAAGAAGTTCGCAAGAGTTTCGGCGCCGTGGATACTCTTCCACTCATTGGCATTGCCTCACGCTTGGATCCGCAAAAGGGACAAGATACAGCTTTACAGGCGTTGGCTCTCTTGAAAGTGAAGAAAGTGCCCGTGAGACTCGTCATCGTCGGCGAGAATACTCGCAATGAAATGAACTATCTTGAAGTGCTTAAAAAATTAGCCCGCGATCTGGATGTCGAGGACCGAGTTCACTTTGCAGGATATCGCTCGGACATGGAAAACATCATGGCCTCTTTGGATGCTCTGGTCATGCCTTCCCATTGCGAAACATTCGGGCGCGTTTTAATCGAAGCCATGGCTTCAAAAACACCTGTGATCGCGACTCGCGCAGGTGGTGTGCCTGACATTATCGATTCCGAACGCTTGGGACTTTTAGTCAGTCCTGAAAATCCGGGCGAACTCGCCCAAGCCATGGAGAGAATCTCCACCGACGCCGGCCTTCGCTATCGCTTGGCTGAAAGTGGTTACTTTAAAGTTCGCTCGACCTACGACAAAAACATCGTAGAAAAGAAACTCTTGGATTTACTGTCGCAATAGAATCTACGGCGGATACGCCACGACTTCGATAAAAAACTTGTGACCCTTGTCCGTCGTAAAAGGCACCCGCATCGCTGCGGATCCTTCAGGCGCTATCATTACTTGCCCCGCGCCTTGCACGATTTTTGGAATCGTCATGGCGACTCCAAACTGAGCCAAGTCCGGCTTGGCATTTCCATAGATGATATTATTGATTTCACCAACAGCATCCTGATTTTCAGCGGTGATATCGGTCTGTTCTTCCATCAACATATTACTGACAATTTCAAGAAAACTCGCTTTATCAAAAGAAATGCCCAACTGCCCCTTGAAGTTTTGACTGACGATATCCAAAACCGAGGAGATCACCCCTCCCAAGGGTTCTTGCGCATTTTTCATTTCAGGCTTTCCCATGGAAATATTGCTGACTTGAAACTGACCGAGGACCTTTAAGGTTGAGGAAATCAACGCATTGATCACCCGAACATCGACCGCGTATCGGCAAGCCTCGACACTGCCAGCACCTTCGGACACAGCAGCACAGAGATCTTGCATTAAAGCCAAAATGAGTTCTTGCGGATCAAAAGGTTTACCAAAGACCCGGCCCGTTTTCAGAGACTCCGGAAGCTCATTGATACTTTCACCGCTGACGACATACAGATGGCCATCTTTGGTGTTTTTCACCGAGCGAAAATTATTTGCAAAGCCGCTTTCGACCATGCGTGGAACACTGGTATCGAGAATAATCGCATCGAATTTCTGATTCACTGCCTTGAGAGACGCCTGGGCACCGTCTTTGGCTGAAACCAAAGTCAAAGCAATATCCTTTTTACGCAGCTGTTCCACCAGCTCCGTATCTCCGAGAGTTTTATGAATGCTTCCGTCGTCCACAATAAGAATATAACGGCGATATTTAAGCCCTGTCGTCATAACATCGATCTCACTCGCTTAAGGCTTATCGGAGCGCATAGGGGCATTATTCATTCAAATTATTTTGACGGGCTTTTCACGGCCGTCGTCTCAGACAGGGAATTTATGTGAAAGCTAGTGCTGGGGCGGGTTTTCCTCTTGATAAGCGGAAAGTTGTTTGTCCTCAGCACCCTCCTCAAAAAAGATTCCCCGGAAGGCGCGCAAGAAATCTTCAATCTTCGTCGAGGTGGTGTTGCCCTCATCGCGCGCGCCTTGCGTGTTGATGAGCCCCGAGTTGTACGCCCGATACATTTCGACGAACTCTCTTGCAACGGTGGCTGAGATCCCCGTTTGCATCAAAATCTTTTCACAGTCTTTGTCATTGAGCTGCTGATAACTAATTCTTTGCTCGAGAATACGCGACAGAAGGACACAAACTTCAGCCATACTGACATCTCGTGGCCCCAGAATACTGCGCACATTTTTACCACTGAAACTACGGTTTAAGAGCGACTCAGCGGCCACTCTGGCTATATCGAGTGCTGCTACCATGGGAATTGGCAGATCGGCCTGCAAGGTCGACATAATCATTTTATTCTGCCGAATGGTTTGAACATAGCTTAGAAGATTCTCCATGAAAAAAGCCGGTCGCAAATGCATAATGTTACAGAACTCGATTTTATTGAGCCGCTCTTCGTGGTCATGAAGATATTGAATGGGGCCCGTGCCCATCGCATGCTCGGCGCCGAAACTGGAAAGGTTCACCACGTAGTGAAGACCCGCATCTTGCACGGCTCTGCAAATGGACTCGGATAATTTTCGGTAGTGATTCGCCAGTGAGTCCGTGCTGTAATCCGGCGGAATCATCACGAAGGCCGCACTGCAATTTTTAAAACACTTCGAGAGAAAAGCGTTATCACCGATATGTCCTAGATAAAGCTCTGCTCCTTGTTTTTTAAAGCTCTCGAGATTTTGCGGGTTTCTTCCCACCACCCGGATGCGTTCTCCACGTTTGATGAGTGCATCGGCTACTTTACTCCCAACGTTTCCTGAAGCCCCCAGCAATGCCAGCATAGGCCCTCCTTCGCTGTCTCAAGCATATCGAATTGGAAAAAAGATTCTCATCATGAAACAGTGAAGAAGATTCGACGGCTTCGGCAGGACTATCGTCCAATGGACGTATTATGTTTCAAAATGAGATTACACTGTGCACAAGTTTTACGCTATAATAGAAGGCATGAAGTACATCTACATTCTTGAAAATGAAGAGAAATTTCGAGATGAGATGATCGAAGCTATTCGAAAAATCGATCCTCAGTTGTTGGTTCGTTACTTCAGTTCCCTCGAGGAATTTTCAAAGTGGATCAAATTGGTCATGCTGGAAGGCCCGGAGGCACTCCCCAAAGGAGGAACGGCCCCTCAAGGACAACTCGAGCCCACGGGGGGAACCCACCACTTACCTCTTATTATTTCAAAAGATGAATTCCTTGGCTCCCATCACATGTCCCTGCTCCGAAAGACCAGGGATTTATTTATTAAAAAAGGGCTCTGCACGCAGGAAGAACCAACTTCCCTTGTTTTAACCAGCTTCGACAGTCCTGACTTCGACATCAAGTTGGCTGAAGACCGTATTATTAACAACGTGATCTTTAAGCCTTTTGACAAACTGATGATGCAACAACATTTGGCGTTTGCCATTGGCGGCCGCCGTCCAGCCTCTTCCTACTCCGTTCATAACATGAAAACCACGGCGACGATTGAAATGCTCAAAGAGGTGGAAGTCGAAGCCATGTCCGACGTGGGCTTTATCAGCTTGAGCAACCGGCCAATTAAGCCCGGCGCTCTCGCGAAATATTACAGTCAAACGTTTGTCTCTCTTCGACATCGTAGTATGATGGCCCTTTGCCTCAGTTGCGAGCCTCATCCAGATCGCAAGGATTACTTCCGTTGCGCCTTCACCTATTTAGCGGCAGACACTTTTCAAATTAGCAACATCCGCAAACAAGTACGGCAGAAAGACTTAAAAGCCTTCGAGTTTCAGTGGGCGCGGGCCAGCCAGACATCCGTGGCGGGCCAGCCGCCGGCTGTAGAGATTGCTCTCATCTCGGCCGATGAACATCTGACTTCCTACTTTAAAGAAACGATCGAGAAAAACTTTAACAATGCAATCGTCCACCATTTCACGAATTTGCAGGACTTCCTTTATACAGTGGATCCGGCCCTTGCAAAAAAAGACAAAAAAGAAATCGACTTCAAAAAAATGCCGCAGATTCAAAAAACCCTGCACGCCGTTGTCGCAGATCAATTCCTATTTGAAGGAAACTTTAAAGAACGCTGGCAAACGATCTTAGACACTGTGAAAGAAAAGTATCCAGATCCGAATACACGCTCCGGAAAAACCGATGTCTTCGCCGTTGCGAAACGCCCTTACTCAGACCCTGAAGAGCGGGCCATGGGAGAAGTCGTCAAAGACATTTTCTTTCAACCCGTAGACCCCATGTATTTGTCAAAGAAGCTGATGGTCTTTATTCCGGCGTTATCTCCGAAAGAAGAAATTCATACGGTGACTGTTCATCTACAGCAAGTCGCCAAGGCCGCAAGTCCTATTGAAATTAATGAGTTTTCGGAAGCAGGCTTGGTATTCAAATACTACCGCCCCATTAGTACCGGCGCTTTTCGTGAATTCGTTTTGTGGCTCCCCCACGAATTGGATACTCCCGTATTCCTAGCGACTTGTAACTACACGGAAGAAAGCAAAGCGGAAAAGGGAGTCTATTTTAATCACTTCGTCTTCTTTGGAACGAATGATCACTATCTCAAACACATCCGCCGTTGGATTTTGCAAAACCACGTCCATAGCAAAGAGAGCGAAAGCGCTTAGCGGCAAGCCCCTTGCCGTTCCCCATCCAGAGTGCTAGCCTTCGAGGATGAAAAAATACATCTTTGTCCTTTCTATCTTGTTCACCTTTAAAAACTCAATCGCTGCAGAAAAACACGACCATCGCGAACACGGAGCTCACGTTCATGGCTCTGCGGAACTATCTTTAGGCTTTGATGGCAGCCAGGGGAAAATTGAGTTCAAAAGTCCCAGCGAAAGTCTCTTTGGTTTTGAACATGGTGCAAATTCTGCCGCCGATAAAAAAGCCGTGGAAACCGCTTTTAAAAAATTTGAAACAAATATTGGCGAAATGATTCAATTCGAAAAGAATCTCCAATGCCGCCTCACCAAAGAGAAAATCGAAGTCGTCGCTGAAGGCGGAAATCATAGCGATACGACGGCCGCGTTTGCCGTAAAATGCGACAAATCTCCTCTTGGGAGTAAAGTCATTTTTAATTTCCAAAAGTTCTTCCCAGGACTCAAAGATATTGATGCGCAGATCATTGTCGACGCTCTTCAAAAAAGTGCTGAGATTAAAGCCAGCGGTTACAGCCTTGAACTTAAATAAGTACAAACCTCTAAAGGAGATTTTTTTATGAGTAAAATCAACGAGAAAATAATTGCGAAATTAAATCAAGCCCTGGAAATGGAAATCTCCGGTGTTGTTCGCTATCTGCATTATTCTTTTATGATTATGGGACCTAATAGAATTCCTATTCAAAAATGGTTTCACGAGCAAGCCCAAGAGGGTTATCAGCATGCCACCACTCTCGGCGAGAAAATCACCTCGCTCGGTGGACACCCTTCTTTGAATGTTTCTAAAGTGCCTGAAACAAAAACTCATGCGGCGTTGGATATTCTCAAAGAGAGCATGGTTTTTGAAGAGAAAGCTCTTGAGCTCTATTACGAAGTTTTGACAGAAGTTAAAGAGGACATCGCCCTCGAAGAAATGATTCGCGAAATGATCCGTACGGAAACCGAGCATATCGACGAAGTAAAAAAGATGCTAATTACAAAAAATAATTAAAAAAGTTTGCTCTCGTCTCCGCTCGAGTCAGACATCGTGTCTGTGTTTCCCGAAAACTCGGGCATCCATGCCCTCGGCCCCTAAAGGGGCTGAAATTTTCGGGAAAGCAATGTCGGAGGGGACCATGCGCCCAGAGATTTGTTTTAAATAAAAAAACCCACATCAAGTCAAAAGATGTGGGCTCTATAGAGAACCTTCAAGTCCTCTTTCTATTTCTAAGTGTATCCTCAGAAATTAACCAATCAATTTCAAAGCCAGCTGATTCATTTGGTTGGCTTGCGCTAACGTCGATGTCCCCGCCTGCATAAGAATATTATTGCGAGTCATCTCCGAAGACGCTTGAGCTACATCGGTATCCCGAATACGGCTGTTCGAAGCGGATAAGTTTTCAACTGAGACTCCTAAGTTGTCTGCTGTCGACGTCAAACGATTTTGAATCGCCCCGAGATTCGCACGATAACCATTCACTATGGTCTGTGCCGAATCCAAAGCAGTCAAAGATGTCTGAGCTCCCTCTTTCGTGGTATAATCCAGTCCGGAAAGCGCCAGCGCATCGAGGGTCGCGACATTCTCAGAAGAATCGAAGCTGATGCGGTCTTCTTCCGCCTTGTTAAAAATACCAACTTGGAAATCAAACCTAGGTGTGCTGCCGTCCAAGAGCTTCGTCGTTCCCCATGTAGTCACGGAGGAGATACGCTGAATCTCGGATTTCAGCTGCTGAGTTTCCTTATCGAGAAATCCACGCTCGGTCTGCCCGACAGTGTCGGAAGATGCTTGGATTGCCAGTTCCCGCAGACGAACGATCAAATTTCCAATCTCGTTCAATCCGCCCTCTGCAGTTTGCACTAGGGAGATCCCATCGTTTGTATTTCTTTGCGCTTGGCCGGCGGAGCGAATCTGTGCTTTTAAATTCTCACTGATCGCTAAACCGGCCGCATCGTCAGCCGCTTTATTAATTCGGTTACCCGAAGCCAGCTGTGCCATCGAGCTGTTTAATAACCTCTGGCTGCCAATCAAATTTCTTTGCGCATTGATGGCCGATATATTGGTTGTTACTCTCATCCCCATTTTCTATCCTCCTCTGAACTGCATCGTGAACCTCCTTGGTATGTTTTCATCTCAGTCCATAAAAAAAACACAGCATCCCGGCTGCGTTTTCATGTGACCCTTTATTTCGGGATTTTTATGTGTGACTGAACAAGGCTTGAGGAGGGAAATGAATGTCTTAACTACATTTTCACTTTCTGTGGACACTCGGTACTTGACCCGACTAATCACATCTTGGATTATGCGAATCATGAAAGTTCTGAAGGAGTTAACGGCCACGTTCAAAGAGTCCGGCTTCAAAGGAGTCCTACAAAAGTACGGATGGAAGCTCGTTGTGGCCTTTTTCGTTTACTATCTCGTTCGAGATATCACTCTGTATGTTGTGATTCCGTATTTGGTCTATCAGGGCTTTGCTGGACAGTCGTAAAGACGAATCAAGCGTGCGCCAAAGTACGCGCCTGAACGCGACAGACTCCATGGTGGATACGGCAAAAACTTCACTTCCGCACACTGGCCTTTTTGGACGACGGCCCAACGGCGATCCTCTGAAGACGCTGTGAAAATTTCACCAGTCTTAGCGTCTTTCACAGCCACAGCAAAAGAGAAAACCTGACTCGAAGGCTTGGCTCCGTCGGCGGCAACGATTGCCAACGGCACTTCCACACGCTCAACGCCATAGACTTCCCCATCGACTTTTTTCGCAAAAATATAGGGATACCAATTGACCAAGACAAACACGACACCACAGGCGAAAATAACACCTAATACAGTAAACAAAGCTTTTTTCATGGAGTAGAGTTTAACCCTTAACCCGGCGCAACAATCAAGCCTTAAGACGCCTTCGGCTTCATTTGTGGGATTTGACCAAGAATTTCCATGGAGTATTCATCCAAGGCAAAGTCACAGTGACGGCATTTCATCACATAGTGACCTTTCTCATTTGTGTCTAAGAACAAAACGGCATCCGGATGATGAGGACATGTCAGAGAGCCGCTAAATGAATTCATCTTATCTTGTGGTGCTTGCACTAATTCGAAAACGATATTCTGATCGCCTTCAAAACCTTTGATGACTCGCTCACCGATACGCTTGAGATTGAAGCTTTCGGTTTCTAAGACCGCCGCAACATCACAGTCGATGAGAATCTGATCCGGCTCCGCTAAGTTGGTTAGACGTGAAGCCAGCGGCAACGGCGCACCGATCGCGGTGTAGCAGCGGAAGAATTTTTTATTTCCATAAAAGCCTACGTTCGCGTATCCCATGGAGACCCCCATGCGGATTTGCATTTCTTTTTTCCAATTCATCAAATAAAACTCGCGGTCGGCCTGCAGCAGATCCCGCACTTCAAGGGCGGCATAGCAGGTTCTCTGCACGAAGTCCTCGTGACTGATGGGGTCGTTAGCAAAGGCCAAAATGCCGTCACCTTGGAACTTGTCGATGGTGAGGTCGTACTTCAAAAACGTCGAAACCACCGTATCCATAAAACGCGCCAGCACCTTGTCCACTTTTTGCTGATCCAAACGGACCACTCGCTCGGTAGAACCCACGATGTCGACAAAGATGGCACAGATGTGCGCGCGATGAACACCCTTTTCAAGATCGACACGTCCTTCGCGAATAGCACGGACCACTTGAGGACTGAATTGTGAACTCAATGTGTTCAAACGAACTGCTTCCGATGTTTTTTCTTGAATGATGGTGTCACGATTGGTGATTTCAGATTTCAGCGCCACGCGGGCATTGATTTCACGCATGCGCAAGTTTTCGTTAAAATGGCGAATCAGGAAGCAGACTAAGAGCGACCCCACCATAAAAAACGAGTGCACAAAGATCATTTTATAGTCACTGAGATCCGTCGACTTGCTGAGCACAATGGCATAATAAGGAAGAAAAATGCCGAGACCCAAGACGGCGAAACTGCGGCGATTAAAAGGAATAAATGACATCCCCCCGATCGCCACGAGATTCAAACCAGCATAGTAAGATGTCGTCGGCTCGGGAATGAGGGCGATGATCATATGCAGACAAGCACCGACGCCGATACCAAACCCGACGGCGACTCTTTGGGCCTGACTAAAGACATGAGCACGATCAATCAGATATTTGGTCGCCAAGCAGAGCGGAATGATCATCAGACGTATTGCCAAAAAAGACCATTTGTATTCCGGGTAAAGCGCAAGATCCGCAAGCCAGAAGACCATAAATAACGGCATCGCCATCCAGTGACAGATCACGTGGATGACCGAGCGAATTTCTTCCATTACTTCGATTTCTCGAAGTGCGCTCGCTGTTGTTTCTAGCTGCTGATTCTCGTCCTTCTGTTCCAACCGTCTTCCTGACTAAGGTCCTCTGAGTTATTTTTCGATCACCACGAAGAGATTCACACCCAAAGGTTCTTTTTCCACATAAACCTTCGAACCAAAGTCTTTAAATATTCTCTCTAAGTCTGCTTTGGAACGATAGATGAGATTCCAATCGAGCCACAATTCCATGAAGGGCGCACAAGGATTCTCAGTACTAAAGTTACCAATGATCAGCTTTCCACCCGGCTTGAGGCATGCGAGCATTTTTTGTGCAGCCATTTGCGCTACGGGCTCGGTGAAATAGTCAAACAACCCTGCGGAGTATACCAAGTCATAATCTTTATCCGGAAGGCCCGCGGCGATCACATTACGGATTGCCAAATTGCGGAATTGAAATTTGAAACCGGATTTCACAAATCTTTCAATCGAACCGATTTGCTTTTGTGCGTACTTCAAAGACTCTTCGTCTTGATCCAAGCAAGTGAAAGAGACATCGCGGCCATAAAACTCTTTGTGTTTTTCTAAAAACAACTGTTGCTCTACCGCAGGACCGCTTGCCACGGAGATAATCTTCATCGGCTCTTTTGCCGGATGGGCTTTCATCAGCTGGGCTAATTTGTCCATCAAATAAATACCACGATTTTTCACGGCCACACCCGCCGGTTCATCCACGAAGTACTTGTGCATACACTGATCAAACAGCGTGCGACCCGTCACTTCGGCGCGGTAAAGGTGATTCATCATTTCATAGTCCCCTGCATAGCCGCGAGGTTTATAGTAAGCACGCGCTGCAAAGGGGGCACCATAGATGTAAGGCCCGATTTGCTCGCGGATAAAATCCGTTGCCAACTGGGTGTCTTCGGTGCTGAGGCCTTTCAACATCGGTGGCACTTGGTTGTAGACATGAGGCACCACGCGGCCGATGTACTCGCCAATATTTTCCACAATCGTCAGGCGATATTCTTTGGCTTCTTGAGCGTTGTCGACCGGCGCTTCTTTTTCGAGCTCGTCGATTTGCTCTTTGAGTTTTTGAAACCAGTCGCGAACCTGAAAAACAATTTGGCGATAGTTTTCTGGCAAGCGCTGTATTTTTGCGGAGTACTCGTTTTGCTTTTGCAAAACACCCGCGGTAAGTTCCAAAACTTTGATACGATCTACTTTGAAAGGTTCGCCGACGGTTTCAAAGGCCCAGACCGTTTCGCCGCTTGTACTGGTTGGATGATCTTCGGCGCGCACCTTACACAAATGCAGTGTTTGCGTCTCGGTGCCCTCGAAAACGACCTTCGCGGTACAATACTCTTCTTTGGCGAAGAGGGCCTCTAAGCCCTTGGCTGCAGGCTCGCTCACTAGCGCGGCACAACCGAAAGTGCTGATATTTAAAATTTCAATTTTAGTTCCCTGGAAGTCTAAAAAACATTTTGCCGTATCTAGATGTAAACGATCCTGGCGAACAATTTTCTTTCTCTTTCCGGCGTTGTCTTCGGAAATGAAAAACCCTTCTTGTTTCAAAGCAGCTGACGATCGACTCATAAAGACGGTTCTCCTTAAACTTCTTCTGCGCTCTTAATCGGTTTATTTAGAACGGAGCAGTATCGTTCTGACGTCTAGTTCGCGCATAACACCGCGCTTAATGTGCCCGAATTCTTAGAGAAATGTCGAATAACCTGGCCATAGGACCTAGGAAAACGCTACACTCAAGTGTTACTTGAAGTGAGGACCCTATGCTGGATGCAGTCTTAGCGGGAATTGGAAGTCTCGTCGTTGGGGGCGGACTTGGATTCGCCTTCCGCAAATATATGAATTCATACACGATCAAAAAGGCCAAAGAAGAGGCCGGTGATATTCTCGATGAAGCCAATGCGGCGGTCGAGATTCGCAATCTTGAAGAAAAAGAGCGCACTCAGGAAATCGAACTGGAGATGTGGTCGAAAGTTGAACCTGAAATGCTCAAAGTCGAAGCAAGGATTGAAGAAATCCAAGAGATCGTCGACGAGAAAAAATTGAAATACGACACAGCTCTTGCCGAAGAACGCAAGAAAGTTCAAGCTCACGAAAATGAAACTCGTCAGGCAGAAAAGGCTGTGCAAGCGCAAGAGGCGGAGGTGCAAAAAATCCGCGCTCAGCAAAAAGATCTCAATAGCGAGTTCACCAAACGCCTTTCACAAAAGCTCAACACCACACCCGAAGAAATCAAACAGCAGATCGGCGAAAACCTGGAGCAGGAAACTCGCCAGCGCTTACAAAAATGGGCTGAAGAGTACGAAGAAGAAACCAAGGAGCATGCCGAGATCAAGGCGAAACGCGTTTTGGACGTCGTCCTGGATCGCTTTGCCCGTCCTTACTGCGCTGAGCGCGGGATTGGAGCGGTGAACTTCCCCGATGCGAACGCGAGAAAATTACTCTGCGACCCTGCCGGTGAAAATATTAAAACTCTGCAAGAGGTCGGCGGTTGCGACATTATCGTGGAACCGGAAATGGAAATGGTCGGTGTTGCGGGCTTCGACCCTGTTCGCCGTGAACTCACACGCCGGATTCTCGAGCGTGTGCTGAAGGAAAAGAAAAATATCACTCCCGATTTCATTCGCAAAATTGCAGAGAACCAAAAGAAGGAACTCTTCCGTCAAATCAAGGCCGATGGCGATGCCATTGCCAAAGAATTGCGCCAACAGGATCTTCACCCTGAAATTAAACAAATGATGGGAAGCTTGCGATATCGCTATTCTTTCACGCAAAACCAATACTTCCACTGCGGTGAGGTTGGATGGCTTGCGGGCCTGCTCGCTTCTGAATTGAAACTCAATGTAAAGACCGCCCGTCGCTCGGGTTTGTTGCATGACATTGGTAAATCCATGGACCACGCGGTCGATGGGGGCCACGCCGTGATCGGCGCCGATTTCATTCAAGCTCGCAATGAGGCGCCGGAAGTTGTACATGCGGTTCGCGCCCATCACTATGATGAGCAGCCTTCCACAGATCATGCGTTCTTGGTTATTGCTGCCGATGCGATCTCAGGGGCGCGCCCAGGGGCTCGTCGCTCGACGCTTGAATCGTATAACCAAAAAGTGACTGAGCTGCAGGACATCGCTCGCAGCTTCGAAGGGGTGACCGATTGTTATGTGCTGAATGGCGGCCGTGAGATTCGTGTAATGGCCAACAGCCGTAAAGTGGATGACACTCAGATCCTCAACCTGGGTCGCAAAATCGCGACACGGATTGAAGAAGAGTGTAATTATCCAGGCCAGATCAAGGTCGTGGTTGTGCGAGAAACAGTTGTTTCCGAGAGCACAAAAGCACATAATTAATCTATAAAGAGTTCCTGAGTTGAAGAGCGTTTCGCCTTCATAGAATCCAGGAACACAAAGGGAGCTAACCAGCTCCCTTTCTTTTTTTTCAAACCTAGAATTCCCTTAGAAAATAAGTTTGAAACCGACCTGCGCAGCTCCACTTTGACCACTGCCGTAGTCGGTAAAGGTGTTCGACCCATCGGTGGTTTCTCGCTTCAGCTTCACGCCCGTGGAGCGAACTGTGAGGTCAAAGATAAATCCCTTCACCATCGAAATTCCCATCGACGCCTGAAGACCCAAATCTCCCGAGACTGTCACCTTGTCGGAGCTCGCGGTTCCGTCCGCCCATTTCGGGTTGGAATAGTTCACACCGAATGAAATATAACCGCGGCCCGGAGTGCGAATCAGATAGTAGTTAAAGAGATAACTTTCGTTGTCCATTATATTACGTGGATAATAATCCACGCGCGTGGTGGCGTTGGTGCTATCGTAAGTCACTTGGCGATACTGCACTTCGCGCGGAGAATCTTTCACGTAACCGAATGAAAATCCACTAAAGGGCTCAGTAAAAAACATCAGCTCGGCCCCATAGCCGTAAAAGCTGCCTGTCTGAAATTTCGCCTTCCCTGGATTCACCGTAGGATTTCCGAGAGTTCCCTCCGCATAGTTTGAAAATGAAATCAGTGAGCCCGAGGAGTAGAAACCAAAAATTGCTAAGTGAAAGACACCGTCTTCCACTTTGAGATCCGGCATGGCTCGCGATTGCGCAAAGCTCACGGACTGAGCTGACAAAAATAAAATAGTAAAAATCAAACTGGCGCTTCGCATGCCAGGATTATCGGAAGTAACAAAATTTACTTTATGGACTCTGGACTTTCATCCGCCGCGAACTCTACTTTCGATGGGCGTTTAGGAGCTCGCGCGTTCGCTCAATGGCACGCTCGGTGGATTCGATTTGATCTTGCGGAACTTTGTTTTGAACTCGCAACTGCAGAGCTTGCTCGAAAAATTTCAGCGCTTCGGCATAGCGATGCTGATCGAAAAGATTCTTGCCGTGATGTTGGATAACGAAGGGAAGGTAGTGATCTAGTTTTTCCTGATGACACAGTTTCAAGCATTCTTGAAAAAGGTGATCACTTTCAGAGAATCTTTTTTGCTCTTGATAAACGTGAGCTAAACGGATTTTTTGTTGTACTTCTTGCGAGAGACCGAGGTTTTTCTCGTTCACGATTTCTAATGCTTTGAGTAGAATCTTCTCCGCCTCGTCGAAGCGATCGGCGGAGCGGAGGTTCACACCTAGCTCCCCCATTGCTCGTACGAGTTCTTTGGGGTCGCTGAGGGTTTTTAAATGTTCTTGTTGATAATGAATGTACTCGTTGAGATGAGCCAGATCTTGAGGACGAAAACGCAAATTCAAATCTAAATAGAATTCGGGCTTTTTCATCCTCATGTCCAATGTTGGAGTTACTTATTCCATGTTTCGTATTGATTGCACTCGATCAGACAGTCTTGCTCGTCAAAGAGTTTCGAGCTCTTACAAGTGTTTTCACAGTCTTTGCGCAATTCTCTACAGGCGGCGCTTTTTGTTCGTGGTGGATACTCTCTGATGGTTTTAAATAGTGCCTCTATACCAACCTTCTTAATCTCATCCGGAGCGCAATTTTTTTGAGCTGCTTTACAAGCAGCTTCCATCGTCTTCTCTCCTAACCCCTGAGCTAAATTTATTGCAAACTTCGCAGCTGTATACTCTGGGCCACTCACCTCATCACCACACGTGGGCGCGTTTGCTGGCATGGCATTGTACGGTTTTCCCTCGAAAATCATATTGATTGAAAAAGCGTTGATGGAAGTGAGCAAAATTAAAATCGTCAAAAATCGGTTCTTCATGGGCCTCTCCTCTCTCTAGAACAACAAATTCTTATGGAGATGTTTTTTGGTGTCAATGAGGGAATGGCTCCGCACTGGCGCGTCCATCCATGTGAATCGAAGGTTATCTATGCGACCTGATAGATGGTTTACATTTTATACCGGAGACATCCATACTCTCGGCGCAAAAAGCAAAAACCCCAGGTCTCCCCGGGGTTTTCGCTCTGCAATACCAAAAGGAAGGCCGTACCTACGGGTGGTCGGCGTGGTATTGCTCTTCTGAGAAGTCATCCACCAGGATGGCGTCGTAGCGGACGTTATCGGATTGTTGGATGAGTTTGTATTCCTCTTCCGAGATCACGTTTTTGCTGCGAGCATCATCCAGCAACATACTTGTTTTCTTCTTTGGCAGGAGACCGTCTTTAATGGCTTTCTTGATTTTCTTTTCTGCAGCTTCGGCTTTCAGCGTGATGCTGAAGGCGTTTTCCAAGCGTTGCAACTGGTCGCCCTCTTTAGTTGGCAAGAAGATGCCTTGAGTGAGGCGATCGCGTACAGAGCCGTCTTTGAGCATGGCACTGGCAATCGCGTGGCTCCAGCCATCCGACGCTTGAGAACCGATGGAGTTGATGCGAGACCAAGAACCGATCCAGCCTTTGACGAACCAGCGTAAGCCTGGGATCTTCAAGTTATCGAAGAGGCCATCGAAACCTTTTTGGATTTCAGCCATGCACAGTTTCAAATTGTAGTGAACAAACGCCAAGTCTTCTTCGCGACGACCTTCGGCTTCAAATCTGCGCAAAACAGATGTCGCCATGTACATGTAGGCCAAGATGTCGGCAAAGCGACCCGTGATTTTCTCACGGAGTTTTAATTCACCTCCGAGCGCGGCCATGGAGATATCCGCCATGATCGCGTAGCTCGCAGACGCCCATTGCAAACGACGGTAGTAACGGCGCATTTGCGGATGGCTAGAAGGTGTGCCCGCGATATAACCACGAGTGATACTCAAACCAATACTCCGGCAGAGGTTACGTACAACGTGACCGACATGACCCCAGAAGGCGGCATCGAAGCCCTTCAAGTCTTTTGCATCCATTGCTTTCACCTCAGTGTAAGCAAACGGATGAGCACGAAGCGCACCTTGACCGAAGATGATCAAAGTCCGAGTCATGATATTCGCACCTTCCACCGTGATACCGATCGGAGTCGCGATGTAGATCTCAGCAAGTAAATTACGAGGGCCCATCGAGATCCCCGCGCCACCCATGATATCCATGGCGTCGTTGATGCCCTTACGAGCCATCTCTGTCGAATAATACTTTTGAATCGCAGTGATTACGGAAGGCTTCAAACCTTTATCCAAAGCACCGAGAGTGTATTTTCTCATGGCCTCGAGCATGTAAGTCGCCGCACCCAAACGCGCGAGAGGCTCTTCAACCCCTTCAAATTTACCGATTGATAAACCGAACTGACGACGAACAACCGCGTGCGCACTCACCACGCGAGACGCAAGCTTTGCACCGCCCGTGGATTGTGCTGGCAAGCTGATACCGCGACCAGCAGCCAAGCACTCAGTCAGCATCAACCAACCTTTACCGCAACCATCTTTACCACCGACAACGGCATCAAGAGGTACGACAACGTCTTTGCCTTGCGTAGGACAGTTGTAGAATGGAGTTCCGAGAGGATCATGGCGACGGCCAATCACAACACCCTGAGTTTTCGAAGGAATCAACGCGCAGGTGATACCCACGTCTTCACCGAGGCCCAAAAGATTTTCTGGGTCACGAAGACGGAAGGCCAACCCGATGCAAGTAGAAATTGCCGCCAGTGTGATCCAACGTTTATTCCAGTTGAGTTTGATATACAATTTGCCATCAGTGCCTTTGAACACAACACCACTGGAAGTAATCGAGCCTGCATCAGAACCAGCTGTTGGCTCTGTCAAACCAAAGCAAGGAATCTCTTCACCGCTTGCCAGACGAGGAAGGTAATATTTCTTTTGTTCTTCGGTTCCGTAGTGCACGAGCAACTCAGCGGGTCCCAGAGAATTTGGAACCATCACAGTGATGGCTGTCGACAGTGAACGCGAAGACACTTTCATGATCACTTCCGAGTGCGCGAGAGCCGAGAAGCCCAAACCGCCATATTCTTTGGGAATGATCATACCTAAAAACTTTTGCTTTTTGATATACTCGAAAGCTTGATCAGAGAGCTTACGTGTTTTCCAGATTTCCCAGTGATCGAGCATTTTGCAAAGCTCTTCCACGGGACCATTCATGAATGCTTGCTCTTCCGCTGTGAGTTGCGGATAAGTTTCTTGCATCAATTTATCGAAGTCAGGCTTACCGGAGAACAGATCCTTCTCGACCCAAACAGTTCCAGCATCAATCGCCGCACGTTCAGTGTCAGAAATTTTTGGCAAGAAGCCCATCTTGTCCATGAAGTTCATCACGGCTTTCGTGACAATCGCTGCACGCAGAGGCTTGATATTAAACACAGCCATGATCACAACGTACACAGCGAGCAACCACATCGGCGCGCCGAATCCGAAAAGAATCACCGCCACCGCGATTGTCCAAACAATCAGCGGGCTACCTAAAAATCCAATGGCGAGAAGACCTACTAGAGAACCAAGAACGGCCCACCCTGGGCACGTCAAGAACAGACCATGAATGCTTTCCACGTTGCAACTCCTTTTGCTAACGTTTCAATTACACGCTGGTTTGTCGCGAAGGGCAAATAAAAAAGCCCTCATCAAGACAAGCTTGATAGAGGGCTTTTAACATTAAGCAATTTTCAGAAAACGAGAATTACTTAGTTTCGCCTGCCGGAGAAGCTGCAGGTGCTTCTGCTGCTGGAGCCGCTGCGCCTTCAGCTGGAGCTGCGGGTGCTTGTTCAGCAGGTGCTGCCATTTGCTCTTGAGCTGCAGGAGTAGATTCTGCAGGAGTGTTTTTAGAGCAAGTGAAGCCAGTGGTGAAAGACAATGCAAGCAAAGCTGCTACAACGATTGTTCTCATGTAGTGTAATCCCCTTTTAAATTAGTACCGCTCGCAATTTACGCAGACCGGCAATTGTTAACAAATCAGTAATTCAATACCTTAGTCCAAATAAATTGCCCGAAACGTCATAATTTTGCAATCAATTTATTTCTGACAACTCGAACACCAGTAGGTCGATCTTCCGCCCAAAATTTGAGCAGAGATAGGTGTGCCACAAACAACACATTTTTCACCTTTGCGATCGTACACACGAAAGCGTTGCTGAAAATATCCACTCTCGCCAGTGAATTGTTCATAGTCACTGATGCTTGAGCCACCCGCCAAAATGGATTCTTGTAAAACTTCTTTGATCGCGACAACCAAACGATCACATTTCTCACGAGAAACTTTCATCGCTTTCGTCGTCGGACGAATGCCCGCGCGAAAAAGGGCTTCACTCGCATATATGTTGCCAACACCTACAACGATTTTTTGATCCATGATAGCGACTTTCACTGCGACGGTTTTGCCACGGAATTTTTCCCACAGCACTTCACCAGTGAAAGCTTCCGACAAGGGTTCATAACCAAGAATTTTTAATTTCGGATGTTTGGATTCATCACCGATCGCAACGAAATCAAAAATCCCAAAGCGGCGCGGATCGCGATACGCCAAACGCAAACCACCGGCAAAATGCAAATAAATATGATCATGCAGGCGTTCATCCCCCGGCACTGCCAAACGCCAGGTTCCAGTCATACCCAAATGTGAAAGTAAACTGCCCTTTGGTGTGCGCAACAAAAGATACTTCGCGCGACGTTCAACCGAAATAATTTTTTCGCCGACAAGGCTCTGCACTTTTTTAACAGGAATCGGATCGCGAAGATCTTTGCGTTTGAGCTCAATCTTTGTGATCGCCGGTTTTTGCTTCAGAATATCTTCGAGACCTTTGCGGACCGTTTCTACTTCGGGAAGTTCTGGCATTAGGCACCTAACTCCCTGAAATCACTCATGTCGACTGCTGAAAAAATAGTCAGGTCACCCCAGGTCACCCTATTTTTATTCGTTTTAATCATTTTACTCTCCTAAATGGGACAACATTCTCTCCTACGAACCGCTCATCATCATACAAGCCAAGCTTCTCGATGTGTTCTACAATCTTCATCGAAGTTTCTTTCTGAACTTCGCCGTCGATCTTAGAATAGTGGTCCGCAAGTTTAAGATCTTTATGCCCCGTCATAGCTATCACAGAATCAAGACCCATGCCTCCAACTCTACGAGCTAGAGTTGCCATTCCATGCCGCAAACAATGAGTTCCCCGGTAAGGGATGCCTGTTTTTGTCTGAGCCAGCCGATAATTCAACTGAATTGTACAATAGTTGAGTGGCTTGCCATCGATATGAAATAAAAAGTTACAGCCCTTCTTTCTCTGTTGTAGCCTTCGCTCGATAATTTCACGAAGCCACGGATGGATGTGCACGCGTCTTGGTTCTTTATTTTTTGGAAACGGCTTCAGGTATTCAAACACTTTGCTTTTGTTACACCAAGAGATCGAATCTTTAATCATAAAATAATCTTCATCTAGATAAAGATTTGATATCTGAACCCCTGCGGTCTCTCCAATCCTTCCAGCACAAAAAAACTGAAGCATTGCAAGATCAGCATAAAGTTCTGGTAAAGCCGAAAAAAACTTAAACGCAGCTTCGACTGTGATCTTCTTTTGCTCCGGCTTCACCGTGGGTTCACGAATAAATGCCATCGTTTTATGTCGTCGACGAATCGGAGTGAAGAGTTCCTTGGCTTCCCCCTCGAATTCGTCTTCAGCTTTGTACCAGTTAAAGATCGTTGTGAAGAGATTAAGTTCGTTGTACAGGTTGCAACGACCAGCATGACCTCGTCCCTTTGCTTGATATTCTTCCGACGTGAAAACCTTTTTCTTCCTTTCGATCCATCGATTGATGACCGTTGAAGTAATGTCCTCCATGTGGTAGTCGGCGAGTTCTGAGATAGGGCCCCATCGTCGTTCCCAAATTCTTCTAGTGCTTACTTCCAATGAAGGAAAGTGCAGTTCCTTCATCCGTTTCCAAACGTACCCTAACGTTGAAGTCGTCTTAGGCTTTTCGACCGGCTTATCTTCACCATCGAAAGTATTTCGCCAGTATTGCGCTTCCCGAATCGTAGTAAACGTCTCAGCATACTGCTTGCCTTGGATTTTCTTCTTCGCTTGGTATCGTCCCGTTATTGTGTTCTTGCGAATCCCCGGTTGCTTGGGGACATTCACATAATTCTTGCTCATTCCAGATCTCCTTCTTCAATCCAGTTCTGGATTTCAAAGGGCAGGAAAAAGAGCCTTCCACGTTTCTTACGGTGCGGAATCAAATTTCTCGATGTCATGTTGTACAAGGTGCCTACTGAGAAGCCCGTGTACTTCGAGACATCATTTATCTTCCATATTTTTTTTTCAAAGATCGTAGCAGCGTCTTCTGAGACAAATCCCAGAATATTTTGCTTGAGCTCCATTTTACCTCTGAAAATAGAAAGGCTCAACGAATTGAGCCTTCTTAATGTGCCTCAGCAAGAACTTAATATATTCACTCCTACACCGCCCTTGGTGTCGCCACCGGGTTATCCACAGGCGACTCTGTGGATAAGTCAGCCTGCCCCTTAGCAGAGCGCTTTTTTACTAGATCGGAGATGCCACAGGCCAATCGAAGCGCTCTTTGAACCTCTTCAGGAAGTTCGTCCGTACTCCTAAGCATTGCAGTCAGGGCCTTCTTCGCATCAAAGTGCTGCGCTCTGAGAGCTTTAATATCTGAATCAGAAATAAACCTGGATAGATTGCAAAATAAATAGTTTGCAATGTCTGATCTTGTGACAGTGGCGGCGTCAAGCCCAACATTAATTGAGGCAACCAACTCTTCGAGGTATGTATTCGCGTCTTTTGTAATCACAACACGATATTGATCTTTTGAATCTTGAATCGTCTCGCTACCGACTTTTGTTGATTTCTTTTTCTTTCCTAACTCCCCTAAATTAATATTTTCCATTCCTATTTCCTATCCCCATGGCCCCACCACCGCCCGATGTTTTAGAACCAGGTTCCTGGCCCCTTCCAATCGTAGAGTGGGAGGGGTCAGGAACCGATCAGGGGCGCCAAACGAGGGCGGTGGTGGGGCTATGTCTTTGAACTTCTTTTAGAACTCAGGTTTTCGTTTTTAATTGCAATAGCTTTCAAAAGTTCCGCGTTGGAACTGTTGCGGAACTCTTGCTTGCAGATTCTAGGACGGCCATTTCACGCCACGAGGACGAAAAAGATTTAAAATCAATCCGCGCTTTCAGTGGATCTAAAGTCCATTCATCCAGCCACGCAAAGCCAATCGGTCGCTCAAGAATCGGATAATATGTGTCTTGGATAGCTTGAGAAATCGACTCAAAGATACTAGCCGAGCGGACAATAAAAATAATTCGGTCAGCATCCTGCCGCGCTCGGTACGTCCGAAGAATATGCCGATAGCGTTTACGAGACTTCAATGTCAGTTCCATCTCAAGGGAAATACGAAGGCCACTCTTTAATTCAATCAACGCGTCCGGGTACTTTTCTTTCTCTTCGCTACTGCGTCGGTTCCGGGCTAAAGGATAAAGGCGCTTAAGCTCACTCTCCGTCTGGTAGTTGGCAATTGTATTTTCTTTCAAAAACTGGAGAAGTGTTCTCGTGACCAGTTCATCATGGTCAATTTGTGCAATGAATGGAGGAGCAGAAATGTCATCGCCAACCATGGCAATGACATCTTTATTTTTCGTATTTAAGACCAACACCTCACTGGCTCTTCTTGAGGGATGGATACGGAAGAAACCTCGTTCCGCTAAAAGCCTCCACTGCTTTCTTCTCCAACGCTCCCCACCTTCGGCAAAGAATTCATTCCAAATTTCCTTAGTTAAAAACCCAGTTTTTGCTGCAAAACGCACTTCAGCCTCAGGTTTTATCCTCGGCATCATCGATTCTCATCCCAACGAGCGGGTTCGACGATGATGTATTCGAAGTGTCCATCGATGTACCGATTACCCTGGACTCTGCCCTCGATCCAGCGAGTTTCGACCTTGGGATTCTTCAGAGACGGCACAGCTCCCTGCTCCGCTTGAGAAGCCGATGCGCGTCCCTTCAGAAAGGCTTCCTTCTTTTGTTTCTCTGTCTCTTCATGTAGCACTGAACCGGCGATCAGGCCGGCCATGCCGCCGAGGGCGGCTCCAACCACCACGTTTCTGGTTCGAAGTTCGTTATTTTTTCCAGGATCTGCAATTCCACCTAGCACAGCACCTGTACCTGCACCGATAGCTCCCCCAAGAGCAGCACTTTTATTTTGAGTGGCACATCCGACCATCGCCAGAGTAAAAGCAATCAAGTGAATCACCGCAAAATAATAGAATTGAGCGTCTTCACGCTTCATACGACCTCCACGTTCTTTTTCCGAAGCTTAAAATTTCCGTAGTTTTCTTGATTTGATTTCGATTTTTCAGAGTTCTCAGGAGATTTCTTTTTTTCAGCCAGCGGCAATCCTTTGGCTGCCGCCTTCTCTACTAACTCTAGAGGTTGAGCTTCTAAGTCGTCGAACTTATTAAACTTGAGCGTCAGCGTGTGACTTCCTGCTTTGTGGGGAATCACCATTACTGCCTCACCCACGCCAAGTTCGTTCTTGAACCTATTGGGATGAATAATGAACTCATCCACCTCGCGTGCGGAAGCATCCCCTGTATTTTCAGTCATCCAAAAAGCTTTCTTGGTTCGTTCGGTGTATTTGATTGTCTTACTGGTCCCGATAACCTTTGAGAAATATTCTGCGGACTCAGGATCATTGCCTCTCATAAAGACTTTGAGATTTGCGTTGGTCAGAATCGAGTTTGCAATCGCATCTCCCAAAGTTTTAATATCTCCAAGTGCCTGATGGGCAAATACAACACCTACGTTGGCGCTACGGGATTTGTTCAAAATAGAAACAAAGCCTGGATAGAGATATTCTGTAAAATCATCGAGAAACACAGAGTAGAACGAAGGCTTTCCTTGATTGCGATGCCGGTTTGCCACCGCCGCTTGCAACGACTGGAGAACAAGTTTCCCGGTAGCTTTTCCTAAAAATGGTGAGAGTAGTACGGGCAGCTGAAAATAGACAATTAGGTTTTCACTTAAAGCTTTTTCAAGAGTGATACTTGGATTTTCCGCATTGAACAGACAAGCAGACTTTCCAAAAGAGAAATGACTTAAAGCCGCTGTCAATCCACTCGTTCGCTCCAAGCGGTCACTAGTTGACAACGCCGAAAATCCATCAAGCCAACGTTTAAGGTCATCGTCGTCCATCGTTGTTGTTCTCGCGGCCAGACAATCTGGATCTGTAATCGCTTGATGAAGTTTCAAAAATGTTGGGATTTCCTTAATCGCCGCGAAGACGCGCATGACCTGACAGAACACCTCGAACTGAAGACTCCGGTAATAAGGGTTTTCAAATTCAAAAGAATTAAAGACCCGCTCGCAAATTTCTTCCGTAGTTCCGCCGATGAGAGGATTAAACTGGTGGGATTCCTCAACATGACTCAACGAAAATAAGCGAAAGTCCTTTTTACGTCCTGACTGCACGGCATAGGCATAGAGCTTATCTAAAATCCCTCGATCCGCCTTCCCATCAATGAGAATGAGACCACGGCCTTGCTGCAAATCCTGAATAGCCCACGGCAAAATCACAGACTCCGTTTTTCCGGCATTGGTGGTCCCGATGACCTGAGTGTGCATGGAACGCTGGTGCGTTTTTATGAAGACTTTTTCTTGAGAATTGGAGATGCCGCAGAAAACAGAATCTTCTTTCTGCCCAATGATCTCGGCTTCTCTTTGGTTTCTTTCAACCCATGCTTGCCTTCGTTTCCAAAGCCAATCCACCAAAACGAAAGAAAGAAGCAGAATGACTAATCCCAATGCTAGTTGGTGGGTCACAGGTCTAATCCAAATTAAGAGCCATTTCTGGGTATGCCCAAAAATTATGATACCCAAAAATATCACCGTACCGAAAACTAGGAGGTGGTCACCGCCGGAAGAACTCTGTTGCTCTTCAAAAGGACCCTCCGGGATCTCGGAACGTAAATGGCTCCTTCAATACAACAAAGAATTCAGCGCCCGCACGAAGCTCGATCCATTTTTTTTCTTTCTTTAGGTCTTCAGCCAAAGCCTCGGACCGATCCTTGGCAGTTTCAGCGATGGCATTTTTCCAGCCGTTATCGCTACCACCGGGGCTTCCTCCCAGCGCTCCACGCTGCATTGAGCCCTCTGCATAAGCACCGATAAATCGTGTGAGAGTTTGGCCCAAAGTATTTTTCAGAGCCTCTGAGTGAAGTTTTCCTTGAACTCCTACTTGTCCATCACGATCTACGCTGATCGCGGAAAGTTGGCGCTCACGTCCATCCGGCATTTGAAGAGATCTCCAGGAGAACTGCGCGCGTTCCGATCCTTCATCGAAAGAGACTTCTCCAAAAATTTTTGAGCCTTGCGGAATCGCAAGCCCGTCTTCATGGACATAATCACTTGATACAGTCCCAATCACTGGAATTGATGCTCCGGCGACAATTGCTGTCTCTAGAAGTTTAACGCGAATACGACTTCCCGACGGGACTTGCATCTTTGAATCAAGTCCGCCGCGGACCACGATCATAGAGGCAGTCCGATCTCGACCTCCTCCCGACGAGGCACTTCCACCACTAGGTCTTCCATACAGATAATCTAAGTTTCTTGGCACCCCTCCGACGCCAGCTCGCGATTGCTCGAACTGACTCAAAGTTGTCTCCGACGGATTTGATTCACTAACAGATGATGGAACCGATCCAGAATCGGCTTTTTCATGATAGATAGTTTGCTCAGGTTGGGAAGTTGGCAGGAGCAGAAGAACGACCACTGCCAACAAAACCGCTACGAACCCAGTGATCTTAACGACTTTCCAATTCACCTCACGCTTTGTCGCAAATGGAATAGGTTCCTTGAGAAAGATTTTCGATAGCTTCTCAAGGAGTGATGGCACTGCTATTTCCATGTTTTCACCGCCGGTATTGTAAGGAATGACGTTTGCTTCCTCCTCAACTCAAGCCGCAATGGGCTCGTCTCAACAATGTCTGATTTCAGGATCTGGATCGTCCCCTCTATCGAATTCTTTGAATCGATCTGAAGGTTAGAAAGGATGAGACGATGGATAGGTTTTGTCTTTCCATCTTGAATGAGCCAGAACCACTTAGGGTCGATGTCTTCTCGGCGAGACCCAGAAATCTTGAGTTCAAGAATCAAGACGCCATCCTTGGTTCGCCCAAGTCGAGTTACTTGCACAGAAGTAGATTCGTTTTTGAGTTTGCTTTGAAAACCGGTCCAAAAAAGCGTTGGCTTAGTTTCCTTAAGACGTTCTTTCTCTTTTGGAATATCAAGGTAGACAACATAGTCAGCGGCCGCTTCAATACCCGTAACAAGTTGGACATTGAAGCGTCTATAGTCCGTGTAAATATATAGGTTGCTTCGAGCGTTTGTGCGAAGTGGTTTAATTGTGATTGCCTGCTCTAAATACTCGACCTTAAAAGCGTCGGTATCGCCTACGACCAAGCTATTCGGACGATCCGGAACTTGAATAATGGTCGCAATCCCCATCGCAGTACGAACGATAGCAATCTGATCTTGGGAGACGACAACTCGTCTCACTTTAGTTGCTGCTGCGTCGCTAATAAATGGAATACCAATGAAAAAGGTCAAAAAAAGATGCTTCATCTTTCTCCCTCTCTAATTTTATTTCAACTTACTCAAAAATATAATTAGTCTTCTATTTACAAAGGCCAAAACTCTGTAATAATAGCGAAGGACAGGAGTGCTGACCTTGAAAAAAAATGGTGCGAAAATTATTAGTAACCACTATATTCCTCGATTGATAGTAAAACGTTGGAAAGCAAAAGGATCTCCTCTTTGGTACTTTGATTTTAAGGAATCGAAGTTTTCTGAAAAACTCTCAGTGGAAAGATTATTTTCAAAAAGAAATTTGTGGTCTGATAATCTTGAGAGCTTTTTGCATAGCAAAACAGAAAATTTCACTGAAAAGTCAATTTCAGATTTATTCAATCAAAAGAGCCAA
>Ga0255338_1002380_pt1 | contig 28005 bp, 26 predicted proteins | sample MeOH1_35cm_T4_19_FD_203715 | JGI IMG/M metagenome (GOLD analysis project Ga0255338, IMG submission 203715) | Sandy soil microbial communities from University of British Columbia, Vancouver, Canada - MeOH1_35cm_T4_195 | ecosystem: Engineered > Artificial ecosystem > Sand microcosm > Unclassified ...
AAATAACGCAGTCTGGATTTGGCTCTTCTCGCCATACGAGTACCGCGTTACTTCAAAGAAGTTGACCGGATTCATTCCGCTTGCGACGGGTTCACTTCTAGAACTTCGCAAAGCAGACCTGAACTAAATAAGTAGGGAACGGTGTGTAGATTTCTGTCTCCACACCGTTCCCATTTATATCTATTTGGTCTGTGAATCTCATAGCTAATTTGAAGAATTCTCAAGGAGGGGAGTAACCGGTGATGCAGGGCGTATCCAAACTGCAGCGGTTCCTTTTTTCTTCTATCACGGTACGTATCTTCAGCATCATCACGACACTCTTCGGTATCTCCGTCTTTGTCTTCTTAGTTCTGCGTGTCATTCCAGGCGACACGATTACCGGCTCATTTGGAATTGAGACTGGAGTATTGACGCCGGGCCAAATCGCGGAATTGCGGCACTACTACGGCATCGACCAGTCCCTCTTTCTCCAGTACATATCGTGGATGAAGAGCTTCCTCACCGGACACTTTGGTTACTCTTTTTCAACCGGGGTATCCGTCAGGGCGTTGACGAAGTCAGCGCTACCTGTAACGATCGAACTTGCTCTTATCGGCACCATTTTGGGCGTCATTATGGGTATTGCGATAGGAATGTTCAGCGCCCGCAAACCAGGCAGTTTCCGCGACTTCGGGGGACAGTTATTCGGCCTCTTGGCATTGGCTATTCCGGGTTTTGTATTGAGCACAGCAATGGTGACAATCATGGCAAATGTCTTTCATTACTTCCCCAATGGCTTGGAGTACATGACACCTTGGGAAGACCCATGGGTCAACTTTCAACAGATGATGTTTCCGGGTCTAGTTCTAGGTATTGCAGTGGCTGCTCCTATTATGCGAACAACTCGATCAGCTCTATTGGAGACGGTAGATAAGGATTTCATCCGTACAGCACATGGCAAGGGTGTTCCACAGCGTAAAGTTCAATTTCGCCACGTCCTTCGAAACTCTTTGATTCCGATAGTCACAATGACAGGGATTCAGTTTGGTTACTTGCTTGGTGGTGCGGTAATTGTCGAGAAAATATTTGCATTGCCGGGAATGGGCCGACAAGTACTAGATGCGATCACCAAGCGAGAGTACGCGACTGTGCAGAGCAGTGTCATGATTTTTGCGATTATGTTTGTGACTATCAACGTTCTTACTGATGTTATCTATCGCAAGATCGATCCGAGGATCAAGTAATGGCGCGAAAAGAGGCAAGAACTAAGGGCGGGCTTCACTACTACTTGCAAAGTACAAGTGGAATCATCGGCGCGATCTTGGTTTTCGTCATGGTTATTGGAGCACTCTGCTCGGCTTTTGGTTGGTTGCCGCACGATCCCTTGAATCAGAACGTGAATGATATTTTGAAAGGTCCGTCAGGGAAATTTTGGTTTGGCACCGATCAATTTGGCCGAGATATCTTTTCCCGAACCCTGGACGGACTACGCCGATCATTGACAGTCTCAGTCGTGGCGGTCTCAATTGCAGCCTTTGTAGGCGTCACCCTGGGAATCTTGGGTGGCTATCTAGGCAGATGGTTCGACATGCTCATTACCCGCCTGAGCGATGTTATTTTTGCCTTCCCGGCCATTCTCTTAGCTCTGGCAATTGTCAGTAGTTTGGGCAACTCGTGGGTCGATACCGCTCTTTCGATCGCCATCGTTTACACGCCAATCTTCATCCGAGTGGCCCGTGGTCCAGTTTTGGCGGTGAAGGAGATGGACTACATAAAGGTCTCGAGAATTCTTGGATATTCCTCTCCTCGAATTCTTATCAAACATATTTTGCCCAACGTCACTGCCCCAATAGTCGTCCAGACCGCGCTCTCACTTTCGTGGGCAATACTCACCGAGTCAGGATTGAGCTTCCTGGGCTTGGGTACGCAACCACCTGATGCTTCATTAGGTTTGATGGTTTCTGATGCACAGTCTCTGGCCGCGTTTGCCTGGTGGACTCTCCTCTTTCCATCCCTCTTCATCACGATCGTAGTAGTAGGACTAAACCTCGTCGGTGATGGACTTCGTGACGCCTGGGATCCTGCTCGGAGGAGTTCATGAGTACTTCACTTCTCTCCGTAGAGAATCTTGCAATCTCTACTATTCAAGATCCACGTATCCTCATCAACGATGTCACTTTTGAAATTCATGAAGGCGAAGCCGTTGGAGTGGTGGGCGAGAGCGGTTCTGGCAAAACTCTTACCGCACTTTCGATACTTGGACTTCTGCCACGCGGGGTTGCTGTGACCGAGGGGTCAATTAAGTACGACGGGATAGATCTGAACAGCATCTCTCCCGAGGAAATTCGTAAGATAAGAGGGTCAGATATTTCCATGGTCTATCAAGATCCTATGACGGCATTGAATCCCGTTATGAAGCTTGGGAAGCAGCTTCGAGAGGTCATCGAGTCGCATGAAAAGGTGGATAGCAATACCGATCAGCGAGTACGCGATGCATTGATGGAAGTTGGCATTCCGGACGTTGCTCGCGCCATGGAGAGCTATCCTCATGAATTTTCTGGAGGAATGCGTCAACGAGTGATGATTGCCATGGCTCTTATTCTCTCTCCTAAATTACTCATTGCTGATGAGCCGACGACAGCCCTCGATGTCACAATTCAACAGCAAATCTTGGCATTGGTTGCTGAAGAGAGACGCAAACGGAATATGTCGATGCTCTGGATCACCCACGATCTCGGTGTTGTTGCCAACTTAGTCGACAGACTCATCGTCATGTATGCGGGCCGTATTGTGGAAGCTGGCACCGTGAAAGAGATCTTTGCCAATCCACAACATCCGTACACCTATGGGCTTCTCTCATCTCTTCCTACAACGGCTGACAAGGACCGTAAACGTCTTACTTCCATTGCTGGAGTCCCACAGAAGCCATGGCTCGTGGGTCAATCGTGCTCTTTTGCACCTCGTTGCTTTAAGGCCACACCTGAGTGCAGCAATACGATCCCACAGCTTGTCGGGACTCTTGAAAAGAGCGTCTCCTGCTTTCATCCGATAGAGGCCACAAAATGAGCCTAAATATTGAAAATGTCGAGAAGCAGTACAAAATCCTGGCGACAGGGACTCTCATCAATGCTCTCAACGGGGTCACCATCTCTCTAGAGAATGGCCAGACCTTGGGGATCGTAGGGGAGAGCGGATGCGGAAAATCCACCCTCGCTCGTGTGATTTCTGGTTTGGAGAAGCCGACAGTTGGAAAAATCACTTGGGAAGGTGGAGAGATTGCTGACAAGGCGAAGAATCATTTGCGCCCACTTCGCTCACGGGTTCAATTAGTTTTCCAAGATCCATACTCATCCCTAGATCCCCGCCAACAAATAGGTGCTGCGATTTCCGAAGTGCTCACTGTCCATAAATTAGTTTCGAAGAATAGTGTCCAGACGCGAGTCGAAGAACTGCTCTCCATTGTGGGCCTCACATCCGATCTTAAGAATCGCTACCCTCATCAACTTTCAGGCGGACAGAGACAGAGAGTGAGTATCGCGCGAGCCCTTGCATCCGAACCGGATCTCCTCATACTGGACGAGCCGGTCTCTGCCTTGGACGTTTCGGTCCGTGCAGAAGTTATGAATTTGTTGATTGACTTGCGTGCCAAATATGGACTCACATACATTTTTATCAGTCACGACCTGGCAATGGTGCGTTACGTCAGCGACGTAATTGCAGTTATGTATTTAGGAAAGATTGTGGAGTTCGGTAGCTGGGATCAGATCATTGAAAGACCTTTGCACCCCTATACCCGTGCTCTGATCGCCGCAATGCCCGACCACAGCATCATCGGCAACCCTGAAACCCTTTCAAAGACCCTTCAAGGCGAAGTGCCGGATCCAGCAAACCTGCCAACAGGATGCGCCTTTCATGCCCGATGCCCGATCGCGGTTTCCGAGTGCAGCACTCGAGTTCCTCACTTACTGGAGATTTCGCCCAAACACTACGTCGCATGTCCGGAGGTAAGCAAATGAAAGTGATTGGAATGATTTCCGGAACCTCGTACGACGGGATAGATGTTGCATGTTGTGAATTCACACAAGTGGGCGATGTAATCGAAGTCAAACAAGTGGGCTTTTCATCCCTTGAGTACTCTGATGAGCTTCATCAACTGATTGCTGATTCAATGCCACCTCGTTCGATTGACATGGAGCGAGTATGCGTCCTGGATACCTTGATAGGCCAAGCTTTTTCACGTGCTGCACAGAAAGCAATGACCGACAATTCCTTTGAGCCCGATCTCATTGTCTCGCATGGACAGACGCTTTTTCACTGGATTGATGCCCGCCACGAAGCCAAGGGGACTTTGCAACTTGGAGAACCCTCGTGGATTGCCGAAGAGACGGGAGTTCAGGTGCTCTCTAACATCCGCTCTCGCGACGTCGCCGCCGGCGGACATGGAGCACCATTGGTGAGTGTGTTAGACCAGTTGCTTCTGGGTCATAGTGAAAGTCCAGAAGGCGCTCTTAATTTAGGCGGAATATCGAATATAACAATCGCTGGAAAATCCATCGTTCCGATTGCCTATGACATCGGGCCGGCCAACGGATTACTTGACGCTGCAATCTTCGCCCATTCACAAGGTCGCGTCTCCTTTGATGAGGACGGGAAAGTCGCGGGAGCAGGGACTGTAGATGCCGAACTTCTCAACTCATTCCTTGCAGAGCCTTATTACTCCTTACCGGCGCCAAAATCCACCGGCAAAGAGCTGTTCCATCTTCCGTATCTCATTGCGCATGCAGGTCCCGTAGAGTCATGGAATATCGAAAACCTTATGGCTACATTATTGGAGCTCACCGTCGAGACAGTAGCCCGTGAAGTGGAGAGAAATTCCCTTTCAAAGCTCTTTGTTGCAGGTGGTGGAAGTGCAAATCCCGTCATGATGGGGCGGATGCAGGAGCGGTTATCAAAATGCAAAGTATTATCGATTTCAGAATTAGGAATAGATCCACGAGCAAAAGAATCGATCACCTTTGCTCTCATTGGTTACCTCACGCTCCATGGGCTGCCGGGCCAGATACCGAGTTGCACTGGGGCTGATGGCGAGAGACTCCTTGGTTCACTCACTCCGGGCGCGGGTCCGTTGGTGGTACCAACGCCGGTGAAAGAGAAGCCTTCAAGAATTAGAGTTGTGAAGTAACGTGGCTGCGAAGCAGTTCAATCTCCAAACTGCGCCACCGTGGATCTGTGCGTTCTCTGCCAGTGGGCTCAAAGCCCAATTTCTTGTAGAGTCCGATTGCGCCAGGATTAGCTTTGAAAACCCAGAGTGAGATTTCATTAAATTTACGCCCTGATAATTTTTCCAGTGCGGCGGTAAGAAGTGCCTTTCCAAAGCCTTTTCCGGCACTTTCTGGGTCTACATATAAAGAAAATAAGTGGCCTCGAGATGGAAAATCAGGGTCAGAGCCTATGCGGGCGATTCCGACGGGAGAGTCGTCAATACAGGCAACGAGAGTCTCCCGATCAGTATCTAAAGACAATGATGGTAACCAAAGTTCGTATGCTTTCGTATCAGTCATTGCGTTTCGTACTTCTTCACTCAGCACATCGCGGTATGACTGGGTCCAGCAAGCACGAAAAATTCGGACTATCGCATCAATATCTTCTGCCTTGCCGGGGCGAATTGTGAATTCCATGGAAGTAAGTTTAGCCAATTTGAGGAGGTTCGATGAATTCGATTAGCCGAATCTCTATTCAAACTAGGTCACGTCAACTGAAGGAACCCTTCCGAACATCGTTGCGTACAGTCTCCAAATTTGAGGTAGTTGAATTCGAAATTGAGACAAGCGATGGATTCATTGCCATCGGTGAGGCAGTTGAAACGCCAGCGATTACTGGTGATACATTAGAAAGGATACTTGCCGATTTAAGTGGCCCGGTGAAGGAACTGCTTATTGGTTCTACATTCTCTTCCGCACTCGAACTGAGCGCCGCTATTGCAGAGTTGTCGGTAGTATCGAGTGCAAAAGCTGCTGCTGACGTTGCACTCTTCAATCTTCGAGCAGCAATGGACAATGTGTCATTGCCTTCTCTTCTGGGCTGTCGCGTGCATTCCGTGGCGACTGATGTGACGATTCCGATCTCGCAGTTGTCAGATCTACCTGCCATTATGCAGAACCGTGTTGAAAAGGGGTTTCACTCCTACAAAGTGAAACTCGCCATGGAGCCGGTAGAGCTGTCCATTCAAAAGATTCAGTTGATCGGAGAACTAGTATTGAATTCGTCTGGGATTAGAATCGATCCCAATCAAGCGTGGACGGTCGCACACACTCTTGAATTCTTGAGAAGAGCCGAGTCACTTGGACTGGCTATCGAATACTTGGAGCAGCCAACGCCTGCAGAGGATAAGGCCGCATTGGCGCAGATTCGCCGAAATACCGATGTGCCGATCATGGCCGATGAATCATGTTTTACTATGCAAGACCTCCACGAACTCATCGAGCTGGAGGCGGTGGATCTTGTAAACCTGAAACTTCTTAAATCTGGCGGGATTTCTCCGACACTCGACATGGCTCACGTGGCCAAGAAAGCAGGAGTAAAAGCCCTTGTTGGAAGCATGATGGAGGGTGATCGAGGCGTGTATGCCGCCGCAGTTTTGGCAGGCACAATTGCGCCTGATGAGGTTCATGACCTGGATGCATCGTGGTGGGCGAGCGATTCCAATATCAAGTATGTCGATGGGGAGGTGAGCCTGACGTGAAGCATTTGATTGATCAGACGCTCACACAAGTCCCGGGAATGGTGCTCGGACTCTCCGCCTGCGGAGTGAGGACGATAGACGCGTACGGATATAGACAAGTCTTCGGAGTTGATTCCCCCCTGGCAATGACAAGTGATACGTCCTTTGATGCGGGTTCGATTACCAAAGTTCTCGCAACTACCGCGGTGATAATGCGCCTGGTTGATGTTGGTGAAATTTCATTAGACGCTAAAGCATCGAAGTATTTAAGCGCGTGGGCAAATACTGATAAAGATCAAATATCGGTACGTGATCTACTTCTTCACCGAAGCGGACTGTGGGAATGGCGACCACTTTACATTTCAGTCAGAGACCCTCAAAGAATCGTTGAGGAAATTGCCCGGATGCCCTTGAGGTATCCAGTAGGTGAAGGTCGGCATTACTCTGATCTTGGCTTTATTTCACTCGGGCAAATTCTCACCTCATTAGTCGGTGCAGATTTACCTACCCTGGTGAATGATCTGGTGCTGCAACCTCTTGGCATGAATGCAACATGCTATGCAATGCCACGGCCGGGTGCCCCCGTGGCTGCTACATCCCTCGGTGATGTGATTGAAAAGCAGATGGTCATCTCCAAGGTTCCATTTCCGGTGCCAGAGGAAGCCACGCAATTCAATAACTGGCGAACTCATGTGTTGGTCGGTGAAGTAAATGATGGAAATGCATTTCACCTTTTTAGGGGAGTCTCCGGACACGCTGGACTTTTCACAAATGCCGATGATCTGCTGACATTTGGCGAAGCGATGAGTTCAAGTATGCGAGACGAGGGGAGTTACTCTAGAAAGGTGACGAGAGAGTTCCTTACGACGGGTCCAGATACTGGTCAACAACTCGGTCTGAGGAGCTGGACTGATACTTACGAGAGCTGTACTGCTGAATTCTATGGACACACCGGCTTCCCTGGTGTTGTGCTTGCCTTCTCTCCAGAGCATGATTGCGTGGCTACTCTCCTGACAAACCGCCTTCATTGTGATGGGGAAATACCCGTCACGGAACTGCTCTGGCAACCTTTTTTAAGCGCTATCCACAAGAAGATCCACGGTTGAGGGGACACTATGGTTATGGATGATGGTACGAGGCAGATATCCAAAAATTATCAAGATCTTTTGGGAGATATCGGTAATTCATTTTCTTCATTTCACGCAAGTGAGGCGGCGATTGCGCATGCGGTGCTCGATCACCCGGAGGAAGTGGCAGGAATGAATATCTCGCAACTGGCGACATTTAGCGAAACTTCAGCTGCTTCTGTTGTTCGTTTTAGTAAAGCAATGGGCTTCAAGGGGTTTCCAGATTTTCGAATGGCCCTCGTCAGTGAGTTGAGTCGGCGAGATCATCTTGGTATTCACGGAAGTGAACTTGATGGCGGAATAACAATTCAGGACTCGCCGGAAGAAGTCATCAGGAAGATTTCGCAGGCAGATGCACGTGCAATCCAATCTACTGCGGCGCGCCTTGATGTCGCCAGTTTTGTGGCAACTGTGGATGCTTGGGAAAAGGCAGAGGTAATTGGGTTAATTGGTGTTGCATCCAGTGGTTATGTGGTGATGGATTTGCAGTTGAAGTTGAATCGACTAGGTAAGAATGCGATTGCGTGGAGAGATGCACACTCGGCCTTGACATCAATCTCATTGCTCAAACCAAACGATGTTCTAGTCGCGGTGAGTCATAGTGGAACCACGGTAGATATTGTTGATGTTATAACAGAATTCAAAGCACGTGGTGTAACTATCGTCCTGATTACAAATGGTATGCGTAGCCCGTCAACTGCTCTTGCGGATGTGGTTCTCTACACATCAGCTCGGGAAACTACATTCCGCAGCGGCGCTACAGCGAGCAGAATTGCGCAGTTGACCGTGGTCGACTGTCTCTGTGTTGCGTTGGCACAGAGACATTGGCGGGAGACAAAAACTGCTCTGGATTTATCGCGCGAAGTAATTCGGACGCGATCAGGAAAAAAGCCCCTTATCTAGCCAATATCTATTTCTATAACTACCCCTGTATCCGGAGCGGTAGGGCATGGATCGTTCAGTCTGACCTGTCGAACAGAGCACCCAGGGAGCGTCGCTCTAAATGTGATGTAGATCACTTTCTCTAAGTATGAAAATCTCTTGCGTGATATAACACATTCTGTGAAAATTCTCGCCATGTCACTCCCGAGTCTTGACCTCCTGTGCACTGAGCACATTGCCACTGATTTTCCATCTCTTCACTCTCTGACGGTGAAGGAGTTGGTTGATGCCATGAACCAGACCGATCAGCAGGTGGCCATGGCGGTCCAAAAGGAGCACGCCACCATCGGGTTGGCGATAGGAGCGATCGTTGATCGGATGTCCCGAGGAGGGCGCCTCATTTATGTTGGGGCCGGAACCTCCGGGCGACTTGGTGTTCTTGATGCCTCAGAGTGCCCACCAACATTCGGTATCGATCCGAGTCAGGTTGTGGGAATCATTGCTGGTGGCGATGGTGCTTTGAGAGCATCGATTGAGGGTGCGGAGGACTGCGTCGAAGAAGCATTTGCAGTGATTGAAAACCTTGATATTCAACCCAACGATAGTGTTGTTGGAATCGCAGCAAGCGGTCGAACGCCATATGTGATTGGGGCGATCGAAGCTGCGAAGAAACGCGGAGCGCTCACTGTAGGACTTTCATGTAATAAGGGATCAGCTTTATCAAGAGTTGCCGATATGTCGATCGAAATTGATTCAGGTCCAGAAATTTTGGCCGGATCAACCCGCCTAAAGGCAGGAACGGCAACGAAGTTGGTCCTTAATATGATTTCAACTATTGCGATGGTAAAGCTTGACAAGGTCTATCAGAACATGATGATCGACGTACGTGTATCCAATCTCAAACTTCGGGCACGAGCAATAACTATCCTAGTTAGCCTTGCAGGGACTGATCCCGTTACCGCAGAGAGCGCCCTTGATCGAGCACATGGGAGCGTGAGGCATGCATTGGTGATTTTGAATCGCCAAGTATCTTATGAAGAAGCTGATGCTCTGTTGAAGACACACAAGAACGACTTGGATAAGGTCCTGGTGTCTCATGTCTAAACATAGCGATGCCATGATCGTGAATATCAATCGAGTTGATGTAATTTCGGCAATCAACAATCACTCTTCCTTTTTTTCTGAACCTGAAAAACGTTGTGCTGCAGCAATTTTGGAGAATCCAGAACTGGTCTCACGTGAATCTATTACAGAATTTGCTCGTCGCGCACAGACCTCAGAGGCGACTGTTGTTCGCTTTTGCAAGAAGGTCGGCTTTACGGGATATCCAAACTTGAGACTTTCGCTTGTGGCAACGTTGGGATTTCGCGCTGGCTCAGGTTCCACAAAAGGTCTTCTTGAGTTTGGGATCATCCAAGAAGACACCACTGAGGAATTACTCGAGAAGATTGCCTTTTCGAGCCTTGAAGCTATTCGCCTTACATCGGGAAGTCTTGATGCCCGTTTGATTGACGATGTTGTTAAGGCGATAGAAGCGGCTCCTACGGTTGGGGCTTATGGTGCAGGCGCTAGCGGTCTGATTGCCTCTGATCTTCAGATGAAATTGAACCGAGTGGGCAAGCCCTGTCTCGAATGGACGAATAGCCACATGGCTCTAAACGCAGTGGCAGCGCTTGCGAAGAATGATGTGCTCTTCATAATAAGTCACAGCGGCGAGACTGCTGACAGCATTGCTGTTGCAACTGAGTTTAAGGCTCGTGGAGTGAAGATCGCCCTCATTACGAATGCGGCATCCAGCACTCTCGCCGAAATAGCTGATTATGTTCTTCACACGCATGCGGAGAAGAACCTTCTCCGTGTAGGAACAACCGTTAGTCGTTTGGCTCAGTTGTATGTAGTCGACTGCATTGCACTGGCATTGGTTCATAACACGTGGGAAACATCCAAGGAAGCACTTAGTGAAGCGCAGGAAGCTGTAGGGCGTCACATTACGTATAGGAATTGGCTCTACCAAGAGTCAAGTGGAGAGAAAAAGCAAGTGCAGGCGCGTAAACGAAGTAATCGGCGATGAACTAAATCCATTCTCCAAACAATCTGAAGGAGCAAAGTAAGAATGAAGAAATACAACCTAATGAAGAGGAGTAGGTTGGTCGCCGGTGCGGTATTGCTCGCGACTTTAGCGCCTACCTTGTACACAACATCCGCTCATGCTGATACAGAGACGACACTAAACGTATGGTCTTGGCGACCAGAGGATGCATCGGCTTACAAAGACATTTTCGCGGTTTACGAAGCTGCGCACCCCAATATCAAGGTTAATTTCCAGACATATGTGGCGACGCAGTATCCGCAGATTCTCACGACAGGACTAACCGGGAAAAATGGGCCAGATATCGTCCAAACTCAGGCTTATGGCCGCCTCCAGCCCTTCGTTCTCGGTGGCAATCTTGTCCCCCTCAATGGCAAGGTCTCTGGATTGTCCAATATCGCAACAGCAAATCTCGGAGGATCATCTGGTCACATCGATGGCAAAATTTATGGTGTTCCATTTGCCACCCAGACTATTCAGATGTTCTACAACAAGGATATTTTTGCCAAATATAATCTCTCGGTCCCAAAGACCTGGGCAAACTTCATAAAGAATAACGATACGCTGAAGAAGGCCGGCGTTATTCCAATGTCTGTGGGCGCCAAGGACACATTCTTACTTCCACTGATTAGCGAGGCTTTCACATCTGCCGTTTACGGTGGTCCTGCATTTGAGAGAGATGTGTTAAGTGGGAATAAAACCTTCGAAGACCCATTGTATGTAAAGGCGATTTCAACCTTCGCTGATATGAAGGAATACATGCCGGATAATGTCGTCGGGGTTAGTTATTCAGATTCTCAGACCTTGTTTATATCTGAACGAGCAGCAATGTTTCCAGGTGGGTCATTTGAGCTTGGTTTTTTTCAGGCCCAAAACCCAAATTTGAAAATCGGTACTTTCCAGATTCCACCTCCACCGGGATCTGCTAGTAAAACCGGATTGACACCAACATATGTTGATGGTTCTTGGTCGTTGAACGCAAAGAGCACGAACCAGGCCGCAGCACTTAACCTCCTGCGCTGGATGGCATCGCAGCAATTTGGACAACTTTTCTCGAATAAGTTGTCGCAGATGTCACCAATTCGCGGAGTTACCTTCATAAACCCACTGCTAGCGCAGATGGCTGCAAATGCGAAGAGATATCCAGCTCCTTATCTATTGATTGCTGACTTCCGATGGGCTGCCCCAACCGGAACGGACATTATGGCTCCTGGATTGCAAAAATTGTTCCTTGGAACAACCAATCCTGCCCAGCTGGCTACAGCACTGCAGACGGGCATCTCTACGTGGTTCAAGCCAAAGAAATGAGAAAAGCCCCCCCTTCCGGGCCCCACACCCGGAAGGGGGGCGTTCGTCTTTCGAGGAGCGCCTCCTTTTATTTTGTACTCCCCGCTGTTCTTATATTCGGGGTTTTTATTCTCTATCCAATGTTCATGGCTTTTAGTTACGCTTTTTTTGAGTGGCATGGAACTGCGAGAGGCGCGTTTCATGGCATTGGCAATTTCATAACTCTTTTCACTCGAGAGCCGTATAAGACAGATGTGCCTCGTGCTTTTTCGCACAACATTCTGATTTTCGGCGCCGAGATGATTCTTCAAAATACGATTGGGTTAGGGATCGCGTACGCACTTCACAATTTGAAGCGCGGTAAGCGATTTTTCCAGACCCTTTATACTCTTCCGTATCTGGTCAGCTCAATCGTTATTGGTTATCTCTGGACGTTGATGCTTTCATCGACTTTTGGACCTGTAAATAGACTTCTGGAGATCATCGGGTTAGATAAATTTGCCCTTCCTTGGTTGGGCGATCCAAGGACGGCGATCTGGGTACTCATCCTTGTTGTTACCTGGCAATGGATTGGTTTCCCTGTTCTTCTCTACGGTGCTGCCCTGGGTGGCGTACCAGCGGATCTGGAGGAAGCAGCGTCAATCGATGGCGCAAATCGACGACAACGATTTTTTGCAGTCACCCTTCCGCTTATCATGCCGGCGGTGACGACTGTAAGTGTTCTAGGGTTTATTGGAGCAATGGAGGCTTTTGCACTTCCCTATGCACTGGGGGGCTCTACTGGAAGCCCAGCGGGCTCGACTGACGTTCTCTCACTTGTCTTCTATCGAGTTGCTTTTGAATCAGGAGATTCCAACGGAACTGGAATCTCATCTGCACTCGCCACACTTTTATTCATTTTTATTTTTGGTGCTTCAGTTCTTGCAACTGGAATCATGAGACGTCGTGAGGAAAACCGTACATGAGGAATTTTTCGACTTGGCAAAATACGAGCGAGAAACCAAAGAGGCTTGGCAACTTTGTTGTTATGGGCCTTTTAATTCTCTATTCCTTCATTGCCCTCGGACCACTCCTGCTTATGGTGGTCGGCTCATTCCGCACTAGCAGCGCCATTTTTACCAACCCACTCGGATTTGAGTGGCCGCCATCAGTGCAATCATTTGTAAAAGCCTGGGATCAGGCGCATTTTTCCGTTTATTTTCTAAACTCAATACTGGTAACTGTAAGTTCTGTTCTTATCAGCACCTCTGTGTCCGTTTTAGCGGCATATGCCCTTGCTCGGAGTCGGGCACGTTCAATGCGAATTCTCGAAGCAACTTTCCTTTCAGGTTTGATGCTTCCAATCCAACTTGCGATTGTTCCTATTTTTCACCTTCTTGACGGCTTCAACATGATAGATAGTCTTCCTGGTTTAATTCTGGTTTATTCGGCGGCTGGTATTCCTTTCTCTGTATTTGTCCTTGTGGCATTCTTTAGACAGTTGCCAGAAGATTTGGAAGAGGCGAGCGTTATCGATGGAGCCAGTGCCTTTCGTCGATTCTGGTCAGTTATGGTTCCTTTGGTTCGCCCCGCTATTGCCGCCGTTGCGATCTTCAGATTTGTTCCAGTATGGAATGACTTTCTATACCCGCTGATCCTTCTCCGATCGAGTAACCATTACACGCTTCCAGTCGGACTTGCCTCGTTCTTTGGCCAATACCAGACTGACTGGTCGCTACTTTTTGCTGGACTCGTAATTACAACCCTGCCGCTTATTATTCTGTTCTTATTAGCTTCAAAGCAGGTTATTGCTGGACTAACTGCAGGAATGGGGAAATAGTGTTAGACCTTCAGGTGTTGGCCGGTGGCGTTATTGTTTCGTGTCAGGCGAGATCCGATAATCCTTTGCATGGTCCACAGTTCATGCGTGCCTTCGCGCTTGCAGCTGAAATGGGTGGAGCTGTAGGCATTCGTGCTGAAGGTATCGCTGATATTTCAGCCATACGATCGGCAGTTCAAATTCCCATTATCGGAATAAAGAAAATCCTGGACGGTAGACCCGTCTACATCACGCCGACCTTTGAGGCAGCAGCATCTGTTGTTGCGGCAGGCTCCGACATAGTTGCCATTGATGCCACTCATCGGCCAAGGGTAGATGGGCCGCCTGCGAGTGAATTAATCAAAAGAATCCGCGAGGAGTTAGGTGTGCGTGTGATGGCCGATGTTGACGATCTCTCGAGTGGTATTGCCGCAGCGTCGGCAGGGGCTGATTTGGTTGCAACTACTCTCGCGGGCTACACCACTTCACCTACTCCGCAAGAGCCGGACTTCGCGGTTATAACAGCCCTCGCCAACTCCGTTGGTATTCCAGTCATTGCAGAGGGGCGGATGTGGGCCCCTGAAGATGTAGCTAGGGCATTTGGTGCCGGAGCGTTCGCCGTTGTGGTGGGTACTGCGATTACAAATCCTTGGAAGATCACCGAGCGAATCGTGAGAGCCTCTCCAAGGGGAAATAGGCATTGAGCAACTTATCTGTTCAACTTGACGAGATCCTAAATTGTGGGGCTGCGGATCGGCTTTATTCTGGGGCTTCTGTAGCTGTCTTTACGCCTCAAGATCAATTGATTTTCTCCTATGTGGGCACACACACATACGGTGACGACCGAGGAGTGTCAGCAACAAGTCTTTTTGATCTTGCTTCAGTGTCCAAGGCATTTGTTGCCACAACGATTCTTTCCTTGATTGAGGAAGGCACGTTGGATCCCGAGCAACGGGTAGCTGAGATCTTGAAGGTTGGCACTGGAGATGGCGCCGAAGAGATCACACTTCGCCATCTTCTAACTCACACCGCAGGCTTACCTGGAGATGTATTTGTGTGGAAAGAACCTGCTCTTTCACTTGAGGAGCGATGGGTGAAAGCGTTGGCGGCACCGCTTCATTCACGACCTGATTCGATCTTTCATTATGCGTGCATTGGGTACATCGCAGCTGGGCGAATTGCCGAACTAGTGACAGGAAAGACTCTCGTCGATCTAGTGACGGAGAGGGTCATTCATCCGCTGGAACTACCTCACACTCAATTTGGTCCAGTCTCCCGTGAAATAGCCGTGGCGACAGAGGATGAGTCTTTTATCGGCCGTGGAATCGTGCGAGGCGAAGTCCATGATGAACTTGCCTGGTCGCTCGGAGGGCACGTTGGAAATGCCGGAATCTTCTCCACTGCCGCTGACGTGCTGACTTTTGCTCGATCCTTGTTGAGTGACGGCAGCGATGGTGCCAAGCCAATCCTGGGAGCATATGGGCGGCATCTCATCTCAACATCGTTCTTGACGGAAAAACACGGAGCTACCTTCGGTCACAGCATGGGTCTAAGGATCGGCGATCCGGTCTTCATGGGAGCAGTTCAAGGCCTTGGTCACACGGGTTTCACCGGAACAATGTTTGTAGTGGACACAGAACGCGACACCGTCACAGTCTTGCTTACAAACAGAGTGCATCCATCTCGAGAGTTGGTGGATCTTCAGACCTTTAGATCCACTGTAGTTGAATTAGTTGCAGCACATGTGGATCGATCTCGCTGATGATCCTTTGTGTAGATGCAGGAGCGACCTCAAGTAAATGGAGTGCGAAGAAAGAAGATGGTTCTTTGATTTCCGGCAGAGCTGAACATTTCACCGGTCACATTTTTGACGAAATTGCCCATGAGCGGGTAAGAGAAATTCTGCGGAAGATTAAGCGTGATTTGGGGGTTACGGAACCCGTAACTGAGATAGTCGCGGGGGTAACAGGTTTGGAGAAAGGGTCGGCGATAAGTGATGAGATCGCCAGGTCAATTTCATCAGTTTTCGATCTCACTCTGGAATTCGTTCAAGTGATAAGCGATATAGAACTGGCGTATGCATCGATTTTTGCTCCAACTGAAGGAATCTTGATATATGCAGGAACAGGGTCAATCGCAATTTCTGTTGATAAAGATGGCAATATCAGCAGGGCAGGCGGCTGGGGTTTTCACAACGGCGACGACGGTGGCGGGTACTCAATAGGACGAGATGCACTCCGGTACACAACATCGAAATGGGATCATGGTCTGGATCCGTTCAACGACCCACTCTCAGCCGCAGTTCTCGCTCAAGCATCTTCCAGGGATTGGGGAGAACTACGGAGTTACGTTTATGGCGGTGGGCGTAGCGCCGTGGGGGAATTAGCATTAGCTGTGACGGAAGCGGCAAGGTCTGGCTCTGAGGAGGCACTAAATCTTCTTCTTTTGGCTGGGCGGGAGTTAGCGAATTTGGGTGATGCGTTGCGGGAAAGACTTCAACTGAAGAAGTTTGCTGCAATGGGTGGCACATTCAAATTGCATCCAGTGATTTTGAAATCACTTACAGAGAGACTGGGTGAAGATGTCCTCTATGTTGAATCAGATATTTCTCTCACGTGGCTTAAGCGACACCGCTAGGCAGCGAATATCGTACTTTTTTGTCTTTAGTAATTAAGCCATCCTCCAAAAGTGTCCGTAGAGCCTTTTCAACTTGAGATGGTTCGTGCCAGAGCTTCATAATTTCAGCTTCTGTCAATGACTCGTTTTCGCGAAGAGATTGAATGATAGTTCCGCGACACTGTCGATCGGTTCCATGCCACGCCTGAGTTTTTCGAATCTGCTTGGATTTCGGAAATCCCAATAATCTCCATTGACACTTCTCGTTCACGGGACAGATGTCACATTTAGGATTTTTTGTGGTGCAAATCAGCGCTCCGAGTTCCATGGTCCCTGCGGCCCATAAATGAGCGCCTTCCTTCGGAATCAATGCCTCACGGGACCTCTTCTCATTATTGGTTGGCGTTGAGGTTGGAAATTCGCTTCCGTCGATGACCCGTGAGAGAAATCTTCGGATGTTGATATCCAGCACCAGAGAGCTTTCTTCAAAGGCAAAAGCAACAATTGCTGCGGCTGTGTAGTCGCCAATTCCGGGTAGCGCAAGCAACGCTGCTTGTGATCTTGGCACATTGCCTGCGTATTCATGGGTAATGATTTTTGCGCATTCATGAAGTCGAAGTGCTCGACGAGGGTAACCGAGCCGTCCCCAAGCGGTGAGGAGGTCGGCGGTTGTAGCTGATGCAAGAGCAGCAGGAGTGGGCCAACGCTGCATCCACTCGCTCCACTTTGGAAGCACACGACTCACTGGTGTTTGCTGCAACATGAATTCGCTCACCACGACACCCCATGGGTCGCTCTTTCGCCACGGTAGATCGCGTTTATTCTCCACAAACCAGGCGATCACTTCCTTGTCTAAGGAGTTCATTCCCCAGTGATCTTTACCCTTTTGAGTGCCTGGTCGAGTCTGGAAACTTCAACAATTTCCATACCATCTATCTTTGTGTCGCTTCCCGTTGGAACAAGAGCGCGTTTGAATCCCAAACGAAATGCCTCCGCCAATCTCCGATTGACACCACTCACCTTTCGTATCTCTCCCGCAAGTCCGACTTCGCCAATTGCAACTAGATCTCCAGGAAGCGCCAACCCTTTTGCTGCGGATGCGACTGCTAGAGCGAGGGCCAAGTCTGCTGCGGGTTCGGTCATCTTCATTCCACCGACGGTTGCGGCGTAAACATCGCGGCCGGCAATCCTAATATTGGCGCGAAGCTCAAGGACGGCCAATGTCATTGATGTGCGTGCAGAATCAAGTCCACTCGTCACTCTGCGCGCATTTCCATAATCATTGTCGCGACCCGCTCCCACGAGTGCTTGTATTTCTGCAAGAAGTGGTCGACGGCCTTCTAGGGTCACGGTTACACATGTGCCTGGTACGGGTTCGGTGTGCCGTGAAGTGAAAAGCCCTGTCGGATCCGCAACGCTTTCGATACCACCGTCGTGTAAGTCAAAGCAGCCAACTTCGTCACTAGCGCCAAAGCGATTCTTCGTTGCACGGATAAGTCGAAGACGTGAATGACGCTCACCCTCGAATTGAAGAACAACATCGACAATATGTTCGAGCAAACGAGGTCCGGCGATCGAACCGTCTTTTGTCACATGGCCAACAAGCAAGAGCGTGATGTCGCGCTCTTTTGTAAGACGGATGAGCGCGGCTGCGACTTCGCGTATTTGAGTCACTCCGCCGGCAGCACCTTCGGCGGCTCCACTGCTCATGGTCTGGATGCTGTCGATAATGAGAAGGTCCGGATGCACAGAGTCAATGTGAGAGATGACGGCGCCAAGATCATTTTCAGAAGCGATCCAGAGAAGGGGATCAACCGCGTCGATTCGCTCAGCACGCAGTCGCACCTGCGATGCAGATTCTTCACCACTTATATAGAGAGCGCGCATTCCACGCGATGCGCTCTTTGCGCAAACAGCGAGAAGAAGCGTCGACTTTCCAACTCCTGGCTCGCCCGCGAGAAGAATTGCCGCCCCGGGAATCAACCCGCCTCCAAGGACGCGATCCAACTCCGAGACGCCAGTTGAACGAGTAGCAGCGCTGGAGAGGTCTACCTCGCCTATAGGGGAGGCGTCTTTTGTCACTGCACCTGGTACGAGCGAAAGGCGCTTGGGTGCCGCAATCTCTTCGACACTGCCCCACACTTGGCATTCCCCGCATCGGCCAACCCATTTGGTGGTTGTCCATCCGCATTCAGAGCAGCGGTAGGGGTCCTTTTCGGGTTTTGCCATGGGGACAGCCTAGAGCGAAGGTCTGACTAGATCCGCCCGGAGGCGATTGAGGCGGGGTGGGAGAGCACGAATAGAGGGAGTTGGCGCTTGGAGAGTTCCGCGACCGCCGCGACTCTCTCATCGCAGTACTTCGCCAGAATGTCGTAGACATCGCGACCTAAGAGTGCGACAAGTTCGGCGCGGTTGGAGATGTACACGGGTTCTAGGCCGACATGTGCCTCAGTGTTACTCGTGCAGTACCAGTCGAAGTCGTTCCCACCGTCGCCCCAGGCAAGACGTTCGTACTCGCCAATGACCGTTATGGAGTATTCACGCTCGCCGACCTCTCGAGTTTCAAAACTCCTACGAAGCGGAAGCTGCCAACACACATCCGGTTTTGTATCGACGAAGTGGATGCCTTCCTTCTGTGCGAGGTGATGAAGCACGCAACCGAAATTCCCAGTGAATCCTTCTGCTTCAAAACCTTTTCGATTAAGGAAGATGCATGATCCATCGACCGTTCGAGTCTTCCGTTCATCCTCCTCATCAGTTTCAGAGAGTTGCAGAGAACCACCTGTGAAATCACCGCGTGCACGATCATAGAATTGCCACATCTCACGAGTCAGCAAATTGGCTGCTTTCTGAACTCGAATTTCATCGTCCTCATCTGAGTACATTGCACCTTCGGTACAGCAACCATCATTGGGACGATCGGCGAATACCCCTTTGCAGCCATCGCCATAAATGCAGGTCCAATATGAAGTGAGCCAGGTTAAATCGCATTTGTAGATTTCGCCTTCGTCTTTAGGATCGGTAAATTCGATCCAGTCACGAGCGAACCCTGGCTTTATTTCGGACATAGTCTCAGAGCCTACGGGCTATTGCTTTATAACGCACATCAGTTGCGGGTAGCCTTGAGACATGACGAGTATCGACAATCCTGGACACATTGGTGTGATCGGCGCGGGCATTATGGGTGAAGCATTAATCAGCGCCATGATCTCTGCAGGTGTGCGACCCGAAGCCATCACCATTTCAGAGAAGCGCGAAGAGCGAGCGACTGAATTGACGGATACCTACGGAGTGCGAGTCGCTGATCTAGAGAGCAATGTTTCAAAGAGCGAAGTATTGCTCCTCGTCGTCAAGCCACAGGATATGACATCCCTCCTATCTGATATTAAGGATCTACTCCGCCCAACCACTTTGATCATCTCTTTTGCGGCCGGCAAACGCATTGAGTTCATTTCAAATCTTTTAGGTTCGTCAAACCCAGTCATTCGGGTGATGCCAAACACACCCACCCTTGTTGGAGAGGGGATGGCAGCAATCTCAACCGGACCGCATGTGACGCCCGAACAGTCCCAGTTCGTCCGCGACTTCCTCTCAGCAACAGGTCGAGTTGTCGAAGTCGACGAGAGTTTGCAAGATGCAGTCACTGCGGTAAGCGGATCAGGCCCGGCGTACTTCTTCTATTTTGTCGAGTCAATGATCAAAGCCGGAGTAGATCTTGGACTCTCTGAAGAAATAGCAGCCGAACTTACGATTCAAACAATCGTTGGATCGGCGAAACTGCTTTCCACTTCCCAGAAGAGCCCAACCACCCTCCGTGAGAATGTGACGAGTCCAAATGGAACTACTGCTGCGGCGATTTCTTCATTCTCGCAATCCGATCTACCTGGAATTGTGAAGAGGGCGATGACTGCGGCTCGTGACCGTTCGCAAGGATTGGCGTAACTGAGCAATTATGAAGAGAACTTCCCTATTTCTAATGTCAATACTCCTTCTGGCAACAGTTTCGATGGTTGCCCAAGGAGCGACTCCCACTGTCACCATCCAGCCGATGACACTTATTGCGAAGCTCGCGAGCGAAGATCAAGCGTACGGAATGCTTGTAAGAGGCAAGAGCATCTATCTCTTTGGAAATGTTACTGGGGTTGTTAGCACCGATGGCTATGTGCAGGCATTGGACGCAACTGGCCAAGTTCAGTGGTCTCTCGCACTTGACGCTGGCCAGAATGAAATCGCAACTGCGGCAACCATAGATGCACGGGGAAGTATTTGGATTCTTGGCTCCTCGGCGGCTGCGACGCCGGTACCGAGTCCTTATGACACTGCTACTGTCACTTCTGCTCCAACACCAACAACTGCAACCGACATTGCCCTGAATCCTGATGCGGTTCAGGTTGACCCTGTACTGCCCATGCGTCAAGATCTCACTCACGTAATTGCCTGGAAAGTTTCTCGCAGTGGAACTTTGTTGGGGACTTTCACTCTTGCTATGAATCGACCAGTTCTTGTACGGACTGCGATCAGTACTTCTTCTGGAATCGCCTTTGCAGGAATTGCTTCCACCAACTCTGGCAATGCTGGTTTTTATGCAACTTCCGACTTGAACGGGTTGATGAGCAAACCACTCAACGTCGGGAAGGTGGATTCCGAACTGAACGCTCTGGCAAAAATGGAAAACGACACGGTTGGAATTTTTGGTGCAAGTTCTGAATCCATTTCTGGAACTAAGCTCATGGGCAAGAGGGACGGAATTATTTCCTCGGTTTCGGTCTTGGGCAAACTTGGCAAGGTCCTGCGGAGTTCACATGTGAAAAGTACCCGATCGTGGCAGAGCGCGACCAATTCGATATTCCTCGGTGGCGATTCAGTAACGGCTGGGACAATGGAAGCAGTGGTCACGAAGTTCTCCCCCGCCTTTGTGCCAACATGGACCACCCGATACCCGTCATCTTCGCCGGCGATGACGGTTGATGGAACAATCTCCCACTTCGCTCTTTTCTCACCTACTTCCCTTATTCAGGGGGTAAAGGGCTGGAAGCCGGCCGAGGGGACCTCTGTAGCTCTTGCTTATAACTCCAGAGGGGCTATTACCGGTGCTTATCGAGTTGCAGGCATGCCGATCTCCATTGGATATAGCCGTGACCTGGGAGTTGTGGTCCTAGGCAGGGGCACTTTAGGCGTTTCCATCTTTCATACCTTGACCAGGTAATGTAACCCCCTTAGAGGGTTGAGTATTGAATCAAAAGGAGAAAGTGGCGTATGGGTTCAGTTATTAAGAAGCGACGCAAACGGATGGCCAAGAAGAAGCATAAGAAACTTCTGAAGAAAACCCGTATTCAGCGTCGCAACGCCAAGTAATACATTTTTTTGGGATTGGGTTCTCGATATTAACCCTGACGTACTAGCCGGAAAACCCTAGGGTTTAAGCAAGCTTATTTTGCCTGCGACCGGAACAACTGCGTATCGCACTTTATTGACTCTTACCCAAGCGCTGTCGGGCGGGTTGCTGTTCTGTGTATTCGAAATAAGGTGCACTACAGTTTTGGCTCCCGAGGGATTGAGATCGGCAGCGCAAATCCGACTCTGGCACCCAAAGATCATTGTTCGATTGTCGACACTGAGTTGAGCATTCGGCAACCCATAACTCTCTGTGGTGAGTGTTATGGGTTGTGCAGCGTCTGAAACATTGTCCCATCGGATTTGTGTTGGTCGCGGGATTGAAATTCTGCTTGCCGTGAGCCAACTTGCAATGACTCCGGCAGCGCTCTTATTTAGAGTGACTCCATAACCAGCGACAGCGACAGCGCCGATCGACGTGTCCAAAGTTCGATAGTTCCATTGCGGAGAATTTCCTGTTCTCGTTGCAAGACGAACTTCACCTGCGATGACCTGTTTCTGTTGGTTGACTTGTAGTACCGAGTCGTAAATGACACTTACCTTGGATCCCACAGCTACGGCGCTTACATGAGTTCCAACATCGCCGGTAGTCCGATTATCCGTCTTTCTATCGCCATCAACTAGTTCGTATGCCCATTTTCCCGACGCGCCCTTGAACGCTCCAAGGAGGATTCCTTGCGTTTCATCACGGTAGAAAACTTGAATGCCGATTGCCGTACTTGCACATGCATTACTGACACTCACATCGCTCGCCGTCCGAACTCGATTTGGTTGATCATATGGTTGAACGATGGGGCCGTTTCCATCCACGATTTCAAATGTGAACTTACTTCCATCGTACGTTGCATGGCGCAAGTCATCATCCACGAGATCGGAATAGAAAATGTGCAAATTCTGATTATTGCCACTTCCGCTCACACAAACCGAGACAGGTCCAGACGTGTCGTGAACTGTCCTCCCCAGTGTTCCTCCGCGCCCATCAACAGTGATCTTTTTCCAAATTTTGCCGGTCCAGAGGGCTAGCTTGAGATCCTTCCTAGTACTCGATGTATAAACAATTGCAGGCTGAGATTTAAAAAGTGTGGAGGCTATATGTTTTCCATCAGAAGTCGCATCCAAAAGGGTCGCTTTCCACGCAGGCTGCGGCGTAACTTGATTTGTGCGGACTGTTTCGGACTGCCCCAGGTCATTTTTTGCGAAGATGGAGAAACTATACGAAACGCCGTTTTTAAGTCCAGAGATAAGAACGGGACTTGATGTAGCGGTAATTTGCTCACCCGTTTTCTCGTTTGTGATGTTGTACTCTGAAATTTGTGCCATACGGACATTGGCGGGCAAATCGAAAGTTATGATCGTGGAACGATCTCCAATAAGCGCGGATGGATTTTGCGGGGGAAGAGGAATTGCGCTAGAGATCCCAGCCGGTGGCTTATTTCTTAAGTCCGCGAGCATGGCGACTAACAATGGACCTGGTTCGTGGAACACCTCACCCATTCCCAAATCGGGAGTCATGACAGAATTCTGCGAGGAAGTGAAGGTGGCTTCATCAAGATGGCTAACAGAGGATCCGACCTCATATCGGGATGGAGTGTAGAGAAGTGGTTTCACTCCATTGTTCGCCGCGATTCCGAGCGGTCCAGACCATACGAGAGTATTCGTGAGTGCCGTCCCTAAGTCATAGGAGGGAGATTGGAAGTCGGAAAGTCGTTGGCCGTTTAGAGTTTGAGCATAGGCATCAAATGCAGTTGGCTGATCAAGGATTCCAAATTTAAAATACGGGTCGAACGCGTCCGTGGAAAGAAAACCTAGTCCGTGACCAAGTTCGTGGATAAAGACGGATTCGAGATCGTATTCAGTTCTCGTTGGGGCTCCGTCATTCCGCTTATCCCAGGCCGCGTCCGAGTTTGCTTGGATGACAATCTCTGGATTCAATGGATCTAAATCTTCGCCGGTAATTGCATTCGCAAGTGCGGAGGGATACCAGAGTGTGGCGTCTGGAGCGTTCTTAAAACTTGAGAAGTAATTGCCGGGACGGGCACTCCCCAGAATTCCAGAAGAGGATGAGTGACCCCACGTTGCCTCCACTAAAATTGGAACCGTCGATTCAAAATTCGCCGACCAGATATCGATTGCTCCTTGAACATCTATTTTCGCCCACTCCGGAAAATTATTGTAGGTAACAACGAAGGTGCTCTTCTTCTCAAGGTTGATACCGGGAGCTTTTGGAGTGGTTACATGTGTTGTTGTCGTTCCTGCGTATGTGTGCCCCCATGTAGTTGAGGGAATTTCATGGAAGAGAGATAGCGCAGGAGCAGAGGGAGCGGTAATGAGCCCAGCAAGTACCGCCGCAACAGCAAAGCTGATGCGGATTCGATTACGTAGGTGAGCTTGCATATTGGGAAAAGGTATCAGGGTGAGATGATAAGAGGGTGCCGCTATATTGGGCTCCGCCGCTAGTAATCGCGGTACTGATCGCTCGGAAAGGTCGAAAATGCGTACTCTCGTAACTATTTACAGCAGGCATGGCTGTCATCTCTGTGAAGTTGCTGTCAGTACGCTGGAACTATTACGAAATGAAATGGAATTTGATATAGAAGAACGGTTCATTGACGGGGATACCGCTCTAGAGAACGCGTATGGCGACCAAGTGCCGGTAATTCATATCAATGGCGAGCATCATGATTTTTTCCGAGTCGACCCCGATAGATTCAAAGCTTCCCTTGATAAACATCGTCAGCATCGATAATTCGATACGAGTATCCCTGCTCTGAGAGAAAGCGCTGACGATTCTGTGCGAAGTCTTGATCAATCGTGTCCCGTGAAACCACAGAGTAAAACCGCGCCGTCCGACCATCTGATTTAGGACGCAGAATCCTTCCGAGACGTTGCGCCTCTTCTTGTCTCGAACCAAACGCACCGGAGACTTGGATGGCAACAGTTGCATCGGGAAGGTCAATGGAAAAGTTTGCTACTTTCGAAACAACAAGGCATTTGATTTCACCTTTTCGGAATAGATTAAAAAGTCGTTCCCGCTCCTTTATTGGTGTCTCACCTTTAATAAGTGGAACCCCAAGTACCTCTGAGAGTTCATCAAGTTGGTCGATGTACTGCCCGATAACAAGCACTTGATCGTTGGCATGGTGCTTGGCCAACTCCTCGACAACCTTTCTTTTGGTCACGGTCGTCGCACAGTGGCGGTATCGATTTTCTGGCTCGGCTGTTGCGTATGCAATTCGCTCAGCCTCGGTTAAAGTGACTCTTACTTCAATGCATTCGGCTGGCGCGATGTATCCCTGAGCTTCGATCTCTTTCCAGGGCACGTCATATCTTTTTGGCCCAATCAGGGAAAATACTTCACCTTCTAGTCCGTCTTCGCGGACGAGCGTTGCTGTAAGCCCGAGGCGCCGGCGCGATTGAATATCGGCGGTAAACCGAAAGATGGGGGCGGGCAGAAGGTGAACCTCGTCATAAATAATCAGCCCCCAGTCATGTGTGTCGAAGAGATCAAGGTGGGCGTAGACACCGTTCTTCTTCTTCGTCATGACTTGGTAGGTGGCAATTGTGACTGGGCGGATTTCTTTTTTTGATCCGGAATACTCCCCGATTTCATCGTCATTGAGGGTGGTTCGAAGAAGAAGCTCTTCGCGCCATTGACGGGCCGCAATGGTGTTAGTCACAAGAATGAGAGTGGTTGCTTTTGCATGGGCCATCGCGGCGGCGCCGACAATGGTCTTTCCAGCACCACAAGGAAGCACAACTACGCCTGAACCGCCGTGCCAGAAGCCTTCGGCGGCGAGCTGTTGGTAGGGGCGAACTTTCCATCCGTCTTCGACAAGAGCAATCTCATGGGCTTGTCCGTCAACGTATCCTGCAAAATCCTCAGCCGGCCACCCAAGTCGCAAGAGCGCCTGCTTGATATGGCCACGTTGACTCGCATGGACGCAGATCGTTTGAGTGTCAATTCTTGTACCAAGCAGAGGTGCAATCTTCTTTGCTCGAATCACTTCTTCCAGTACCGCAGTGTCCGTGGTTATGAGAATAAGTCCATGTACTGGATCTGATTCCAAACGTAAACGACCATACCGAGACATAGTTTCTGCAACATCGACAAGAATGGAATGAGGCACTGCGTAGCGAGAATATTTAATGAGTGTGTCGATTACTTGTTCTGCATCATGTCCAGCTGCACGCGCGTTCCACAACCCAAGAGAGGTGAGCCGGTAAGTATGAATATGCTCGGGCGAGCGCTCTAACTCTGCAAAGGGTGCAATGGCTCGGCGACACTCAATGCTTAACGGATGATCGATATCAAGGAGAAGCGTTTTATCGCTCTGGACGATTAAAGGTCCATCACTCATGGAGCAACACTCTGATAAATTGATGAAGGAATTCGCTCCGTGCTGAAAGTTCTTTGACGCTAGCCCATTCGTCCTTGGCGTGTGCCCCTGCTCCCACCGCACCTAAACCGTCGAGTACATTGGCTCCGGCGGCTGCCGCAAAGTTCCCATCGCTCGCGCCTCCAACGCTTGCTGCTCCAAGCTCGAAACCGATCTCCTGTGCAACTTTTGCCGCAATCTCGTACAGAGATCGAGTGGACGTCGGTTCGAGAGGCGGACGGTTGAGGCCGCCTGAAATCTCGATACGCGCCTTTGGATTCTGGGGTGCAAGCGTTCGGATAGCTTGGTCGACGCGGATCAATTCTGCTTGGGAGTATGACCTGATATCGACGTCGAGGGTTGCAAGGTCAGGAACCGTATTTGTTGTGTTGCCAGATCGCAGAACAGTTGGCACAACAGTTGTTCCGTGAGATGTGTCTTCCAGAGCTGCCATCTGCCCGACAATCGAAGCTATCTCGGTAGTGGCGTTAATTCCTTTTTCTGGCTCTAGACCAGCATGCGCTGCTCTGCCATGAACGCAGATCTGATACATCGACGTGCCTTTTCGGCCTATTTTGACCTTTCCCTCAACCGCTGCCTCAAGTACGAGCACTGCTTTTGACGAGCGAGAAATTTCCTCAATCATTTCTCTCGACGTTGCACTGCCCGTTTCTTCGTCTGTGGTTGCGATAAGGGCCACAGAACCTTCCACGCCCTTAAGTGCAAAGAGTGCCTGGATAAATCCGGCTTTCATGTCGAAAATTCCCGGGCCCCGCGCGACATCTCCTGTTACCTCCCATAGTGGCTCGAAGGATCCTTTTGGCCAGACGGTATCCAGGTGACCGAGTAGCACGACCTGAGGGTTCTCATCTCCCCACCAGAAGACTGGCCTCCCTTTTACGTTCAGAATTCGTGCGGGTTTGCCGAGAACTCTTTGGGCAATGTCGCTCGCTACCTGCACAACGTGCGAGCAGGCGTCGAGGTCCTCGCTGGGGGATTCGCAGCGCACCAATGCTTCTAGATCGGCCAGCATTGAGTCATCTGTCATGGGCGTCATTCTTCCCTATGCGGGCTTGAATCGGAGACTCGTCTGACACGTGATCTGGGAGCGCTCACAGTGGGGCCACACCCGTGATTCGCGGAATCCGGAAGGTTTGAATCTCCCCAGTTCCGTGATCTCGCGCAATGAGGGATCCAGCGCTGATACTAAGCGGGTCAATGATTCGGTGAGTAACCGCTCCGTTGTTATCGGCATATCCGATGGAGAGGGTTCGGGATTCCTTGATAAAGGTGTTGAGGAGATCCAATGTCTCATTTGCGCTCGTTCTTGGGAGAGAGCCCAGGGCGTCGGATGCAATTTTTCTCAATGAATTTTGCTTATGGCTCGATCGCTCTCCTGCGCGGAGCGAACGGATTGCTGCTAGCAGTGTTTCCTCTGTGGGGCCTTCGATATCCCCCATCACTCTTGGCGGACGCGGTTTTGACTTTGCTCGATTGAGGCGCTGACCAGTGAGAAGAATTCCAGAGCCGGATTCCGCTGCTGGTAGATAGCCTGCCAGACGAAGAGCGGAGATGATCTCGTTTGCGTCAAGATCGCAGACAAGGACTTCCGGTGCAATTCGGCGAACTGGCAATCCCTCAAGTTTCTTATCTCGCAGAATTTGCGTGATGAGAGTCGGGTCTTCGCAGCGAAGGTACGCACTCGTGTTGCCAACACGGAGACGACCGTGCCTCTT
>Ga0255338_1002381_pt1 | contig 27997 bp, 22 predicted proteins | sample MeOH1_35cm_T4_19_FD_203715 | JGI IMG/M metagenome (GOLD analysis project Ga0255338, IMG submission 203715) | Sandy soil microbial communities from University of British Columbia, Vancouver, Canada - MeOH1_35cm_T4_195 | ecosystem: Engineered > Artificial ecosystem > Sand microcosm > Unclassified ...
CGCTGTCCGGCGGCGAGCGCCAGATGCTGGCGGTGGGCCGCGCGCTGATGGCCAAGCCGCAACTGCTGATGCTGGATGAGCCGAGCCTCGGGCTGGCGCCGCTGATCGTGAAGGAGATCTTCCACATCATCAACGACCTGCGCAAGACTGGTGTGGCGACACTGCTGATCGAGCAGAACGCACGCGCGGCGCTGCAGGTAGCGGACTATGGCTATGTGATCGAGACGGGGGATATGGCGATGGAGGGGCCGGCGGCGGAACTGGCGGCGAATCCGAAGGTGATCGAGACGTATCTGGGGCTGGCGAAGAAGGCGGCCTGACGGCGCAAATGCCGACAACACGAGTTTGCCGAGGCACTCGGGCGGAGGCCTCAAGTATGGCGCGTTGCGCATCGTAGATGCGCAACGCAAGCTGGCCTGCATGTCACGCGTCACGCGTCACACGTCACGCGTCACGCTCGCGGTACTGGAGCGGCCGTCTGAATACCAAGCGCGACGGCCTGCCCCGGGGTACGTTTTGGCGCGGGATCGCCGGGTGCGCTCAATGCAACCGCGTTCCCGCCGCCAGCAGCCGTTCCAGCCCCTGCGCCAGCGTCATCCCCAGCGCCCGTCCCCAACCGTGGATGTCGAGCACATGCCGCCGATAGACGGCATGGTGGAGCAGGGCGGCGAGCCTGCCTTCAATATGCCAGCCGTTGTCCTTGCCCGGCGTGGCGGCCAGGTTGGCGATTGCGCTGCTGCCTGCCAGGGCGACCAGGGAGCCATAGTCGCGATAACGGAAGCCCGCAGGCTGCTTGCCCGCCAGGCGCCGGGGCAACGCATCGGCAAGATATAGCGCTTGCTGGTAGGCGACCTGAGCCCGGGTCGGCAGCTCGGCGTCGAGGTCCTGCGGCCGGCAGCTGGCACAGTCGCCGATGGCGTAGATATGCTCGTCTTCGATACTCTGCAGCGTCGGCAGCACGCGGATCTGCCCTTTGGCATTCACCGGAAGCCGGAAGGTCTCCAGCATGGCGGGCGCCGCGATGCCCGCCGCCCACACCACGACATCCGCCTGCATCGGGGCCTGGCCGGCAATCGTCAGGCCGCTTGCGCCGACGGACGTCACCCGTGCGCTGCACTGGACGTCGATATGCAGGCGCGCAAGCTGCTCGCTGACGCGCGCCGCGATCCGCGTGCCCATGCCGGGGACGACCGCGGGGGAGGCTTCGATGACACAAATGTCCACGCCGGTCACCGGATCAAGCCGGTGTATGCCGTAGCGATTGAGCACGCTCGACGTCCGGCGCAGCTGGGCCGCCAGCTGGACGCCGGTAGCACCGGCGCCGACGATGGCCACGCGAACCTTGGCGGCGGGCGTCTGCGGGCTGGCATCGGCCAGCGCGGTACGGCGGCGCAGGGCGGTGAATACGCGGTCGCGCACTTCTTCCGCTTTGGCGACGCTGTCCAGCGTCAAGGCGTGTTCGCGCGCGCCGGGTACGCCAAAGTATTGGGTGACGCCGCCCACTGCGAGCACCAGCTTGTCGTAGGCAATGGACAGGACCCGGCCGTCCACGCCGTCGCCCATGCCGGCAATGGCCACGGAGATGGTCCGGTTGATGCGATCCGCCGCGAGCAGCTCGCCTTGCACAAAGCGGAAATGATGGCGTTCGGCTTGCAGGGCGAACGAGGTATGGTGAACCACGGGCTCGATCCGGCCAGCGGCCACTTCATGCAGCAGGGGTTTCCACAGGTGCGTGGGGCTGCGATCGACCAGGATGATCTCGGCGAGGCCGCGCTTGCCCAGCCGCCGGCCCAGGCGGGTGGCCACCTGCAGTCCTGCGGCACCGCCGCCGACGATGACGATCTTTCTCATGGGAATCTCCGCTATGTGTTTCTGGTTCGTGCGTGCCGCGAGACGGTGTTTGCCGCCCGTCGGGCGGTAAACGCGGCTACACCGAATCGTTGATCTGGCGATACCGCGTGTCGCCGAAATTTCCGGCTCTTCGGACGCCAAACTTCCTGTCTCCTGTCTCCTGTCGCCAGTTTCATGCACTTTTCATGGGCTTGACGGTAGAGTCAAGGGCTTAACGTCAAAGTCGAAACCCTAAAGTCAAAGGCAGTTTCACCACCCCTGCGGGGCGGCGACCTACTTTTTTGTCTTGCCAAAAAAGTAGGCAAAAAAGGCGCGCCGGATGGGGCGACCCCCTCCTCGTCGGCAGGTGAAAAGAGCGGCCGGGGGCCAAACTCGCATCGCCTTAAGGCGATACTCAAACATGGCCCCCTCTTTTCCGCTCTTTTCACCTGCCGACGAGGACGCCCCATACGGCCAGGTACACCTTGACGGCTCGCTTCGCATCGCCGGGTGGCAAATCAGTTCGCCACCGGATCGGCCATGGGGCGGCGCGTGCTCGGCCCGCGCGGCGCTTCCGTGCCGTCCACGATCGACTCCAATACGTGGAAGTCTGGCCAGACCGCGCGCGGCGAGCCCGAAAGCGTTGCCGATGCATCCGCATGGCGCGGCGCGTCGCTGCCCTCCGGCAATACGCCCGCCGTATGCATGCCAACGGAGCTGGCGGCGCGCAGGCTGCTTTGCGTGGCGCCCACCAGCAAGGCCCGGTGTGCCGGCACCTCGGCTGTGCGCAGCACCAGGCGGTAGAGATCGGCCTCGGTCTCGCGGGCAGACAGCGCGTCCGCCGTGGCGACCACGGCAAAGCGATCGGTCCAGTCCTGACCGATGGCGGCGTCAAGCAAGGTGCATACCATCCGCGATGAGACGGGAGCCGCCAGCGCCAGGCGCGCACCGCCCGCTTCCGCGCTGCGCATGAGTGCCAGGGCCTGGGTGCGGATGCGGATCGCTTGCCGGCCATGGGCCGCGCCGGAGGCGTCTTCGCGCTCGCGCGGTGCCATCTCGCTGCCGGACCCGTTCAGGCTGTCAGTACGGATCAACACATCGTCCAGGGTAAGCACCAGCAGTTCAAGCGACATTTTCCGTCTCCATAGGTACCGCGTTGCGACACGCGGGGTGTGATTGCATTTCCGGTCTGGGCACTATAAGGTAGGCCCTTCATATTGAAAAATTGGTTTATAAAACCGACTGATAGGTTTTCTACTATGAATCGCACCACCACCTTCCGCCAGTTGAATGCCATCGATGCGATCGCCCGCCTGGGCGGTGTTTCCCGCGCGGCGGAGGAGTTGCATATCACCCAGCCAACGGTGTCGCTGCAGCTGAAGCTGCTGGAGGAAGCGATCGGGGCGCCACTGGTGCAGCGCGCGGGCAGGGGCACGCAGCTCACGCCCGCGGGCGAGGTGATGGCGGGCTACGCCGGGCAGATCCTGCGGCTCTGGCGCGACGCCACCGAAGAAGTGGCGGCGCTCAAGGGCAACCTGGCGGGAACGCTCCGGGTGGGCGCCATCACGACGGCGGAGTATTTGCTGCCGTCGATGCTGGTGGCATTCACGGCGGACCGGCCGGAGGTCAAGATCAAGCTCCACGTGGGCAACCGCGAGGAGATTGTCCGGATGCTGGCCATGCATGAGATCGATCTGGCCATCATTGGCCGGCCACCCACGGATATGCGCACCCAGGCGACGTCGTTCGCCAAGCACCCCATGGCGTTTATCGCGGCGCCGGACCATCCATTGATGACGCGCCGCCATCTGACGCTGCAAGACCTGGTGGAGGCGAACCTGCTGGTGCGCGAGCGCGGCTCGGGCACACGCAATACCGTGGAGCGGCTGTTCAGGGAGGCTGGCCTGCGGCTGCCGCTGGGTTCCGAGCTGTCCAGCAACGCGGCGATCAAGCGGATGGTGTCCGCCGGGCTGGGTGTGGCGTTTCTCTCGCTGCACGCCTGCACGCTGGAGTTCCAGGCGGGGCTGATCGGGCTGCTGCCGCTGCAGGGCAATCCCATCGAGCGCGACTGGTACGTGCTGAACTTGCCGGGCGTGCGCCTGCCGCGCGTGGCGGTGGCCTTCCGTGCCTATCTGGTGGAGCAGGGGCAGGCGGAAATCAACCGGCAGCTGGAGTCCTTCGACGTGATATTGCGCCGGCTGCATGCCCGTGCGCGGCGTTTGCGCAAGGCAAAGCCCGACGCGGCGGAGCATGGATGAATACGAGGCCGGATCGCTGGGAGGCGTTCGTCCCCGGTTGGCCGGCCGTCCCCTGTTCTAGCTGAGGGCCGTATCGCCGCTGGCCTGCGCCCATTCCCGGAACCTGGCATCGCGCGCCAGCAGCCTGCGCGCGGTGTTGTAGTCCGGCGGATCCACCCGCGCGCCTCCGGCGGGCTTGCCGTCACGGGCCGCCTCGTATCTGCCGATCATGTCCTGCGCTTGCGCGATCTGCTGCGCGGAGGGCGTGAAGGCCGCGTGGATGGCGGCGACCTGATGCGGATACACCGTGCATTTCGCTTTCAGTCCGATCCGGCGCGCCCAGGCCAGGTCGGCCGCCAGCGCCGTTGCGTCCTGGTAATTGAACGGGCAGTCGACCGGCACGCAGCCCGCCGCGATGCATTCGACCAGGAAGCGCGCGCGCACAGGGTGCAGCTCGATGCCATCCGGCCCGCGCACCGCGTCCAGATCCGCGCTCAGGTCCTCGGCCGCCAGCAGGCAGGCACTGACGCGCGTGCTGGCCGACAGGATGGCGGCGGTGGCGACGATGCCGCGCGCGGACTCCAGCGTCGGCACGATTTCGGTTTGCCGGGGCGCCAGGCCGAACTCGCGTTCCAGCGCGGTGATTTGCTGGTCGAGCGTCTGGATTTGCGCAGCCGTTTCGGTGTGCGGCAGGAAGATGGCCGCGGGCGCGCCCGGCATGACGCCGCGAAGATCGTCCAGGCCGTCGCCATCCAGCTTGTTGATGCGCACGGCGCCGACAATGCCGCGCGCCCGGCATTCAGCCATCAGCGTGACAATCCGCGCGCGCGCGGCGGGGCGGTCTGCGGGGCTGGTGAACTCCTCCAGGTCGGCGACGATGACATCCGGGCCGCTCTCAAGCGCCGCCTGCTGGCGGACGGTGTCCAGTCCTGGCGCGAACATCCAGCTGCGCCGGAGTGCTGGCGGGCGTCTTGACGCGTGTCGGGGCTGCGTGTTCATCGCATATCTCTGATAGTGGGGGCAGTGAGGCAAGGCAATCGATCCGGCTGGCTTCAGGCGCCCTGGAGCAGCACCGAGGCAACCGGCTCGCCCGCTTGCAGGCGGGCGAGGATGGCCGGCTCGGCCTCGTCGGACGCCAGCGCCCGGGCGATGACGCCAGCCGCGGCATCCGCCGACAGGAACAGCACGCCGTTGTCGTCGGCCAGCACGATGTCCCCCGGATTGACAGTGACGCCGCCGCAGATCACCGGCTCGTTGACGGCGCTGCCGCCTTCGTCGATCCGTTTGGTGGTGAGGACGCTGGTGCCCCGTGCAAACACCGGTATCCCCATGGCGCGCAGTTCCAGGATGTCCGTGACCACGCCGTCGACGATGATCCCTTTTGCGCCCGCGCACAAGGCAGCGGTGCCGGTGACGGCGCCGACAGGCGCGTGGGCGTGGTCGCCGCAGGCATCGATGACCAGCACATCGCCGGCGGTGAGGCAGGCCAGCGCGCGGTTCACCGCAATGGCGTTGGGCGTGGCCAGCCGCAGCGTGACGGCGCGACCGGCCACCTTGACGTTGGGGACGAGCGCGCGAATGCCGTGGCTGGCGAAGCCGTCCTCGAGAAAGTGCCCGAGCGTGGGGAAACTCACGCGTTCCAGCTGGCTCAGCAGGGTGGGGTCGATGTTCGTTTGCATGATCGGTATCAGGTATGACGACGTCGTCCCGGGCCGGCAGCAGGCATCAAGGCCGCAACCCGGGACGACGATCTGGCAGTGGCGCGGTATCCGCGGCTCAGGACAGCGAAGCCTTGGCGTTGCCCGCGGCGCTTGCCGCCGGCGCATCCTTGCGCAGGGTTTCTGCCAGCAGCAACAGCGCAACGGCGGAAATCAGCGCGGACCCGATCATGTACCAGGCCACCGACGAACCGCGGCCCGTCGCGGACAGCAGCGCGGTCGTGATGATCGGCGTGGCCGCGCTGCCCAGCAGCCCGGACAGCATGTAGCTGATCGACAGGCCCGAGTAGCGCACCTTGGTGCCGAACAGCTCAGCCAGGAAGGTGGCGATGGGACCGTAGTTTGCCGCGAAGGCGCTCATCATCAGCAGGTAGCCGAGCAGGGCAAAGGCAAACACCTTGGTGTCGAGCAGCCAGAACAGCGGGAAGGCGAGCAGCGCCTCGGCAAGGATCCCGCCGATGATCACCGGCTTGCGGCCGATCTTGTCCGACAGCAGGCCGAACAGCGGCAGCAGCACCACGCACAGCGCGCAGGCGATCAGCGCGATCGACAGCATCTGGTTGCGCGAGAAGCCCAGCGTCTGGGTGCCATAGGTCAGGCCGAACGCCACGATCAGGTTGAAGGCGGTGCCGGTCGACATCGTCGCGATGCCGCCCAGCAGGACCTGCTTCCAGGATTTGGTCAGCACTTCCGCCAGGGGAATCTTTACCTGCGCGGCACTGGCCTTGACCTTGCTGAACGACGGCGTTTCCGATGTGTTCAGGCGAATGTACATGCCCACGCCGACCAGCAATACGCTGGCCAGGAACGGAATGCGCCAGCCCCAGGACAGCAGCGCCTCATTGGACATCACCGCGTTGCTGAGCAGGAATGCCAGGTTGGCGATCAGCGTGCCCGCGGGAACGCCGATCTGCACCCACGAGCCGTAGAGGCCGCGCCGGTTGGCAGGCGCATGTTCCACCGCCATCAATACCGCGCCGCCCCATTCGCCGCCTAGCGCAAGGCCCTGGATGACGCGCAGCGTCAGCAGCAGGATGGGCGCCCAGATGCCGATCGAGCGGTAGTCGGGCAGCAGGCCGATGGCGAACGTGGCCGAGCCCATCATGATGAGCGATACCAGCAGCATGGACTTGCGGCCGACCTTGTCGCCGAAATGCCCGAACAGCGCGGCGCCGACCATGCGGGCGACATAGGCCGATGCAAAGGTGCCGAAGGCGAGCAAGGTCCCGGTCAGGGGATCGAAGGCGGGGAAGAAGACCTTGTTGAAGACCAGGGCCGAAGCCGTGGCGAAGATGAACAGGTCATACCATTCGACTGTTGTGCCGATGACGCTGGCGGCGGCGATCTTCTTCATGTTGCGAGGAGGATGACCGGTTTCCGGCTGGGTAGTGGAGGCGTGGTCAGTGTTCATGAGGCGTTCCTGGATGGCGAGGCGTAGTGCTTCTGTTGCTTCTGTGTTCTGGTGGTCAGGCCAATATATCGTAGGCGACCCTGGATGACAGGGTAATAGGTAGTTGTTCTAGGTCTGGTGTTCTGGTGGTCAGGCCAATTGCGGCAAAACGCTACGTTCTCTCTCATTCACGCAAGCCGCGTGCCAGCGGAAAGATGCGAATGCGGCACGCCATGTCCGGGTCGATGCGTGGGAATGGTGCGTGCCGGTGCCGCTGACGAAGCGGGGGCGGGAACCGGTTTGCACCAGTTGTGTGCGGATGCGCGATGGCAGCCGGCGATGTGGGCGGGGAGGCGGGAGCCGGGGCCCGGCCCGCCGGGTGGTCTACTCGGCGATTTCCTCTGACAGGCGGGAGACGATTGCCAGCAAGTGGAAGGACATGGCGTGGCGCGCCCGGATCGGGTCCCTGGCCACGATGGCTGTCACGATGCGATCGTGCTCGCCTACCGCAGCGCGCCAGGCCGACGCGCCCACAAAGTGCTTGTCAAGGCGCTTGTACACAGGGCTGGCCTCGCACAAGTCCCAGACATGGGCGACCACCGACGCAAGCGCCGCATTGCCACAGGCCGCGGCAATGGCCTCGTGGAAGGCCCGGTCATGGGCGAAATCCCCGGCTTCCGGCGACTGGTCGGGATTCATGCCCCGGTGGGCCTCTTCGATGGCGGCGATCTGCTCCGGCGTCCCGTACTGGGCCGCCAGGGCAGCGCACTCCGGCTCGAACAGCGTGCGCGTCTCGAGCAGTTCGAACGGGCTGGCTTCCAGGGCCGCGCCAAGGCGGCGGTCGATATCGGCTTCAAGATCGGTTTCGATAGCGGTCCCGATGCCGGGCTCGGCGCCATTGGCTGCGGCAATCCCGTTCTCCTTGGGCTCCAGCACGAAGACGCCGCTGCCGACGCGCACCTCGATGTAGCCGCCGATCTCAAGGGCAATCAACGCCTCGCGCAACGTCGAGCGCGCCACGTTGAGCTGCTCGGCAAGCTCGCGCTCGGCCGGCAGGCGCTCGCCCGGCGCGAATTCGCCGGCGCTGATTTTCTTGGCGATCTGGTCCGCGATCAGGCGGTAGAGGCGCTGCGCTGTAACTGCTTGAAGAGATGACATGGGTAGGCGCCGCCGCAAATTGCAAATTGACTGGTGGTCAGATCAATACCGCAAAACAGGCTCTCAATTCAAGGGTGTAGGCGCGTTTCGCTCGGTCTGCGGATAACCGTGGTCAGTGGTCCGGCCAATATAGTGGTGCATGAGTAACTTACGTATGGACCTGGCGTAAAGCGGGGTCTAGGTCATGCAATCCGCCGGCGCCGTCCGGGCTGCCGTCAGGCTCAAGCCTCTTGATTACAAGTGGCTTATACGACGCTTATCCGCGCAATGTCTTGTGAAAACGTACGCTATTTGCCACTAGTGGCCGGACCACCAGTCAAATAATCGAAATTACTTGGCGTTTTTCCGGCGGTGACTCTAGAATTGGTCCGGCCACCAGTTGATACCCGATGATCGCCATATAAGAATGCGATTCGGGGAGCGCACGAGACACGGCGGCAAGGGGCCAGGACCCCGCCGCACAAGTAAATCCAAAGGAGCACGCAATGAAGAACGCAGACCTGGTACGCCGCAAGGATGCCGCCACGCCCCGTGGCGTAGGCGTGATGTGCAATTTCTACGCCGAGCGCGCCGAGAACGCGGAGTTGTGGGATGTCGAAGGCCATCGTTATATCGACTTCGCGGCCGGCATTGCCGTGCTCAATACCGGTCACCGTCACCCGCGCCTGGTGCAAGCCATGCAGGCACAGATGGAGCGCTTCACCCACACGGCCTACCAGATCGTGCCTTACGCCAGCTATATCGAGCTGGCCGAGAAGATCAATGCCCGCGCACCCGGCGCCTTCGCCAAGAAGACCGCCTTCTTTACCACCGGCGCCGAAGCGGTGGAGAACGCCATCAAGATCGCGCGTGCCGCCACCGGGCGCCCCGGCGTGATCGCCTTCGCGGGCGGCTTCCACGGGCGCACCATGATGGGCATGGCCCTGACCGGCAAGGTCGTGCCGTACAAGGTGGGATTCGGCCCGTTCCCGGCTGATGTGTTCCATGCCCCGTATCCGAATGCCCTGCATGGCGTGAGCGTGCAGGAGTCGATCAACGCGCTGCAGCAGCTGTTCAAGACGGATATCGATCCGAGGCGCGTCGCCGCCATCATCTTCGAACCGGTCCAGGGGGAGGGCGGCTTCAATGTAGCGCCCGCGGAATTCGTGCGCGCGCTGCGCGGCATCTGCGACGAGCACGGCATCCTGCTGCTTGCCGACGAAGTGCAGACCGGATTCGGCCGCACCGGCAAGCTCTTCGCCATGGAGCACTATGACGCGGCGCCGGACCTGACCACCATGGCCAAGAGCCTGGCGGGCGGCATGCCGCTGTCGGCCGTGTGCGGGCGGGCCGAGATCATGGATGCACCGGCCCCCGGCGGCCTGGGTGGCACCTATGCCGGCAACCCGCTGGCGGTGGCGTCGGCGCTGGCGGTACTGGACGTGCTGGAGAGCGAGAAGCTGATCGAGCGCGGCGCGGCGCTGGGCCGCCGGCTGCAGGACAAGCTCGAAGGCCTGAAGTCGCGCGTGACGGCGATCGGCGAAGTCCGGGGACTTGGCGCGATGATCGCCGTGGAGTTCCGCAAGGCCGATGGCAGCCCCAACCCGGAGTTCACACGGCAAGTGCAGGACCACGCCCTGGAGAAAGGCCTGCTGCTGCTCACCTGCGGCGTGCATGGCAATGTCATTCGCTTCCTGTTCCCCCTGACCATCCAGGACGCCGTGATGGACGAGGGCCTGGGCATCCTGGAAGCCGCGCTGCTGCAGTGACCGCCCGGCGGCAAGTCAGTCGACATCGAATTCAAGCAAATGAAGGATTGCCGCGGTAGTGCCGCGGCGATCGCGCAACGGAACCCACGACATGAATCATCCCTCGCCCCGTGCCTTGCCGGCGCTGTCAGAGCGCAACGGCGGCCAGATCCTGATCGACCAACTGATTATCCAGGGCGTGAAGCGCGTCTTCCTGGTGCCGGGCGAGAGCTACCTGCCTTGCATCGATGCGCTGTATGACCACCAGGACAAGATTCAGCCCATCGTCTGCCGGCAGGAGAGCGGAGCCGGCTACATGGCGGAAGCGCACGGCAAGCTGACCGGCGAGCCCGGCATCTGCTTCGTCACGCGCGGGCCCGGCGCGACCAATGCCAGCATCGCCGTGCATACCGCCTACCAGGACTCCACGCCCATGATCCTGTTCGTCGGCCAGGTTGGCAACGACTTCTACGAGCGCGAAGCGTTCCAGGAGATCGACTACCGCCGCATGTTCGGCCAGATGACCAAATGGGTGGCGCAGATCGACCGCACCGAGCGCATTCCTGAATTTATTGCGCGCGCTTTCGCGGTGGCGACCAGCGGCCGGCCCGGCCCGGTCGTGCTGGCCCTGCCCGAGGACACGCTGTGGGGCAAGGCCAGCGTGGCCGATCTGCCGCGCTATCGCCGTGCGCATAGCGCGCCGACCCCCGACGCCATGGCCTCGCTCGCGCAGATGCTGGAGCAGGCCGAGCGCCCGTTCCTGCTGGTAGGCGGCTCCGGCTGGACGCCGGCCGCAGCCCGGCAGCTGGAAGGCTTTGCCGAGCGCTTCGCGCTGCCGGTCGGGGTGGCCTGGCGGCGCCTGGAATGCTTCGATAACCATCATCCCAATTTTGCCGGGCATGTGGGTTGGGCCATGCCCGACTCCCTGCGCAAGCGCGTGCAGGAAAGCGACCTGCTGATCGCCGTGGGCACGCGCATGGGCGAGGCAACCAGCGAGGGCTATACGGTTGTGGAAAGCCCGCTGCCGAAACAGCGCCTGGTCCATGTGTACCCCGACGCGAACGAACTCGGGCGCGTGTTCCATCCCACGCTGCCGATCGCCGCCGATGTTGTCTCGTTCGCCGCTGCGGTCAGCGCGCTTGCGCCATCGGGCCCCCGTGGCGCGCGCAACGCCGGCCATGAAGCTCATCGGGTCTATCTGTCCGAGCAGGAGCCCAAGGCAGCGCCCGGCGCGCTCAACCTCAATGTGGCGGCCTGCCACGTTCGCGACAACGTGCCCGAGGACACCTGCATCACCGTCGGCGCCGGCAACTACGCCTTGTACCCGCACGCCTACTACCGCTTCAAGGGCGTCGGCACGAGCCTGGCGCCGACGGTGGGGTCGATGGGCTACGGCCTGCCCGCCGCCATCGCCGCCAAGCTGGAGAATCCCGAACGCACCGTGATCTGCTATGCGGGCGATGGCTGCTTCCAGATGAACCTGCAGGAACTGGGCGTCGCCATGCAGTACCGGGCGGGCATTGTGGTGCTGGTGTTCAACAACGGCATCTGGGGCACCATCCGCGCCCACCAGGAGCGCGAGTTTCCGGGCCGCACCGTGGCGCTCGGTTTCGACAATCCGGAATTCAGCGAACTGATCCGCGCCTATCGCGGCTACGGCGAGGTTGTCGCCAGCGACGCCGAGTTCGGCCCCGCCTTTGCACGCGCGCTGGCATTCGCCAACAGCCAGCAGCTGCCCGCCCTGCTCGAACTGCGCTATGACGCCGATGGCATCGCGCCGGGCGTGACCTTGTCGCAGATCCGGTCGGAAGCCTTCGCCCGGCAGGCCGACGCCAAGTAAAGCCACGACGGCGCAAGGAGATAAGAGATGACGACACTCGCAATCAATGGCGACCGGCTGTGGAAGTCGCTGATGGATCTCGCCGCGATCGGCGCCACGCCCAAGGGCGGCAACGCGCGCCTGGCGCTGACGGCGCTGGACGGACAAGGCCGCGACCTCGTGACCGGATGGATGCGCGACGCCGGCCTGAGCGTGACGGTGGACAAGCTCGGCAATATCTTTGGCCGCCGGGCAGGGCGCAACAACGGCCTCGCGCCGGTCATGACGGGCAGCCATATCGACACGCAACCCACCGGCGGCAAGTTCGACGGCTGCTATGGCGTGCTGGCGGGGCTGGAAGTCATGCGCACGCTGAACGACCACGGCATCACCACCGAGGCGCCGCTGGAAGTCGCCATCTGGACCAACGAGGAGGGCTCGCGCTTTGTCCCGGTGATGATGGGCTCCGGCGTGTTCGCCGGCGTCTTCCCGCTGGAGACCGCGCTATCGGCCACGGACGTGGCAGGCAAGCGCGTGGCGGATGAACTGGCGGCCATCGGCTACGCCGGCGACGCCGAGGTGGGCCGCGAGGTAGGCGCGTATTTCGAGGCCCATATCGAACAGGGGCCGGTGCTGGAAGCCGAAGACAAGGTGATCGGCGTCGTGACCGGCTCCCTGGGTTTGCGCTGGTACGACGTCACCGTGACCGGCATGGAGGCCCATGCCGGCCCCACGCCGATGCCGCTGCGCAAGGATGCGCTCTATGGCGCCACGTTCCTGATGCAGGCCGTGATCCGGATCGCCAACGAATTCGCGCCGCACGGGCGCGGCACCGTGGGCGTGGTCAATGTGCATCCGTCGTCGCGCAATGTCATCCCCGGCGCGGTGAAGTTCACGGTGGATCTGCGCCACCTCGATCCGGCGCGGCTTGCGGAAATGGATGCCCGCTTTCGCGCGGCCTGCGCGGCCGTGGCGGATGGCAGCACCACCGGCACGGCGCTGGATGTGGCTGTGGAGGACGTGCAGTACTTCGCGCCGACCCCGTTCGCGCCCGAACTGACTGGCCACGTGCGCCGGGAAGCCGCCGCGAGGGGCTACACCCACCAGGACATCGTGACGGGCGCCGGCCACGACGCCGTCTATATCGCCGGCATCGCGCCGACCGCGATGATCTTCGTGCCCTGCAAGGACGGCATCAGCCACAACGAAATCGAAGACGCCAAGCCAGAGCACCTCGAAGCCGGCGCCAATGTGCTGCTGGGCGCGATGGTGGCGCAGGCGAACGCCTGAGCGGCCCGGACACAACGAATACAGGAACGCATGATGAGCGATTTGCGAGATCTCGCCTACTGGCGCAAGCAGGCGGAGACGGTGCCCGTCCGTACGCAGGCCTATATCGATGGCCGCTGGACCGATGCCATTGACGGCGCCACCTTCGAGACCATCAACCCCGCTACCGGCAAGGTGTTGGCCCGCGTCGCGGCTTGCGGCGCCGAAGACGTCGACCGTGCCGTGGCCGCGGCACGCAAGGCTTTCCGGGCAGGCGTGTGGTCGGACCTGCCGCGCAGCGCCCGCAAGGCCGTGCTGCTCCGGCTGTCGCACCTGATCGACACGCATCGCGAAGAGCTGGCGCTGCTGGAAACGCTGGACATGGGCAAGCCCATCGCCGAAACGCTGCAATACGATATTCCCGAGGCCGGGCGCACTTATGCGTGGTACGGCGAAGCCATCGACAAGATCTACGACGAGATAGCGCCGACGGCTCCCGGCGTGCTGGCCACCATCACGCGCGAACCGCTTGGCGTGGTCGCGGCGGTGGTTCCCTGGAACTATCCGCTGCTGATGGCCAGCTGGAAGGTGGCGCCCGCGCTGGCCGCGGGCAACAGCGTGGTGCTGAAACCGGCGGAGCAGTCGCCGCTTACCGCGCTGCGGCTGGCGGAACTCGCCGAGGAGGCCGGCGTTCCGGCGGGCGTCTTCAACGTGGTGCCGGGACTTGGCGCCGCCGCGGGCCAGGCGCTGGGCCGCCATCCGGATGTGGACTGCATTGCCTTCACCGGGTCCACCGCGACGGGCAAGCGCTTCATGGAATATTCCGGCCAGTCGAACCTCAAGCGCGTCTGGCTGGAGTGCGGCGGCAAGTCCCCGCACATCGTCTTCGACGATTGCCCGGACCTGGACCGCGCCGCGCAGGCGGCCGCCATCGGCATCTTCAGCAACCAGGGCGAGATCTGCATCGCCGGATCGCGTCTCTATGTGCAGAGCGGCGTCTACGATGTGTTCCTGGAAAAGCTGGAAGCGCATGCCGCGCGGATGCAGCCGGGCGATCCGCTGGATCCGGCGTCCGCCATGGGTGCCATCGTCGACGGCGCGCAACTGCAGCGGGTGATGTCCTACGTGCGGAGCGGCGAGGACGAAGGCGCCCGGCTGCGTGCCGGCGGCAAGCGCGCGCTTTCGGACAGCGGCGGCTATTACATGCAGCCGACCATCTTCGAATGCCCGACGCAGTCGCTGACCATCGTGCGGGAAGAGATCTTTGGCCCGGTGCTGGCGGTGACCCGCTTCGATACGGAAGAGGAGGCCATCCGCATGGCTAACGATTCCCCCTACGGCCTTGGCTCGGGCCTCTGGACCTCCAGTCTCTCCCGTGCCCACCGGGTTTCGCGCAAGCTGCAGGCGGGGCTGGTCTGGGTCAACTGCTATATGGACAGCGACGTGACGGTGCCCTTTGGCGGCGTGAAGCAGTCGGGTTCGGGGCGGGACAAGTCATTGCACGCGCTGGACAAGTACACGGACCTGAAGACGACCTGGATCAGCCTGGCATGACAGGGCGGCGCGCGTACCGCAGGCCTCCCCCGCGCTGACCGGGTGCGAGGCCCGGTTCAGATCAGGTCCTCCTGCCGCATCGTGGGGGCGTTGCCGCCGGCCAGGGCCAGCGGCGCCGCGCCGCCGCGCGGCGTGCGGCCACCGCTCGCCGCCCGAGCCAGGTTAAGGCCCCGCTCCCGCGCCTTGTAGACGGCTTCCTCCTTCCCGCCGGCCTGCAGGTGCTTGTAGATGGTGCGGGCGTGGGTCTTGACGGTGGGCACGGAGATATTCAGCAAGCGGCCCACGGTCTTGAACGCATGGCCCCGTGCAAGCAATACCAGCACATCGTACTGGCGCCGGGTCAGTCCCAGCAGCCTCGCCTCTGCATCGGGCCGCTCACCGCCAACGGCGGGCGCCGAAGCCTGCTTCGCCGCGGGCAGGGCCGGGAACAGCGGCAGCTGTCCAATGCCGGAATGCGTCGGATTGGCGGTGGCGATACGCCGGACGGCCGACTCGATCACGTCGAGCGGCGCCGATTTCGCGAGACAGCCGCAGAAACCCGTCGTGATCCCGCCCAGGGGCAATTCCAGGGGAACGGTATCGGAAAGCAACAGCAAGCGCGGTGCCGGCCATATCCTGCGTACCATGCCGAGCCACTGCCAGCCCGTGTCCGGATTGCGGGGCATGCCGAAGACAATCAGGTCAACCTCCTCCCCGGCATGACAGGGGGCGGGGATTTCCGTGGGGTCGATGGCAAGGACATGGTCAATGCCCGCAACACGCTGCAACAGCGTGAGCATGGCGATGCGGAGCAACGGATGGCTTTCGACGAGCAGCGCGTTCATGCCTTACCTCCCCGTACAGATGCAATGGAGCAGGCTGAACCCGCAGGCATGGCGCGGCGCCGCCAGCGCGGACCAGCGCTATTGCAGTACCCACCACCTTCGGATTTCGACCCCCATCCTGGCTGTGCCGCCAGGGTGGCTCTGCGTCGTGGACGCCTGCCCGGATATTTGATGTTTTTTCTTGTTCGGAGTGATCTTATGTGCGGAATATAACGAAATCAAGAAATTGTTGTTGCGGTAGTGAAACAACAACCTGTTCGTCGGCATCTGTTTCGCGCCGGTGCCGCCTCCTGGCACCGCGTCGCGATCTTGCTGATGGCGTTGCCCCAGCCGACGCACAGGTCCGGATTCCCGTACCTGCGGCGGACCCTGCGGCGGACCTTCCGGGCTTAGCCTCCGCTTTCTTTTTCCAGCACCTCGCCCAGCGCGTCATCCACCGTTTCCAGCATCACGAAACGCAACTGGCCGCGCGCGTCCGCCGGCAGGTCATCAAGGTCGGGGGCATTGCGCGCGGGCAGCAGCACGGTCTTGATACCGCCGCGCAGGGCAGCCAGCACCTTCTCCTTGATGCCGCCGACCGGCAGCACGATGCCGCGCAGGCTGATCTCGCCGGTCATGGCGCAGTCGCTGCGCACCGGCCGGCCCATCAGCAGCGAGGCCAAGGCGATGAACATGGCTACGCCGGCGCTGGGCCCATCCTTGGGAACGGCGCCGGCGGGCACGTGGACATGAATATCGTGCTTGTCGAAGCTGCCGCAATCGATGTGCAGGGACGCGCAGCGCGACTTGACCAGGGTCAGCGCCGCCTGCGCGCTTTCCTTCATCACGTCGCCAAGCTGGCCGGTCAGCAGCAGCCTGCCGCCGCCCGGCGTGCTGCCCGCTTCAATGAAGAGCAGGTCGCCGCCGACCGGGGTCCATGCCAGGCCGGTCGCCACGCCAGGCAGGCTGGTACGCAAAGCCGATTCGCTCTCGAAGCGGCGATGCCCCAGGATGGACGGCAGGTCGTCGGGCCCGATGCGCTTGCGGATGGCCGGATCCTCGGCTACCTGCATTGCCACATGGCGCAGGACCGCGCCGATCTGCCGTTCGAGACTGCGCACGCCGGCCTCGCGCGTGTAGTCGCGGATGATGGCGGCCAGGGCCTCCTCGGTCAGTTCGCATTGCGCCGGCGCCAGGCCGCACGCTTCGAGCTGGCGGGGCAGCAGGTAGCGCCGCGCGATCTGCGCCTTCTCGGCCTCTGTGTAGCCGGCCAGTTCCAGCATTTCCATGCGATCGCGCAGGGGGCCCGGGATGGCTTCCAGCTGGTTCGCGGTGGCAATGAAGACAATGGCCGACAGGTCGAAGGTCACGCCAAGGTAGTTATCGCGAAAACTCGCGTTCTGGCCGGGGTCCAGGATTTCGAGCATGGCGGCTGCCGGATCGCCGTGCACGCCCTGGCCAAGCTTGTCGAGTTCGTCGAGCAGCATCACGCAGTTGCGCGCGCCGGCCTTGCGGATTGACTGGATGATATTGCCTGGCATGGCACCGATATAAGTGCGACGATGGCCGCGCAGTTCCGACTCATCGTGCAGGCCGCCCAGGCTCACCCGCACGAAAGGCCGCTCCATCGCCCGCGCGATGCTTTGACCAAGCGAGGTCTTGCCCACGCCGGGCGGCCCGACGAAGCAAAGGATCGGGCCCTTGCCGTGCGGATTCAGCTTCCTGACGCCGAGATACTCCAGGATGCGGCGCTTGATCTTGTTCAGCCCGTAGTGTTCGTCGTCAAGGATCTGGCGCGCCCGCGCGATATCGATGGGCTTCTCATCGGGAAGGCGCCACGGCATCTCGGTCAGCCATTCGAGGTAGCTGATGCTGATCGAATACTCGCCGGAGGCTTCCGGCATCCGTTCCAGCCTGGCCAGTTCCTTGCGCGCATGCGATTCGACCTCGGGCGGCATGCCGGCGGCGGCGATCGCTTCGGCCAGCTTGCGGATCTCCTCGTGGCTCTCCGTGTTCTCGCCCAGTTCGTGCTGGATGGTCTTGAGCTGTTCGCGCAGCATCATCTCGCGCTGGCGCTGGTCCAGCCTGCCGCGGGTTTGTTCCGCGAGCTCGCGGGACAGGCGCAGCACTTCGATGCGCGCCGCCACGGCATCCGTCACCCGGTCCAGCCGCTTGCACAGCTCAAGCGTTTCGAGGATCTCCTGCTTGCGCTCCAGCGCGATGTCGACCAGCCCGGCCAGCGTGTCCGCCAGCAAGCCGGGCGACTCGATCGCCTGCAGGGAATCGGGCAATTCCGCCGGGGCGCCTGGCAGCAGCGCGAACATGTCCGCCGCGCGTTCCTTCAGGACCAGCGCGCGTGCTTCGATGTTCGGGTCGCGCTGCGTGGATTCGGCAAGCATCTCCACCCTGGCGGCCAGAAAGGGGTAGCCGGCCAGTGGTTCGAGCAGCCGGAAGCGCTGGGCGCCCTGGCAAACCAGGTGGTGGGTCCCATCCGGGCTGGTCACATAGCGCAGCACATTGGCCACGGTACCCATGCCATAGAGCGCATCGAGTTCCGGATCTTCGGCCTGCGGGTCACGCTGGAGCACCACCCCGAGCGGGAGCTGGCCCAGTACGGCCGCGCTCACGCCTGCCTTCGCGCGCTCGCGTCCAATTGCCAGCGGGATTGCCAGGCCGGGGAAGAGGACGATATTGCGGACCGGGAGCAGGATGAGTCCATCGGGCGGCAGGGCGGACGCCGTGCCGCCGTCGGCCGCTTCGGTAGCTTGCGCAACGCCGCCCTGTTCCACGCTTTGCGCAATCTGCCCACCCTCCCTGGTCAAGGCGGATTCGCCTCCGATATAGGTGCTCATGGTGGTGTCTCCTGCGGGCCTGGCGTGTGTAGCCAGGTCTTCGCGAAAAAAATCGGCAGCGCGCAAAGTCGGCTTCGCGCAGGTTCCGCTTACTCCGATCTCTCGAGGATCAGCACGAGACAGCCATCCACGGATTCGCTCTGCTGCATGCCGTAGCGCCCGGGAGGAAGCTGGATGTGCCGCTCAAAGCGGCCATAGGGAATCTCAAGGCAGTGCACGGTAGCGCCGGCGAAGGCGCGGTGCAGCGCGCGTTCGGCACGGATGCTGAGCGTGTTGGCATCCAGCCCGATGTCGATGCACTCTGGCTTCACGCCGGGCAGCGCCACCACGACGGCGATCTGCGTGCCCTGCTCGAAGATTTCCACGGGCGGCTCCCACACCGGGCGCAGGCCAAGCTGGCCGGCCGGGCGAAAGAACTGGCGATGCAAGCGCTCGGCACGCTCGACTGCCTGTAGCGCGGTTTCCCACGTCGTCATGTTGCGGCCGCTTGGCATAGCCGGGCTCCTCGCTCACCTTTGGAACAGGCATGGCTGACGCTTCATCAAATGCCACGGGGGCGGCATTGTCAATTGGCTTTTTGGGGCGAGTCCCGAGGGCGGCCTGCCGGCTGGATCACTATCCGGGCGTCGGGTGTATGCGCCGCAATCCGGCTTGCTTGCGGTGTCCGGAAGCGGCGCAACCCGCTGAGCGGAAACTACGGCCGCTTGTCGCTGGCCGGGCTCGTCGGGCGCTGCGCTGGCAGGCTGCCGATGATGCAGTCCACCGCGCGCGTGTCCGACTTGCCTTGCCCCAGCCCGCCGATGACCGAGTCGCGGTACTGCGCGGGTGTGATGCGGTGGTAGTAGAGGCGCGAGGTCTGGTCGAGCCAGTAGACATAGTTGCTGTCGCCCTGGCTGCCGTCGGTGCGCAGCCACTCGCTCACATTGTTGTTGCCGATCATCAGGTTCGGGCAACGCCGGTTCAGGCTATCCAGGTACGCGTCGAAGCCTTGCGCCTCGATGTTGCGGACCGAGTCCGGCGCGCAGCCGGCAGTCAGCGCTAGCGCTGCCGCGCAGCTTGCCATGGCAATCCTGTATCCGGCATGGCGGGACCACCGGTTGGCGCACTTGGCAAAGGTTGGGGGGTGCATATGGATCCTGGAATGGCCGGGCAGGGCGGACACAGAGGTGGCACCAGAGCGCATTTCCCGCCCCCGGTTCCGGTATTTCGAGTGAGCATACCGGGGAACCGTTTCCTCCCCACCCCCGGGTGAAAGATTTCATATGCCGCCGGGAAGCCCTTGAATTCGCTGCCTGCCTGCCAGCCGGAGCGAAGCGCGTTCAGCCTTGAACGTCACAAAGCAGCATCCCTGCTTGACCAGGGTCGCTTTCCATCCTATAACCATCCCATTGGATGGTATTTGGATGGTTGGTCACGATGGACGAGCAACAAAGAGCACTTGCAGCACCTCCCCGGCCCAAAGGCGGCGAGACCGAGAAGATCACGATCAACCTTGGCCCTGTCGACCTCGGCCAGATCGACCTGCTGGTCGAGGAAGGCTTTTACTCGAACCGCACCGACCTGATCCGTACCGCGATCCGCAACCAGCTTGCGATCCATGCGCAGGCCGTCAGCGAGACCGTGACGCGGCGCGCGCTGGTACTCGGCCTGCAGCATTTTTCCCGGCAGGACCTGGAGGCCGCGCAAGCGGCACGGCAGCGTCTGGACATTCATGTGCTGGGCCTTGCCAGCATCGCCGCCGACGTCACGCCCGAACTGGCCCTGGCCACGATCCAGTCGATTGTCGTACTGGGCGCTTTCCATGCCTCCGCCGCGGTCAAGGCGGCACTGGCCGGACGCATCCGCTGAGCGCGGCAATCACCTGAGGCCCCACTGCAGGTTCTCCTGCAGGCCCCTCGAAGGACACCATGACGAAAATGAACGAAGCATTCCTGGCTTCCATGCACGAAGCCATGGCGCTGTTGCGCACGGCCGGTCCGCTGGAGGCCACCGAAGTCATACAGCGCGCGCTGCGCGATAGCGGCGCCGCCGCCGGTTTCCAGCCTGCGCAAGTCGTCGAGGCGCTGCTGCCGCGGACGGCGCCGGCAGCGGACGCGGAAGGCCCCGCCGCCAAAGCCGGCGAGGCGCGCACGCAGCCCCGGCGGGAACCGAAGCCGGCGCCGTGGCCCGGCGTGCAGGACACCGGGCACTTCACTACAAGGCATTACGCCAGTCACGCCGGCGAGCGCGCCTACAAGCTCTACGTGCCTGGCGGCTACGATGGCCAGCCGCTGCCGTTGGTCGTGATGCTGCACGGGTGCACGCAGGACGCTGATGATTTCGCGGCGGGCACGCGCATGAATGCGCTGGCCGAGCGGCACGGCTTCCTGGTCGCGTATCCCATCCAGCCAATGACGGCCAACCCGTCCAAATGCTGGAACTGGTTCAAACCGGGCGACCAGCAGCGCAGCCAGGGCGAGCCAGCGCTGATCGCGGGCATCACGCGGGAAGTCATGGCGAACCACCCGGTTGACGCGGATCGCGTGTACGTGGCCGGCTTGTCCGCCGGCGGCGCCATGGCTGCCGTGATGGTGCAGACGCATCCGGAGCTGTATGCCGCGGCGGGGATTCATTCCGGCTTGCCTTGTGGCAGCGCGCACGACCTGCCATCGGCACTGGCAGCGATGAAGGGCGGGAACCTGGCCGCGAAGCTGATGGAGAAAGCACGGACCGCGCCCCGGGGCAACGGTGCTGTCTCGCCGTCGCGGCCCCTCATCGTGTTTCACGGCGATGCCGACGCCACGGTGCATGTGTCCAACGGCGAGCGCCTGCTGCGTGATTTCCACGGTGGTACGCACCGGGACAAGCAGCAGCGCAGCCGGGGCGAGCGCACCTTCACACACCGGCAACTGACATCGCCCGAAGGCATTGACGCGGAATACTGGCTCATCCACGGGGCGCCTCACGCATGGGCGGGGGGCAGTTCGCGCGGGACGTACACCGATGACAGCGGGCCCGACGCCAGCGCCGAGATGGTGCGCTTCTTTCTCGCACATCCGCTGCGGCCATAGTCCGGCGGCATCGCCGCGCGTCCGGCCCGCGCGGTCATTCGCCACACGCTAGCGTCAGGACAATCTCCGGGAAAAGCCCGCGCGCCCGGTGCTAGTCGATCCTTGCCTCGCCGGGCCATAACGGCGAACTGACTGAAAAATCCGCCTCTTCCATCGTGACCGTCCTCAGTGACCGGACCACGGCACGCGTGTCGCCCGTGCGCCACTGGAAGTAGTAGGACAGGTTGTGCGGAGCCGGCTGGCTTGCCAGTTCCGCCAGCTTGCCGGCGCGCACGAGAGGCGCCACATAGGATCGCGGAAAGAGGCTGATCCCCACGCCGGCAATGACCAGCGCAATCAAGGCCGACAGGCTGTTGCAAACCAGCGCCCTGGGAATCTCGAGTTTTTGCTCCGCCGCCCATTTCTCGAAGGCCAGCGTCAGGCCCGCTTCGGCGCTGAGCGTGATCACCGGATGCTCCGCGAAGTGCCGGGCTGTCAGGACAGTGCCGGATGCCAGCCGCTCTGGCGATGCCATCCACTGGTATGCGAGCTCACCGACCTTTTCCTGCGAGAGGTTGGGGGAGGAGGACGGGCCGGGAATGATCGCGAAGTCGAGTTCGCCGCGCTCCAGCTTGCGTTCGAGGTTCAGCGTCAGGTCGACCTGCGGTTGCAGCACGAGGTGCGGATGCAGCTCGCGAACGCGGGCGACTAGTCCCGGGAACCAGGTGGATGCCACCAGTTCGCTGATGCCGAACCGGCAACTCCCGCGCAGTGCGCCGGACATGTCCAGGTCCGAACGGATACGGCTTTCAATCTCGAGAATCTGGGCAGCATGCTCAAGCAGGCGCTCGCCGGCGTCGGTGATGACCGAGCGCTGCCCGGTACGGTCGAAGAGCGCCTTTCCCAGGTCGTCCTCCAACTCCGCGATGCGCTTCGACAGCGATGACTGCGTGACATGCAGGCGTGCCGCCGCCACGGAAAAGCTGCCGAGTTTTGCGGCCCAGTAGAAGGCTTCCAGTTGTTTGAGGGTCATGGCGCCGCCCCTGTCCCGCGATGGGGGCCTGGCGCCGCCAGCGCGCTGCCATTCCAAATTCTCACCGGGGGCAGTGAAGATTTCTCGCTTTCTTCCGGCGCGGGAGCTACGTATCGTTCGGCCATTGTCAATATCGGTTCGGAAAGGGGGAGGCCATGCGGCACAGCTTCAAGAGACGCAACAAGACAGGCAACAAGACCGGCAACAAGACCGGCAACAAGACCGGCAACAAGACACGCGGGACGTTCAACGTACTCACCACCGCGCTCCTGTCGCTCGGGTTGGCGGCGACCGCGGCGCGGGCGGAGTGGCCCGCCGATCATCCGATCCAGGTCTTCGTGGGTTTTGCCGCCGGCGGAGGCACCGATACCATGGCGCGCACGATGGCGCCGTTCATCCAGCGCCACCTTGGCGCAAACGCCAGTCTGGTGGTGCAGAACAAGCCGGGCGCAGCCAGCGAGATCTCGAACATCAGCCTGATGCGCTCGGCCCCGGATGGCTACACCATCGGCGTGGTCAACCTGCCTGCCATGGCGTTCGCGCCGCTCTACAAGAAGACGAATTTCGATCCGGCCGGGCTGCAACTGGTAGCGCGCGTGCTGAGCGACCCGACCATCCTGGTGGCCAGGAAGGAGAGTCCGTACAACAACCTGAAGGACGTGGTTTCGGCATTGAAGAAGAAGCCTGCCTCCTTGTCTTTCGGTCACAACGGGGTCGGGACGAACGGGCACCTGGCGCTATTGCAATTGCAGAATGTGGCGGGCGTGAAGGTCAACGACATCCCGTATAACGGCACGGCGCAGTCCAAGACGGCGTTGTTTGGCGGGCATATCGACTTCGCGGCCGTCACTACGGGTGAACTGCAGGATGCGGGCAAGGAGGCTGTGCCGCTGAAGATTATCGCGCAAATGGGGGAGAAGCGGGCCGCTTCGCTACCCGATGTGCTGACGGCCAGGGAGCAGGGATTCGACGACGTAATGCCTGCCGAGCGGGGGATTGCCGTGCCCGCGGGTGTGCCGCCCGCTATCGTGGAGAAACTGCGAGCAGCTGTCCGGGCGACACTCAGGGATCCCGAGTACCTGAAGAAGGCCGGCAACGACGCACCGGTCCTGGCCTACCTGCCCGGCGACGACTGGGCCAGGGAAATCGCGGCCCGCAAGCCGATGATGCGCAAGCTGGCCGACGGCATGCCGAAGGAGTGAAGGGCGTGATGACTTCTTTTCCTCGTTGCGAGCCCAAGTCCATGCAAAGACCCGCCCCGGCCCGAAAGACGGCATCCCTGCGCGCGCTGTTGCGCACGGAGCCGTTTGTCGTGGCGCCGGCCGTGCACGATATCTTCAGCCTCCGGCTGGTGGAGCAGGCGGGCTACCAGAGCGCGTGCATCAGCGGCGCCATGCTCTCCTACAGCTTGCTCGGCGTCCCGGACATCGGCCTGCTCACGCTGACGGAATGCGTGGAGCACTGCCGCCGCCTGACGCGCGTGTCATCCATCCCCATCACCGCGGACGCCGACGCGGGCTATGGCAATCCACGCGGCGTGCACTATGCCGTCGAGTTGTTCGAAGAGGCCGGCGCCGCCGGTCTGAACATCGAGGACCAGGTGGTGCCAAGGCGCTGGGCCTCGCCGGGCGGCAAGGAGGTGGTGCCGGTCGGCGAGATGATCGCCAAGATCGATGCCGCGCAGCGTGCCAGGCGCGACAGCAACTTCATGATCATCGCCCGCACGGACGCGTTTGCATGCGAGTCCACCGAGCAGGTCATTCAACGGGCCCGGGCCTATCAGGCGGCGGGCGCCGATATGCTGCTGCCCATCGCGCCGCGGACCGAGGACGACATCGCTCGCCTGGTGCGCGCGCTAGATATCCCGGTGACGCTCAGCGCTGGCACCGGGCTGGTGCCCAGCCCATCCGCCGCAAGCCTGCCATTGGAACGGCTGCGCGGCCTGGGCGTCAGGCGGGTCAGCCTAACCACGCTGCTGCCGGGCGCAGCGGTCACGGGCATGAGGCGGAGCCTGGACGCCATGCGGGGCGGGGCGGGCAGCGGCGACGATGGCGGGATGGCGGCAGAGGGCGCGGCGAGCCTTGGGGCGTTGTTCCATGCGCAAGACCAGATGGCCTTCGAGGAGGCGTTGCTGCTGTAACTTGCCCGGTCCCTTGCCGCAAGCCGTATAGGCTGGCGGCGCATGGCGCGGCCTCGGGAGGCCTTGCTCTGACGAATCCCGACCACCACTACACCGGCATCCTGTTCTGTGGCGCCGAAGCCGGCCGTTGTTCCAGCACAGAACATCGCGCCGATCTCCCATCATGTCGTCATGACTTCCCATTGTATGGCTGTGAGCGACGCCGTTCCCCCCTCGGAGCGGGGGGGAGGCGACGCATGTTGCGACACATGCCCATCGTTGGAATCAATCGTTTTTTTCGATAATTATCAGCGGGAAAAACCGTTTTAGGTAGTTATCGCGCCGGCCTTAAGCTTCGCCTCTGGAAATTTCGGCACCGTGCTGCCGGCGTGAGCGCAATCGATCATCGCAGCGCCTTTCCTCGGGCATCGCGCTCACCTCACCCCAGGCCTCGAAGATGGAAACCCATATTGCCACGGACCGAGGCTGCGCAGCCCCGGCAGCGCATGTGCGTCCCTGCGAGCTTGTCACTGCCAGGGCGAGACGGATTCAACTACCACAGGAAACGTAATGAACGCACTGAATGGCTATGACTATGAAGACCTGGAGCTCGGGATGAGCGCCACCTTCGACAGAACCATCACCGAAGCGGATATCGCACTGTTTGCGGCCGCATCTGGCGACAACAATGCCGTGCACCTCGACGAGGAATTTGCCCGGACGACCCAGTTCGGCGGATGCATCGCCCACGGCATGCTGACCGCCAGCGTGATCTCGGCAGCCATTGCCGGACGCTTGCCGGGGCCTGGGACGATCTATCTGAGCCAGAACGTTCGCTTCAGAGCGCCCGTAAGGCCAGGGGAAACAGTCAAGGTTACCGTGACCGTCAAGGAGTTGCAGCCAGGGAAGCAGCGCGTCTCGCTGACTACGGTCTGTACGGTGCAAGACAAGGTCGTGGTGGACGGGGATGCGCTGGTGATGCCGACGTCGTTGGCGCGCAGGGTCCAGTAATGCCGCGGAGCTGGCTGGTTAGCCAGTTCCAATCTCAAATTCGACTAACTTTACGGAGAACGGCGTGTCTCTTCCATTAGAGTTTTCAGACAAGTTGCTCCAAGTATATTCTGCTCCATTTAAAAAAACGGCCGAATATATGGCCGGGCAGAGATTCTTTTCCTGCAGTATGGATTTTTCTGGCCTGCTGCGCTCCAATCTGCGTTATCTGGAAGGGCAGGCAGCCGTGATGAGGTCGGTGTGGAGCGAAGAGACGGACGGGGAAAAGCCGGATCGGCGCTTCGCCGCGGACGAATGGAATCGCAATCCGTGGTACCGCTTTCTCAAGAAAAGCTACCTGAATAACGCCAGGACTCTTTCGGAGATCACTGAAGCAATCGGTATCGAGGAAGATGACAAGAGCAGGCTGAGATTCCTTGTCGGTCAGTACATTGAATCCTTGAGCCCCGCCAATTTTCTTGGCACGAATCCGGAAGCCATTCAGCTGGCATTGGAATCGCAGGGCGGAAGCCTCGTTTCCGGACTTGCCAACTACGTCGAAGACGCGCGGCGAGGCCGCATTGCAATCACGGACGAATCCGCCTTCGAGGTAGGCCGCAATGTGGCCACGTCCGAGGGGGCCGTTGTCTTCGAGTGTGAATTGATGCAGCTGATCCAGTACAAGCCGCTGACCGATAAGGTTGCCTCGCGGCCGCTGGTCATCGTGCCTCCGTGCATCAACAAGTTCTACATACTGGACCTCCAGCCGGAGAACTCATTCGTGCGCTTTGCCTGCGAGCAGGGGCATACCGTGTTCCTGGTATCGTGGCGCAATCCGCAAGCGGATATGAGCGAGACCACATGGGACGACTATGTTGAGCACGGCGTACTGAAGGCGCTGGAAGTCAGCCAGGCCATCAGTGGCGCGGCTCAGGTGAACGCGCTGGGCTGGTGCGTCGGCGGTACGTTGCTGACTTCAGCCTTGGGCGTGCAGCAAGCCCGCGGTAAAAAGACGGTAGCCAGCATGACGCTGCTGACGACCATGCTGGATTTCAGCGAGCCAGGCGAACTTGGCGTGTTCATCGACGAGCCGACGGTTGCGCAGCGCGAGCAGACTATCGGGCGCAGTGGCATCTATCCCGGCAAGGAGCTGGCGTTTGTCTTCCAGATGTTGCGCCCGAATGACCTGATCTGGCCCTATTTCGTCGGCAACTACCTGAAAGGGCAATCGCCGGGAGCCTTCGACCTGCTTTACTGGAACGCCGACGCCACGAACCTGGCCGGGCCGATGTATGCATGGTACCTGCGCAATATGTACCTGGAGAACAAGCTGCGCGAGCCGGGGCAATTGACCGTTTGCGGGCATCCGATGGACCTGGGCAGCATCGACGTGCCCAACTATATCCTTGCAACGAAGGACGATCACATCGTTCCCTGGCAGTCGGCCTATCGCAGCGTTCAGCTACTGGGCGGAAAGTCGGAGTTTGTTCTTGGCGAGAGCGGACATATTGCAGGTGTTATCAATCCGGCATCGAAGCAAAAGCGTGGCTACTGGCGTGCCGGCGAGCGATGCGACGATGCCGACGGCTGGCTGGCTTCGGCGACGTCCACGCCGGGGAGCTGGTGGGTTCATTGGGCTGCCTGGCTGAAACGCCATGCCGGCAAACAAGTTGCAGCGCCGGCCAGATTGGGGAACGACACGTTCGAGCCAATCGAGCCCGCTCCTGGCCGTTATGTCAGCGTGCGCGCCGACTGACCGCCCATCCCGGTCCGGACTTGAAGGAGGCCGGGGCTGAGCCCAGGCCGGTCACGACGCAAGGCCATTTCTGCGTCTATGAATAATTGGAATGAAGATATCAATTTTAAATCATATTCGGAATGTGATTTGACTAGCTACACTTCGTTTCCAAGCTGTTTTTTCGGCACGGATCCGGTCACCAAGCGGCTGGCTACATCGAACACTCGTGCCAAATTTCCCTGGCCGGGCTGATGCGCACAGGCGCGCGCGGTTTCGCTGGCGCGCGCCGACTGGGCTTCAGGCGAACGGGAGCTTTTGAACGCTGCGTCAACAGTCGCGGGGCTCGCCTCGTTTGAGGTGGACGCCGCTTCACTAACCGGACCGCTCGCCCGTACGGAGCGAGAGGTTGTGCTCGATGCTGCACCACGATGTGGCGGCGTATCGCGCCGCTGCGCGTTGTCGGAATTGAAGCGACTTGGTTATTCACCTATTTAAGGAACAGAAATGACGCCGACCGAAATCAAAGCCACGCTATCGTTTTCCGATGATTCCCCCAGCGTTGAGCTGCCGATTTACAAGGGCACTGTCGGCCCCGACGTAATCGATATTCGCAAGCTGTACGGACAAACCGGCAAGTTCACCTATGACCCCGGTTTCATGTCGACGGCTTCGTGCAATTCGAAGATCACCTATATCGACGGCGACAAGGGCGAGCTGCTGTACCGCGGCTA
>Ga0255338_1002382_pt1 | contig 27994 bp, 24 predicted proteins | sample MeOH1_35cm_T4_19_FD_203715 | JGI IMG/M metagenome (GOLD analysis project Ga0255338, IMG submission 203715) | Sandy soil microbial communities from University of British Columbia, Vancouver, Canada - MeOH1_35cm_T4_195 | ecosystem: Engineered > Artificial ecosystem > Sand microcosm > Unclassified ...
GGAGGAAGGACTCGAACCCTCGCATGCTGGAATCAAAATCCAGTGCCTTAACCAACTTGGCGACTCCCCTACACGGGTTGCCGGCTGAAAACCAGCCGACCACCGATCAATCGTCGCTGGGGGCCCATCCGGCAAGGGGATGGACCTCCAAATTGCTGCATTCCCGCGCCTGCCAGCCCGCCGGGGCCGCCTGCAGTGCCTGCCCGGCCGGCAGCTGCGCAAAAACTGCGCTGCCGGAGCCCGTCATCCGCCCTTGCAGGCCTTGCGACCCGAGCCATTCCAGCGCCTGGGTCACGCCGGCGCACAGGCGCTGGGCAACGGGCTGCAGGTCGTTCCGGCCGAACCCATAAGGATTCGCAGCGCCGGAAGGGTTTGCAGCAAAGCCTGAGATTATAGCAGGCTCGGTGTCCCGTTTCAGGCGGGGGTCGGAGAATATGCGCGCCGTGGCCAGTCCCTCGGACGGCTTCACGACCGCGAAACGGGCCGGCGGCAGCGCCACCGGCGTCGAGCGTTCGCCGACGCCTTCCACCCAGGCGTTCCGGCCGTGCAGGAAGAACGGGACATCGGCACCCAGTCCGAGCCCGATGTCAAGGAGCCGCGACAGCGGCAGGTCCAGGCCCCACAGGCGATTGAGCGCCAGCAGGCAGCTGGCGGCGTCCGACGAGCCGCCGCCCATGCCGGCCTCGCTCGGCACCCGCTTGTCGATGGCGATGTGGACGCCGGCGCCGGTGCCGCCGGCGCGCTGCAGCGCTCGCGCCGCCGCGATCACGAGATCTTCCGCCGGCAGGGCCGCGCCCAGGTCCTCGCGGCTGACGTCGCCGCCCGCGCGCAGCTCGAAATGCAGCGTGTCGCACCAGTCGATCAGCATGAAGACCGACTGCAGCAGGTGCATGCCGTCGGCGCGGCGGCCGACCACGTGCAGGAACAGGTTCAGCTTGGCCGGGGCGGGGACGTCGTAGAGCGCCTTCATCGGTCCAGTGCCACCCGCAGATCGGCCTCCGGGGCCGGATCGTGCCGCACCGCGGAAATGCGGCCCTCGGCCAGTTGCGAGAGATTCGCTCGCCAGCCCGGCACCTGAGTCTCCCTGCCGCGCAGCCAGTCGAAGAGCGCCGCCACCGGAATGGCGGCGCCGGTGGCCTGGGTCACCAGCGCATCGACCGAGGGAAAGCTGCGCGTCCGGCCGTTGCTGCGCAGGGTGGCGGAGCCGGGCGCCCAGGCGAGGATGGCCAGCACCCCGCCCAGCGGATTGGTCAGGGTCAGCTCGCCGGTGTCGGCGCTGCCCCTGAGCTCGAACATGGCCGCGAACGACTGGCTGGCGTCGTCCTTGACCTGCAATGCCAGGCGCCCGCTCCACGGGCCGTTCTCCGCGTCGGCCGGCGACGGGCGCGGCGCAGTGGCGCACCCGGACAAAAGCGCCAGGGCCCCGGCCAGGAGCCACGAAGCCCGGCGGCGGTTCATGGCTTGACGCGCAGGCGCTTGAGCGTTTCCTGCAGTGTGTCGTTCTCGCCGTTGAGCAGCAGGCCTTCCCGCCAGATGGCTTCGGCCCGGGCGCGCTGGCCCAGGCTCCACAGCACCTCGCCCAGGTGGGCGGCGATGTCGGCGTCCGGCCGCGTCTTGTATGCCGACTCCAGGATGCGCAGCGCGTCCGCCTTGTTGCCCATGCGGAACTCGACCCATCCCAGGCTGTCGGTGATGAACGGATCGTCCGGCGCAAACGTCAGTGCCTTCCTGATCAGCTCCCTGGCTTCGGTCAGCCGCACGCTGCGATCGGCGAAGGAATAGCCGAGCGCGTTGTAGGCGTGGTGGTAGTCCGGCTTGGTGGCGATCACCTGCCGCAGCAGGCGCTCCATGTCGGCCAGGTTGCCCATCTTCTCGGCCACCATGGCCTGCTCGTACACCAGGTCCACGTCGACCGGAGGCTTGGCCGCGGCCCGGCCGAGCAGGTCATAGGCCTCCCGCCAGTGCTTCGCCTCGCGAAGCAGCTGCACCTCGGCCATCAGCTTGGTGCGCGCATCGGCCTGGTTGCGCTCGGGCAGCGACTGCAGCAGCTTGCGGGCTTCGCCCAGCTTGCCCTGCCGCGCGAGGATGGAGGCGCGGCGCTGCTGCGCGACGACGAGGTCCTGTGCGTTCTCGATGCGGTCCAGCCAGGCGGCCGCCTGCGCCAGGTCCTTGCGCCGCTCGGCGATGCGCGACAGCGACAGGTAGGCCTGCGCCAGCCCGCGGCTCCTGTCCTCGGCCTTGCCCTGCGACTGCACCAGTTCCAGGTAGCGCTTGACGGACGCTTCGGCGGCATCGTCCTGGTTGTCCTGCAGCTGGAGCGTTCCCTGTACCAGCCAGGCTTCCGGATAGTCCGGCTTCTCCCGCGTGACGTACTGCAACTGCTGCGCCGCGTCCTTGTACCGTTGCGCTTCCAGCAGTTCGCGCGCGTACGCCATGCGCAGTTCCGGCAGCGGCTTGCCTTCCATGTAGCGCCGCACCAGGGCCTCGGCCTGCGGCTCCTTCGGATCCATCAGTTCGAGCGCCAGCAGCACGGGCCCCTCGGCGCCGGGGCTTGCCGCCTGCGCCCGCTGCGCGGCCTCGATCGCGCCCCTGCGGTCGCCGGCCGCCGTGCGCATCCGCCCGACCGCCGTCCACGCCGCCCCGGCGGAATCGGGTTGCTTCAGGTAATCGGCGAGGGCCTGTTCCACCGCCGATGCCGCCAGCTTCTTGTCGGCCACCCGGGCGTAGTTGCGCGGGATGAGGGACAGCGTCGCGTTGCGATCCTTGGGGTCGGCGAGCGCGATTTCGGTCTTGAGCGCCTCGACGCTCTCGGGCACGCGGTTCAGCGCGATCAGGATCTGCAGCACGTACCGGTTGGCGTCGCGTGACTGGGGGTGCGCCTCCTTCCAGGCGCGCGCCGCCTGCAGGGCCGCGTCGCCCGAGCGCGCCTGGAACGCCATGTCCACGGCGCGCTGGTACAGGGAGGGGTCGTTGGTCTTGCGGGCGGCGTCGAGGATCAGGGAGTAGCCCGTTGCCGGCTCGGCGCCGCGCGCATTGAGTTCGCCCAGCAGCAGCTCGTAGAAGAGCTCCGCGTCGAGCGCGGTCTGGGCCGGGGGCTCGGCCGCCTGGACGGGCGCGATGTGAGTCCATGCCAGCAGCAGCACGCCGGCCAGGGTCAATCTCTTCATCGATTGATAATAATCCAAGCCCCCATGCCAGAACTGCCAGAAGTCGAAGTCACCCGGCGCAGCTTCGCCGCACGGATCGCCGGTGGCCGGATCGAGGCGGTGCGCATCGGCAAGCCGCTGCGCTGGCCTCTGGGCGTGACGCCGCAGGCCCTGGTCGGGCGCACCGTCGTGGACGTCCGCCGGCGCGGCAAGTACCTGTTGCTCGACCTGGACGAGGGCGTGCTGCTGCTGCACCTGGGGATGTCCGGCAGCCTGAGTTTCGCCGCCGCGCAGCCGCCCGCCGGCACCCACGACCACTTCGATCTCGTCACGACCCGCGGCGTGCTGCGGCTCAACGACCCGAGGCGTTTCGGCGCCGTGGTCTACGCGCCGGGCGAGGACGCCGCGCAGGCGGCCAAGCTGCTGGGGCGCCTGGGTGTCGAGCCGCTGTCCGACGCCTTCGAACTCGATGCCTTCCACAGCCGGCTGCGGCGCCGCCATGCGCCGATCAAGCAGGTGCTCCTGGCAGGCGACGTGGTGGTCGGCGTCGGCAACATCTACGCCTCGGAGGCGCTGTTTCTGGCCCGCATCCGGCCGACGCTGCGCGCTTCGCGCATCAGCCGGCCGCGGGCGCAGGCGTTGCGGCAGGCGGTGCGCGACGTGCTCGCGCGGGCGGTGGAGCGGGGTGGCAGCACCTTGCGCGATTTCTCGAACGCCCACGGCGAGGCGGGCCTGTTCCAGCTCGAAGCCATGGTCTACGACCGCGCCGGCCAGCCTTGCCGGGTCTGCGGGACGGCCGTGAAGGCCATTCGACAGGGCCAGCGGGCCACCTATTTCTGCCCCACCTGCCAGAAAGCGTGACGCGCGCCACGGACAGCGGCTCGCCGCTTGCCGAAAAACGACACCGGCGCGCTCCCGCGCAAGGCGCGCCGGGGACGCGATGCTATATTCAATTGCTCAACCACGGGGACTCAGTGGGCACTTCCTTCAACGAACAGTTCGACCAGCACGGGGCCTGGCGGCGCCAGTTCGCGCTGCGCCTGAAACTGCTGTCGGAATGGCTGCGTGACCACGACCTGCTGGATGCCGCGGTGGAGGAGCGCCTGCAGCGGCTGGAAACCCAGATCCGCTCGGACAAGGTGATGGTCGCCTTCGTCGCGGAGTTCTCGCGCGGCAAGTCGGAACTGATCAACGCCATCTTCTTCGCCGGCTACAAGCGCCGCATCATGCCGGCGAGCGCGGGCCGCACGACCATGTGCCCGACCGAGCTCGGCTACGACAGCGAAGTGCCGCCTTGCCTGCGCCTGCTGCCGATCGAGACCCGCCTGCAGCCGCAGCCGCTGATGGAGTGGCGGGCCGTGCCGGAAAAGTGGATGCGCTTCGACCTGGACGTGAACGACGCGCGCCAGTTGTCGCAGGCGTTCGAAAAGGTGGCCGAGGTGCGCCGCGTGACGACCGAAGAGGCGCGCGCCCTCGGGTTCTGGCACGACGACTTCCCGGAGAACAACCCGCTGGTCGGCCCCGACGGCAAGGTGGAAGTGCCGCGCTGGCGGCACGCGCTGATCAACATCGCGCATCCGCTGCTGAAACAGGGGCTGGTCATCCTGGACACGCCGGGGCTGAACGCGATCGGCGCCGAGCCCGAACTGACCGTCAACCTGATCCCGCAGGCGCATGCGGTGGTGTTCATCCTGGCCGCCGATGCCGGGGTCACCAAGTCGGACCTCGCGATCTGGCGCGAGCACCTGATCGCCGAGGGCGACAGCGCCGACTCCCGGCTGGTGGTCCTGAACAAGATCGACACCATGTGGGACGCGCTGCGCACGCCCTACGAGGTGCAGGCCGAGATCGAGCGGCAGCGCGCGACCTCGGCGCAAGTGCTGGGCCTGGCCGAGGAGCAGGTGATTCCGGTCTCCGCGCAGAAGGGACTGCTCGCCAAGATCAAGAACGACGCCGCCCTGCTGCAGGCCAGCCAGTTGCCGGCGCTGGAGCGGGCCCTCAGCCACGGCGTGATGCACCACCGGCGCGCCATCCTGCGCGCCGCGGTCGCCAGCAACATCGGCTCGCTGCGCGTGGAGACGGCACGGGCCATCCAGATCCGCCGGCGCGACCTGGCCGAGCAGATGCTGGAACTCAAGGGGCTGCGCGGCAAGAACACGGCGGTGATCCGGCAGATGCGTTCGCGCATCGAGCAGGAGCAGCGCGAGTTCGACGTCAGCGGGGCGCGCGTGCACGCGGTGCGCTCCGTGCACCTGAAGCTGCTGCGCGAGGTGCTGGCGCTGCTGGGCACGCCGGCGCTGAAGACGGAAATGGCCGAGCTCACCGCGAAACTGCGGCAGCCCGGCATCAAGCTCGGCGCCAGGAAGGCGTATGCACAGACCTTCGACCGGCTGCGCGCCACGCTGCGCCGGGCCGCGGACAGCAGTGCCGAGATCCAGTCGATGCTGACCGGGACCTTCCGCCAGCTCAACGCCGAATACGGCTTCTCGCTGCAGGCACCGCGCGAGCCGGACCTGGTCCGCTTCCAGCGCGATCTGGACCTGGTCGAGCGCAGCCACGTCCAGTACCTCGGCATGGGCAACATGTTCCGGCTGGCGCAGCCGGAATTCGCCGACCGCCTGGTGCGCGCCCTGGCGACCCGGCTGCGGGTGGTCTACGAGTCGGCGCTCGGCGAGCTGGAACTCTGGAACAAGTCGGCGGCGGCGCAGCTGGACGCGCAGCTGCGCGAGCGGCGCCGCAACTTCGGCCGCCGGCTCGAGGCGATCGAGCGCATCCAGCAGGCCGCCGGCGGCCTGGACCAGCGCATCGCCGAAATCGAGAACCAGGAAGGCGTCCTGCAGGCCCTGGACGTCAAGCTGGTCGAGCTCACCGGGCAATTGACGGCCGAATCCGACGAGCGAGTCGCGCCGGCGCAGCCCCTGCTCAGGTCCGCATGAGCGGATTGCCGGGGGGATTCGCCGGCCGGGTGGTGCGCTGGCAGCAGGCGCATGGCCGCGCCGGGCTGCCGTGGCAGGGCACGCGCGATCCGTACCGCGTGTGGCTGTCCGAGATCATGCTGCAGCAGACGCAGGTGTCGCGGGTGCTGGAGTACTACCCGCGCTTCCTGTCCCGCTTTCCGGACGTCAGGGCGCTGGCCGCGGCGAGCCTGGACGATGTGTACGCCTGCTGGGCCGGCCTGGGGTATTACTCCCGTGCGCGCAACCTGCACCGCTGCGCCCAGGATGTCGTTGCCGTCCATGGCGGCGATTTCCCGCGCAGCGCCGGGATGCTCGCCACGCTGCCGGGGATCGGGCGGTCCACCGCGGCGGCGATCGCGGCGTTCTGTTTCGGCGAGCGGGCGGCGATCCTCGACGGCAACGTCAAGCGGGTGCTCGCGCGGGTGCTGGGCTTCGGCGCCGACCTGGCCGTGCTCGCGAACGAGCGGGCATTGTGGGCGCACGCGCAGGACTTGCTGCCCAGGCGCGGGCTGCAGCAGGCAATGCCGGCGTATACCCAGGGCCTGATGGACCTGGGTGCGACCGTCTGCCTGCCGCGCAACCCGTCGTGCCTGCTGTGTCCATTGAGCTCGCTGTGCATCGCGCGCGGCGCAGGCGAGCCGGAGCAGTATCCCGTCAGGACGCGCACGCTGCGCCGCGGTTCGCAATCGCTGTGGCTGTTGCGCGCCGCGAGCGAGGAAGGCGCCGTCTGGCTCGAAAAGCGCCCGGCCACCGGCATCTGGGCCGGCCTGTACTGCCTGCCGGTGTTCGACAGCGCCGCCGAACTGCAGGCCTCGATCGACGGCCATGCGCGGGACGGCTGGCATGAACATCAGCCGTTTCTGCACGTGCTCACCCACAAGGACCTGTACCTGCACCCGGTCACGGTGCGACTGCCGTCCGGTGCGATGGCGGGACGCGAAGGCACCTGGGCGGCGCGCGAGGAACTGGCCCGCTACGGGTTGCCGGCGCCGGTGCGGCGGCTGCTGGCCGACGGCGCCTAGGCGTCGAGTTCGCGGTGGCGCTTGAGCGCCGTCCAGCGCTGGCCGAACCACGCGGCAAGCTGCTCCACCAGGTACACCGAGCGGTGCTGGCCGCCGGTGCAGCCGATCGCGACGGTGACGTAGCTGCGGTGATCGCGGGCCAGCGGCTCGAGCCATTCGTCGAGGAAGGTCGCGATGCGGTTGGACATGCGCTCCACGTCGGCGTGCTGCCGCAGGAAGGCCCGCACCGGCTCGTCGCGGCCGGTCAGGTCGCGCAGGCCCGGCTCGTAGTGCGGGTTGGGCAGCATGCGCACGTCGAACACGAAGTCGGCGTCCACCGGGATGCCGCGCTTGAACGCGAACGACTGGAACACCAGCGTCAACTGGCTGGCCGGCGCCGACAACAGCGTCTTCACGTAGGCCTGCAGCTGGCTCGGCCGGATCACGCTGGTGTCGATCACGTGCGCCTGGTCGCGCAGGTCGCCGAGCAGTTCGCGTTCGAGCTCGATCGCATCGACCAGCGCCCGCTGCCCGTCCTGCGGGGTGGCCGGCGTGCTCGACAGCGGGTGCCGTCGCCGCGTCTCGGAAAACCGCCGCACCAGCGTATCGGTCGTCGAATCCAGGAACAGCGGGCGCACGTTGACCTTCTCGCGCCGCAGCTCGCGCAGCTGCGCCGGAACCAGCGGCAGCGACGTCGCGCTGCGCACGTCCACGGCGATCGCCACCCGCTCCGCGCTGCTTTGCTGCTCGAGGGCGACGAAGGGCAGCAGCAGTTCCGGCGGCAGGTTGTCCACGCAGTAATAGCCGGCGTCCTCCAGCGCGTGCAGGGCGACGGACTTGCCGGATCCCGACATGCCGGTGATGAGGACGACTTCGAGCGTCATGGCCGTGCCTCGCCGCCGGCCGCCGTGGACAGCAGTTCCTTGGCATGCGCGAGGCTCGTGCCGGAGAGCTTCTCGCCGCCCAGCATCCGGGCCACTTCGCCGACGCGCTGCTCCCCTTGCACCGCCGCGACCGAGCTGGACGTGCCGGCGCGGTCGCTGCGCTTGGACACCACGAGATGATGGTCGGCGCACGCCGCCACCTGGGGCAGGTGGGTCACGGCGAGGACCTGGCGGTCGCGTCCCAGTTGCTTCATCAGCCGGCCCACCGTCTCGGCCACGGCGCCGCCGACGCCCGCGTCCACTTCGTCGAAGATCAGCGTCTGGGCTTCGCCGAGGCGGCTGGTCGTCACGGCGATGGCCAGCGCGATGCGTGACAGCTCGCCGCCCGAGGCGACCTTGCCGACCGGCCGCGGCGTGGCGCCGGCGTGGCCGGCCACGAGGAAGTTCACCTGTTCCAGGCCGCCGGACCCGGGCTCGGCCAGCGGCTCCAGCGTCACCTCGAAGCGGCCGCCCTTCATGCCCAGGCCCTGCATTGCCAGCGTCACTGCCCTGGCGAGCTGCGGTGCGGCCTTGGCGCGGGCTTTCGAGAGCGACTGGGCCTCGGACCGGTAGGCCTGCTGCGCGGCCCGGTCGGCCGCTTCGAGGCCGGCCAGGTCGGCCGCCGCGTCCAGCCGCGCCAGTTCATCCTTCCACGACGCGAGCAGCGCCGGCAGCTCCGCGGGCGCGCGCCTGTAGCGGCGCGACAGCGACATCCACTGCGACATGCGCTCGTCCAGTTCCGCGAGTCGCTGCGGGTCGAGGTCGGTCTTGCGCAGGTAGGCATGCAGCGAGTGCGCCGCGTCCTCGGCCTGCGCCAGGCTAGAGGCCAGCACCTGCGCGAGCTCGCGGAAGGCCGGCTCCACCTGCTGCTGGCCTTCGAGCAGGCCGCGGGCCTGCGCCAGTTGCGTGGCAGCGCCGCCCTCATCGCCCTGGAGCGCCTGCAGCGCGCCCTGCGCCGCCTCCAGCAGCGACTGCGCGTTCGCCAGGCGCGTGTGGTTCGCGTTGAGTTCGTGCCACTCGTCGGCGCCCGGCGCCAGCTTGTCGACTTCGCCGATCTGCCACGCCAGCCGCTCGCGCTCGCGCTGCAGCGAATCCTGCGCGGCGTGGGCCTCCTCCAGGGTGCGTGCGGCGGCACGCCAGCGCTGCCACAGCTGCGACAGGGCCTGGGTGCCGATGCCGGCATATGCATCGAGCAAGGCGCGCACCGCGTCGGGCCGCGTCAGGCTCTGCCAGGCATGCTGGCCGTGGATGTCGACCAGCTGCTCGGCGAGCTCCTTGAGCTGCCCGGCGGTGGCGGGGCTGCCGTTGATCCAGGCGCGGCTCTTGCCCTGCGCGTCGATGGCGCGGCGCAGCAGCAGCCCGTCGGCCGATTCGAAGCCGGCTTCGTCCAGCCAGGCGACCAGGCCGCCGGAAGCGTCGAATTCGGCGCTGATTTCCGCGCGCGCAGCGCCTTCGCGCACCACGACGGCATCCGCGCGCGCGCCCAGCGCCAGTTGCAGGGCGTCGACCAGGATCGACTTGCCGGCGCCCGTTTCGCCGGTGAGCACGGTGAAGCCGCCGCCGAAGTCCAGGTCGAGCTCGCGCACGATCACGAAGTCGCGCAGAGCGATGCGCTTGAGGCCCATCAGTTGCCCTCGTTCCAGTGCAATTTTTCGCGCAAGGTGTCGAAGTAGCTCCAGCCCACCGGATGCAGGAAGCGCACGCGATGCTCGGAACGGCGCACGGTCACCCGGTCGCCGTGCAGCAGGGACGCGAGCGACTGCATGTCGAAATTGGCGCTGGCGTCGCGTCCCGACACCAGCTCGATCGTGACCTCGCAGCCGTCGGGCAGCACGATCGGGCGGTTGGACAGCGTGTGCGGCGCGATCGGCACCAGGACCCAGCCCATCGTCGACGGATGGACGAGCGGCCCGCCCGCGGAGAGCGAATAGGCGGTGGAGCCGGTGGGCGACGCGACGATCATGCCGTCGGCGCGCTGGTTGGCCACGAAATGGCCGTCGACCTCCACGCGAAGTTCCACCATGCCGGACGTGGCGCCGCGGTTCACGACCACGTCGTTCATGGCGAGCGCGTCGAACACGCACTGGCCCTCGCGGAACACCTGGGCATGCATCAGGCTGCGCAGGTCCTCCTCATAGGCGCCCTGGAGCATCGGCTCCAGGATGGCGCGGTAGTGGTCCAGCGGAATGTCGGTGATGAAGCCGAGTCGGCCCTGGTTGATGCCGATCAGCGGGACGCCGTAGCGCGCCAGCTGCCGGCCCACGCCCAGCATGGTACCGTCGCCGCCGACCACCAGCACCAGGTCGCACCGGGCGCCGATGCTGGCCAGGTCCAGCGCCGGGTAACCCTGGATGCCGGCGCTGGTCGCTGTTTCCCGCTCGATGGCCACCTCGCAGCCCTGGGCCGCGAGGAACTGGCCGATGTCCTCCAGCGCCGTCCGGGTCAGGTCGACCGCGGCATGCGACACTGCAGCGTGGTACTTGCCGATCAGCGCCACTTGGCGGAACTGGGAATTCATCACCGGATTATGTATGGCGCGGGCGCCGGAGCAACCGTGCCGCGGCCGCGCGCGCCTGCGGTGCGCCGCCGCCGGCCGCAGGCAGGCGTTGCGCGCAGGTTGAACGCCCCCGCGACGGGCGATTTCATTAAAATCGGGACAGCCGCCATATGCTCGATGACCGTGCCAAGTTGTTGCTGAAAGCGCTGGTCGAGCGCTACATCGCCGAAGGCCAGCCGGTGGGATCGCGCACGCTCTCGCGCGCCTCGGGCCTGGAGCTGTCGGCCGCGACCATCCGCAACGTGATGGCGGACCTGGAGGACCTCGGTCTCATCGCCAGCCCGCACACGTCCGCGGGGCGGGTGCCCACGGCGCGCGGCTATCGCCTGTTCGTGGACACCATGCTCACGGCGCAGCGCGAGCAGATCCTCTCCGCGCCGAGCCTGGCCGCGGACCAGCCGCAGAAGGTGATCTCCAACGCGGCGCAGCTGCTATCCAACCTGTCGCACTTCGTCGGCGTCGTGATGGCGCCCAGGCGCTCGTCGGTCTTCCGGCACATCGAATTCCTGCGGCTGTCGGAGAAGCGCTTCCTGGTGATCATGGTCACGCCCGACGGCGACGTGCAGAACCGCGTGGTGTTCACCGCGCAGGACTACACGCAGAGCCAGCTGATCGAGGCGGCGAACTACCTGAACTCCAACTACGCCGGCATGGCCATCGAGCACGTGCGCGAGCGGCTGAAGGCCGAGGTGGAGACGCTGCGCAGCGAGATCGCCGTGCTGATGCAGACCGCGGTGCAGGCCAGCTCCGACGCGATGAGCGAGCAGGACGAGGTGGTGATCTCCGGCGAGCGCAACCTGCTGCAGGTGCAGGACTTCTCGAGCGACATGAGCCATCTGCGGCGCGCGTTCGACCTGTTCGAGCAGAAGACGCAGCTGATGCGCCTGCTGGACATCTCCAGCCAGGCCGCCGGCGTGCGCATCTTCATCGGCGGCGAAAGCCAGGTCGTGCCGTTCGAGGAACTGTCCATCGTCAGCGCGCCGTACGAGGTCGACGGCCAGGTGGTCGGCACGGTGGGCGTGATCGGCCCGACCCGCATGCCGTACGACCGCATGATCCAGATCGTGGATATCACCTCCAAGCTGGTCAGCAATGCGCTGAGCCACAACCGCACGGGCTCTTAGAATCGCCTGTCGGGGGGCGTTAGCTCAGTTGGTCAGAGCAGAGGACTCATAATCCTTTGGTCGTTGGTTCAAGTCCAACACGCCCTACCAGTGAAAAACACTGGTTTTTCTTGGGCTGAGCCTTCGTTTCACCCCGTTTCTCACCCCGGTTGCGCCCGCTAGACACCTCGGCGGCTCAGTGCCACAGTCGCGTTCGGCCGCGCAGGCACCGCTATGCATGAAATTCAGTACCTCTGGGACCATTGGAAGTTCAACGCCGACCAGCGCATCAAGGCGTTCAACTTCTTCGTCGTCTTCTCCGTGTTCGCGGACGGTGGGGTGTTCACGGCGATCGAGAAGTGCGTGCACCCGATCGTGCTCGTCGTCATCGCTGTGTTCGTGATGGCGCTCTCGGTGGCGTTCTTCCTGATGGACATTAGAAGCGAGCAACTGGTGGGCCTGTCTGGGCTGCTTGCCGGTTTCATGGACACCTTGTTAAGGTGGAAGATGAAACCGGAGGTGGTTTATGGGAACGAGAAGGCAATTCAGCCGGGAGTTCAAGCTCGAGGCCGTCAAGCTTGTCAAGGAAAGGGGTGTGTCGGTGCCGCAGGCCGCGCGCGACCTGGACGTGCACGAGAACGTGCTGCGCAAGTGGGTGCGTGAGGCGGCAGCCGACCCGCAGGATCGAGGCACATAACAACGCCGCGGAGCGTGCGCTCAGAGCCGTTGCAATCGGGCGCAAGAACTATCTGCACCTTGGATCCGAAGGCGGTGGGGCCAGCGCCGCCGTGATCTACACGCTCATTGGCTCCGCCAAGCTCAATGGCGTGGAGCCGCTTGCCTACCTGCGTCACGTTCTCGAGCGGGTTGCCGACCATCCCATCAACCGGGTCGACGAGTTGCTGCCGTGGGCGGTCGCTGCGGCCCTGGACGCCGGCGCGGACCAACGCCTGGCCGCCTGAGAGCGCCGGGCAGAATGCTGCCCATGCGTCTGAACCTGAAGATCGAAGACCTGCCGATGGCTACCAGCTCGGAGCTGTACCAGCTCAGCTGGATCATCGAAAAGTTGCTGGCCGACCCCCGGCGCATCGTGCAGGCGCGCAGCCAGATGCATCTCGGCCAGCAGGTGCAGTTCTTCAACTGGCCGGACGGCAAGTTGCGCGCAGGCCAGGTGGTCTCGATGAAAGACAGCCGGGTGACCGTGCTCGACCTGCAGACCAAGCGTCACATCAGCTTGTCGTACGCCGGCATCGTGCTCGAACCTGCAGTCGAGGCGCCAGCGGCGAGAGACGAAACCCTCGCGCCACCACCCGAGGTCGGTCGGCGAGAAGACTTCCGCGTCGGCCAGCGTGTGAGCTTCACGGATGCCGACCTACAACATCGACTCGGGGTGATCGTTCGAATCAATCAGCAGACCGCCACCGTCGCGTGCGATGGCCGCAACTGGCGCGTGTCCTTCCCGCTACTGCGTCACGTGGTGAACGCCTGACGCTGCCTGGCCGTCAAGAACGGCCTCGGTCGGACACTTACTATTTTTCAGCCGTCGCGTGCGGCACATCGTGGAGTTCAGATTGACTGCTACTTAGCCAAGCGTCCGCAAACTCGTCGCTTCTGTAAAAGCACTTAACTGCCACGGCCTCCGCCAACAGCAAGTCTGCGCGGGTGCGTAGCGCCTCAACTTGAGGAAGCAGCTCAATTACGCGACGTCGAGGCCCTTTTTCGCGCGCTGCTATTAGCTTGCTCTCAACTTCCCGCTGCTGCTGCAAAGCCTGCTCCCACGCGGCGAGTTCGTCAGTTGCATAGTCAGTCGGTGTCATGTAACGAAGTGTACGGGAGAGTTGCACTCGGCGAGCGCGAAGACGCCGTGGTCTTGTGCATTTGTTCACGCGACGGAATGCGAAGCGCTTGTTCACCGAGCAATGCATTGAAAAAGAACAACCAAGACGGCTGCGGCGGTACCGAAGCCACCACTGCGGACGCACCTTAACGCGCCATGAGCATGCCGCTGTGTCGCATGCGGCACGGGCGCGGATTACATGTGAGGGGCAAGCCGCGCACTTGAGGTCTCAGAGTCCCTGCGACGCACGCCATCGGGAATGACATGAGTCGCACCGACTTCGCTGCCGAGGAACTCGCCGTCTGGGAGCATGCGCTCGAGGAAGTACGACGCCGAGCGCCAAGCGCACGGCGCCCGCCGCCCGCGCGACGTTCCTGCCTTCTACCGAGCACTCAAGTTGGCCGACTCGACCAACTTGAGTCAAGAACGCTGTTGGGTAATGCTCACTCTGGAACAGCTGGCCGCTGGCGCCTTCCCTGCCGGGCAGGGGCCGGTTCCATGCGAATACGACGCGGTTGGTCTTCATGGCGGTCTCCTCGGAAATCGCCCCTGGGAGGCGGGCAAGGCGCGCATTGTGTGGCGTGCCCGACGCCGGCGACGTCACCCATCCGGGTGATGCGGGCCAATCCGCCTGCGCGCGGACCGGGCTGCCCTGCAGCGCCAAGTCAACGCCCCGCGCCGCTTCGGCCGCCCCGCGGCGACCGGGAAGCGGGCGCGAAGGTCCGCGTGATATAAAGTTCCAACCGCCCCCGCGTGCCCCAGGTTGCCGCAACCGAAGCCGGGCCAGCCATCGGCACGCGAAGTTCGATCAGAAACGCTCCGATGTCGAAGGCCGAAGGATCCATTCAGACTGCCCGCTTCGATGCCGTGCTGGAAACAGCCCTCGGCGAAAGCGCTGCGCTGGCGATGCGCGCCATGCATGGCGCGGACAGGGCGATGCTGCAGGCGGCCGCCGCGTCCCTGATGCCGGCGGACCGCCGGCGCCTGGAGGACGCGGCCGCGGCGCTGAGGGCGTGCCGCGGCGGCGTGGAGTCGGCCTTCCCCGCAGCCCTGCGCGAGGAGATTGCGGGCAAGTACGCATTGCCTGCCGCCTCGACGCTCACGTTCGACTCGCTCGAGCTGATGGGCGAAGACCAGATGGACGACACGGTCGAATTCGTGCGCGGCCAGCAGCTGGTGAAGGCGGCGGTGGAGCAGGACCTGGTGCCGCTCAACGCGCTGGTCAGCGCCGCGCAAGGGCACGAACGCGTCCGCGCCGCGGACAATCCGCTGCGTCCCGAGATCTGGGTGCGCGCGCTGCATCGGTCGTTCGGTGCCGCCAAGGCGCCGCCGCACTTGCGTGCGCTCCTGATGTTCCATGTGAGCCAGGCACTGGGGCCCGAACTTGCCGCCCTCTACCGGCAGTTGTGCGAGCGCCTGCTGCAGCAAGGCGTTACCGCGGCCGCGTACCGCTTCACGGCGCTGCAGAATGTGGCGGACCGCGGCCAGACGCAGCTGACCCTGCGTGACTTGAAGCGCCTGCTGGCGAGCGTGGCCCGCGGCGCCGACGCGCCCCGGGAGCACACCCAGTCCGGCACCACGCAGACCATGGGCGGCATGACCATGCCCGCCGCCATGGAGGCGCTGCAGGACATGAAGCGCATGGACGACGTCGTGCGCCGGATGCAGGAGCGCTGGCGCCAGGGGGTGTGGCAGGCCGAGACCGCAAGCGCGCAGGATGCACCCGGGCTTACCGGCGCTTCCTTCACACCCATCCAGACGCTGGCGCGCGAGGTCGTGCGGCTCATGGTCGCCAACATGACGGCCGACTCGCGCCTGCTCACGGAGGTGCAGCAGGCCGTGCGCGACCTCGAACCGGCGCTGCTTCGGCTGGTGATCCAGGACCAGCGCTTCTTCTCCGATCACCAGCATCCGGCCCGGCAACTGCTCGACGAGGTGACGCGGCGCAGCCAGGCCTGGCCGAACCGGCTGGCGCGCGGATTCGACGAATTCATGCGTCCCTTGAAGGAAACCGTGCAACTGCTGGCACAGATGCCGCTGGAGGACGCCGAACCGTTCGAATATGCGCTGCACACCCTGCGCCAGACCTGGGCGGAATCGGAAGAGCGTATGCGCCGCCGGCAGGCCACGATGGCCCGCGTCCTGCTGAAGGCGGACGAGCGCAACCACCTGGCCGTGGAACTCGCGGCGCAGCTGCGCGGGCGGCACGACGTGGCTGGCGCGCCGCCGGAAGTGCGCCGCTTCCTGCTCGGCCCCTGGTGCCAGGCGATGGCGGCGGCCAGGCTCGCCGCGCCCGAAGGGGTGGCCGACCCCGGCGGCTACGGCGCGGTCGTGAGCGACCTGGTCTGGATCTCGCAGCCGCGGTTCGCCGCACACGATCCCGCGCGACTCGCCACGCTCGGCGCATCCTTGCGCAAGACCCTGAGCGCGGGCCTGGCGCATATCGGATATGCGCAGGACGAGGCCGGGAAATTCTTCAACTACCTCGACGAGGTGCAAGCGAGAGCATCGCGCGGCGACGTGGATGCGGAGCCACTCGCGTCCGGGCCCGGGTTCGCCGGCGAGGGCGATCGCGCCGGCGCGGACCTGGCCGAAGGCGTGCCCTGGCTGGCGCCGGACGAGGTCTCCGATTCAGGGCTGCTGCCTACGGCGCCGCCCGGGGGCGACTTCCAGCCCACCCAGAAGGACGATGCGACCGCGGCGCGTGCCGTCGGCGACGCGATCGACGCGGATCGGCTCCAGCCCGGTCATTTCGTGGAGGTGATGGTGCGCGGCCAGTGGATCCGCTGGCAATTGACGTGGGCCAGCCCGCACGGTCTGCTGTACATGTTCACGGACGCCGAGGGACGGCCGGAATCGATGACGCGGCAGATCCTGGAGAAACTGGTCGCGCTCGGCGCGATGCGTCCCTTGCCATCGCAAAGCCTGGTGGATGGCGCCCTCGACGCGGTCGCCCGGGAGGCGCTGGAAAACAGCGCGCGGACGACCAGGTAGACCGGGGCCCCGCGCCACCCGACCGCCGCGGGCGGCTCACTCACCCATGTGGTGCCACTGATCCTCGGGGAGCGCCCGCAGGAAGCGAAGCGCGTCCTCCACGAGCGCGTTGGCGATCGTCCAGTCGATCAGGCTTCGAAACGAAAGCCGCTTGGCCAGCGAGGTGGTGCGCTGCCATTCGGTCCCGGCGAACGGCGGCGCCAGCGCCGCGGCCGATGCCTGTGGCGCTCGCGCCCGCAACATGTCGTGGAGCTGCCGCCACTGCTCAGGCTTGGGGCACACCCGATTGTTGCGCTTGGCCTCCTGGGTCAGCAGGTTGGCACCCGAGGCGCCCTGGACGGCGGCCGGCCGAAACGGAAGGCCGGAACTGTTCGCGCCCGGCCGCGTCGCGCCCATTCCCGGCCCCGGTGCTGTCAGCGGCACCGTGTCGGCGTAGCGCGCATGCTCCTTGTCGTGCACGTCCTGCCACAGCGCCCAGGTCGTTTCGGAGCTCTTCTCGACCACGTCCGGCTGCGGAATCGGATCGAGGGCGTCGTATGGGTGGTTGACGAGCTTGGGCTTGGGGGGCGCGGGCGGCTTGGATGCGGACATGCGATGGGCCTCGATTTCCTCGAGTCGTATGTTAGTGCGACGCTGCGTCCGCTGCCAGCCGCGCCAATTCGCCGTCGAGCTGGACGCACGCGGCTTCGTAGGCACGGCGCGTCGCCGCCAGGTGGCGAAGATCCGCTTCGGGGTCCGTGCCGGTGGCGCGCATCGCCTGCTCGGCTTCGGCCGCCACCCGCGCCAGCGTCGAGGCGCCGATCGTGCCGGCGTGACCCTTGATCGTGTGGAACAGGCGTGCCGCCTCATCGCGCTGGCGCCCGGCCAGCAGCTGTTCCAGGCGCGCCAGCATCGTTTCCGCGTCCGACCGCACCGACGGGTAGAGCTGCCGGTAGAAACCGGCATCGCCGCCCAGCCGGCGGACGGCCGCCGCCAGATCGATCTCCGCCTCCGGCACGGCGGCCGCGGGCGACGCAGCGGCCGGGGGTTCGGGCGCCGCGACGCCGGCGGCGGGCTTGCGGGCCGCGTGCCGGCGTACCGTCGCCACCAGCTCGTCCAGTTCGAAAGGCTTGCCCACGTGGTCGTTCATGCCCGCGGCCAGGCACGCCTCGCGATCGCCGGCCATGACATTGGCGGTCATCGCCACGATCGGCAGCGTCGCGAATCCCGCGCGGCGGATCTGGCGGGTGGCCTCGTATCCGTCCATCACGGGCATCTGGATGTCCATCAGGACGAGGTCGTACGCGTCCGGTGCCGACACGACCTGATCCACGCCCTGCCGGCCGTCCTCCGCGATATCGACGGTGGCGCCCCGCCAGGTGAGCAGCTCGCGCGCGATCTGCTGGTTGTTGACGTTGTCCTCCACCACGAGGATGCGAAGCCCGGCCAGCTCCCGCCCGTCTTGCGGCGAGGGTTCGGATGGCGCGGCCCGGCCCGTGGCCTCGAGCACGGCGTCGCGCAGCATCGAAGCGGTCACCGGCTTGACGAGGTAGCCGTCGAAGCTGTTGCGTACGCCGTCGCCGAGCGAGGCGAATGCCTCGCGGGCCTGCGCCGACACCATGATCACGAGCGCGCTTTGCCCCACCTGCGGAAGTCCGCGCATGCGGGCCGCCGTCTCCAGGCCGTCGACCTGCGGCATCCGCCAGTCGACGAAGATCGCGTCGTAGGGCCGCGCCGACGCCTGCACCGCGGCGATGGCCTGCTCGCCGCTGCTGGCCGTGTCGGCCTCCCACCCCAGGCCGCGCGCCTGCACCTGGAGCGTCTCGCGGGCCACGGCATTGTCGTCGACGAAGAGTGCGCGCAGCGGCATCGCGCCCGGCGTCTTGCCGGCCGCCTCGGCTTGGCCCAGGGGCAGGTCGACCGCGAAGAAGAAGCGGCTGCCCCGCCCGGTCTCGGGCGCGAGCTCCAGGGTGCCGCCCATCAGCTTGACCAGCCGCTGCGAGATCGCCAGGCCCAGACCGGTGCCGCCGTACCGGCGCACCGTCGACGCCTCGGCCTGCGTGAATTCCTCGAAGATCCGCGTCCGCAGGTCCGGCGCGATGCCGATGCCGGTGTCGCTGACCGAGAACTCGAGGCGGGCCTGCCCGCCGGCGCGTCCGAGCAGGCGCACGCCGACGACCACCTCGCCGCGTTCGGTGAATTTCACCGCGTTGCCGCCGAGATTGATGAGTACCTGCCGCAGGCGCATGTCGTCGCCCACGAGCACCGGCGGCAGCGCGGGATCGAGGTCGAACAGGATCTCCACTTCCTCCGAACGCAGGTTCGAGGACAGGATCACCGACAGGTCGCGCATCAGCGACTCGAGCCGGAACGGCCGCGGGTCCAGCACCAGCTTGCCCGCCTCGATCTTCGAGAAGTCGAGGATGTCGTTGAGCAGTGCCAGCAGCGAGCGGGCGGCGCCGTCGGCCTTGGCGACGTAATCGGCCTGCCGCACGCTCAGCTGCGTCGCGTGCAACAGCGTCAGCATGCCGATGATCGCGTTCATCGGCGTGCGCAGCTCGTGGCTGGTGTTCGCCAGGAACTGCCCCTTGGCGGCGTTCGCCTGCCTGGCGGCCTCCCGGGCTTCCTTCAGCTCGGTCACGTCCAGCTCCAGCACGAAGTAACCGTGCACCGCTTCCTCCCGGAAATTCGGGATGTAGTGCACGAGCATGGTCCGAGAGACGCCGGCGGCGGATCTCTCCTCGCGCTCGAATGTCAGGTTCTCTCCTCGCAGCGCCGCCTCGATGCCCGGCCGGTACGCCTGGTAGCGCTCGTCGCCGAGCACCTCGCGCAAACTGCACCCGATCATCTGTTCCTGGGTCCTGCCGACCGATTCCGCGCTCTTGCGATTGGCGAACTCGCAGCGCTGATCGCGGTTCCAGTACCCCACGCGCCCCGGCAGGTTGTCGGTGATCACGCGCATGAACTGCTCGCTGGCCTGCAGCGCCAGCTCGGCCTGCTTGCGATCGGTGATGTCCTGGAGCGTGCCGATCAGGCGCACCGACCAGTCGCCGTGCCGCTCCACCCGTCCCACCGTGCGGACCCAGCGCGACGCGCCCTTGGCGCTCACCAGGTTCAGCTCCAGGTCCCAGGGCCGGCCGTCGCGGATCGCCTCCTGGGTCGAGCGCTCGATCAGTTCGCGCGAGCTCGGCACGAAGAAACCGATGAATTCCTCGATCGAGCGCGTCGCATCCGGCGGCAGGTCGAACAGCCGCAGGGTCTGCGCCGACAGCCGCAAGGAACCGGTTTCCAGGTCCACCCGCCAGCCGCCGACGTTCGCGATGCGCTGCGCCTGCTCCAGAAACGCCTCGCTCGCGCTCAGGTCCTGAGCGATCCGGCTCAGTTCGCCGGTCATGCCCTGCGCGATCGCCTCGGCCCGGCGCCGCCCGCTGGCGAGCTGCCAGACCGACAGCGCCAGCAGCACGCTGAGCAGCGCCCCGGTGAGGCCGACCTTGAACGGCAGATCCGCGCTGGCGCTGGCCTCCAGCTCGGGCGTGCTCGCCAGGTCCAGCGTCAGCTCCTGGCCGCCCAGCGCGAACGAGCGGGTCGCCCGCAGGAGCCGATGATCCCAGCCGCCGCGGGCACCTGTGCTCATCCCCCGCGCCTGGTCGTCCGTCGAATCGAACAGCAGCTGCCCGTCCTGCACCGGGCCGTCGTACAGCCGGAAGTCGACCTGCGTTTCGAAGCTGCGGCGCACGTCGGCGAGCACCTCGGCGGCGACGATGGGCGCGTACAGCACCCCGACCAGCGCGCGCCTGCGGCGTTCCGGCGAGTCGGGGTCGGTACCCCTGCGGTAGACGGGCAGCATCATGAGCCATCCGGCGCGCCTGAATTCGTCCTGGCGCACGGCGATCCGGTCGGTCAGCGTCAGGCGTCCGGTGTCGATGGCGCGACCCAGTGCCTCGCGGCGCAGGCGCTCCTGTCCCACGTCGAAGCCCCAGGCCGAGGCGTTGGCCGCGCGCGGCTCGATCTCCGTCACGACGAACAGGTCCGGCGCGTCGCCGGAGGTCGCCACCTCGAACTGCGGCTCCGCGGCGCGGCGGCGCGCGACGAACGCTTCGAGGTCGCCGCGCTGGACCCTGCGCATCAGGCCGAAGCCGGGCACGCCCGGGAATTCGATCTTCAGCTGGCGGGCGGCAACCCATTCCCGGAACTGCGCCGTCGCGAGCTCGCCGACGCTCTCGTAGGTGGCCGCCATGCCGCGCAGGCCGTGCGCCGGCAGGCTGATGCGCCGATGCACGTCGTACTCGAGCCGGCGCACCGCGCCATCGAAGCGCGCCTGCGCCTCGGCCCGGATGGACAGGGCCAGCGCGCGTTGCACCGCCCAGGCGACCGCCAGCCCCAGCACCAGGGCCAGGACCGCGGCGAGTACCGCCTGCCGTTTCGACAGGGCCGCACCGCCACGCGGCGGCAGCATCGTGCGCTTGGCCGGCTCGCTCATCGCAGCGACACGACCTCAACGACATCCAGAGGCAGGGCGGTGCCGGGCAGGGCGATCTGGGCGCTGCGGCCCGTCACGAGCTGGCCGCCCATCTCGCCCACGAAGGTGGGCGAAGCGGCGAGCGCCCAGTGCGACGCGCGCGCAAAGTCGCAGATCGCGCCGAGCTCGCGCATCGTCTCGCCGACGGCCACGGTCGACTCCCCGCTGCCGTGCAGCGGGTCGCTCATGCGCAGCACCGTCAGGGGGCCCGAGTGCAGGGCGACGTTCGCCGTGGGGGTCGATTCCTGCGCCGCGGCCCTGCGCGAGCTCTCAGCGCGCAGGTGGGCGGTCGCCTTCACCAGCGCCAGTGCCGCGCGCACGGCGCGTACCGCCGCGCGCACCGCCACCGACTCGGGCCGGTCTTCATAGATCGCGACGATGTCGTTGCCGGCCGGCAGCAGGTGCGCGGCATTGAACAGGTGCAACGAGTCAAGGGCCGCGTCGTAGGCGCGACGGACCAGGGCGCTCGCCTCCGCGCTGCTGGTCGCCTGCCGCGTCAGCGCCCCGACGATGTCCGCCTTGAGCACGACGGCGTGCTCGTAGTTGACCTCGGAATTTCCCTGTCCTTCCCGCTCCCAGCGACCGCTGATTTCCCGCAACAGACGCTGCTCGTACTGCGCGGCCAGCACATCGCGCTGCTCCTCGAGGGCCGTCACGAACGAGGTGTTCATCGAATTGATCAGCCCTTCCTGGAGGCTGCGCCTCTTGCCGAGTAGCGCCGTGACGGCATCGACCAGTTCGTCCACGCTGAAAGGCTTGGCCAGGTAATCGTCCGCGCCGGCATTCATGCCTTCGCGCATGTGGGCGCGATCGGACATCGAGGTCAGCATGATCACGGGCGTGGCGGAGATTCCCGGCTCCTGCCGCAGCACCTCGAGGAACTGGAACCCGTCCATTTGCGGCATCACGACGTCGCAGACGATCAGATCCGGCTGGTGCAGGCGCGCACTCTCCAACCCCTCCTGGCCATCGCTGGCTTCCAGTACCTGATGTCCAGCCGGGATCAGCGCGTGCGACGCGACCGCGCGCTGGATGCGATCGTCATCAATGACCAGGATGCGGGCCATGGCGTATCCGGTAGCTTGGGAATACCCGATGTTAGTCGCTGGCGGCGCCCATGCTCAAGGACGGCGACGTTGGCGAACGTTGCAGGCGGGCGGCCGTCCTGGCGTGCCTGCCGCAGGCTACGGCGCCGCCATTCCCTTGTTCTTGAGGATCGCCTGGGTTTCCTCGCTCGCGAGCAGGACAAGCAGCGACAGCGCGGCCTGGGAGTTGGACGCGTAGGCCGAAAGGGCGCCCGCGTAGACGTCCCCGGCCGGCCGGCCGGCCAGCACCTTGGCGAGCGGGATGATCGAGCCTTCGGAGACGGCTCCCTCCTTGCCCAGTGCCTCCAGCGTCATCGGCGGCAGTACGGCCAGGTCGAAGTCCTCGCCGTCCCGGATGCGCCTGGCGAGCGCTTCGGCCGTGCCGTTCACCATCACCAGCTTGTGCCCGGTGCGCCGCTCGAACACGGGGGCCATGGCGACGATCACCGGCCGAAAGGCCTGCGCGGCGAGCACCTTGACCTCTTCCGCCGCCGCCGACACGGTCAAGCTCCAGCCGACGGCCAGCGAAACGAGAAACGCGCGCGGCCCGCGCCGGCCGACATCGCAACGAGAAGGGGAGTGAGCCGTCGCCATGCCCGGTATTGTGTCGCAGGCTGCACGGGGTGGGCCGGTGCGTTGCGCCCGGGATCGGGCTGGCGGCAGTTCCTCCTCGCCTCCCTCACCGTCTCCCGGTCCTGGGCCCGAGGCGCAGAACGCAGCTCTCCTTGATTTCCTCCATGACGACGTAGCTGTTGGACTGGGCGGGGACCGGCATCTTCTTGAGCATCGTGCCCAGGAGTTGCCGGTACTCGGCCATTCCGGCAATGCGGGCCTTCACCAGGTAGTCGAAGCTGCCGGAGACGAGGTGGCATTCAAGCACCTCCGGCATGTGTTGAAGCTCATCGCGGATCTTGTTGAAGATCTGCTCGGACTTGGCCGACAGGGTGATCTCGACGAAGACCAGCAAGGCCTTGCCGACCGCGGGAGGATGGAGCGCGGCGTGATAGCCCTTGATCACGCCCATGCGCTCAAGCCGCTTGACGCGTTGCGAGCAAGGCGAGGTGGACAGCCCGACTCGCTCTCCGAGCTCGGTCATCGACAGGCGCCCCTCGTGTTGCAGCAGGTCCAGGATCTTCAGGTCGATGGAGTCGAGTTCGGACATTTTGCTGTGGCGGAGGCCGTTCGAAACGGCCCGTCAGCAAATGTTATCGCATTCAGTCGTGAATTCAGCAAAATGTGTCGTTCCGGATTTATAGACTCGACGTTCATGACGTTGTTTTGGAGTCGAGTGTGAAAGTGATCGTTCTGGGCGCCGGTGTTGTCGGCGTCTCCACCGCCTATTACCTGGCCCGCGCCGGCGCCGACGTGACAGTGATCGACCGGCAGGACGGCGTCGCGCTGGAAGCCAGCTTCGCCAATGCCGGGCAGGTGTCTCCGGGCTATTCCACCCCGTGGGCCGCGCCCAACATTCCGCTGAAGGCGCTCAAGTGGATGTTCCAGCGCCATGCGCCCCTGGCGGTGCACCTGGACGGCTCGCTGTTCCAGCTGCAGTGGCTCGCTGCCATGCTGCGCAATTGCTCGGCGCAGCGGTACGCGGTGAACAAGGAACGCATGCTGCGCCTGGCCGAGTACAGCCGGACCTGCCTGCAACGGTTGCGCGCGGACACGGGCATCCGCTATGAAGGGCGCAGCGCGGGCACGCTGCAGCTGTTCAGGTCGCAGGAGCAGCTCGATCACGCCAGGCGCGACATCGAAGTCCTTCGCGAGTGCGGGGTCGCGTTCGAACTCCTCGACCGCGCCGGCGTGCACCAGGCGGAGCCGGCGCTGGCTCATGCGGAAACGGCCATCGCAGGGGGACTGCGGCTGCCGGGCGACGAGACGGGGGACTGCTACCTCTTCACGACGGAGCTGACGAAGGTCGCCGAGTCCCTGGGCGTGCGGTTCATGTTCGGCACCGACGTGAAGGGCTTCGAGACCAACGGCCGCGGCGCAATCACGGGCGTCGCGGTCGGCGGCGCGCAGGGCGAAGTGCTGCGGGCGGATCGCTACGTCGTGGCATTCGGCAGCTATTCGCGCGAATTCCTCGCGTCCACGGCGCTTCGGATTCCCGTCTATCCGGTGAAGGGGTATTCGCTCACGATTCCGATCACCGATCCCGACCGGGCCCCGGTGTCCACGGTGCTGGACGAGACCTACAAGATCGCATTGACCCGTTTCGACAACCGCATCCGGGTGGGCGGCATGGCCGAGCTTGCGGGCTTCGACCTGCGCCTGCGGCAGCGGCGCCGGGAGACGCTCGAAATGGTGACGCGCCAGCTCTTCCCGGGCGGCGACCTTGAGCAGGCTTCCTTCTGGGCCGGCCTGCGCCCCATGACGCCGGACAGCACGCCGATCGTCGGAGCCACGCCGCACGGCAATGTGTTCCTGAACACCGGCCATGGGACGCTGGGATGGACCATGGCATGCGGCTCCGGGCAGCTGGTGGCGGATCTGGTCACCGGGTGTCCTCCTTCCATTTCGACGGACGGGCTCTCGATCCAGCGCTACCTCCGTCAGGACGCGCGGCAAGCCGTCGGCATACCGGCCGGGGTCGGCGCATGATGGACCCGGCGCGAGCCATCTGATTGACCGGAGCCGGCACGTAGCGGGTAAGCTGCAAGACGTGAAAGGTCAGGATGCCAGCACTTGCGAGGCTCCGCCGTCCGCTTCTTTCAGGATGCCCCATGCGCTCGTTCTTGCTCGTCGCCTGCCTGCTCGCCGGCGCTGCCGTCGCAGCCCAGCCCACCGGCGCGTGGCGCGCGTCCACTGCGGAAGAGCAGCGACTTGACGCCATCGCATTCGAGGGCTTCGACCAGGACATCGGGCGGCGGCTGACAGACATCCAGAGCGTGGTCGTGGTGTCGAGGGGCCGCATCGCCTATGAGTACCATCGCGATGACAATCCGCAGGCGCTGCGCGACACGCAGTCCGTCGCGAAGAGCGCGCTGGCAGCACTGGTCGGCGCGGCTCTGGGGCAGGGGCTGATCGCTTCGCTCGACCGACCCGTGGTGGAACTCCTGCCCGAGTGGCGAGCGTTGAATGCGGATCCGCGATCGCGGGCCATCACGCTGCGCCATCTGCTGGCCATGACGGCCGGCTTCGACGTGGCCGACGCAGCGGGAACGGCCCGGCCGCTCGCGCCCGATCAGGCGTGGGCGCGACCGCTGCGCAGTCCGCCGGGCGAGTCGTTTGCGTACGACAACAGCGTCGTCAACCTGGTCGCCGCCATCCTTGAAAGGGTGACCGGTCGCCCTCTCGCGGACTATGCACGCGAGCAACTGGTGCGCCCGCTGGGCATGCTCGAGCCATCGTACCGCGGCGGTCTGCGGCTTCGAACCGTCGACATGGCCAAGCTCGGGCAGCTGTTCCTCCAGGACGGCATGTGGGATGACCAGGCGCTGCTGCCGCCAGGATTCGCGGCGTTCGCGACCCGGGCGCACAGCCGCGGCGGCCCGCCGGTGCAGTTGCCCTACGGGCTCTCCTGGTGGGCGCCTTCCGACAGCACGTATTTCGCCAGCGGCTATGGCGGGCAATTCATCTGGGTCCACGCGCCCCTGGGCGCAGTGGTCGCCCTGACTTCCGCTGTTTCTCCCCAGAGCCAGCAGCGAGGCCAGGCGCTGCAGTTCATACGCGGGCGGCTGTTCCAGGCACTGCAGAAACATGACGGGTCCCGCGAGCGGGCGCAGCGCCACGAGCCGGCGGCGAACGCATCCGAGGTGCAATGAAGGAGCGCTCGCTCGCCCGGCCGGCGTGTCGCTGATTCTTCCGGGTATTGCCGGGCCGGAGGACTGCTGCTGGCGTCCAGCCGTCGATCACGCCTTCGTCGACGCCCGCCGGTTCCGGATCACGCCCTTCAGCAACAACGCCACGCCCTCGTCCGCGATCTGCTCGGGCGTCAGTTCGCCGTCGGGCCGGTACCAGCGCCCGACCCAGCTCAGCGCGCCGGCCAGCATGAACGCCGCCATCTTCGGGTCGCACGGGGCGATGCTGCCTTCGGCGATGCCCTCCGCCAGCAGGCGGCGGAACTCGCGGTCGATGCCGGCCTTCAGCTCGCGCAGCTCGCGCCTGAGCGGCGGGGGCAGGGGGTCCTCGCCGATGCGGATGACGCAGCGGCCGAACTCCTGGGTGACGATGATCGTGTAGATCCGCATGCACGCGATCAGCTGGTCGAGCGCGCGCCCGCCGGCGCGCCGCACGCCCTCGATTTCCTCGTGCATCATGCCCAGCGCCGTGCGCACGCACTCCAGCAGGATGTCGTCCTTGCTGCGCACGTAGTAGTACAGCGTGGGCTTGGTCACGTGCAGGCGCTCGGCGATGTCGTCGAGCGAGGTGGCGTGAAAGCCCCGTTCGTTGAACAGCTGCGCCGCCGTCTGCAGCACGGCCTGGCGCTTGAGCTCGCGCTGCTGCGCGCGCGTGTCCGCGGCAAGCCACGGGGACGCGGGCGTGGCAGTGGACCGGCGGGGCGGTGGGTTCATGGCTGCGCTGGGGTAACTCCCGATGCCGCGCGCACGCGCCGCGAACAAGATGGTTACCGACGAGTAGAAATTCTACGAACCGGTAACCTGCCGCCGATACCACGCAAACCCTGATGCCGCCGCCAACCGTCGCATCCGAGCCCCGCCGGCCCGCCGGCGCGCCCGTGCTGGAAGTGCGGGAGCTCACGCTCACCTTCCGGGGCGTGAAGGCGCTCACCGGCGTCAGCCTGGACGTGCAGCCCGGTTCGATCACCGCGGTGATCGGCCCCAACGGCGCGGGCAAGACCTCGCTGTTCAACACCGTCTCCGGCTTCTACCGTCCCGCGTCCGGCCAGGTGCTGTTCGACGGCGTCGACATCACGCGGGTGCCGGCGCCGCGCCGTGCCGCGCTGGGCCTGGCGCGCAGTTTCCAGAACATCGCGCTCTTCCGCGGCATGACGGTGCTGGACAACATCAAGCTCGGGCGCCACGCCCACCTCAAGTCCAATGTGCTGGACGCGCTTCTGTACGTCGGCCGCGCGCGACGCGAGGAGGCGCAGCTGCGGCGCGAGGTGGAGGAGCGGATCATCGACTTCCTGGAGATCGACCACATCCGCCACGCGCCGGTGGCCGCGCTCTCCTACGGCCTGCAGAAGCGGGTGGAGATGGCGCGCGCCCTGGCCATGCAGCCCAAGGTGCTGATGCTCGACGAGCCGGTGGCCGGCATGAACCGCGAGGAAACCGAGGACATGGCCCGCTTCATCCTCGACGTGCGGCGCGAGTGGGGGATCACCGTGCTGATGGTGGAGCACGACATGGGCCTGGTGATGGACCTGTCCGACCATGTGGTGGTGCTCAACTTCGGGCAGGTGATCGCCAGCGGCCGGCCGGCCGACGTGCAGTCCGATCCGGAAGTGATTCGCGCGTACCTGGGTGCGGGCGACGTGGGCGAGCTACGGCGCAGGCTGCGCGCGCCGGCCGCCGCGGCGGGAGTGGCCTGATGGATTGGGCCTACCTGTTCGAAGTCTCCCTGACCGGCCTGGCCAGCGGCGGCCTGTACGCGCTCGCCGCGCTCGCCTTCGTGCTGGTGTTCAAGGCCACCCGCGTCGTCAACATCGCCATCGGCGAGGTGCTGATGATCGGCGCGTACCTGTTCTTCGCCTTCGCGGCCTCGTTCGCGCTGCCGGTGTGGATGGCGATCCTGGGCGCCGTGCTCGGCACCGGCCTGCTGGGCGCCGTCATCGAGCGCACCATGATCCGGCCGCTGATGGGGGAGCCGCCGATCTCGGTCTTCATGGTGACCGTGGGCCTGGCCTCCATCCTGGTGGGCGTGGTCGAGATCATCTGGAGCGCCGACCAGCGCCGGCTGCCGGAGTTCTTTCCGAAGGCGCCGGTGATGA
>Ga0255338_1002383_pt1 | contig 27953 bp, 30 predicted proteins | sample MeOH1_35cm_T4_19_FD_203715 | JGI IMG/M metagenome (GOLD analysis project Ga0255338, IMG submission 203715) | Sandy soil microbial communities from University of British Columbia, Vancouver, Canada - MeOH1_35cm_T4_195 | ecosystem: Engineered > Artificial ecosystem > Sand microcosm > Unclassified ...
CGGACCTTCTCGACCGGCACGACGATCTCGTTGTTGGTATAGGTGACGGGCTGGTCCGGCCGGATATAGGTCGCGATCGAGAGCGTCGGATTGTTCTCGAGTTCGTCGAGCACGGTATTCAGGCTGTCGCGCAAGCCATTATAGGCCGAGGGATGGACGAGGCTCAGCAGTTCCTGGAACTGGGCGTCCGCCGAGTAGGCCGAATAGGTGCCCGACAGCGACACGATATTCCGCGTGATCGTGCGTAGATAGTTAGCCGACGGCTTGTTACCGGTGACGTACAGATCGCCGCCCGCGCCGAACGGTACGATCACCGTGCGCGCGTTCTGGTTCGACGTGTAGATGACCGTGCCGAGCACCGCGGACACACCGAACAGGCCGGCGATCGCGAATTTCAAGAGCCGGTTCTCCTCGAACAGGTTCGACGATTGCTGCAGGTAGCGCTGCACGCCCCAGCGCGGCCGCTCCGCGCCGATCATGTCCGGGGCCGCCAGGCGGCGTCTGAAGGGATGTGCCATCGCAGCTACTCGAAGAAGCGGGTCTGGGTCGGACCCGGATAATGGCGGAAGCGCAGCAGGCCCCAGCGCCAGGCGAGGTGCGGGATGAAGCCGCGCGGCTTGGTGCGTTTCCACGGAATGAAGAGGAGAAGGACGCCGAGAAGCGTCCAGCCGATCACCCCGCCGACGATCGCGGCGACGAAGATGGTCGACATCACGAGGATGAATTCCTGGGCATCGAACCAGAGGATCTGGACCGGCCGGTGCAGGAATTGCGGAAGACGCTCGTCCACGTCCTTCTCCCTTGCTTCATCACGCCGCTGGGCGCGATTTCCGGGAGGCGACCATCGCCCCCCAGTTCGGTGGCGGCAGAGGCGCGGCATCACCGGCGCCCGAGCCGCCGATTGCGTCAGATCACCATGCCGAAGGTCTGGAGGATCGTGTCCGCCTTGATCAGGCAGACCGCCGCCACGATCGTCGGAATGCCGATCATGATGTTCGAGAACAGGCGCGAGACGCCGAACAGGAAAGCGGCGACGCCCGCTACGAATCCGAGCGGGCCCTTGACGCCCTTGTTCACGACGATGTCGTAGATGTCGTAGCCGAGGTCACCGGCGACGGGTGCCTTGAAGGCATAGGCGGCGTGCGTTCCTGCGAGCATGCAGGCCGCAAAAAGGCCCAGGAAGAGCGCGGCGTCCGCGGTCTTCAGGTCAAAGCGTGGAAGCAGTTTCAACATTGATGGTCTCCGCGTGAAGTGGAACCGTCCTCAGATCTGCCTGCCGGAACGCTTCGAAACGTTGTCGGCCGGTGGCGGCGCTGGACGGCTCCGAAGGGAGCGCTGCCGCCGGCATTTCCGGTTCTCGCTGCCGCCCCCGGCACGACGGATCGCGGCGACAGGGGGCGAGATGCGAGGTCCGCCAGAAGAAGGAGGGGGATGGGAGGTGCGACGCACAGATGCGCGGCGCGGCTCACGGCCGGGCATGGCCGGACCCCTTTGCGGTTTCGAGGAACGCCTCGAGTTCGGCCTGCTGGAAGCCTGACACCATCTTGCCGTCGACAAACAGCGTCGGCGTGCCTGAGATGCCCATGGCTTTCACGGTGCGGGCGTCGGCGGCGACCTTTGCGGCGCCGGCAGCGCATTTGAGGAGGACGGGCGGCGCGGCACCGGCATAGGTCGCTTTGAACGCCGCTGCCTTGTCGGGCGAACAAACGATATGTTCGGCCTTGGCGGCGGCCTGTGGGTGGATGCCGCTCACGAAATAGACGAGGCGCTGGACCGGCTTACCCTCCGCCGCCTTGGCCGCCCAGAAGCGATCGAGCGCCCGACAATAGGGACATTCTGGATCGGTGAACTCGATCACCTGCGGCGCCCCGGCCGGGCCGATCACCAGCGCCTGGGCTGGGTCGATCGCGCCCAGACGCTTGCGGGCGGCAGTATCCTGCGCCAACGCGGTCACATTGACCCCGCTTTTGTCATAGACGGCCGCGAACAGGAGATGGCCGCTCTCGGGCGCAAAATAGATGATGCGCCCGCCCGCGATTGCCTGATATATCGGGCCCTTCACAGGCGCCGGTCCGAAGTCCTCGAACTCGAGGTTGGTAAAGGTCTGGCGTAGTTGGCGCTGCGCGTCTTCAGCAGCAGCGGCGAGCCCGTCGGGCCTGGATGCCGCCCCGGCGTCCTGCGCGAGCGCGGGAACGCCCGCAGTCAGCAAAGCGGCGGCGAACAGCTTAGCGGTGCGGCGCATCGGACGCCTCCGAAACGGTTTGCCCGGCAGCGGAGAAGAGGCTGCGGTCGAGCTTGAGATTGAGGCCGAGGGCGAGCTTGCCGGTTGCGGCGCCTGAGCTGCGCGCCGTGCAGGGTGCGCCGGTCGGGGTGGTCTGGATCGAGAACTCCTCGCCCGTCTCGACGACCGCCAGATGGACGCGGGGCGTTGCAGGAAGGGGGGCAGTGTCGCGTGCCTGAGCGCTACTGGCGGCGAGGCCAGTCGCAATCAGCGCCACAAGACACAAGCGGTGCCTGGATGGAGTGAACATGCACGTCTCCTCAAGGCAACAAGGCTGCCCATGATGCGGGGTTAAGAATTGGATCTGTCGGCGAAAAGGGAAAGCCCGTCAGCGCCAACTGATCTGAACAAGCGGAGAAGTGCGCCAGGAAGGGAAGGGGTTGCAATGAGCAGGGCAGTGAAGTGCCGATCCGGCCTGATTAGAAACAAATGTGGCATGATTTGTTCGATTGATCACGGATAAGGCAGAATGGGACCCGGACCGTGCAAATCGGCACTGAAGTGCCGCTTTAACTGTCGCCGGTCATGATCTTTGACCAGAATTAGCCGCCCGAGGGCTGAGACCCCGGGTTCTTGCGGGAGGCATGCGAATGAGACGAACATCGCGAACCTTCAGATTGACGCTCTCGCCGGCAGGGATGGACCTGCTCATCGACTCGCATTGCCACCTGATCCGGACCACACGGTGTCTGTTGGCCTGGGGCACGACGCTTCATGTTGCCGTCGCCCATCTCGACACCGTGTCCACAGACGTCGTGATCGCCAGTCTGGTCGAGCTTCCGACGCTCGGGTTGAGTGGCGACGAGGTGCATTTTCTGGGCGCGCCGGCGCGTCTCAACGAGATCGCGTCGCGTATCGCGAGACGCGTGAGCGAGCACCAACCAGGGCGCGTCGTGCCGGAGTTCAGGCAAATCTACATCATCGCCCTGCAGCAAGCCCTGACGGCGAGCGCAGACAAGCTCAAGATAGCATTTGAAACGATCGAGACATGATCCGATCGCGGCGTTGACGATCTTGCGCAACTGGGGATCCACGCAACTTCCCGGTTGGTCCGGATTCCGGCACGCTGTATCCAGGCATTATGTCTTCGACCGATCCGTTTGATGACGCGCAGCTGCTCTACGGGCGTGCGCAGGATCATGTCGCCGAGTACAACCGGCGCAGTGGTACTGAACCGTTGCTCTGGCAGATCGTGTCAGGACGAGAGCCGGAAAGCGGGACATTCACAGGCACGCTGATTCTTGATCGCTCTTTGCTGCGCGCGATGAAGCCGGTGATCGCGGACATCGCCAACAATCTCATCCATTCGCTTGACCAGGTTGCGGCGGCTGCGAGCAAGGCGGGGTCGGATGATCGGCCGAAGGGTCTCTATTTCCCGATCGCGCCCGACGATCTTGCTTACGCCAGGAAGCGCAAGGCGCTTGAAAAGCTGCTCGATCCGCAATGGCTCGATCTGTTTGACGCAGCGCGCGACAAGCACAGACCTTGGCAGGGCTATCTTTGGCTGCTGAAGGAAATCTCCAACGCGGCCAAGCATTGGGAGCTAGTGGCGGGAGGCGCCGGTGCGGCGGCGATCGGGTGGCACCTACCGGGCGAACAGCACCAGACGATTGTCGATATCCCCAAGGATCATTTCGCGGCGAACGACAGTTTCGTCTTCTGGCGTGATACAGCGCCGGCTCCGAAGCTCCCTTTCCAGATCGTGACCCAGCATCGGTTCGAGGGTGTGGGCGATGGCGAAGCGAGCGTGGACTCGGTGTTTTCAACCTGCTCGCGCTTCGTCGCGGATGTCATCGCGGAAAGCCGCCAGCGCCTCGGCGCGCCTATGGTTTCCTGACCAGGGAGACGTTGAGTGACCGCAGCGCCGGTTCGAGGTCAGCGAGCCGAACCAGATCAACTACCGGGCACGCCGGATCGAGGTTCGAGCCAACTGCACGATCATAGATCGCGACGCACTCGGCGTTCGTGATCCGGGACATATAGACGATGCCGTCGAAATCGGTGGTATCATAGAGTAACTGGCTGAACCGGCGTCCAGATTGCTGCGCCCGCCCGCGCACGGCATTGGTCGGCAGGCCAAGCCGGCTGGCGCCACTCGTCCGCAAGTCCAGCAATTTCAACGGCGCGAGCGAGACTATGCTCGCGATCACCGATTCATCGAGATCCTCTTCGAGCAGTTCGCGCTTCACTCTCCCTTGGTAGCGGTCGCGGATGATCGCTTCTGCGAGCGCGGTGGGCAGATCCTGCGCGACATAGAGCAGTTTGAAAGCATCGGCCGGGCTGGCGAAGCGGGTCTTGCCAAAGCCCATGCCGGTCGGCGTCTTGCGATGGGCCGTATCCATGATCCGCAGATAGCCGGCCACGTCGATGCCGACGGTCAGCTCCCGCAGTATCGCGTTGTCGAACGTCACGGACGGTCGAAGACCATCCGGGCCGCTTCCACGACCTCTAGGCGACGATCCTGCTTGAGCAGGTCGATCGGCCGTTTGTTGCCGAGCAATGGGCTGGGCTTCACCATCCAGAACCACGCCCTGCGGGGGCTGTCGATGATCTGCAGGAGATCGCGAATGCCCTGCGCCGGTCGGCCATCAATGAACTGCGCAAGCGGGAAGACATGCTTGCGCGCGCCCTTGAGCAAGGCGATCACCTCGCCCCGCTGTTGCCAGTCATGAAGCGTCGAGCGGGCAATGCCCATGTCCTGCATGAGCGTGCTCGATCCAGCCATCGGACCGGCCCATTCCTCGAGCGGGACATCGGTCGCATAGTCGGCGAGGCGACGACGTCCTTCCTCGACACCCACCAGTTCGCCAAATCCCGTACCCTTGCGCGGTTCGATCTCGGCAGGAGCGGGGATCTCGATCCGGTCATCCGCCTTGCTCTCGCGCGCCCAGGCGGCGATCATGTCGGTCAAGTCGCCGGTCCGGCCCTTCAGCCGCTTCTGCTGCGACTGCGGCAATCCGACGACCGCGGCGGCCACCGCCGCGGCAATCTGCGCGGTGTTTGCCGCCGTCGTCTTGGCAAGGCCGGGCTCGTGCCGGGTGAGCGCGTCGCTCACCTCGCTGGCCACTAGCCGGCGCACGCCGGCGCGGGCATTGGCACTCTGCAATTGCGTCGCCATGATCCTCGTTCCTCTTCGAAAACCCGATATAGTAACAGACATCCGGTTTGTCCATAATGTCCGATATGTACGGATCGCACCACTGTGCGGCGGCTTCGATCACCTTGACGCGCGTGCCTCGCTGGCGTGCTGGTACACCCAACCGACCAGGATAGCCGGGCATTGAGACCACAACCTGGAACATCAATGCATGTTTCTGTTTAATTTCAATGACCTATGCGTCAACTAAGCGCCAATCTGGCGGAAATTGGCGTTGACCCATGTGTGATGCACACATAGCCTTGAACTACCGGAAAGGCCTTGGCGGGCGAATTCTCCCGTAAGGAGACGCGGATATGTCGCTGAAAGAAGCGGCTTCCGTTGCTGACGCTCCGCTCCTCTCGTATGTCAAAGAACAATCGGGACGGCGCATTGAGAAGGCACGGAAGCGCGAAGGGATTACGCAAAGCGAGCTCGCCAGAAATCTCGGCATGGGGGTTCGGTGGCTACGCGAGATAGAGTCCGGCAATCCCCGGTCCCGGCTCGACGACCATCTACGCTGCACCTTCCAGCTCGGCCTGTCGGCCGGCCATATCGTCATCCCGCTGCTCTACATGGGACAGGATGCGTCCTTTCCCGAAGCCCTGGTCGGCGGCGACCTGAGCGAGGTCGAACGGCGCTGTATCGAAGTGATTGCCGAGGAGAACATCCGGCGCCGTACCCATCAACTCGCGCCGCGCTGGCGACAGCCACCGCGCGCGGCCTGAACGGGATAGGCCGGTGGCACCCGATCCCGTCACGCTGGAGCGCATCTACGGTGCGCTGAAGGAGGAATATCTCTCCGGCGCCTACCGCATGGGCTCGCGGATCGATCTGCAGCCACTTGCCGACCGGCACCGCGCCAGTGTGACCCCAGTGCGCGAGGCGATCTACCGCCTTGTCGGGGAGCGGCTGTTCGAACAGCATCCGGAAGGGGGCTTTCGCATCGCGCTGCCGGATGCGCCGAGGCTGATGCATCTCTATGCTTGGAACCTTCAGCATCTCCTCGCTGCGCTGCACATCACTGGGGGAGCGTCGCTGCGCAAGGCGCTCGATCCAATCCGCCTCCCGATGCCGCAATCCGATCAGGTCGCCCAGGTCCATGCCATCGCGGCTGTGTTTCGCAGCATCGGTGAGGCGACAGGCAACCTGGAGTTCGTGGAACAGGTTGAGGCCGCCAATGAACGCCTGTTCTACCCGCGACTCGGCGAGGCGATGATCTTCGGCGATCTGGCCCGCGAGCTTGCCAGTTTGCGCAATGCGGTCGGGCCGGACGTTCAAAAGAACATCCGTCGTCGACTCATCGCCTATCATCGACGTCGCGTTGAACAAGTGGCGCAGATTGCTCTGCTGATATCTCCGAAAGTCGGTTGACGAGAATATCGCTGAAATCCGCGGTTCAAGCTGCGCTTGATTTGCCGATAGACGGGGGAATGGCGCCCGCCACATATATGTCCCGCTCTCAAACCTGTATATGTCGGCCACAATGCTTCGAGGCGACCTATTCTCCGGACTGCCGTGAACATTCGCGGCGGATCACAAGGAGTGAGTCATGGACCGCAACATCGAACAGCATGAAGGCGATCTCATCGATCTGGGCGCGGTCAGCGCCGAGACCAAGGGGCCGCCCCTCCAGAACGAGGACACTTTCGGCGGCATCGTCGGCGGTGGCATCTCGAACGACTGACGGTCTCCGGCGCGCGGCTTTGGCCGCGCGCCGGGCATCGGCCCGAGGGAGCCTGGCGATGGGCTTTGTACTGCACCGCGACATATCCTTCTGCATGGCCGGCGGCCGGGTCCTCTTCCTCGATCTGGGCCGTGACCGATATTTTTGCCTGCGCGGCGACGCGGAACGTGCGTTCAAAAGGCTTGTCGCCGGCGACGTGCTGACGGCGTCGGAAGAAGCTGGACTGACGGGCGCCGGTCGCCAGGGCTGGCTATCGCGAGTTGACGAAAGCTCTTGTGGGCCGTCGGCCTGCGCGCCGCCGCCTTGTGTTTCCGAAAGTGCGCTGGAGGGACGCGCTGGTCGTCCTGATCTCCGTTGCTTGCCGCCGATCCTTATCGATCTTGCCGCCGCCAGAAGGGACCTGCGTCGCAAAGACCTGCGGGACACCGTCCGGCACCTTGAAAGCCAAAAGGCGACAACCGGGCTCATGGCGGCCCGGTCGACGGAGTGGGTTCAACGCGTTGCCGCGACGTTTCAATGGTCGGGCCTGCTGAGCACGCTCCACGATCAATGCCTGCCGCGTTCCCTGGCCATGATGCGCCATCTCGTCCGTCGAGGCTATCAACCCATGCTCGTCTTCGCCGTGATGACCCGGCCGTTCGCCGCGCATTGCTGGGTGCAGCTGGACGAGACGGTATTGAACGATCGCCTCGATCACGTCCGCAAATTCACGCCCATCCTGGTCGTATAGTGCACACCCGGTACATCGCGCTGATCGCATCCGATGCCGAGTCCCTTGCCCTCGCGTTGAGCGACATGGCCGCACGACTCCGGAACCTTCCGGATTTCGATCTGGTCTTCGATGTGGACGGTCTCAAGATCTTCGCCGACGGGGCGCGGCAAATGATGCTCTCGCCGCATGGGGTCCTGTTCGGCACCCTCTTTGCCGGGAGCGACGAACCCCGTGTCGTCGAAACGCTTTCCCCGGCGGACTGGGCGCAGATTTCCGCCTCCGCAGGCAAATCGCTGATCGACCGGTTCTGGGGCAACTATGTGGCGATCATGCGCGACGAGGCGTCGCACGCCGTTCATGTGATTCGGGCGCCGCTGGGTGACTTGCCCTGCTACCACCTCCAGGAACACGGGGTGACGATCGTCACGTCGGATGTCGAGGGACTAATTGCAGCCGGGCTGTTGCGTCCCGCGATCGACTGGTCATTCGTTGCGGGACACCTGCTGCGCGAGCATTTCCGGCCCAGCGCGACCGGCCTGTCAGGTCTCACCGAGCTCCTGGGCGGGACACGACTCACCGTCACCGGGGGCAACCGCCATATCGAGCAACTCTGGTCGCCATGGACCTTTGCGGGTCGCGAGGCCCAGATCGCTGACGAGGCTTCGGCGATCGACCGGGTGCGCGAAACGACGCTCGCCTGCGTCAACGCCTGGGGGGCGCGGTTTCGGCATATCGTGCTTGGGGTGTCTGGTGGTCTCGATTCCTCGATTGTTGCTGCTTGCCTGGCACGCGGCGATACGCCGATCTCCTGCCTGACGCTGGCGACACAGGATGCGGGAGGCGACGAGCGTCTCTACGCTCGCGATCTCGCGACTCATCTCGGCATCCCCCTGCACGAGGATTTCGAGGATTTGGGGCTGGTCGATCTTGGCCGATCCGACGCCTCTCATCTGCCACGGCCGCTCGCGCGCGCCTTCGCCCAGTCAGGCGACCACCTTAATCTTCGGCTTGCCGCGCGCGTCGGTGCTGATGCGTTCTTCAGCGGCGCGGGCGGGGACAATATCTTCTGCTATCTGCCATCGGCCGCGCCGATCGCCGATCGGCTGCTCGTCCATGGGGCCAGTGCCGGAGTCGTCAAGACGATAAGGGATGTCAGCCGTCTCACCGATAGCTCGATCTGGACGGCGGCCATGATGGGGATCCGGCGGGCGTGGTTCCGGGAGCGCGGCTATACATGGCCGTGTAACGCGACGTTTCTCACCCCAGAGGCAGTCGCGCGCGCCTCGGCGCTGGGTTACCACCCTTGGCTCGATGCCCCGCGCAACGCCTTGCCTGGCAAGGCGACCCATATCGCATGGCTCATCGGCATCCAGAATCATCTTGAGGGATTCAACCGCGAAAGAACCCGTGCGATGGTGGCGCCGCTGTTGTCGCAGCCTCTGGTCGAGCTTTGCCTGCAGATCCCCAGTTGGATGTGGTGCGCCGACGGATGGAATCGTAGCATTGCACGCCGCGCCTTCGCGCAGGACCTCCCAAGATCAATCGTCGAACGACGGTCGAAAGGGTCGCCCGGCAGCTTCGTCATCGAGATCTACGAGGCAAATCGAAGCGCGATCCGCGCGTTGCTGTCGGGCGGTTTGCTTGCCCAGGCAGGCATCATCGATATCGACAGCGTGACCGCGGTGATTGATGACCCAAGGCCGGTACGGGCCAATCACTATTCTCGCATCATGGGGCTGGTTGATGTGGAGGTGTGGCTACGGGCCTGGGAAAGGCGACGGATGGAGATATCGAGCGCTGCGATCCGGTAGCGGCGCCGTTGCGTGCGATGGTCTTTCGGGCTTGCCTCAGGGACTCCCAGTGATCGAACTGAGCCTCCGTACCTGACTTCCGCTCAGCCGATCCCATTAGCCAGAACGAAAACCAGTCAACCGACCGGCGCGCGCGCCAATATTGATGGGCGGGCTGGCGTTCCACCATGTGCCCCTCATTGGGATAGACGTACATATCGACCGTGCCTTCTGCGTCCTGGATGGATGCATAGAGCTGCAAGGCGAAGAGATATTCATTCTCCGGGGACTGGATCAGGAGCGGCGCCCGGATGCGGTCCGCATTGAGCGCCGGGGAAACGGCTTTCCAGACTCCTTCATTGTCCGCGGTCGGCTTTGGCAGGCCCATGACGCTCGGCACGTCCTTGCGCCAGGAGTCCGAGGTAGGGGCGGTCAAATAATAGCTGTTTGGATCGATGGTGACGCCTGTCCCGATAGCGGCCGCCGCGAACAGGTCGGAATGGCTGATCGCATAGGCGATGACATTGCTGCTGTAGCTGTGCCCGGCAATGCCGACCCTGGACCTGTCGACCATGCCGCGGCCGACCAGCAGATCGATCGCCGCCGAATAGGATGCCAGGCTCGCCTTGATCCTGGCCACGGGCTGCTGGCCACCCTTGGCGTCGCGCTCCAGCGGCACCGCGTTGTTCAGACCCACGCAGAGCGACGCGAAGCCCGACTGCACAAGGACATGTTCAGGCGCCAGCCTGGCAGTGCCGCCACGGAGGAAACCGCGGCACCGGTAGCTGGTGATCACGATCGGCAGCGGATAGGTCGGGTGCGGCGGAAGCACCAGAACACCACTGGAGGGCCGGCCCAGGCTATCCTTCCAGGTCAGGAAGCTTGTCTCCCCAAACGCCCGGCTAGCGAGATCGACATTGGGATCGAACAGGGTGACGGCTGTGCCAGATGTCAGGTCGATGCGAACCAGTCGTGGTGGCCGGGCAGGCCCGGCCTGCACGCAGATTAGATACGGTCCGGCTTTCGGACACATGTCGAAACTGGACTCCGAGCCTCCGTCGAGCGACCCGTCTGCGGTGTAGATTACACGCGTGGCGTTGGTGACCGGGTTCCAGCCATAGACGGTCGACCGGGCGGAGAAGCCGGGCTCGAACAAGATGACGGCCTCGCTGGTCGCCTCATTGATCGTCAGTTCCCTGATCTCGGCGGAAAGGCCGCTGCAAAAGTCGGCGCGGCATCGCCTGACCACGCCGCCGGGCAGCGTCGCTTCGACGTGATAGCGCTTCATGGTCCCGTCGTCCGGGGCGGCGGCGCTCTCGACGAGATGGACCGCGAGCGGCCGCGAACCAAAGGCGAGCGAGCGCCCAGGGTTCGGGTCGGTGACCGCGTTGACGATATTGCCGGAGTCGTAGCTCGGGACCGTAGGTTTGGATGAGGAGGCGGGCGAGGGCAGCGCATCCACTTGCTTGTCCCTGAGCGGACCTGCCCCGACCGGGGCAATGCCCGCCGCGGAGATACGCCTCATGGTCAGGCGCCTGGCCCCAAGGCGGTAGTTCTCCGTCAGGCGCAGCCCTTCGGTGAAGAGGGTGCGATCGAGGTGAATGCCCGCCTTTTCCTCGGCCGTTTGCGCTTGTGCGATCTCGTCCCGGCTGCCACGAACCTGATACGCAATGCGCCTGCCGTCGGCAGTGAGGCTAAAGGAAACGACGTCGGCCGGATCACTGGTCACCGCCGCATCGCTGCCACCGGGGCCAAGACGATGGACCTGCACGGCGGAAGCACTTTGCTGCAGCACAAAGAGCGACCGGCTATCCCAATCCCATTGCCGCACGCCATCTTCGACCATGTCGTAGATGGGCATCCAGATCGGCTCGGTCGCCGGTCCCAGAGGCTCGCCGGCGCGTTCGCCGGACAGGGGCACACGATACCACTGCGCCGTTGTGAGATTCCGGGCGACCGAAGGCGAGATGACCCGAAACGCAATTTGAGCGCCATCGGGCGATACGGTCAGGCTGTCGATCGACCGGGTTTCGACGATGTCGGTGATCGTCAGTGGTCGCTTCTGAGCAGCGGCCGGCGAAGCGGTGATCACGAGCGCACCGCTTGCTCGCAGCACCCAGAGCGAGATGGATCGCGACCGCGGGCGGCACCGAATCATGGCATGCCGACGCCCTACCACCGCTTCGTGATCCCGAAGCTGACGAACCGGCCGACGGGCGAGTAGTTGCTGGCGTCATAGGGCTGCTCATAGACTTGGCGGCCAGCCAGGATGTCAGGCGCCGTATTGAAGATGTTGCTGACCGACAGCGAGATCTCCGTATTGCGCAACAGCGACGGCCCGTGCTCGATCGCGTATCGCGCCGAGAGGTCGGCGGTGGTCATCGACCCGATGTGAACGGAGGGCGCGGTGCGCGCGTCCGTCACGCCGCCAATATAATCGACGAAGGACGAGAGCGTGACGGGGCCGCCATTCCAGACAACGCCCGCCCGGCCGCGGAAATGCGGTGGGTTGAACACCTGGCCTGCCAACGGAACGAACGGCTGGAGCGCACTCAATTGCTGAGCGCTCTCGAGATAGCTCGCATTCGCCGAGAAGATGAGCGAACGGCCGGCGGGAAGCTCCGCCCGGTAGCGTGCCGAAACATCGACGCCGCGGATCGCCTGGGCCGAGGCATTCAGGTTCCGATTGTCGATGATCGCGACCACGTCGCCCGGATCATAGGGCCGGCCGAGATTGTTGATGAAATTGCCGCTGGCGATGGCGTTCGCCTTGTCGGCCGCACTCGGGTTGAAAGTGACCAGGTCGCGGTAGATCGGGTTGTTCAACGCTTGCGCGATGAAGGTGATCGGCGCGACGATGCGGTCCCGGTAGCTGACATTGAAATAGCTGATCTCGAGCCGCGCGCCGGGGATTGCCCGAGGGTGGAATGCCAGGGTGGCGGTCCAGGTGCGGGCGCGTTCGGGTTTCAGGCCGGGATTGCCGCCGGTCAATTGCAGGACGGTCGCGGTTGACGGGTAGCCGACGCCGACGCCGCCGCGCGCTGCGGCACGCTGCACGGTCACGTTCAGGACGACATATTGCTGGAAGAGCGTCGGCGCGCGAAAGGACCGGCCCCAGCTTGCCTTGATGTCGAAGTCGGGCGTCGGTGCGTAGATCAGGCCGAGCTTTGGCGTGAGAACGCGGTCGATGCCGGGATAATCTTCGTATCGCAGCGCACCGCTCACGCTCAGGCGGTCGATCAGCGGAACATGCTGGTCCGGTGCGACCAGCGGCAGATTCACCTCGCCATAGGCGTAATAGATATTCTGCGACGCTCTGATCTTCAGGTTCGTCTCGTGAAAATCATTTGATCGATATCCTGCGCCGATCGCGATTTTGGCAGGTCCAGCGGGGAGCGAGACGAGCGGGCCGTCGCCACTCAGCTCGGCCGATGTCGCCTTGTTGCAATAGCAGATATAGGTCGGGAAGATGATCGAACCGGCCGAATATCCCACGGCAGCGTAGTTCGTGCGATCCTCGCCATACATCGCCGAAAGCGCCATGCGCCAGTCGCCCGCAAGCGAGAGCTTGAGCGCCGGGGCGACCGCAAAGGATTCGGAATCGGAGTAGACGCGGCCGCCATTCGCGAATGGATTCCCGTTCGCGTCGAGCGCGTAGAAGGAGTCCGTCCGCCGGTTGTTGTAGAAGGCGTCGACTTCGAAGGTCAGGTTCGACGCGAGCGCCTGGTGAGCGCTGACCAGCCCGTTATAGTGCCGCAGATAGGGATAGAGCGTGAGGCCCGGTGACCGGCCGGCGGTATAGGAACGCTGGCTCGCGACGATCGGCGTGTCGCGCTCGATATCGAAGGCCGCATAGACGCCGCCCGAACTCCAGGATCCACCGGCGATCCCGCCGAGCTGGAGCTGGGCATTGCCGCCATCGGTCGATGCGCCCCAACGCGCCGCAGTGCTGAGGCCGTCGAAATCGCGTTTCAGGATGATGTTCGCGACACCGGCAACGGCGTCGGACCCATAGAGCGCCGACGCGCCATCGGCGACGATCTCGATGCGGTCGACCGCCGCAAAGGGAATGGCCGAGATGTCGATCGATTGCCGCTGCGCGCCATAGGACAGGCGGTGGCCGTCGAGCAGTGTCAGGGTTGCGTCGCCGCCCAGGCCGCGAAGGTTGATCGTCGAGGCGCCGCTGATGTTGTTGCTGCCCGGCACGTTCAAACCGATGCCCGGATTCTGGCCGCCCCCGAAATTCTGCGGAATGCTGGACACAACATCGGCCAGGCTGTTCTGACCGGCCGCCAGCATGTCGGATTTGGAGATGGAAATGACGGGGGAGGCCGATTGTGTCCCCCGCAGCCGGGAGCCGGTCACGATGATATCGCTATGCTCCGCCGGGCGGTCCGCTACCGCGCCCGGCGCGTCCGATCGCCCCCGGATGAGCACGACATCCCCTTTGAACTCGACGACGAGATCAGTGCCCGCGAGCAGGGCGTGCACGGCCTCCTCCGGTGTGAAAGTGCCGTGCAGCCGCGGCGCGCGCTTGCCGTCTACGGCATCGGAGGGGAAGATGATCTCTCGGCCTGATTGGCGGCAAATGGTCCGGAGCGCCGTCGCAAGATCCTGAGCCTCGAGATTGTAATCCTGCTTCACTCTTTCCTGCGCGCAGGCGGGCATGGCGATTGCCATCGTGCCCAATGTAGCTGCCGCCAGGAGCTGAAGTCGTGTCGTCCGATTGGATATTGCCATGCCGTTTCCCCTTTGGCGCACGCCCGTGTCGGGTCGGCGCTCGAGGGAACGACGCAGGCATTCGGCAACTACGGGGTCATCACGCAAAGATCTTTTCGCGACGGGGCGCTAGCGCCGCCGTAGGACTATTTTCGGCGGCGCCGGGCGTTCGATTTTCAGGTCAAGGACCGCGGCCAAATGGTCGGCGAGCTTGTCCGGGTCGCCGATGCGCATGACCCCGGAAACCTGCAAGTCACCCAATCCAGGGTCACCAAGGCTGATCTGAACTGGCGAATTGTGATTGGCCGTTGACAACAGGTCGGCCAGCCGGACGTGGTCCAGGTCCATCGTTGTGGATCCGGTGCCGGGTGCGGATGCGGGCTGCGGTCCGGTGTCCGTGAAGTTGACCCGGCCGCCTGGCGCAAGGCGTGCGATCATCCGGGCCGGTTGAGCCGGTGATCGCGACGGAGCCGGCATGGCGACATCGACCGACCCGCGGAGCAGCTTCACCATCACATGATTGTCGGCAGCGACGCTGACGTCGAAGATGGTTCCCCGTGCGGTGACGGTGCCGCTGCCCGCCGAGACAATGAAGGGCCGGTTTTCATGCACGACCTCGAAACGCGCGCTTCCCCGCTCCAGGCGGAGGCCACGTCCAGCCTTGTCGAACGAGACGGCGAGCCTTGTGTCCGGGCGGAGGGACACCAGGGATCCGTCGGAAAGGCGGACGGTTCGGTTTTCACCAGCAAGGGTGGCGAGCTGGACGGGTTGCTCGAGCAACGACCGCCTGGGATCCGCTATCTCCGGCTGAGTGCCGCGCGAGACATAGCCGAGCTTCGACAAACCGAGCCATCCGCCGAGGAGTATGATGCAGGCGACGCAGACCGAGAGGGCCATAAGCGCCGGCCGCTTCCTGCGGATCGCCGGAACGACAGCCGAGGGCGCTTCGGCCGGCGTTTCGGGTTCGACCAGAAACTTGCCCAGGTTCCAGACCTCGGCGGCTCGGTTATAGGCGCCGAGGTGCAGCGCACTACTGGCCAGCCAGGCGTCGAACTCCACCTTGTGGGCATCCGCGTTCGGGCCGCGCATCCGGGCGAACCAGGTCGCGGCTTCAAGCTGCAACTGACTCCGGTCAGGAGCGGGCAGGGGTGTTTCGGGCGCTGTCATTCCCGGTCCAGGACCCTCTCGATACGGATGATTGCCTGAGCGATGTGCCATTCCACCGTGCGGACGCTGATGCCTAGCCGCCCGGCGATCTCCTTGTACCCGACCTCATCGACGCGAGACAGCAGGAACACCTCCCGGGTCCGCGCCGGCAACGCATCGACTGCAGTCCGATAGAGCCGCCTCACATCGCTTGCCTCGATTGCGTTGGCTTGATCGGGCGCGACCGCGATATCCAGATCGTCCACCAGTTCAACGTGCTGGGCCTTGATGGCGCGTCGAGAGCGATCGATGAGGAGGTTGCGAACGATCCGCTGCAGATAGGCCTCGGGATTGCGTAGCGGCCTGCCGGAATTGAAGCCGGCCAGGCGCGCGAACGCTTCCTGCACGAAGTCCTGCGGATCGTCCGTGCTCGGCAAGCGCCGCCGGAGAAAGCGCGTCAGCCGTGGCGCCTCTGCCCGGTACACCGCGTCGAGGTGAAATCCTTCGCCGCCGTCCAGGCCGACTGCGATGCCGGTTGCCCGCTGAGGTCCATTCGATCGGGACATTGGCTCAGGGCGCAACAATGTCCGCGCGCGGACGGCGCGGGGCAGGGAGTTTGACGGCGGCGACGTGCACCGTGAGGCCTTTCGGCCGGCGACGGATCCCGAAAATTCGGGCTTGAAAATGCGAGGGGATACCGCCGTTCGAACGCCACCGCGCGATCGCGAGGGACGTACTGTGATCCGGTTCTGGTCACCCGGCCTTGAGGGACGGGCGCGAATAATGCCTGGCAGGATGATCCTACAGGGGCGGCTGCCGGCTATTCCCGCCCTGTCGGGCAAATGTGCATCACCGGGGTCGCAGTATCAAGAGCCCCGTTCGCATAGAGCCCGGTGTGCAGCAGGTCGCCGGTCGAGCGCAGGTCCGACATCCGCGACAATCTGATCCAGAGGGAGGGAAGGCGGAGGTTGAGTAGGTGTGCCGTCGGGATGAGCTCGCAGCGATCCGACGGATTGCTCGCAGGTTCAAGGCCGGGATTGGTTACAAGCTGCAGCAGGATGCGCCGGAACGGGAAGCAAGGCGCGTCCCACCATCCGTCGTCGTGCTCCTGTCACGATCACCCCGGATTCCGGCCCGGCGGCACGCCTTGGCACGCGAATAGGAGGCCGGTTGGATATCTCCCGGTTTAAGGCTGGCGGTCGCGAAACCACCAGGATCACCAGCGTGCCGGTCCCAGACGCGGTAGGCGGATCGCACCGAACCCGACGAGAATTCGGCGTCGACAACCGATCGTGGGCTGCCCATCGAGCGCCGTCGCAGCATGCGACAGGGGCAATTTTGGATATCATACGGGCTTTTCGATTATGATCACCGACCGGCGCTGACGCTTCATGGACGATTTCCCGGCGATGCCCGGATTAGGCTGGGCATCACCGGGGGCCCTTTGGTAGGGTGACCCCGATGCGAACCGAACTCGATCATTTGCCCGCCGCCAAGCAGCGAGAGCTTGAGCGCGTGGTTCAGATCCTTTTCGAGGAATTCGAGAACGCTAACGGTCGCGCGACCGGCAAGCGTCGGGCCGGACGTATCCTCAAGGTAATCCTCTACGGCTCCTACGCGCGCGGCGGTTGGGTCGATGAGCCGCACACGGCCAAAGGCTATGTTTCGGATTTCGATTTACTCGTCGTCGTCAACCAGAAGGACCTGACCGACCGGGTGGATTACTGGATGTTGGCGGACGAGCGGCTGACCGGCGAACTGGCGATCACGAAGACGCTCCGCACTCCGGTAAACTTCATCGTCCACACGTTGCAGGAGGTGAATGACGGCCTTGCCCATGGCCGCTACTTCTTCATGGATATCGCCCGCGACGGCATCGCGGTCTATCAGGCGGACGACACCGAGCTTCATCAGCCAAAGCCGAAAACACCCCCGCAGGCGCTCGCCATGGCGCAGGAATATTTTGAGGACTGGCTGCCGAGCGCCCAGAGCTTTTTTCGCGGCTTTCGCCATGCGGTAGATGACCGGGATTTCAAAAAGGCAGCCTTCGATCTGCACCAATCCACGGAGCGTCTGTATCATACCGTGCTTCTGGTGCGGACCTTCTATACGCCTCACGTCCACAATCTCGGTTTCCTCCGGACGCAGGCTGAGCGCCTTGATGCGCGCCTCCGCGTCTGGCCGATGGGCAACCGCAAGGAACGGGCGATGTTCGAGAAGCTCAAGGACGCCTATGTGAAGGCGCGCTACTCGAAACATTATCGGATCAGCGAGGCTGAACTGACGTGGCTCGGCGAGCAGGTCGAGGAACTCGGCCGCGCCGTTCATATCGCCTGCTCCGAGAAGCTCGCGGAGCTTGAGGCGGCGGTTACCGCCAAAGCCTGATCCAAAGCATGCCACCTCGTCAGCACAATCCGCTGCCGATCGCCTGCTAAGACTCAGCTCAACTTGGGCGCAGCGCCGGCGGGAGGTGTGTCCTTGATCGTCGCGAAGGATTCTCTTGAATATGTACGGTAAACACCGTACATAGCCCTATATCGTTTACAGCTCAGTATTCGCTGCGGCGACAGAGGATTGAACAATGCTGAGGCTACCGACATTTGCGGACGAGAAGCGCACCGCGCGCATCGAGCAGCGCGTGTCGCCCCGGACCAAGGGCCTTATCGAGCACGCGGCTGCCCTGCAGGGCCTGACCGCGTCCGAGTTCATGATCGCGCACGGCGTGTCGGCCGCCCAGGATACGATCAACCGGCTCGAAGGCACTCGTCTCGTTGCCGAGGATCGCGCGGCGTTCCTGCGAGCGCTCGACGACGAGTCGGCCAACGACACACTGACTGACCTGTTCGCCCTTCACGCGCAGGCGTCCCAGAACGCCTGAGCGATGCCAACCGATCTGGACTATCTCCGGACCCTCAGCATTGAGATGTTCGACGGCTCCCGGCACGAACGGGGGCCGTTCACCTGTGGCGTTGAACGGATCGACAATTTCCTCAAGATCAGCGCCTCGGGCTTCGTCAAGGACGACAACGGGCGTATCTACGCGGCCGTGGACGGGGAGGGCGGGCAGCTGGTCGGCTTCTATGCGATTGGGCCGCACTCGATTGACGTCTCGGCGCTCAACCCGGACATGGTGAAGCGAGGCTTGCGCGTCGACAACCTTCCGGCCTTCTATCTCTCAATGATCGGCACGCATGTCAAAGTGCGTAGCAAGGGTGTCGGCAGCTATCTTCTGGCCGACGTCTTCAAACGCTGCCTGGCGGCCTCGGAGGCCATCGGCGGCCGTTTCATTGTCCTCGACGCCATCAACGAACGCGCCGCCGCCTTGTATTCGCGTGCTGGCTTCGTGAGCCTCGTGAGCCAGCCGGAGCGGATGATCATCTCCATGGCAAAACTCCGCGCCAGCGCGGCTGCGGCCACCGCGAACGCCGGCCGAAGGTCTGGTCCGGGTTGAAACCCGCCCATCTGGTCGATGCGGCCGAGGCGTTGCCGCTTTGCCGATAGTGGAGTGAAGCCCCGCCGTGGGAAGCGCGCACGTCACGATCCGCCAGGATCCTGATATTTCCGCCCGACGGAGGCCAATATGCCGCCATGGGGTTTCGAGCGCTGGAACAGGCTCGAGGATCAGTCACAGCGCGCATATGAGGCGGGCGATATGCAGGGTCGGACGACCATACGAAGCGAGATGGCGAGCATGGCGAAGAGTCCTGAGAAAGATCCGCAGCTGGATTCGATCCTGGCCAACCGAAAGTCGGAGCTTGGCATTACGTTCGACACCAGTCGGAGCCTTGGCGCCGAGCTCGCGCTCAATCATGGCATCGATTTAAGCCACGGGCCTGGGATCGGGATGTAACGATGACAGCTCGCGTCTGATTTCAGCCGTTTTCCGTTGTCAAAACTTCCCACAGAGCTGACGTTGGCAAGTCTACTCGGACAGCATCGCGACATCATCAAGAACAAGCAGCGTTGCAACTTGATTATTCGGGAGGCCGAACGGTTGCTCGATTAGAGTAAATCGATCCGCTGCGTACGTGTCGAACCAAGCGGAAGCCTTGACCCGCTTTGGCTGTTTTGGTTCGACGCCGTTCTTGAACAGCAGCGGGAAAGCGGCGCTCTCTGGTTGCAAGTCGGTCCGCGGAAACCATCGGTCCGGTACGACGGGAGGTCGCCTGAACCATTTTCGCCCGTCCTGCCCGTGACAAACGAGAAGTGCGGGAAATCGGTTGGTGCCCAATGCGCGGATGGCGGTTGCGGTGACGCTGGCATCGAAAAGGGTCGCCAGCTCGCGGATTCCAGTCAGGGTTATCCGATCCAGATCACCGACCATCGGTCGGAAAATGTAGCCAGGAAAGAGCAGATCTGCCGCATAGGCGTCAGCTTGCAATTCCGGGTTCGATCGCCTTTCGCGGCGGTCATCGCTCGTCGGCTTGTCGATGTCGGCGCTCCGACAGATAAGGCATCGTCCGCGGTGGTGGTGCCAATGCCCCAGTTCATGGGCAACCGAGAATCGCTTCCGCCGATCGGTCGCCCGCGTGTCCACGGTGATGATGGCCTTGTCGGCATGTCCCACAATTCGCGCTTCGCAGGATTTCAGGGGACGATATTTGACTTTGGCGCCCAGGTGCCGCGCCACCACCTCAACGTCGATCTCTGATGGCTCGGTCACACCAAGCTCCTGGAGCGAACGCTCGGCTGCCGAAATACGACCAATCACTCGTTATCTCTTGTTTCAGAATCCTGTTCGAGTTCGGCCAGATCCTCCAGTAGGCCATTCAGATCATCATCGTCGACCGCGCTCCCGCTGCGCGCCGCCATTGTTACTGGCGACGCTGCATCGTTGCCTAGGGTCTTCAACTTGGCCCTCATGCGCTCGCTATCAAATTGTATGACGCGGGAAGTCGATCGCTCCTTGTCGATCTCATCCCGCAGCGCCTTGAGACGCGATTTCCTCGCCAGCAGCTCCGCCCGCTCAATGTCGCGTCGCAGTGCGTCGCCATCGGCGGACGTGGCTTCGCTTTCAGCAGCCAGGATCTCTTCAACAATTAAGTCGTCAAGGATCGACAACCGCATCGACTTGTTATCGCCCACGCTCATCGGCCCATACTTTCGGGAAATTCGTTCAACAAACGCCGTTTCAGTCGTTTGCGCGCGGCAGCCAGGCCCTTCACATCCACCCCGAGCAGCGCTTCGAGATCCTCGCCGATCATGTTGTCGGCCAAACCCTCGACCAGCAATTGGAGTTGCTCGTCATCCGCGATGACTCGATCAATTTCCGCGAGGGTCTGACCATCGTCAATGCGCGAGGCTACCAAGTGCTCCGGGGAAGGCGCGTTGTCAGCGAGATCATGTCCGCTCTCGCTGTCGAGCACGACGAGAACTGGCCGCGCACCCGCCTTTCTCGCTTCGCTTTCAGCGGAAACCAGGCTCCTCATAACACCCGCCAGAAATCGGATGAAATCACCGCCACGCCGGCACTGTCGGCTGCCACTGAGAACGCGGACGATCGCTTCCTGACGCAGGTCGTCGGCCGGAACCTTACACCGATTTGCGAACCATTTTGAAATCTGGATGAGCTTGTTCGCTTCGCCATCAGAAAGGCCATTGAGACGGGCGCGGGCCTCTTCAACGGACAGGAGGTCGTCGTCCTCATCAGCCCCGACCATGTCCACCGTTTCGTGCACGCCGCTTTCCCCTCGCGCCTATAAGCGATGATCCTGCGGAATTCGGACGCGGCCGCGTCCGAATGGCCCATCTCGCCCGCTTATGTTGATGAATGACGATTTGGCTGCGGCTTGCAACCCCGGAAGCATCGCTCGTCAAGTTGATAGGAGCAAAACATGGCGAACGACTGGAAGCACGACCGCGCGTCGGACCATATCGCGAAGAAGATTGCAGACGTCGAGACGGTCACGATCGTTGACTACAAGCGCGACACCTCGTTGGAGAACATCCCGACGAACAAGGCATATCGCGTCAACGGAGTGCATCTTTACGCTGACATCCTCAATCTGAACGATATGCTCAATGTCACCACTCAGGAAGGTGAAACCTGCCACCGTCGCACGCTGCGTTTTCTGAATCTGCACTTCCGGGCAGTACGGCGCATCATCGCGTCCTGCGAAGCGCGTCGCGTGGACTTCCACAACCAGCGTCTCCACGCCCTGGTCACGAAACCCTACGGGACCGAGGAGAGCAACGAGGCCATGCGCGTCCATCGCGCGATTGCTATGGGTCAGTTGATCATCGATGTGCTGGACGAGACCGGCGATGATGACGAACAGATTCCTGCGGCCAAGGTGCGGATCGGTATCGACACCGGCGAAGCGCTCGCGGTCAACAATGGCCGTAGCGGCGGTCGCGAGCCGCTCTTCCTCGGGCGACCAGCAAACCACGCGGCGAAGATGTCCGGAGGCGGTAGCGCCAAGGGGATCTATCTCACCAATGAGGCCCGCGCCGCGATCGGGCTGGCCGAGGTGGACAAGCCAGCTGGCACCGCGCTGACTGCGGCGGAGATCGCGATATCGCGGCAGGCGGCTGACCTCGCCGCCGACAAAGGCCAGATCGTCAAGGAATGGCGCGAAGATCTCGAAAAGAACCCGATTGGGTCGTTCACATTCTCCCGGCATACACCGCCCCTGCGCACATTGGACGTCAGTGCGCTGACACCGGGCAATTCACGTCGCATGGAAGCCGTGTCGGCCTATGCCGACATAGATGGGTTTACCGCCTATGTGGCCGCCCATATCGAGGATGATCCTGAGGATGTCGTGAGGGTCCTCCATGTCGTGCGCGCGGAGCTGGACCGTGTGCTGAGTCGGGATTTCGATGGTCGCCGCATCCGCTTCGTGGGCGATTGCCTGCACGGACTCCTGATGGAAGGCACCTCCCAGACCACTGACAACGCTGCAAGCGTGACAACCGCAACGCTCTGCGCTGGAGCATTGCGCTCGAGCTTCGAGCTGTCGTTGGAAAAGCTGGAGGAAGAAGGCATCGACGTCGCGAACCTGGGCCTGGCCATCGGTTTCGAGTTCGGGCCGATGACTGTAACCCGGCTCGGCATGCAAGGTGATCGCGTCCGCTGCTCGGTCAGCCGTGGCGTGGTTGCCTCTGAGGAAGAGCAAAAGCGGTGCGACGGTGAGGAGACGGCCATCGGCAAAGCGGCCTATGACGCCGGCACAAAGGCCGTGCAGAACCTCTTTGGTGCTAGCCGAAAGGTCGCCAACCTCGACTATAACGAAACTGTCGAGGCGTTGGCCGAGGATGGGGATGCCTCCGCCCGCTCCGTTCAGAAGGCAGCCTATTCCACCGCAGCGCCAGCGATCGCCAGGGCAGCTGAAGTGACCGTCAAACCATATGCCAGCGGCCGTGAAGCCTGATAACATCCTGCTCCTGGCAGCGATTGCCGGTGATTTCGGGGCAGTTGTTTCGCGACAGCTGCCTAACCAGCTTGATGTGACGATCCCCGTGCCGATGCCGGACGGCAGGAGCCCGATTTACAGCATCACGGCGGTGCTTTCGGGTAGCATAGTTTCAGCGCGAGAAGCCGCACCGGCGAGGCTGCCGGTTTTCTGTCCAAATCGCCATATCAACGAGAATTCGACCTTTTGCCTTGGCTGGGCCAAGGTCGATCCTCTGGAAGTGATCGGCGAGGAAAGCGCCTGGACCTGGTGGGCGCGATTGTTGAAATTCCTTCGGCTACAGGAACGCGCTGCGCGCCTCGGTCGCTGGCCCGATCATCGAGCATGGGCGCATGGAGAAGCAGCAATCCACCAGCTCCGCGCCGAAAAGGCTGCCGATCGATTGGGACCAGCCTATGTCGAGTACATGGCTCAAAACTGGCTCTCGGTGGCTCGGCGTGGGAGTGGGGCACAGGGTCCTGGCCTCAGGGTAATGGCCAACGGCTCATGGGTGTACTCGATTTGGGAGAAAGCCGCGCGGGCGGTCAACCTCCGGCGACGCTGCCTCTGCGAGGCGGGCGCCGGGCATAGGCCTACGGTCCTGCGCAATTGCGGCGAGCATGCTGAGGCAGCCGTGGAGCTGGCACTGGCGATACGCGACCGCGACCGCGAGGAGCGGCGCTTCTGGGCGAGCTTTGAAGGGAAGCAGTGCTGCGGCACCATGAAGGACTGCCCGCTGTGGCGCGGTGACAAAGGGCATGAAGCGGGGAGCAGGAAATGATCGAACGGTTCGAAGGTGATTCGGGAAGGCGTATTCTCGTAGACGAACTAAGCCGACAGAAGATGCTGGCTGGCGTGCCTGGCCTCGCGGCACAGGTGGCGGACGCTGGCGAGCTCTGCGAATTTGCCGCCGATGACGTCATTATCCAGCAAAGTGACTACACGAATGATGTATTTCTAATCATATCAGGGGTTTGCGACGTCGTGATCAACGGGCGGCGGATCGCCAAGCGATCTGCTGGAGACCATGTCGGCGAGATGGCTGCGATTCAGCCAACACAGGCTCGATCAGCAAGTGTGATCGCTGAGGGCGTGGTGGTGGCGGTGAAGTTGTCCGAGGAAGCTTTCTCCGCCCTCGGAGTCCAGTTCCCGCAGATATATCTCTCGATAGCCAAGGAGCTGTCGAGACGTTTGCTCCAGCGCAATTCGAACATCGGCGCCTATCGCGAGAGGGTACGGGTTTTTATCATTTCCTCAGTAGAGGCTCTACCGATCGCGCGCATCATCGAGACTGCGTTCGAGCACGATTCATTTTTCGTCGAGCTGTGGACGGCTGGCTGCTTCAAGGCAGCAAACTACACGATCGATGACCTGGAGGCGGCCGTCGATAATGCAGACTTCGCCATAGCTATCGCGCACGCTGACGATTTCGTTGAGAGCCGAGACGAAATGTGGCCGGCACCGCGAGACAACGTCATTTTCGAACTCGGTCTGTTCATGGGGCGCCTCGGTCGAGCGCGGGCGATTCTGATGGAGCCGAGGGGGAGAGACGTAAAGCTGCCAAGTGACCTTGCTGGCGTCACAACGATACCATACCGGTTCGAAAAAGGCGGACAGAATGCAGCGCTAATGGGGCCAGCTTGCAATAAATTGCGCGATCATATCGTCGCCTTGGGGCCGATGAACGGCTGATTCGCGCGGCCGGGTGGGTCGCATCGGGGGTGAGAGTGGCGACTGACGAGGCATTTCTGAAGGGGCGTGTCGACACGTTGTTTGGAACCAATTTCGAGCAACGGGACGGACGAGTAGTTCCCACTACGGCGGACGTCGCTTTGAAGGATGGGGCCGTTCTGATTGAGGCGGCTTTCCTCTACGCCGACCTCGCGGGATCAGCGAAACTTTCGAAAACATGTCCATGGACGACGACCGCAAAGATCATTCGCGCATTTCTGGATTGCACGACACGGCTCATCATCAAGCATGGTGGTCAAGTCAGAAGCTTTGACGGGGACCGCGTGATGGGCGTCTTTATGGGCGATTCCAAAAACAGTTCGGCGTCGATTTGCGGCCGTGAGATTCATTGGGCCGTTCGGAAGGTCATACAGCCCGCCGCCTTTAAGCAGTTTAAGTCGATTGGCGACAACGGGATCGAGATTCGAAACTGCTCGGGTATCGATGTCGGTGAGGTTCGCGCGGTTCGCTCCGGCATAAGAGACAATAACGATTTGATCTGGATTGGAAAGGCGGCCAGTTTCTCGGCCAAGCTTTCAGACGTGAGGAACGAAGGCTATAGCACTTACATATCCAGCCGAGTTTACAATAAGCTGAGCGATGCGGCTAAGTACGATGGCGAAGGAAAAAGCATGTGGTCATCGAGCGGTTTTGTCTTCGCGGGCGAAGGAGAGACGGTCTATAAATCAAGCAACTGGAAAAAACCTTAGCTGCTTCTGGCTCGAAGTTGCCTACCGGCTTTGCAAGCAATTGAGACGGTCAGTTTTTGCTTGCCGCCTTCCAAAAGCGGCCTGGTCGGTATCGTGGACAGTTTCGGATGCCGGCAAGCGTACGAAAGTCCCGAAGCGAAACTGCTGGCCCCGGGGCGCGCGGGCTCTGTGGATTTCGATCTTCAGTGTCCCGCCTTTGGAGGAAACCCCCCGACTTCCAGTCGGGAAGAGGCTTCAGCCGTCTGCCTCGGGCTATGGGCTACAGCACCAGCAGTCACTCGATTTTTCACCACCGCTATCACATTGTCTGGGCACCGAAATATCGCTTCAAGGTGCTCCACGGTGAGGTCCGCCTACGGGTGCGCGAGATCATCAAGCAGGTCTGTGCCGAAATGGGCGTTACCATCGTCAATGGTGCACTGTCGCGCGACCACGTTCATATGTTCGTCGAGATCCCACCGCACATCGCCGTCAGCGACTTCGTGCGCAGGGCAAAGGGCCGCTCGTCCCGCAAAATCCAGCAGGAGTTCGAGCATATCCGCAAGCGCTACTGGGGTCAGCGCTTCTGGGCGAGGGGCTACTTCTCGACAACCAGCGGCAACATCACCGACGAGACCATCATGAAGTATCTCGATCGGCACACCAAGCCAACCAATGAAGGCTTCAGCCCTCTCCAATGAACCTACCGGCGTCAGCCGGTATGTCATTCAGTTGGTCTGGCTGGCGTGGTGACGTGCGACAGGGATGGTGAGCGCAGTCCGCCTCCTCACTCAGTCGAACCAAGGCGCACGAAGTTGATGTCAGTAGCGCTTGACCCCCGAAGTCCGGCGGCACAGGCTTGTATCGGGAGGGGCCTGGGCCTGTGGCAAGGACAGCTGAATATTCGATCAAGGGCTATGTCTATCAGTTCCTGCGATATCTAAGCGATATCCTCGCGGCTGATTCAGGCACCTCGATCACGATTGAAGGTGCGATCGAGGATATCGACATCCACGCGACCGACGCGACCACTGCGGTCCAGTGCAAATATCATGAGCAGGCTGACAAGTTCACGCTCGGCAGGATCTACAAGCCAATCCTGCTCATGCTTGAGCACTTCTCGAAGAATCCGAGTACCACACCCCAGATCCGCTACCGCTTGTTCTGCCATTTTCCGGAGGAGACGGGCACCAGGTTGCTGACCGGGGCGGAGCTCGACACCGTGCTCGCCACGACAGCAGTGGGTCTTGCGCCGATCAAGCAGCGGATCGCGGCCGGCGTCGACCACGCAGCCTTTCTCCGGCGGCTGGAGATCGAATTCGGGCCAAGCGTCGAGGCGCTGCAGACCAAAGTGCTGACTGCGTTAAAGGACAAGGGGTTCAGCGGGGAGGACGTTGCGGCAATCATCTATCCGGCGGCGTTCCAACAGATCGTCGATATTGCCACACGCGACACCGTCGTCGCGCGCACGCTCGACCCGGTCCAATTCCTTAGCGGTCTCAAGGATGTGCGGCGCGTAACCTTCACCCGTTGGACGCGCGAACTCGCGACCCGCGCCCATATCTTCAAGCGGCTGCGCAGCGATCTAAAAGACGCGCTCGGTCAGAACTCCCGCGGTCGGCATTTCGTGATCGATCCGAGCGCGATTGCCGATTTCGACCAGGACATTGTGCGCTTCATCAGGAAATTCGTCGAAAAATACAGCGCCAAATATCTGCACATGAACCCGCCTCTGTTCACGGTGACCGGCGATTATGATGTGGGTGCGCTCCAGGTGCGGCTGCATGATGCCGGTCTCAAGTGCGCGACGGGCTTGGTCGGCAATGCCGAAATCCGGGTGAAGGATCTGTTCCGCAAGCCGATGCGGCAGCAGAAGCCCCAATTTCTGATGGAATTTCGGCTGCGGCTCGCAGCCGCGCCGCGCTGGGCGACATCGGCGAATTCCGGCCCGATGACTTGTTCCTGGTGAACGTCGAGAGCGACAGTTGGGAACATTCTGATATCAATGTCCATAAGTTTGAGATCGAGCGCCTCGCCGACCTCGAATATGCCCTTCAGATCAGGAATGACTATGGATGATCTCGGCACGCCGATCGGCTGCGTCACCGAAAGCACGCCCTCGGTGGTGCGCGTCGAGATCGATGACCCGGCAGTGTTCGAGAGCCACAAGGGGCGGCTGGGGGTGGGGCAGTATCTGCTGATCGCCTCGGGCAACAATCTCTACCTGTTGAGCACGATCATTGCGGTGCGGGCGACGCACAGCGATAAGGCTGGCGAGGCGCCGGCATTCCGATTCCAGATCGACACCCAGCCCGTCGGCACTTGGTCAAACGAGGGCGAGTTCAAGCGCGGGTCGCAGGCGCTTCCGGTCCCGACCGAGCACGCCTATGTCACCCCGGCGGAGGTGCTCACCAACATTTTCTCGGCCCAGATCAGCGTGCCGTTCCCGCTCGGCACGCTCAGCATCGCGCCCGACGTGAGGCTCGACATCGATGGCGACCGCTTTTTCAGTAAGCATGTCGCGGTGGTCGGCTCGACGGGTTCGGGCAAATCCTGCGCGGTCGCTAAGATTTTACAGACGGTGGTGGGGATTGAGGCCAAGGCCAATACGCACAAGGCGGCGCAGAAGAACTCGCATATTGTGATCTTCGACATCCATGCTGAATAT
>Ga0255338_1002384_pt1 | contig 27938 bp, 27 predicted proteins | sample MeOH1_35cm_T4_19_FD_203715 | JGI IMG/M metagenome (GOLD analysis project Ga0255338, IMG submission 203715) | Sandy soil microbial communities from University of British Columbia, Vancouver, Canada - MeOH1_35cm_T4_195 | ecosystem: Engineered > Artificial ecosystem > Sand microcosm > Unclassified ...
CATGATGGACAAGGGCATGATGGCGAAATGCCAGATGATGCAGCCCCCGGCTCCACCCGCCGGCCCGACGGTACCGCCGGCCACCCCCGCGCCGGATGCAGGACATGACCAGCATCATCCGAGCGGACAGTAATGTCAGCAAGGCCTTGATGACTTGAGGGAGCGTGACGATGGACCAGGATTATCCGGAGCATGCCCGACAGGGGCACTTCCTGACCTCACGGGCAGGCGTCGTGATGATGGTGTTTCTGGCGATCGGCTTTGTGCTGATGTTTACCGAACACCGCGCCCATGTGCTCGGCGCGCTTCCCTTGCTGTTCCTGCTGTCCTGTCCGCTGATGCACCTCTTCATGCATCACGGGCACGGGCACGGACATCATCATCAAGGGGGCGCGGCACAGCCCGGGGCTGATCACGCTTCGAGCGAGGGACAAAGCCGGTGAACGACCACATGCAGGCTTACGGGCTGTGGGGCCTGGTCATCGTCAACGCGGGTGTCTTCATCCTGTTCGCCTACAGCTTCTTCAAGCCGCGAACCACGCGCGACTGGCGCACGTTCAGCGCCTTCAGCGCGTTTCTGGTTGCGCTGTTCGTCGAAATGTATGGCTTTCCTCTGACCCTCTATATCCTGTCCGGCTGGCTGCAGAGCCGCTACCCCAACATCGACTGGTTCTCCCACGATGCCGGCCACCTGCTCGAAATGATGTTCGGCTGGCGGACCAATCCGCATGCCGGGCCGTTCCATATCATGAGCTTTTTCCTCATCGGCGGCGGCTTCGTGCTGATCTCGACCGGCTGGAAAGCGCTGTACGATGCGCAGCGGCGGCACCAGCTCTCCACGACCGGCATCTATTCCTATGTGCGGCACCCGCAATATGTCGGGTTCATCCTGGTGATGTTCGGGTTCCTGCTGCAATGGCCCACGATCCTCACGCTCGCGATGTTTCCGGTGCTTGTCGTCATGTATCTGCGCCTGGCGCGGACCGAGGAGCGCGAGGCGATCGCCGAATTCGGTGATGCATATCGCCGCTATATGAAAACCGTACCGCCGTTCGTGCCCCGCCTCTCGCGCCTGACCGGCGCGACGCCCGATACAAGCGCGGATCAGCTGTGAGCCGCACCGGAAGGTTGAGACGGAGATGGGCGCGATGGCCGCGAAGCAGGAGCAGATAGCGAATCTGGCGGAAGCGATGTCCTGCGCCGGCCGCGCATAAATGGTCCGGACCGCTGACCAGCACGATGCCCCCGACCTGAAGGAGACGATCTTCAGCGCGCACGGCCTTACGAAGGTCTATCTATCGGGCGAGGTCGAGGTGCGAGCGCTCGCGGGTCTCGACCTCGAGATCCAGGCGGGCGAAATGGTCGTGCTGCTCGGCCCCTCGGGCAGCGGCAAGTCCACGCTGCTCAACATCATGGGTGGACTTGATCACGCCAGCAGCGGGACGCTGTTCTTCAAGGATCAGGATCTCACACGGCTCGATGATCGGGCGCTGACGCTTTATCGCCGTGATCACGTCGGCTTCGTGATGCAATTCTACAATCTGCTTCCGAGCCTCACGGCCTTCGAAAACGTGGCGATGGTAACCGAGATCGCCAAGAACCCGATGCGCCCCGACGAGGCGCTCGCGCTGGTCGGACTTTCGGATCGCCTGCATCATTTCCCGGCGCAGCTTTCCGGCGGCGAGCAGCAACGCGTCGCCATCGCGCGTGCCATCGCCAAGCGTCCCGAAGTCCTGCTGTGCGACGAACCTACTGGCGCACTCGATTCCAAGACCGGCATTAAGGTGATCGAGGCCCTGCTGTCCATCAACGAGCAACTCGGCACCACGACGATGATCATCACGCACAATGCCAGCATCCAGGGTGTGGCCGATCGTGTGCTGTTCTTTGCCGACGGACAAATCTCGAAAATCCAGAAGAACGACGTTCGCCAGAAGGCCGCGGAAGTGAGCTGGTGACATGGTGAGCGCGCTCGACCGCAAGCTGCTGCGCGACCTGAAGCGGCTCTGGGCACAGGCGCTGGCGATCGCGCTGGTGGTGGCGGGCGGCGTCGCCACGCTCGTGCTTGCCGTCGGCTCGCACCATTCGCTCGATGAAACCCGGATCGCCTATTATGAGCGCTACGGTTTTGCGGACGTGTTCGCACAGGTCCGCCGGGCGCCGAACTCGGTGATTGGGCAGATCGAGGCGATCCCCAGCGTCGCCGCGGTCGAGCCGCGCATCGCCCAGCTCGCGCTGCTCGACATCCCGAACTTCCGCGAACCCGCGACCGGGCAATTCATCTCGTTGCCGCAGCGGCGCGAGCAGTTGCTCAACCGGTTGTTCCTGCTGCGCGGGCGCTTCCCCGATCCGGCAAGCGAACGGGAGGTCGTCGTCAACGAAGGTTTCGCTCAGGGGCACGGCTTCGCGCTCGGCTCGCGCTTCGCCGCGGTCCTCAACGGGCGCAGGCGCGAGTTGACGATCGTCGGCACCGCGCTCTCGCCCGAGTTCATTTTCGCGGTCGGTCCCGGGGACATTATGCCCGACAACCGCCGGTTCGCCATCGTGTGGATGCCCGAGCGCGCGCTTGCCGGCGCCTATAATCTCAAGGACGGCTTTTCATCGGTCGCACTCAAGCTGCTTCCGGGAGCGTCGGAAGGCGATGTCATCCAGCGCCTCGACGACATTCTGGGGCGTTATGGCGGCCGCGCCGCCTATGGCCGCAAGGACCAGACCTCGCACGCCTGGCTCAACCACGAGCTCGACATGCTCAACAATATCAGCCGGACCCTTCCGCCGATCTTCCTGCTGGTGACGGCATTCCTGGTGAACCTGACGCTCGGTCGTCTCATCGCGCTCGAACGCGAGCAGATCGGCCTGATGAAGGCGCTCGGCTACACCAACCGTGCCATCTCGGCTCACTATCTCAAATTCGTGGCGATCATTACGCTCGCTGGCGTCGCGATCGGCAGCATCGCCGGGACCTGGCTCGAAAGCGCCGTTACACACATGTTCGGCGATCTCTTTCGTTTCCCCTTCCTGTTGTTTAGCCGCGATTTCTCGACCTATGCGACCGGCGCGGCGCTCAGCCTCCTGGCGGCTGGGGTCGGCGCCATTCGCGCGCTGCGAGACGTGGTGCGGCTACCGCCCGCGGTGGCGATGCAGGCTCCGGCGCCGCCGAAGTTCCGCCGCCTCCTGCCTGCGGACTGGTCGGATCGCATGATGACCAAGCCGATGGTGATGATGCTGCGCAATACCACGCGCCATCCGGTGCGAACCGTCTTCACCACATTGGGTATCGCGATGGCGACCGGCATCCTGATCCTCTCGCTTTTCATGCGGGACACAATGGAATCGCTGATCGACGTGACCTATTTCATGGCCGACCGGCAGGATGCGACCTTGAACTTCGGCGAACGCCGCTCAGCCGATATCATGTACCAGGTGGCCCATCTGCCGGGCGTGTTGGCGGTCGAGCCGTCGCGCGAAGTGCCGGTCCGCATTCGGCATGGGGCCATCGAACGCCGCGTCGTGCTGAGCGGCAAGGTCCCCAATGCGGATCTGAGCCGAATCATCGACGCCGACCTCCAACCGGTCGCACTGCCCGAGCAGGGCGTGGCGATCTCGGCCATGCTTGCCCAGATCCTGGGTGTACGGGTCGGCGATACTGTCGAAGTCGATCTTCTCGAAGGGCAGCGCCGAACCGTCACGGTGCCGGTGACGGCGACCGTTGAGGACTATTTCGGCATCAGGGCAATGATGGACACAAAGGCGCTGGCGCGCCTGATGCGCGAAGCGCCCGCGGCGAACGCCGTTAATGTCAGCCTCGACACAAACCAGCGGGACGCCTTCTATACCAAGGTCAAGACCATACCCGCCGTCAGCGGTCTCGCGATCCAGCGCCTCTCGCTTGTCAATTTCCGCGATGCGACTGACCTGGTCCTGAAGATGATGGCGGGGATTTACTCCGTGCTCGCCGCGATCATCGCCTTTGGCGTCGTCTACAACAGCGCGCGCGTCTCGCTTTCGGAGAACGCGCGAGACCTCGCCACCCTGCGGGTGCTGGGATTCACGCGCGGCGAGGTGCTGCGTATCCTGCTGCTCGAGCTCGCGCTGCTCACCCTGATCGCGCAGCCGCTCGGCTGGGTGATCGGATACGAGCTGGCCTCGGTCATGCGGACCCGACTCGCCGGCGAACTGATGCGCGTCCGACTCGTCGTCGAGCATTTCACCTATGCGCTGGCGAGCGTGACCGTGATCGCGGCAGCCCTGTTTTCGGCGCTGGTCGTGCGCCAGCGCGTCTATGCGCTCGACCTCGTCTCCGTCCTCAAGACCCGGGATTGATCCATGCCAAAAATCTCACGAGGCCGTGTCTTCGCGATTGCCGCGGTCGCCGTCGCCATCGTGCTACTTGCATGGCTGGCCTGGCCGAGTCCGATTCCGGTCGATCTGGCGACCGTCTCCCGCGCGCCGATGGACGTCACAGTCGACGAGGAAGCGAGAACGCGCGTTCGTCATGTCTACACCGTATCGGCTCCCCTGGCCGGCACAGTGCTGCGATCCGAGCGCGACGCCGGGGATCCGGTCACCGCCAACGTAACCGTCGTCGCGATCATGCGGCCCGCCGCCCCGAGCTTTCACGACCCGCGCCAGCACCAGGAATTGCAGGGCGCATCTTCGGCGGCCGGCGCCGCCGTCGAGCTTGCCGATGCCGAGCGCCGCAGCGCTGTCGCGGCGCTGACCTATTCCCGCGCCCAGCTCGGCCGGATTCGCGAGCTCGCCGGCCGCGGCTTCGTGTCCCGAAGCGCCTTGGACAAGGCAGTCGCCGACGCGCAGGCGAACGAAGCGGCCCTCGCCAGTGCGAACGCGGCACTCGAGGTGCGCCGCGACGAGCGCAGGAGCGCAGCCGCGCGAGAACGGAACCCCGCGGATTCGGTGGGCATGCCCTCGGATTCGGGCTGCTGCGTCGAAGTGCGCGCGCCCGTGACCGGCCGCGTGCTCAAACGCATTCAGGAAAGCGAGGCAGTGGTGTCGGCCGGGACCCCGCTGATCCAGATCGGCGACCCGCAGGATCTCGAGATCGTCGCCGAACTCCTTTCGACCGACGCGGTGCAGGTACGCGCCGGCCAGCTTGTCCATATCGACGGATGGGGCGGACAGCCGGTCGAGGGCCGCGTCAAACGCGTCGAGCCCTCCGGATTCCTGAAAGTGTCGGCCCTCGGAATTGAGGAACAACGCGTCCGCGTCATCATCGACTTCACGGGTGCGCCGCGTCTCTGGGCAGCGATCGGACATGATTTTCGTGTCGTGGTCCATGTCGTGATCTGGAAGGGCGACAATGTTCTGACCGTGCCGCTTGGCGCGCTGTTTCGCATCAACGAAAAATGGGCCGTGTACCGCGAAAAGGGTGGGCGTGCCCGCGCCGCGGAAATCGTCATCGGCCATCGCAACGATCGCGCGGCGGAAATCCTCTCCGGTCTCGCCCCAGGGGACTCGGTCATATTGCATCCGAGCGACCGCGTCCGCGAAGGCTCACGGGTGGCGGCGCGGGCACAGAGATGATCGGCCGGCCCGGTTGCGGGACATCCGGCGCCCTTGCCCAGGGCCACATGGCGGCATCGTCGGACACGGCCGGTACGTAAACATCCCAAGTTCATCCGCCCTTTGGCGCTGCTAGCCTTATGGTGATCGCAGGAGTCCTGAGGCGTCATGGAGCGCTGCAAGCCGGCGCATTGTCGAACGTCCTTGCGGACAGCCAATGCTGAAATGGCACGAAGTCGCAACACCGAGAAGGAGCAGATGTCATGGCAGATCCGCTGAAGCCGGCAGCGCCGCCGTTCTCCGCGAGCGGAAGAACAGCAATCCCTCCAGCCGCTCATGCTTATGATGCGGGGCTGAGGGCATATATGCTCATGGTCTACAACTACATGGCCAGCGGCGTCCTGCTGACGGGGCTGGTTGCGATGCTGGTTGCCGGGAGCCCTGTCATTCGAGCGGCGTTCTTTGCCGCAAGCGGCGCGCCGACTCCGCTCGGATGGATAGCGGTGTTCGCGCCGCTGGCACTGGTTTTCACTCTCAGCTTCGGCATCAACCGCCTGTCCGAAGGCGCGACCAAGTCATTGTTCTGGGCCTATGCGGCCCTCATGGGCGTCTCGCTGTCGACGATCCTTCTCGCCTATACCGGCGTCAGCGTCGCGCGCACCTTCTTCGTGACCGCGGCTGCCTTTGGCGGCCTCAGCCTCTGGGGATACACGACGAAGAAGGACCTGTCGGCATTCGGGACCTTCCTGATCATGGGTGTCGTCGGCCTGCTCATCGCCATGATCGTCAACATGTTCCTCCGGTCCTCGGCCATGGACCTCGTCGTCAGCGCGGTCGGCGTGCTGCTGTTTGCCGGGCTAACCGCCTTCGACACCCAGAAGATCAAGAATGTCTATTTTCAGGTGGCCGGCACCGAATTCCACGGCAAGGCGGTCGTGATGGGCGCGCTCACCCTCTATCTGGACTTCATCAACCTGTTCCTGTTCCTGCTGCGCTTCATGGGCGACCGGCGGCGATAGTAGGGGCGGCTCGACCGGCCGGCGTCGGCGCGCCCCACTAAGGGCTCCCGGCTGTCACCCGCGGAGTTTCCGTCGGGATTGGGAGCTGCGTCAGTCCCGACGTGTCGACCGGCGGTTTTCGCTATGGCGCAACATTGGAGAAAAGCCATGAACCATGCGACCAGCATACATCCCGCGCGCCATGTGGTTGTCCTGGGGCACCCCGCCACCGACAGCTTCAATCACGCGATCGCCGAACGATACTGCGACGCTGTGCGGGAATGCGGGCAGGAGGCGGTACTACGCGACCTCTATGCGCTGGATTTCGATCCCCGGCTGCGTGCCGACCAGCGCCCCGGCCATCAGGCACATCCCATGGCCAGCGACGTCGCGGGCGAGATCGGGCGGTTGCGAGAGGCTGATGCGGTCATATTCGTCTATCCCCTGTGGTTCGGAATGCCCCCGGCGATTATCAAGGGCTATGTCGACCGCGTGCTCGGGACGGCGCTCACCCCCCAGGACATCAAGACGCATATTCCCGATGCAATATTGCGGGGAAAGCGGCTGGCGTCCTTCTCGACATCTGCGACGACGCGCCCCTGGCTGGATGAGCAGGGTCAGTTCGAGTCTTTGAGGCAGACCTTCGACCAGTATCTGCTGAAGATCTTTGGCATGCGCGATGGTGGCCACACCCATTTCGACGCGATCGTCGAGGACCTCCCCGAACATTACGCCAACGAATCGCTCTTCTGTGTCGAAGAGAAGGCTCGAAAGCTCTGCAGCGAGTTGGCGGCCGAACGTCATGCCGACCGTACGCGGACCCTGCTCTCGCCCAATTTCGAATAGCCGCCAGGGCGTGGCACGCCTCGATCGCGCCGCGTCAGGTCCGCCACACCGCCTCAACGCGGCGAACCTGGAAAACCACCTCATGGTCACGGCCCGGCACCACCAAGTTGGCCATGCGACGGTGGCGGTCCGATCATGCGCACCGCCTTTGCCGTCGCGAAGCCTTGCCGGCGCGGCTTTCCCACTGACTGTGTCCATTACGTAGTGACGGGCTGTCGGCTTTCCGCGATTTCCGTGCCCGGTCACCGGGACGCCATGCCGAGGAAATGCTCATGCCAAATGTGAATCACGGCCATGCAGAGGGTCCCGAAGATGGCGCCCCGCTACCACGTCGAGAATCCCGGATGTTTCTGGTCGGCGGCGGCATCGCATCGCTCGCGGCGGCCGCGTTCCTGATCCGCGACGGCGACGTGCGCGGCTCGGATATCACCATCATCGACGAAGGCGCGCTTCTCGGTGGCAGTCTCGACGGTTCGGGGTCGCCGGAAAAGGGTTATGTTCTACGCGGCGGTCGCATGTTCGAAAGCCAGTATCGATGCACGTTCGACCTGTTCGCGTCCATTCCGACGCTGGATGCCGGCATGACGGTGACGCAGGAGATCGAGAGCTGGAACGAGACCATCAAGACATCGTCCGGATCACGCCTGTTCGCGCAAGGACATCGCGAGGTCGCGCCAGCCTTTGGCCTGAGCGAGCGGCACATTCTCACGATCGAGCGCCTTGCGATCGAACCCGAGGCGATGCTCGGAAGATCCACCATCGCGGATCAGTTCGATGCGGCGTTCTTCGAGACCAACTTCTGGCTGATGTGGTGCACAACCTTCGCCTTCCAGCCCTGGCACAGCGCCGTCGAGTTCAAGCGCTACCTCGTTCGCTTCGCGCATATGGTCGATGGCTTCAGTCGCCTGTCCGGAATCATGCGGACGAAATACAACCAGTATGACTCATTGGTCCGCCCGCTGCTGAAATGGCTCACCGAGCACGGCGTGCAGTTCCGCATGAACACGCGTGTCACCGATCTCGACTTTTTCGAAGAGAGTGGCGAAAACGCCGTTCGCTGCATTCGCGCCGTCCAGGACGGGCAGGTCAGCGAGACCCCCGTCGCCGACGGCGACAAGGTGTTCGTCACCTTGGGTTCGATGACGGAAGGCTCCAGCCTTGGTGCGATGGACCGCGCGCCGGCATTGCTGGGCAAGCGGGACGGCGGCGCCTGGGCATTGTGGGAGACAATCGCCGCCGGGCGCCCGGAATTCGGCAGGCCGGCTGTTTTCGCCGATCACATCGATCAGTCGAAATGGGTGTCGTTCACGACGACGCTTCATGATCCGCTGCTGCTGACGCTGATACGCGATGCAACCGGCAACATGCCGGGCGAAGGCGGCCTGATCACCTTGCCCGAGTCGGCCTGGCTGGCCTCGATCGTTATTCCCCACCAACCCCATTTCATCGATCAGCCCGACGAAATCGGCGTGTTCTGGGGATATGGCCTGTCGGTCGATGCGCCGGGCGATTTCGTGAAAAAGCCGATGTCGGCCTGTACCGGTCGAGAAATCATGACGGAAATACTCGGCCATTTGCGCCTCGTCGCGCAGGCCGACGCAATCCTGGCGACGTCGATCTGCATCCCCTGCATGATGCCGTTCATCACCAGCCAGTTCCTGCCGCGCATCAGCGGTGATCGCCCGCCGGTCATTCCCAAAGGATCGACCAACTTCGCCTTTCTTGGCCAATATTGCGAGCTTCCCGAAGACGTGGTCTTCACGGTCGAATATTCGATCCGGTCGGCTCAGGTCGCCGTCTATGAATTGCTCGGACTCGGCCGCGCCGCGCCCGCGGTGTACCGAGGCCAGTTCAATCCACGAGTCCTCTACAAGGCATTCAGAGCGCTGCATGATGGCGATGCCGCGCCGGACGTCGCCGCGGCACAGTCCGCGTGACGCCGCGGCATGACGTCGGCTGCATCGAGCCGGAGACAGCCTTGCCGTCAGCTAGCCAGCGGCCAGGCGACGACGGGCCCGACATATCCGTGCCGAACGACGATCTTGCGACCCGTCTGCCGATCCTGCTGCGGCCCGATCCTCGACGGGTCGTGATCCGAACCTTCACGCCCGCCGAGGACCCGCCCAATGTCGCGGAAAAGGATCGTACACGCGCCCAACGCATCGCCGACCGCGTGCTGGCGCTCAGCGACGCCAATGTCAGGACCGATCTCGCGCGGATTACAGCGGGACTGTCGGAGCGCCACCGCGACGTGGACCTCGTGTTTCGCCGCCGCTTCCATGAGGTGAACGGGCTGCTGATCGATCATTGCTCGATCGAGGACAGGCAGGCGCTGCTGATCGGGGCCTATTTCAGCGAGGAATATGCCTTCGAGGCTGCGGCCCTGCTCAATCCGAGCATCGTTCCCCACCCGGACCAGTCGGGCGTGCCGGGCGGTGCCCTCCGATTCATTCTGTCGCTGCGCGGCGTCGGTGAAGGTCATATTTCATCCGTGACGTTCCGCACCGGGATCTGCGCGGCGGACGGGACCGTCACCGTCGACGCGCCCGGTCTGCAGGCGGTCCCGCCCCGGATCGAGACCGTCCCCGGCGGCGTGCCGGACGACCCGGGGCTACGGCTGTTTTGCGAAGGCAGCCGCGATCTGTCCGAGGTCGTGATCTTTCCGATGACCCTGGCCCAGCGGCACGGAATAGAAGATGTGCGGCTTGTCCGGTTCATCGACGACGACGCCAGCGTCACCTATTTCGGAACATATACCGCCTTCAGCGGTGAAGCGATTCGGCAGGAAATGCTGCGCACCACCGACTTCCAGACGTTCGACCTCAACGCCGTTCGCGGCGATACGGCTGCCAACAAGGGGATGGCCCTTTTCCCGCGCCGGATCGACGGTCGCTACGCCATGCTCGGACGCCTGGATCATGAGAATATCTGGCTTCTGATCTCGGACGATCCTTATGACTGGCACGGCGGCGCAAAGGCCGTCTCGCCGCGCTGGGACTGGGAGTTCGTGCAGATCGGCAATTGTGGTTCGCCGATCGAGATCGACGAGGGGTGGCTGGTGATTACCCACGGCGTCGGCGCGGTACGCAACTACTGTATCGGAGTCTGTCTGCTCGACCGGGACGATCCGACGAAACTGCTGGCGCGCACGACCTATCCGCTGCTCAGGCCCATTGCCGATGAACGCTACGGCTATGTTCCGAACATTGCCTATACCTGCGGCGCTATGGTGCACGGACGGACCCTTGTGCTGCCCTATGCGCTCGCCGACAGCTTTACGACCTTTGCAACCGTGCCCCTCGACCGGTTGCTCGCCAGCATGGCCTAGAGAGTTGCGGACCGTTCACCCGATTCTGTTCGCGTGCGTCGGCGGCTGGGCCGGCCACTTTACCATGTCGGCGTTCGGCGGAACAAGCGGCCCTGCGACGCGTCCCATGCTATGACGGGTCACCGGACAGTCCGCGCCGATCTCGTTTCGATGCGCCGCCATGATTTCGGAGCTCCGCCATGAAGACCGCTACGTTTGAACTGCGTGGATCATTCGAGCCGCTCGATCATCTCGGCGCCGAAAAACAGCTGCGGCGCACACCCGGTGTTGCCAGAGCCACCGCGAACACGGCGTCAGACAGTGTCACCGTCAGTTATGACGAGGCCCTGACCAGTGAAGCGGATCTCCAGCGCGTGATCACCGATTGCGGCTTCCACTGCGGAGGCCGCCTTGTTCCGCGCCATGTGTGCGCCGTCGGAACCACAATTCCTGCGGCCGGCCCGGCGACCATGACCCATTCTCATGATCACCCTGGCGTCCAGCCCGAACCCGCAAAGGCCGCGCCCGATCGCGCTCCGGTCGAGGCCGAACACGACGCGATGGCGCACGAAATGGGCCATGGCGACGGCATGGACATGGCGGCGATGGCGCGCGACATGCGCAACCGGTTCATCGTCAGCCTCGTTTTCGGCCTGCCGATCTTCGCCCTGTCGCCGATGGGTCTGGACCACCCCCTGCTGAAGCCGATGTTCGGGCTCAGTCTCGACCTCACCCTGTTCCTGCTTGCCAGCGCCGCGATCCTCTATCCGGTCTGGCCCTTCGTCGTCGCCGCGATCCGCGCGCTTCGCAACGGTGTCCTCAACATGGCGGTGCTCGTCCTGCTGAGCGTCGGCACCGGCTATTTGTTCAGTGTCGGGTCGACATTCCTGTTCAAGGGCCAGCAATTCTACGAGGCCTCCGCCGTCTTGCTCATCTTCATCCTGCTCGGCCATTGGCTCGAGATGCGCGCCCGCGCCGGCGCGTCCCAGGCGATCCGCGCGCTCATGGATCTGGCGCCGCCCATGGCGACCGTGCAGCGCGACGGCAAGGACGTCGAAGTGCCGACGGCCGAGGTGCTGGCCGGCGATGTCGTCCTGATCCGGCCCGGCAACAAGATTCCCGTCGACGGCGAAATCCTCGAGGGCAAATCGGAGGTCGATGAGTCCATGCTTACCGGCGAATCGATGCCGGTATCGAAGGCGCCCGGCGACACCGTGATCGGCGCGACGATCAATCGCAGCGGCAGTTTCCGCTACCGTGCGACCAAGGTCGGCGCCGACACGGCTCTCGCCCAGATCGTCAAGCTGGTCCAGGAGGCGCAGAATTCAAAGGCGCCGGCCCAGTTGCTCGCCGACCGGGCATCGCAGTGGCTGGTGCTCGCGGCAATTCTGATCGGCCTCGCGACCTTCGCCATCTGGTACTGGATTCTGGGCGCGACGCTGCTTTTTGCGCTGACCATGACAATAACGGTGTTCGTGATCGCCTGTCCCGACGCGCTCGGGCTTGCCACGCCGATGGCGATCATGGTCGGTACCGGCCTTGGCGCGATGAACGGCATCCTGTTCAAGAACGCCAGCGCGCTCGAGGACGCGACCAAGCTCGACGTCATCGTCTTCGACAAGACAGGGACGCTCACCATGGGCCAGCCCAAGGTCGTCGAAGTCGTCGCGGCCGAAGGCATCACCAGCGACGAGGTGTTCCGCATGGCGGGCGCGATCGAACGCAATTCCGATCATCCGCTTGCGATCGCGATCCTGGAAGGCGCGTCGGGCATAACACTCCCCGACACGCGCAACTTTACCGATATCGAAGGGAAGGGCGCCAGCGCCGAGGTCGAAGGTGCGACCGTGCTGCTCGGCAACCGGCGCCTCATGGATGAGGGAAAGGTCGCGCTGGGTGCTCTCGCTGAACCTGCCGAACGCCTGAAAGGGGCGGGGCGCACCGTCGTCCATGTTGCGCGCGGCGGGGAGATTCTCGGGCTGATCGCGATTGCCGATGCGGCGCGTCCGACCGCCAAGGCGACTGTCGCGGCGCTTCGCGAGCGCGGCGTCAAGGTTGCGATGATCACCGGCGACAATGCAGGCACGGCCAAGCGTATTGCCGACGAGCTAGGCATCGATATCGTCCTTGCAGACGTGCTCCCCGGGCAGAAGGCGGAGAAGGTGAAGGAGTTGCAGGCCCAGGGCCAGCGCGTCGGCATGGTCGGTGACGGGGTCAATGATGCGCCGGCGCTCACCCAGGCAGATGTGGGCTTCGCGATAGGGGCGGGCACCGACGTCGCGATGGAAAGTGCCGATGTCGTCCTCATGAAGAGCGATCCCTATGACATTGTCGGGGCGATCGCGCTTTCCCGGGCCACGCTGCGCAAGATGCACCAGAATCTGTGGTGGGCGGTCGGCTACAATGTCATCGCCTTTCCGCTGGCCGCAGGCGTGCTCTATCCCGTGCTGCTCAGCCCGGAGATCGCTGCACTGGCGATGTCGGGCAGCTCAGCACTTGTCGCGATCAACGCGCTGCTGCTGAAGCGCACCCGGCTGGCCGGCATCAGCCGGGCCGGCATGAGCTCCGCACCGGCGGCGCGACCCATGGCCGCCGGGGCGAGCCATTGAAACCCGCATTGCCGCTTCCGGCGCTCGGCGCCCTGTTCGTGGCGGCATTCACCGTTTCCCTGGCCTATGGCATCGCCCTACCGGTACTTCCCTATCTGCTCGAACGACGGCTCGGGCCGGGCGCCGACGTCGCCTGGCACACCGGCCTGCTGACCGGCACCTACACCCTCGCGCTGTTCCTGTTCGCGCCGCTCTGGGGACGCCTCTCCGATCGCTGGCCGCGCCGCACCGTCATCCTGATCGGGATGAGCGGCTTCACCTTTAGCCTCCTGCTGTTCGCGTTCATCGACAGCCTGATCGCGCTCTATCTGGGGCGCTTCCTGACCGGCGCCTTTTCGGCCGCGGTCATCCCCGTGTCGCTGGCATTGATCAGCGACTGGGCACCCGATGAGGACTGGCGCGCGCGCCGCTTCGCCTGGCTGACCGTCGCCGGGGTCAGCGGTTTCCTGCTCGGCCCTACCATCGGGGGCGGCGTCGCGCAGATGTGGCGCAGCGGCATGCCGCCATCCGGATTGCCCTTCCTCGTCTCGGCAGCCGCCGCGGCGGTCGGTTCGATCGGCGTGTGGCTAGCCGTTCCCGGGGCCGCGCAGGCGAAGACGGGTCCGGCCGCCATTCGGCGGTGCGCGAAAGACTCGCCCGGGCTGGTGTCGACGATGCTTTTGCTCGCGGCGATCGTGTCTGCCGGCATTGGCGCCTTTGAAGTCGGCCTCGCGCTGCGCGCCCAGCAGCGCCTTGGCCTCGGTCCCGCCGAAATCGGGCTGATGTTCACTGAGTGCAGTCTGGTCATGCTCATCGTTCAGGCCGTGGTCTTCAATCCCTGGGTCCCCGCGCGTGCGACAAGATGGATGATCGCGCCGGCGTTCGGTGCGCTCGCGCTCGCGCTGGCGCTGGTGCCCCTTACGACCGGCGCGGCCGGGATGTTCGTAGCGGTCGGGCTCGTTGCGGCGAGCGCCGGCATCGTCTCGCCGATCCTCGTATTTTGGGTGTCACTGGCCTCAGGCGCCGCCCATGGCCGAGCGCTTGGTCGCCAGACCGCGGCTTCGAGTCTTGGCCAGGCGCTCGGATCCGCGCTGGGGGGACTTCTGTTCGGCCTGTCGGTCTTTCCCGATGGAGCATTCGTCGTGGCGGCGATAGCGGCCGGGGGCGCGAGCTGCCTGGCGTTGCGGCTGCCGAAACGGCTCGCTCACCTCGCGCCGCCAAAGGCGCATCGTCCGTCGCTCGGACGATCACGAGCGTTGAGGGGATCGTAATGGGCGACGCGATGGGCGACGCGCAGCGTTCCACGGACGATGGATCGCTTCACCCCGCCGCTGCGTAACGGGGCCTCGATCGCAGACCGGAGGAGAAGAAGATGGCAAAGAAAGAGACGAACCAGCCGAGCTACGCCGAGCAGCTTCGCTCGCTCCAGATCGGACTCACCGCGTTGCAGCGCCGGATCATCGAGGATGGCCGCAAGCTGCTGGTCATTGTCGAAGGCCGCGACGCAGCGGGCAAGGACGGCACGATCAAGCGGATCGTCGAGCATTTGAGCCCGCGAGATACGCGCGTGGTGGCGCTCGGGCCGCCCTCGGATCACGATCGCCGGTCCTGGTATTTTCAACGCTGGACGCCCCATCTCCCGGCTGCGGGCGAGATCGTCCTGTTCAATCGCAGCTGGTACAATCGCGCCGGCGTCGAGCGCGTGATGGGTTTCTGCAGCGACCGGGAATATGAGGAATTCATGTCGACCGCGCCAATGTTCGAGCAGCTGCTCGAACATTGCGGGGTCACCCTCGTCAAATATTATCTGGACGTCTCGAAGGCGGAACAGAAGAAGCGCCTTTCGGCCCGCCGCGAGGATCCGCTCAAACGGTGGAAGATCAGCCCCATCGACAGCCAGGCGACCAGACGGTGGAAGGCCTATAGCAAGGCGCGCGATGAAATGCTGGCGCGCACGCACAGCGTTGCCGCACCCTGGACGGTGGTCCGCGCGGACGACAAGCGCCATGCCCGCCTTGCCCTTATCCGGAACCTCCTGACCCGCCTCGGCGAAGAGGATCATGAGCGCTACGGTCTCCCCGATCCCAATACCGCCTTTCTGTATGACGCCGCCGCCGGGGATCAGGGTCTGATCGCCAAGTGACGGATGCCGGCCGTCATGATCACAGTCGCCTGAACAGCAGATTCGAGCCTGTTTTCGCTTCGCGCTTCAAAGGAATTCAACTCAGTGCCGACCATTGATGAACCCCTCGAGTCTCAGCTTCTGCGGGTCAATCAGGAGTGCGTCTGCCTCACCCTTGATCGCGGCGCGTTGCGAGAGGCGATCATTCGGGAGACTGAAGATCCGGCCGTCGCGGCATCGCTGCTGGAGGCGCGCCCGAACCTCTTCTCCGATGTGGCGGTATTCATCAGCGCGTCGCAACTCGCGCAGATGCGTCGTGTCATCTCGGCCATCGAGACGGTCGCCTCTGACCCACGCTATCGCGCGGCCATTCTGGACTGGGCGCCTGCCAGTGCGCGCCTGGACTTTGGACCGCGCGGTGTATTCATGGGCTATGACTTCCATCTGGGAGAGCACGGTCCGGCGCTGATCGAGATAAACAGCAATGCAGGCGGCGCCATGTTGAACGCCGTGCTCGCGCGCGCGCAACGCACCTGCTGCTCCCCCCAGCCGTCTAGCCTTGTCATGCCGGAGGCGTTCGAGGGCGCAATCGCGGCCATGTTCGCGAAGGAATGGCGCTACCAGCGCGGCACCGGCGAAGCTGCATCCATCGCCATCGTCGACAACGATCCCGACGCGCAATATCTCTATCCCGAATTCCTGCTGACCCACCGGTTACTGGAGCGCGCCGGCCACCGTGTCTGGATCGCCGATCCGTCGGAGCTGGACTATGTTTCCGGGAACCTCCGATATCGCGGCGAGCGCGTGGATATGGTCTATAACCGGCTCGTCGATTTTTCGCTCGATCGACCCGAACATGCGGCGTTGCGAGAGGCCTATCTCGACGGCTCGCTGGTCGTGACGCCCAACCCCCATGTCCATGCGACATTCGCCGACAAACGCAATCTCACCCTGTTGTCCGACGCCGCCCTGGTGCGCGAATGGGGTTTCGACGAGTCTCTCGTCGAGACGATGACCAAAGGCATTCCGGCAACGGAGCGTGTCACCCAAGCGTCCGCCGAGCGGCTCTGGGCGGACCGCCGGCAATTCTTCTTCAAGCCGGCCCGGGGCTATGGGAGCAAGGCGGCCTATCGCGGCGAGAAGCTGACGAAATCGGTCTGGGCGGAAATCCTCGCGAGCGACTATGTCGCTCAGGCCTATGTGCCGCCAAGCGAACGTGTCGTCCGGCTCGATGGGGAGACGGTCAAACGCAAGATCGACCTGCGCCTCTACACCTATGACGGAGAGGTACTGCTTGTCGCTGCGCGACTATATCAGGGTCAAACCACCAACATGCGCACTGCGGGTGGCGGTTTTGCGCCGGTGCTGCTGACGGCGGATGATGCCTCCTCGGGGGACTGCGGAATTTGTGGCGTCCGCGCGACATGAAAGCGATTCGAGCAGGCGGCCAGGCCGCCGCTTGCCCCGGCCGGGAACGCGAATTCCTTGCAGGATCGAGCAACGCTGCCGGGTGCTTGATGATCCGCGTGCAATCTACCTTAACTCCGGCTGCTATGCCGCATCAGGGGGCGTTCAGCCGGCCGCACCTAGGGGAGGATTGTCCCATGTAGGAGGATGACATGCGTAAAATCATACTTGCCGCAGCCAGTGCGGTCGCGCTTCTTGGCTTTTCGGCACCCGCAATGGCCCAGGACTGGCAAGGACGTCACGACTGGCAACACGACCGGCTCGACCAGCGCCATGACGACGTTCATGATCAGCTCGACGAAGAACATGACGAAGCCCATGAGCAGGGACTGACGCCTTGGGAGCATCGCCAGCTCCACCGCGAACTTCAGTATCAGCATGACGAAGCCGATTACCGCTTGGAGCGCCAGCACCGGCGGGAGCATCAGCGTGAATGGCAGAGACGTCACCGCTACGGAAGCTACGGCTATAACACTTACTACGGTTACTGACGACGGGCGCGCCCGCCGCTCCGCCATCGGGGGCGGGGGGCGCGACAAATTGGGCTGAATCCAGATCTGCGACGAGTTTCGTTCTTGCGCTGTGCGCTGTCCCGATTGCCACCGCCTTGCGGTGAACGGGATGGCCAGCGCGCAACTGACCGCGCCGAGACTAGGAAGGCGGCTCGAGCGTTCCCAGCCAGGCGACCAGCGCGAGAATGATCATCGCGCATGCGATTTCCAGCACCAGACTGCGCCGCATGGCGGCGAGCGCTCGCCGATGATCGCCCGCCGTGATCGCCGTTTCCAGCGCGGGAACGAGCCGGAAGCGGTTCGCCGCCGCCAGCCCCAACATCGCTGCGAACAGCATCACCTTGGCCAGCAGCAGCTGGCCATAAAGCGAGGCCGGCAGGTCGCTGATATGGGCGGGCCCCACGATCAGCCATGAGTTGACGATCCCCGTGACGAGAATCAGGCCGACAAGCAGCGTTCCCACGCTGGAGAACCGCTCGAGCCCGCGATGGGCGATTGCGAGGTTCGATGGATCGGCCGCGACGGACGGGCGCAGGAGCAGCAGCAGGGCCGCGATCGCACCCAGCCAGCCGCCTGCCGCGAGCAGATGGATCACATCCGCGCCGAGATGAATCCAGCCCCGTCCCCCTTCGTCCATCGCGCCGTGTCCAGTCCAGGCGAGCGTCGCGACTGCGATCCCGGACGACGCTACGGCGAGTCCGAGCATCGCGGCCGGGCGACGGGGCAGGAAGATCGCGGCGAGACCGAGCAGGACCAGTGCCGCCATGCGCGCGAGCCAGGCATATCCGACCGCGGTCCCCGCGATCAGGTCGATCAGCGTTTGCCGGTCCAGGTCGAGCACGGCGACACCCGCCATCGCGGCGGCCATCGCCGCGATTTGAACAGCGGATGCGACGAGACCTGCGGCTGCCAGCCCGACGAGCAGCGCCGGAAGGCGCAGCAAGGTGGCGATGCCGCGCTCGGCCGGCTGCGCAGGCAGCATGCCGAACGCCGCGAGCCCGAACGCTGACAGGAGCGCGGCATAGACCGCGCCCCTCAGGCCGACGACCAGCAGACCGGCATCCACCTAGCTGATGCGGAAGACGAGGGTACCGGTGACGCGGTGCGTGTCCACCGAGACTACGTGATAATCGACACGATAGGTCCCCTTCGGAAGTGGCCTGGCAGGAAGCACGGACAGCGTCTTGCCGTCTGCGCCGACCGTGGCAGTCGCGGCCATCTTCATTGGCGTTTTCATCGCCATGCCCGGCATCGAGGTCATCGCGAGATCGGCGCCCGACAGTTTCGCCATGAGGCCTTCCGAGAAATGCAGGTCGATCTGGCGGGGGGCCGCGCCCGCCGATTGAGCCGCCGGCGTTGAGGAAAGCAGCTTGGGATGGGCCTGGGCCGCGCCGGCGAAAAGCGTGGCGGCGGCAAACAATGCAATTGTCGTCTTGCGGAACATGTTGATCTCCTCGACGTCGACGGAACCGCCGACTCCTGCCAATACGCAGCGCCGATCCATATCCCTCGTATCGATGGTGACGAGGGATGGCGCCGGCATGCGCGTAATAGTTTCGGACGGGGTGGAGGAAACGACATGCAAGACGATCTTGACAGGGCGCTCGCCCGGCTTGCGGCGGTGCCGGTACATGCGCGCCTCGCCGATCTCGACACCGCCATGCTGATCCGGCTCGCCGAAGACGCCGGCGATGCGCGACGGGGTTTCGGGATCGGTGCCGTGTCGGCGGTCAGCGCGCTGGTCATGGGAATCGCCGCATCGACCACGCTCGCTGCGCCGCAACCGGCCCAGGCGGGACCGCTGGCGCCATTTGCCTCTTCCGCACCGTTCGCGCCGTCAACCTTGCTGGAAGGCGGCCGATGACTGCGCCCCGCCGGACCCTGCTGATCATCGCGGCGGCGTTCCTGGCGGGGCTTGCCGGCATATTCGTAGGGCGTGGGCTGGTCGCGCAGCGCGAGGCGCCGAGTACCGAATTGCACGCAGTCCTCCACGACCGGCTCGATCTCGATACGGGCCAGAAGGCCCGGCTGGAAACGCTCGAGCGCCAGTTCGCGGTCCGCCGCAAGGCGATCGAGCTCGAACTGCGCGCCGATAATGCCCTGCTGGCGGAAGCGATCGAGGCCGAGCATGGCTATGGCCCGAAAGTGGCGGCCGCGGTCGACCGGTCGCACGGAGCGATGGGACGGCTCCAGAAGGAGACGCTGTCACATGTCTTCGCGATGCGGCAACTGCTGCGGCCGGACCAGGTTTCACGGTTCGACGGAGCGGTGACAAAGGCTTTGACCGACGAAGGTCGGTGAGCCTCGATCTCTCCATTCTCGCCGATGGCGAGCTGGTGACGCTCAGTATCGCGCGCCGCGATGCCGCGTTCGCCGAGATCGTGCGACGGCACCGCGACGCGCTCTACCGCCTTGCGCTGGCTAGTCTTGCCGACCCTGACGACGCGCTGGACGTCGTGCAGGAAACCTTCGTCGCGGCGCACGGCGCGCTGCGCCGGTTCGACCCCGAACGGGCGATGCGGCCATGGCTCGCGCGGATCGCGCTCAACCGCTGTCGCGACCGCCTTCGGCGGCGCAAGGTGCGCCGCATCCTCATGCCGTTCGGCTCTGGTGACAATCCCGCAGAGCTGGTTGCCGACGACGCGCCCGGCCATGATGTCGTTGCGGCCGATCGCCAGGAGCTGGCCAGAACGATGCGGGCCATATCCGAACTGCCGGCCGCGATCCGTGAACCGATGCTGCTCAGGGCGATCGAGGGACTGAGCCAGACCGAGACAGCAGAGGCGCTCGGCATCAGCGAAAAGGCGGTGGAAACCCGCCTCCGCCGCGCGCGCGACAAGCTGAGACTGGCGCTCGCCGCCGGCTGATCCGGAAATGCGCTGTTGGAGGGCTTGACCCTCACATGGTGTCAAACCCCATTTCTCGTCTGTCGCAAGAAAAAGGGCGGTGCCAACGAGGGATAGGTCGCTGGCCCGCGTAAACCCAGTACGGCCGGCATGCCGCCGGCGACGGAGCAGTAATGAACGACCTATTCGACCGCCGCCAACTGCTTCGCGGCGCCTCGCTTGCGGGCGGCGTCGCGGCGCTGGCGGCCTGGATGCCCGCCTGGGCGCAGCCCGTGTCCGAAGGGCTGACGACATCGTTGCCCGTCGTATCGGGAGACGACATCACGCTCCGGATCGCGCGGCAGGCGATGGTGATCGACGGTCGGCCGTCGCGCGCGATCGGCGTCAACGGCACCGTGCCCGCGCCGCTGATCCGCCTGCGCGAAGGCCAGAATGTGCGGCTGCACGTCGTCAACGATCTCGACGAGGACAGCTCGATCCACTGGCACGGACTGCTCGTGCCGACCCAGTTCGACGGTGTGCCGGGCGTCTCGTTCCCCGGCATCAAACCGCGATCCACCTTCGTCTATGAATTCCCGATCCGGCAATCCGGCACCTATTGGTATCACAGCCATTCCGGGATGCAGGAGCAGCTTGGCCATTATGGCCCGATCGTGATCGATCCGGCGGGCGTGGACCCGATCCAGTCGGACCGCGAGCATGTGATCGTACTGTCCGACCACAGCCGGATGTCGCCCGAGGCGATCCTGCGCAAGATGAAGGTCGATCCCGGACACTTCAATTTTCAGCGCCAGACGCTGGCCGGCCTACTCGCCGGGCGAGACCAGCCCTTGAAGGACCGGCTCGACTGGGGCCGCATGCGGATGGACCCGACCGACATCTCCGACGTGACTGGCCCTGCCTATACCTATCTCGTCAACGGCCACGGTCCGGCCGACAACTGGACCGCGCTCTTCACGCCCGGCCAGCGGGTGCGGCTACGGGTCATCAATGCGTCGTCGATGACGACCTTCAATGTCCGCATTCCCGGCCTGAGGCTGACGATCGTCCAGGCCGACGGCCAGAATGTCATGCCGGTCGCCGTAGACGAGTTCCAGATCGGCGTTGCCGAGACCTATGACGTCATCGTCACACCGACCGATGACCGCGCCTATACGCTGGTCGGCGAGGCGGTCGACCGGTCGGGGATGGCGCGCGCGACGCTCAGCCCCCGCGCCGGCATGGCCGCCGAAGTGCCGCCGCTGCGCAAGCGGCCGGTGGCGATGATGAAGGACATGGGCATGGACATGGCGAACATGCCTGCCATGGAGGGCATGGATATGTCGGGCAGCATGGCCGGCATGCGGGGTGTCGATCCGACCGCAGAGAAGAATCCGTCCGCGCGCCTCGCCACGGCCGGCGTGGCGCCTTCCGGTGGCCAGATGACGGGCATGGACCACGGCGCGACGGCCGCAGCGCCGGCTCAGGGCGGCGCCACGCCCGCCATGGACATGGGCTCGATGAAGATGCGCGATTTCTCGGGGGCGCCGCAGGTCGACAAGAATCCGGGCGTCCAGACGATTGCGCCGATGCCGATGGACCGTACCGGGGAGCCTGGTCAGGGGCTTGAGGATGCTGGCCACCGTGTCCTTGTCTACAAGGACCTGATGGCGCTCGAGCGCAATCCCGACATCCGTGCGCCCGGACGGTCGCTCGACATCCATCTGACCGGCAACATGGAGCGATTCATGTGGTCCTTCGACGGGGTCAAGATGTCCGATACAATGGATCCGTTCCCCTTTATGCTCGGCGAGCGGGTGCGGGTGAACCTCATCAATGACACGATGATGGGCCATCCGATCCACATCCATGGCCATTTCTTTGAACTGGTCACCGGGCATGGTGACCATGCGCCGCGCAAGCATACCGTTATCGTCCAGCCCGGCGGCAAGGTCACGTTCGACTTCACCGCCGACGCGGTCGGCGACTGGGCGTTCCACTGTCATCTTCTCTACCATATGATGGCAGGGATGATGCGCATCGTGAGCGTGCGGCCGACGGGAGGTGCGGCATGAGCCGCCTCCTCGTCACGCTGGCGGCCGGCACCGCGCTCGGCCTCCTGCTTCCCACGACCGCGTCCGCCCAGTCGATGCAGGGGATGAATATGCCGGGCATGAAGATGCCTGTGCCTGCGAAGAAAAAGCCGGCGGTCCGGAAGCCGGCGGCCGCCGCGACGCAGACGGGCAGGAAGCGCGCCGCGCGCAAGCCGACCGCGGGACCCGCCGCCAGGGCGGCCGCAAAGCATTCCACTCCGGCCGCTGTCCCGGCGACGGGGCATGCCGCCCATGACGCGATGCCGGGGATGGACCATGGATCCATGCAGGGCATGGATATGTCGGGGAGCAAACCCGCGCCGGCCCAGGACGGCATGGCAGGCATGCCCGGCATGGAGGGCAGCGGCGGCCAGGCCGCCAAGCCGATGGATTCCATGCCCGGTACGGCGTCGCCCGGTGCGGCCACGCCTGGCATGACGATGTCCGGCATGGAGATGACCGGCACGGCGCTCGCGGCGGGCAATGCGCCGGCGCCGGCGCCCCCGATGGATCACTATGCCGATCGTTTCTTTCCCTCAAACGAGATGGGCCGGTCGCGCTCCCTGATGATGCGCGAGCAGGGGGGGCAGAACTTCCACCAAGTCATGTTCAACCTGGCCGAAGTTCAGATCCGCAACGGCAAGGACGGGTATCGCTGGGACGGCGAGGCATGGTTCGGCGGCGACATCAACCGCCTGACGCTCAAGACCGAGGGCGAAGGCGTGTTTCGCGAGGGCGTCGACAGCGCCGAGCTCCAGGCACTCTACAGCCGTGCGGTCGGCCCCTATTTCAACCTGCAGGCCGGCGTGCGCCACGACTTCCAGCCCACGCCGACGCGGACCTATGCGACGATCGGGTTCGAAGGGCTGGCGCCCTATATGTTCGAGGTCGGGGGTGCCCTGTTCCTTTCAGACAAGGGCGAGTTGCTCGGCCGGCTCGAGGGCTATTACGATCAGCGCATCACGCAGCGGGTAATCCTTCAGCCGCGCGTCGAGCTGAACCTCGCGGCGCAGGACGTGCCGAAGACCCGCACCGGAGCCGGGCTATCGAATGCCGAACTGGGGCTCAGGCTGCGCTACGAGATCACGCGCCAGTTCGCACCCTATGTCGGCATCTCCTGGGACCGCAAGGTCGGGCAAACCGCCCGCTACGCCCGGCTCGACGGCCGGGATGTCGGGGCAACCAGCCTCGTGGCCGGCATCCGGTTCTGGTTCTGACGGATGAGCACGAAGTGACCGATCGGGCCGATCGGCCAAGGCATGGATGATCAAAGGAGACGGCGATGAACCGGGATCGACTTCGCTACCACCTGCCGAGCCTGGCCTTTGTGGCGGCTCTGGCGGTTATGCTCGTGATCGCCGCCGGCGTCTTCCTTTGGTTCGGCGTCTACAATATCGGCGCCGACGCACCGCATACGCGCGGAGTCTATGCACTTCTGCAATCGCTGCGTGACCGCTCGATCGCCGTGCGCGCGAGGGATATCACGCCGCCGGCCGACCTTGGTTCTCCGGCCCGAATCTCGGTCGGTGCCGGGCTCTATGCCAATATGTGCTCGGGATGCCATCTCGGACCGGGCGTTGAGCGAAGCGAGATGAGCCAGGGCCTTTATCCCCAGGCACCCGAACTGGCCAAGACCAACGACCTCAGCCCGCAGCAGCAGTTCTGGATCATCAAGCACGGCGTCAAGCTGAGCGCGATGCCCGCCTGGGGCAAAACCCATCCCGACCCGCTGATCTGGGACATGGTCGCCTTTATCCGGAAGCTGCCCACACTGTCCCCCGACGCCTATCGCCAGGCGGTGGCGAGCGCGCCGGCTGACCATGACGAGATGATGAAGGACATGCCGGGAATGAAATGAGGCATCGGACCGTCGCTCGCGCCGGGATGCCGGAGGTGCACGATCGGTAAGCACTTACGAACCGGAAGGAGGAGGGCGATGACGAAAAACGCCTACGCAAGCCTCGCACTGCAGACGCTTGTCGGCGGTGCGATCATGTATCTGGTTATGTTCGTCATGATCGACGGGCTCGGCAGCTTCTACAACAACCTCAACATGTTCTACATGACGCTGATGATGGTCGCGCCCATGGTGGTGCTGATGATCCTGGCGATGCGGCACATGTTTCCCTCAAGGACCATCAACGCAGCGCTGCTGGCCGGATCGGTCGCGATATTCATCGGCTGCTTTGCCCTGATCCGCACCCAGACGACGATCGGCGATACAGAGTTCCTGCGCTCGATGATCCCCCATCATTCGGGCGCGATCCTGATGTGCCGGGAAGCCTCGCTCAGCGACCCGGAAGTGAAGGCGCTGTGCGACGGGATCATCCGGTCGCAGCGCCAGGAGATCGATCAGATGAAGGCGATCCTCGCCCGCAAATAGCGCTCGTGGCGATCGAGACCGCGGCGCCGCAATGGACAACACACGCTTCGGCCGACAGACCCGGTGCCGGGGTGAAATGGAAGGAAACACTGCATGGCCAGTATCCGAATGATCGCCGCTGCGTTTGCATTGGCACTCCCCGCAGCCGCGATCGCAGCGGCACCGATCGTCGTGCACCGCGATCCCGGATGCGGCTGCTGCGAAAAATGGGCGGCTCAGGTCCGTGCGCAGTTCGGGCGGCAGGTCCAGATCCTTGACGATGCCAGTCGGGCCGGATTCAGCAAACGCGCCGGCGTTCCCGCGGACCTTGTGTCGTGCCACACCGCCAATATCGATGGCATGACCTTCGAGGGGCATGTGCCGATCGCCGACATGAAGCGCGTGCTCGCCCAGCATCCAAAGGGCATCACCGGTCTCGCCGTCGCCGGCATGCCGATGGGGTCGCCGGGCATGGAAATGGCGGGGATGAAGGCGCAGGCCTATGACGTCATCGCTTTTGGCCCGGGCGTGCGCCGGGTCTTTGCGCACCATGGTTGAGCCATCCGCTTCGGCACTGAGCTGACCCGCCGCCGGATCGCGGGTCTGCCGGCTTTCTCGGCCTGGCGGTCATCAGACCGGCTTGCGTCCGGTATAGAGCGAGATCGAGCCGGTTGGCGTCTGGATGACGCTGACTTCCTCGACCTTGTCGAAGCCGGCATCGGCGATGAGCTGTGGCAGGATGCCCTTTGCGTTGAGGCCGGTGCGCTCCCAGCCGTCGAGCGCCTGAACCTGGCGGAACAGCAATTTCATCAGCAAGGTCCGCTGCAGGCCATAATCGGCGATCGCCAGCAGGCCGCCGGGGCGAAGCGTTCGCGCCATCGCCTGCAGGATCGCCGATTTCACCGACAGGTCGCATTGATGCAGCACCAGGCTGGAGAGGAGCTTGTCGGCAGGGACGCTGACCAGGACATCGATCTTGTCGCCAAAGCCCTGGATCCAGTCGATCTCCACGCCCGCGGCTCTGGCCTTTTGCCGTGCCAGCGCGAGAACCGCGGGGTCCGGATCGATCCCGATCACGTGCGCGCCCGGCGCCATCTGCTTGATCGCGATCGCCTGCGAACCGGTGCCGGCACCGACGTCGACGATCACATCGCCGGCTTCCGGCGCGACGAGACCAAGCAACGCGGCGCGCCACCGGCGTTCGCGTGTCATCACCGCAATCACCCGGTCATAGTCGCCGGTCAGTCCGGAACGACCCAGTGCGGGCACGAAGTCGGGTTCGTGATCCATAGCCTGTCTCCACCATCCCCCAATGCGGTACGCGGCGCCGTGCGTCTTGAACGGTTCGCTTGCTCCGTGCTTTTGGGGCAGAATGCGATGCGCGATGCGCGCTGACTCCGATCATGCCTGGTCCGGCGAGACTCGCCTCGGTGATGGCTGGGCGTGGTTCGAAGGACATTGCGGAAACGCCAGTCCCCATCGCCATCTCGCCGCCCAGATGATCGTCGGAATTTCGGAACCTGTCCGGGTCGATGCGCCCGCTGGATCGCGCATCGGGCCGGCGATCCTGATCCCCACCGGCGTGCTTCACGCCGTCCGACCAACCAGAGCGCCGGTGCGCGTGATCTACATCCAGTCCTTCAGCCCGCTTGGCCGCGCCTGGTCCGATTTCGGTCGCGAAGAGCTGATCATTCCGCCGGCAGCGCTGTCCGAGGAGCTTCGCGACGCCAGGGATCTCGGCGAAGCCCTTGCCCGGCTCGCCGCCGATTGCGCCCCGCCGCCGCTCGACGGGCGCCTTCGTGACGCGTTGGGCATATTGGCCCGCGGGTCATCCGACCGGGCCGACATTGCCGCCGCCGGTGAGGCGGTCGGCCTTTCCGGACCCAGGCTGCGGGCGTTGGCCGCAGCGCAGCTCGGTGCGCCCCTGGCACACTGGCGGCTCTGGTTCATGCTGGAATCCGCCCTGCAATCGCTGAGCGAAGGTCAATCGCTGGCCTCCGCCGCAATGTCGGCGGGCTTCAGCGACCAGGCGCATCTCGGCCGGACGATGAGGCGTTTCATCGGTGTGACGCCGAAGACCGTCGCGGGAACGATGATGCCGTCCCGCAAAAACGCTTTACCCCCTCCCCCCTAGGGGGTAGGGGGTGCGCATGTCCCACGCATCCGATCCGGAGGTCCGTCGCGGCCTTACCCAGGCGCAGGGCCACCTCGCCGCCATCCTGACCATGCTGACCGACGGTCGGTCCTGCCTCGATCTCGCCCAGCAATTGCAGGCGGTCGAAAGCACGATCCGGACGGTGAAGCGCGCGCTGATCCACGACCATATGGAGCATTGCATTGCCGATGCGGTCGCCGACGGAGGCCTGACTGCGGATCAGGCACTGCGCGAGTTCAAGTCGCTCACCAAATATCTCTGAAAGCCTGACAGATGCAGTCTCTTCCCGACCTGCTTGCGCACGGCAATGCGTGGCTCTTCATCCCGACCGCGATTCTGCTCGGCGCGCTGCACGGACTCGAGCCCGGCCATTCCAAGACTATGATGGCCGCGTTCATCATCGCCATTCGCGGCACTGTAGGGCAGGCGATCCTGCTAGGCCTCTCGGCGGCAATCTCGCATTCGCTGGTGGTGTGGGTGATCGCGCTTGGCGGTCAGTATCTCGGCCGCAATCTCGATGCCACGACGAGCGAGCCCTATCTCCAGATTGCCTCTGGGGTCATTGTGCTCGGCGTCGGCGCCTGGATGATCTGGCGCACCCGCCGCGATCAGGTGCTCGAGGCGAACCATGGCCATGATCATTCCCATGATCACGGGCATCACCATCACGACGACGAGACCCGCAGGATTGATACCGGGCACGGCGTCGTCGCGCTCGAAGTTTTTGAGGACGGCGTGCCGCCGCGTTGGCGCCTGCGGTCCGAGCACGGCCCTGCGTGGCAGGGCGGCGAAGTCATGGTGGTTACGGAACGGCCCGACCAGGCGCGGCAGGCGTTCTCCTTTGTTGATCGCGGCGACTATCTCGAAAGCATCGACGAAATCCCCGAACCGCACGCGTTCACGGCGCGCCTGAGTCTCGGGCATGGCGGTCATACCCATGACTATGAGCTGCACTTCGCCGAGCACGGTCACGGCCATGTGGACGGGGATGAGGCTGGCCTGACACTAGGGCGCGACGGCGAGTTCATGGATGCGCACGAACGTGCCCATGCCGATGATATCAGCCGGCGATTCGGCGGGCGCACCGTCACCACCAGCCAGATCCTGTTGTTCGGGCTGACCGGCGGCTTGATCCCCTGCCCG